>Ga0209643_1000146_pt1 | contig 166760 bp, 168 predicted proteins | sample AutmiccBRH37_all_FD_187383 | JGI IMG/M metagenome (GOLD analysis project Ga0209643, IMG submission 187383) | Deep subsurface microbial communities from Mt. Terri, Switzerland - Autotrophic microbial communities BRH/37_all (SPAdes) (version 2) | ecosystem: Environmental > Aquatic > Deep...
CTTGGCTGCTGGTTTTTTGGCGGCGACTGCTTTTTTGGCCGGAGCGGCTTTCTTGGCTGCCGGTTTGGCAACGGCCTTTTTGGCTACGGGCTTGGCTGCCGGTTTTTTGGCGGCGACTGCCTTTTTAGCCGGAGCGGCCTTTTTGGTTACGGGCTTGGCGACTGCCTTCTTGATGGTGGGTTTGGCAGCGGGTTTGGCTGCGGTCTTCTTGGCCACCGGTTTGGCGGCGGGTTTTTTTGCTATTGCCATTTGACACTCCTTAGAAGTTGAACACATTCACTTGTCACTACAGCTTGAAGCCACGTGCAGTCAGAATTTGCACTTCCAAAGCGTGGTACCGACAGGCGACCAACTTACCCGAAACCCGCTAGACACGGGTGATACCGAGGCTCCGCTTGGTGAGCCTCATTCTAGTTACTTTTTCGGGGGGCACAACGAATAGTCAAGTCTCCGTGAAAACAATTTGATTAAAACTGTCGCAGCCAAGCAAAATGTATCGATTCGATACTAAAAAGGCGGAATGTTGGCCCCTTGAATTTGCCAATGAAAGTCAATCAACAAGCCGTTCTCCAGCCATCAGGCCGGACTGAATTTCACGTTCGCGGATGAGATGAATTTCATTTCTGTCGATCAGGATTTCGGCCGCTCGCGGGCGCGAATTGTAGTTCGACGCCATGCTCATGCCGTAGGCGCCCGCCGAAAGCAGCGCAAGCAGGTCGCCTTCCTCGATCGCGAGATCGCGCGCAAAGCCAAGAAAATCGCCGGTTTCGCAGATTGGGCCAACGATGTCGTAACGCTTTTGCATCGTTTGCCGTTCGTCGACGGCGACGATGTCGTGATACGCCTCGTACAGGGCGGGGCGCATCAGGTCGTTCATCGCTGCGTCGACGATGGCGAAATTCTTGTCTTCGCCCGGCTTCAGATACTCGACCCGGGTGAGCAGCAGGCCTGCGTTGCCGACCAGCGAGCGGCCCGGTTCCAACAGCAGTTTCTCGCTGCGCCCGGCAAAGCGGGCCGCCAGCGTGCGGCCGTAGGCGGCGAGGTCGGGCGGCGTTTCGTCGTGGTAGCGGATGCCGACACCGCCGCCGAGGTCGATGTGATGCAGCGCGATGTCCTCGGCCGCCAGCGCATCGACCAGCGCGAGCACGCGGTCGGCGGTGTCAACCAGCGGCGACAGGTCAGTGAGCTGAGAGCCGATGTGGCAGTCGATGCCGGTGATCTTCAGGTTTGGCAGGCTGGCGGCCAGACGATAGAGCGCAGGGGCGTCGGCAATCGGTACGCCGAACTTGTTTTCCTTGAGCCCGGTGGAGATATACGGATGTGTCTTCGGGTCGACGTCGGGATTGACGCGAAACGAAACCGGTGCGACCTTGCCCTGTTCGCCCGCGATGCGGTTCAACCGGTGCAGCTCGCTGACCGACTCGACGTTGAAGCAGAGGATGCCGGCGTCGAGCGCGGCACGCATCTCGTCCGCGGTCTTGCCGACGCCGGAGAACACTGTTTTCTTGGCGTCGCCGCCGGCAGCCAGCACGCGGGCAAGCTCGCCGCCCGAGACGATGTCGAAGCCGGCGCCGAGCCGGGCGAACAGGTTGAGTATCGCCAGGCTGGAATTGGCCTTGACCGCATAGCAGATCAGGTGCGGCGTGGCGGCAAACGCTTCGGCGTAAGCCTGGTAGGCGGATTCGAGCGCCTGCCGGGAATAGACATAGAGCGGGGTACCGAAACGTTTGGCAAGAGTGTCCAGCGCCACGCCTTCGAGATGGAGGCGGCCGTCAATGCGATTCAGGGTATTCAATTGGAAGTCCGTTGCGGTGCGGGAGGATTTTCGGGAAGATACAGGTCACCCTTGGAGCCGCAGGCAGTCAGACCCAGCCCACACAGCAACAGGGACACAATATATAAGGTGCGCAGTTTCATGCGCGAAATGTTAGCACGGGACATCATGACTGAAATTGAATTCAATCAGGCCGCCAGCACGACGCTGGCCCACATCGAACAGGCGCTGGAAGACGCCGAACTGGATTTTGAGACGCCGGCCGATGGCATCATCGAGGTCGAGTTCGACGATGGCAGCAAGATCATCATCAACCGCCACGGCGTCGCGCGCGAAATCTGGGTCGCCGCGCGCTCGGGCGGCTTCCACTTCAAACCGCTGGACGCGGGCTGGGCCGATACCAAAAGCGGTGAGCCGCTCTACGACAAGCTGGCCGCGCTGATCGCCGCGCAGGGCGGCGTGATGGTCCGCTTCTAACATCCCACACGCTTGAAAAGCCAGGCGCTCACCCTGTTTGATCTGGTCGAGCGATTGTCGCTGCTGACCCGGGCCGACTTGCGGCAGGCAGGTGCGGCGCAGGGATTGCAGCCGGTGCACCTGCAGGTGCTGTTTTATCTCAACCAGGCCAACCGCTTCAGCAATACTCCCCAGGCGCTGACCGAATACCTCGGCCTGACCAAGGGCACGGTGTCGCAGACGGTGCAGGTGTTGGCACGCCGCCGGTTAATCTCGCGCTATGCCGACCCCCGTGATGGCCGGGTGGTGCGGCTGATCCTGGCCGAGGGCGGCACCACGCTGTTGAAGACGCTCAGTGCGGGCAGTGCCTGGCGCGATATCGTGCAGACGGCGAGCCAGGCGCGGGTGACCTCGGCGATCGTGGTACTGCGGCAGGTGCTGGCCCAGGTGCAGGTGCAAAGCGGCAAGCACACCTTCGGTGTGTGTGCGGCCTGTCGTCACAACCAACGGATCGGACCACGCAGCTATTTTTGCGGGCTGATGCAGGAAAAGCTCGGCAGTCCCGAGGTGCGGCGGATCTGCCGCGAGCACTCCCCCTTGGTGTTGGTCTGAGTTTTTGTGTTTCAGGTCATGCGCTGGCGCGCGCGCGCGATGGCCGCGAGCACCTGTGTCGGCGCGGTGCCGCCGAAGTGGTCGCGGGCGGCGAGCGAGCCTTCCAGCGTCAGCACGGCGTAGACATCCTCCGCAATCATCGGGCTGAATGCCTGCAATTCATCGAGCGAGAGTTCGGCCAGGTCGCGCCCGCTGGTGTCGGCCGCCCGCACCGCACGCGCCACCACTTCATGCGCATCGCGGAAGGGCGCGCCCTTTTTCACCAGATAATCGGCCAGATCGGTGGCGGTGGCGAAGCCCTGCATCACCGCGGCGCGCATCGCATCGGGCTTGACGGTGACGCCGGTGAGCATGTCGGCGTAGATCGTCAGCGTGTCGGTCAGCGTGTCGACGGTGTCGAACAGCGGCTCCTTGTCTTCCTGGTTGTCCTTGTTGTAGGCCAGCGGTTGGCCCTTCATCAGCGTGAGCAGGGCGACCAGGTGGCCGTTGACCCGACCGGTCTTGCCGCGCACCAGTTCGGGCACGTCGGGGTTCTTTTTCTGCGGCATGATGGAAGATCCGGTGCAGAATCGGTCGGCCAGATCGATGAAACCGAAGCGCGGACTCATCCACAGGATCAGCTCTTCCGACAGGCGCGACAGGTGCGTCATCACCAGCGCGGCGGCGGCGGTAAATTCGATGGCGAAATCGCGGTCGGAGACGGCGTCGAGCGAGTTTTCGCACACGGCGTCGAAGCCGAGCTGGTCGGCGACGAACTGGCGGTCGATCGGATAGCTGGTGCCGGCCAGCGCGGCGGCGCCCAGCGGCAGGCGATTGACGCGGCGGCGGCAGTCGGCCATGCGCTCGGCATCGCGCGCCAGCATCTCGAAATAGGCCAGGAGGTGATGACCGAAGGTCACCGGCTGCGCCACCTGCAGGTGGGTGAAACCGGGCATCACGGTGTCGGCGTGCGCCTCGGCCAGGTTGACCAGCGAAGTCTGGCAGGCGCGGAGTCCGGTCAGAATGCGGTCGATCGCATCGCGCAGGAACAGGCGGATATCGGTCGCCACCTGGTCGTTGCGGCTGCGCCCGGTGTGCAGGCGCTTGCCGGCGTCGCCAATTTTTGCCGTCAGTGCGGCTTCGATATTGAGATGGACGTCTTCCCTGTCCAGCGACCAGACGAATCCGCCGGCGCGAATCTCGGCCAGCAACTCGGCCATGCCGCGCCGGATCGAGTCGAGATCGTCCTTGGACAGGACGCCGACGTGGTGCAACATGGCCGCGTGCGCCAGCGAACCCTGAATATCGAACTCGGCCAGCCGATAATCGAAGGGAATCGACGCGGTGTAGCGTTTGACGATTTCGGAAACCGGCTCGGAAAAACGGCCGGACCACGCTGCGGGCGGCGTCGATGACGTGCTCATGGGATAAAAGCAGGGAATGAAAAGAAAGAATCATAACAACCGGCAGGTCGAATTGCCGAACTTCTGTCACCTCGGGGTGAACCTGCGCATCGCGCTGACGGTGGAAGCGGCGCTGGTGGCCGGCGTGGTGGCGCGGGCAGCCGATGCGCAGGCGTTCTGGGCGGAGTTCATCGCCTTGTCGGCGCTGGCGCAGCCGGCGCTGCTGCTGACCCTGCTGGCCCTGTGCGCGGCGGGGCGCTGGCTGCGCGGTTGGTCCTATCCCGTTGGCGTGGGATTCACGCTGGCGCTGGGCATGGCGGTGCCGGGGCTGGCTTCGCTGTGGCTCAACCCGCTTATGGCCGGCATGCAGCCGGTTCTGCCGGCAGGCGTGGCGATGTTCGCGCTGCTGCTCGGCGCGGGCCTGCTCGGCTACTTCAACCTGCGCGCCCGCGCCCTGTCGCCCGCCATCACCGAGGCGCGCCTGCAGGCCCTGCAGGCGCGCATCCGCCCGCATTTCCTGTTCAACAGCCTCAACGCCGTGCTGTCGCTGGTGCGCAGCGACCCACGCCGCGCCGAGCGCGCGCTGGAAAACATGGCCGACCTGTTCCGCGCGCTGATGGGCGACGCCCGCCAGCTGGCGTCGCTGGAAGACGAGGTCGCGCTCACCCGCGCCTATCTGGAGCTGGAGCAGCTGCGCCTGGGCGACCGGCTGCAGGTGGCTTGGCACATCAACAAGATGCCGGGCGATGCGCTGATTCCGCCGCTGGTGATCCAGCCATTGGTGGAAAACGCGGTGTACCACGGCATCGAGCCGCTGGCGGACGGCGGCGAAATCAGCCTCAATATCTATCGCAGCGCCGACAAGGTGCACATCGTGGTGCGCAATCCGGTCGCCACCGAAGCCGGCCACCATAAAGGCAACCGCATCGCGCTGGCGAATATCCGCGAGCGGCTGCTGCTGCATTTCGACCTCGACGCCCAGCTCAAGTTGGAACCGCTGGGCGCCGTTTATCAGGTGCACATCGTCATTCCCTACACCCATGAACGCACCCAACCTGCCCCTGCGCGTCCTCATCGTCGATGACGAGGCGCCGGCACGCCACCGCCTGCGCGACGTGCTTGCGGACTGCGCCAGCCAGTTGCAGGTCGACATCGTCGGCGAAGCCGACAACGGGCTGGATGCGCTGAGCCAGGCGCAGCAGCAGCCGGTCGACGCGGTGCTGCTCGACATCCGCATGCCCGGCATGGACGGCCTTGAATGCGCCGCCCACCTCAACCAGTTGTCGGCCCCGCCCGCGATCATCTTCAGCACTGCCTACGATGCCTATGCCTGCCAGGCGTTCGATCTCAACGCCGTCGACTACCTGCTGAAGCCGGTGCGCGCCGACCGCCTGGTGCGCGCCCTGTCGCGGGCGCACCGGCTGAATGCGACGACGCTCGACCATCTGCGCGAAGCGCATCCGAAGGCGCGCACCCACCTGTCGGTCAACGAGAAAGGCCGCATCGTGCTGATCCCGGTGGCGGACATTCTTTATCTCAAGGCGGAACTCAAATACGTCACCGTGCGCACCGCTGCCCGCGAATTTCTGATCGAGGAATCGCTCACCCGGCTGGAAAATGAATTCGGCGACGCCTTCCTGCGCATTCACCGCAACTGCCTGGTCGCCAGTGTGCGCATCCGCGAAATCGGCAAATTACCTGGCGACGACGACGGCCATTTTTTGAAATTGGATGGCCAGGATGAGCGGCTGATGGTGAGCCGGCGCCAGTACTCCGCCTTGCGCGAAAAAATCAGGGCTTTTTAAGAACGGCAGCCCGTATGGGCAGGCTCAAACGGACCTGAAATCCCGGAGAAAAACAGCGATATCGGCGATCGCCCCCGATTTTTGGCTGAGCTTTGAAAATAATTACTTTATTTATCAGTGTGTTGAATCGCACCTACAACTAAAGTTGTATGGCTGGCTTCTGATCCTTTTCGTAGGATGCAGATGCTTGCTGTTTGCACAGCAGGCAGGAAGTTCTCCGTAACGGGGGTTTGTACCCTCATGTTCTGCCGGGTTCGCAAGAGCCCGGCATTTTTTTGGTGCGCTCGGTATCATGTCGACCATGAAAAACGAGACCCCCAACCAGCACCCGCAAGGGGTGAAGCGTGGTTGTAAGGACGCAGCGTCAACAACCTCGCTCACAGAAACCGAACTGGCCAGCGAAACCGTCTTCAAGGGCCGGCTGATGCACGTCAAGTGCGACCGCGTTCGCCTGCCCGATGGACGCGAATCGACGCGCGAATACATCGTCCATCCCGGCGCCGTCGTTGCCATCCCGGTGTTCGACAACGGCGACCTGCTGCTGGAACGCCAGCATCGTTACCCTTTGCACCGCGATTTCATCGAGTTGCCGGCGGGCAAGATCGACCCCGGCGAGGACGACCTCACCTGCGCCAGGCGCGAACTCGAAGAGGAAACCGGCTACACAGCCAGCGAGTGGCGCGAGGTCACCACCATCTATCCCTGCATCGGCTATTCGGACGAGCGGCTGGCGTTCTACCTGGCGCGCGGGCTTACGGAAGGCAAGCACGGCCGCGACCCGGACGAATTTCTGGAAATCCTGCGGGTGCCGTTCGGCGAGGCGATGGACTGGCTGCGCAGCGGCAAGATCTGCGAAACCAAGACCGTGATCGGACTGTTCTGGCTGGAGAAGATGCTAATCGAAGGCTGGTAGGCCGATGAACGTACGGTTACACGGAATCAAGCTTTTGGCGAATGTCGGGTGCTGGGTAAAAGACTTTTTTGCGCCCCCCGTGGGCGGATTCGTTTAACAAGCCTAAGGCTGCCAGACTCAACAGGTCGGCGCGCGCCGTTGCATAAGCAATCTGATGGGAACGCTGATGGCTCTCTATGGTGAAATATTCATCAGGACGCTTGAGGGCATGGGCGAGCAATGCGGTCTGACGATGATTCAATTGCTTTTCGTACGTTTGAAGCGTTCTGAGTTTTGAATGTAATTGAGCTTGCTCTTGTTGCTTTTGCTGTAAGTATTGGTGCAACGCGGACAATCCGCTGAGGATGACTTCCGTTTGATGCAGGAGGAAATAAGTTGTGTCACCAGAGTCGGTTTCAGTTAACAAATAAGCGCGTGCATACTGCGCAGGAGCTTTTCGCAGTATGCGAGAGATGGACAGATACTCAACCAACCAGTATCCCTGCTTGGCCATATACCAATAAAACAGTGCGCGACCTGTCCGACCGTTTCCGTCTGCGAATGGGTGGTCGTATCCCACCATGAAATGAAGCAGAATCGCGCGCACGATCGGGTGTATGAACGTGTCATCGGCGACGGATTCATTGGCAAAATCGCATAGGATTTTGAGCCGCTTTGGCAACTCGCTGTGAGCGGGAGGGCTATGCAGGACTAGTCGGTCGTTGTTTGGCGCCACGATTTCAATATCGTCGCTTGTCCGTAGTCGCCCGCAGTCCTCGGGACGCTCCAGCGTGCTCTCAGTCAACACCCGCTGCAACTCGATCACATGCTCCGGTTCGAGGGTGTCTCCACAGATCTCACGGATACGCTGCATGGCCTCGAAATTGTTGAAAATCATCCGCTCGCTCAGCGTGCTGGGTTTGCGCCCTTCACGCAGCATCGCTTCGGCAACGCGGCGGGTCGTGGATGCGCCCTCCAGTTGGCTGGAAGTGATTGCTTCCTCAATCAGGCTGCTGAACAGGTAGCGCCCTTGGTCGGAGCGCAGGGTGGCATTGCCCTCTCCACCTGGAACCAGCCCCGTGCTGCGATCAATTTCGTGCAGGTTTTTCAACAAGGGCTCGGGTAGTGAGTAGATGAAGGCTTTCCCTTGTTTGTCATGAAATGGCAGGGTATGCGCACTGACACTGCGGGCCAGGCTGAGCGCCAGCCACCATATCTTGTGGCTCAGCCCGTTAGGTGGGGTGCGGTGGCGCAAATCATCCCAGTGTAGATACCGCCCATTTGCCAAGGGCCCTAGCCTGAGTTGGGCGAGCTGTGGCAGAGTTTCAGCATTTGCTTCCTGAATCAACTCCTTCAGCGGTGGGGGCGAGAGCGGAATTTTCATTCTTAACTATCAAATTGATATTGATTGATAGTGAAATGATAGGGCATTAACTATCAATTTGATACTGATTGATAGTTTGTTGATAGCCGTGGCTGGCCGATCCAGGGTGGCTTATGGCTGGTAGGCCAGGTTCGGCGCCAGCCAGCGTTCCGCTTCCTCCAGCGTCCACCCCTTGCGGCGGGCGTAGTCCTCGACCTGGTCGCGCTCGATCTTGGCCACGGCGAAGTACTGGCTGTCGGGGTGCGACAGGTAGAAGCCCGACACCGCCGCGCCCGGCCACATGGCGAAGTTTTCGGTCAGCACCACGCCGATGCTGTCGGTGGCGTCGAGCATCGTGAACAGCGGGGCTTTTTCGCTGTGCTCGGGGCAGGCGGGGTAGCCGGGGGCGGGGCGGATGCCCTGGTATTTTTCCGCAACCAACTCGTCATTGCTGAGCGCTTCCTCGCTGGCATAGCCCCAGAATTCGCGGCGCACCCGCAGGTGCAGGTGTTCGGCGAAGGCTTCGGCCAAACGGTCGCACAGCGACTTGAACAGGATCGCGGAGTAGTCGTCGTGCGCGGCCTCGAAGGCGCGGGCGCGCTCGTCCTCGCCGATGCCGGCGGTGACGACGAAGGCGCCCAGATAGTCTTTCAGCCCGCAGGCCTTGGGTGCGACGAAGTCGGCGATGCACAGGTTGGGGCGGCCTTCCGGCTTTTTCATCTGCTGGCGCAGGTTGTGCCAGGTCATCCATACGCTGGAACGCGATTCGTCGGCATAGACCTCGATGTCGTCGTCGTCGACCGTGTTGGCGGGGAACAGTCCGAACACCGCGCGCGCTTCAACCCAATTTCCCGCGATCATCTGCTGCAGCATTGCCCGGGCGTCGTTGTAGAGCTTGGTCGCCTCGACGCCGACCACCTCGTCGTCGAGGATTTTCGGGAATTTTCCGTGCAACTCCCACGATGCGAAGAACGGCGTCCAGTCGATTATTTCGACCAGTTTCGCCAGGTCGTAGGCTTTCAGCACGTGGACGCCGGGCTGTTTCGGCACCGGCGGCGTGTAGCGGGCCCAGTCGATCTTGAACTTGTTGGCGCGCGCCTCGGCGAGCGGCAGGCGAACGGTGTCCGATTTGTGCTTGAGGTGGCGTTCGCGCGTAATGGCATAGTCCGCGCGGATCTCGGCGGCAAAGGTATCGCGCATGTCGTTCGACAGCAGTTGGGTGCAGACGCCAACCGCGCGCGAGGCGTCCTTCACGTACACCACCGGGTGTTCGTAGTTCGGCTCGATCTTTACCGCGGTGTGCGCCATCGACGTGGTGGCGCCGCCGATCAGCAGCGGAATGGTAAAGCCCTGGCGCTGCATTTCGCGGGCGACGTGCGCCATTTCCTCCAGCGAGGGCGTGATCAGCCCGGACAGGCCGATGATGTCGGCCTTGTGCTCGCGCGCGGCGTCGAGAATCTTCTGCGCCGGCACCATCACCCCCAGGTCGACGATGTCGTAGCCGTTGCAGCCCAGCACCACGCCGACGATGTTCTTGCCGATGTCGTGGACGTCGCCCTTCACCGTGGCCATCACGATCTTGCCCGCGCTCTGCGCGTCGCCGGCCTGCTTGTCGGCCTCGATGAAGGGCAGCAAGTGCGCCACCGCCTGCTTCATCACGCGGGCGGACTTCACCACCTGCGGCAGGAACATCTTGCCGGCGCCGAAGAGATCGCCGACCACGTTCATCCCGGCCATCAACGGCCCTTCGATCACGTGCAGCGGGCGCACGGATTCGAGGCGGGCGGCTTCGGTATCCTCGACGATGTATTGGGTGATGCCGCGCACCAGCGCATGACTCAGCCGCTCGTTCACCGGCAGGCTGCGCCAGGCCAGGTCCTCGACCTGTTCCCTGGCGCCGCCCTTGACGTTTTCGGCAAAGGTCACCAGCCGCTCGGTCGAATCGGCGCGGCGGTTCAGCAGCACGTCCTCGACGCGCTCCTTCAACTCGGGATCAAGCGCCTCGTAGACGCCGAGCTGGCCGGCGTTGACGATGCCCATGTCCATCCCGGCCTGGATCGCGTGATACAAAAAGGCAGTGTGGATCGCCTCGCGCACCGCGTCGTTGCCACGGAACGAGAAGCTCACGTTCGACACCCCGCCCGAGATGTGCGCGTGCGGCAGATTCTGGCGGATCCAGCGGGTGGCCTCGATGAAGTCGACCGCGTAGTTGGCGTGCTCCTCGATGCCGGTGGCGACCGCGAAGATGTTGGGGTCGAAGATGATGTCCTCGGCCGGGAAGCCGACGGTTTCGGTCAAGAGCTTGTAGGCGCGCGCGCAGATTTCGGTTTTGCGCGCGTAGGTGTCGGCCTGGCCGGTTTCGTCAAAGGCCATCACGATCACCGCCGCGCCGTAGCGCCGGCACAGTTTTGCGCGCTCGATGAACTCGGCCTCGCCTTCCTTCATCGAGATGGAATTGACGACGCCCTTGCCCTGGATGCACTTCAGGCCGGCCTCGATCACGCTCCACTTCGACGAGTCGATCATGATCGGTACCCGCGCGATGTCGGGCTCGGACGCGATCAGGAGCAGGAAGCGCACCATCGCCGCCTCGGCGTCGAGCATGCCCTCGTCCATGTTGATGTCGATGATCTGCGCGCCGTTTTCCACCTGCTGGCGCGCCACCGACAGTGCATCGTCGTAGCGGCCTTCGAGGATCATCCGGGCAAACGCTTTCGAGCCGGTGACGTTGGTGCGCTCGCCGACGTTGACGAACAGTGAATCCTTGCCGACGTTGAACGGCTCTAGCCCCGACAGGCGCATCGCCGGTTCCGGCACCGGCGGCACCCGCGGCGCGACGCCCTCGACCGCCTTGGCGATGGCCGCGATATGAACCGGCGTGGTGCCGCAGCAGCCACCGACGATATTCAGCAGACCCGTGCGTGCCCATTCGCCGATGTGCGCCGCCATCTCGTCGCCGCCCATGTCGTATTCGCCGAAGGCGTTCGGCAGGCCGGCGTTCGGGTGCGCCGAGACGAACACGTCGGCCTTGTTCGAGAGCTCCTCGACATACTGGCGCAGAAGATCCGGGCCGAGCGCGCAGTTGAGACCGATCGACAGCGGCCGGGCGTGGCGCACCGAGTTCCAGAACGCCTCGCCGGTCTGGCCGGAGAGCGTGCGACCGGAGGCGTCGGTGATGGTGCCGGAAATCATCACCGGCAGCCGCATGTCGTGCTGCTCGAAGTATTCATCGATGGCGAACAGCGCGGCTTTGGCGTTCAAGGTGTCGAAAATCGTCTCGACCATCAGGATGTCGGCGCCGCCCTTCACCAGGCCGTCGATCGCTTCCAGATACGTCAGGCGCAGCTGGTCGAAGCTGACGTTGCGGAAGCCAGGATCGTTCACCTCCGGCGAAAGGGAGGCGGTGCGCGAGGTCGGCCCCAGCACGCCGGCGACGAAGCGCGGCTTGTCCGGATCCAGTGCGGTCGCCTCGTCGGCGGCCTCGCGCGCCAGCCGGGCGGCGGCGAAGTTGAGCTCCGGCACCAGATGTTCCATGTGGTAGTCCGCCATGGAAATCGAGGTCGCGTTGAAGCTGTTGGTCTCCAGGATGTCGGCGCCTGCGGCCAGGTACTCGGCGTGGATTTCCTTGATGATGTGCGGCTGCGTCAGGCACAGCAGGTCGTTGTTGCCCTTCACGTCGTACGCAAAATCAGCAAAGCGTTCGCCGCGGTAATCGGCCTCGCCGAGCGTGTAGGACTGGATCATCGTCCCCATTGCACCGTCGAGAACCAGGATGCGTTGGGCGAGCAGGGAATTCAGCAGGGCGGTACGGGACATGGCATGGATTCGGCTGGGCAATCGCGCATTATATTCGGATGGCGCAAGGCTCGCCGGTGGTGCTATGGTGCAGATTATTGAGTCCAGCCGGTGATTGCCATGAAACATCTCGAACCCGCCGAAGCCCACGCCTTCCTGCAGTCGCACCCCGAAGCAGTCTTCATCGACTGCCGCTCGGAAATCGAATACCTGTTCGTCGGCCATCCCGCAGGGGCGATCCACATCGCCTGGCAGGACGGCCCCGACTGGGACGTCAACCCCGATTTTCTCGGCCATTCGCGCAAGGCGGCATCGGTCAACCGCCCCGTAGTGCTGATCTGTCGCTCGGGGCGGCGCTCGGTCGAAGCAGGGCGTTACCTCGAAAAATACGGCTTCCCCGAGGTCTACAACATCCTGCATGGATTCGAGGGCGACATGGACGAGACGCACCATCGCAGCACGAGGAACGGCTGGCGGTTTGATGGCTTGCCGTGGGAGCAGACTTGATGGGTTTGTCCGCGAAGGACGCGAAGAAAAACTTTATTTGGTTTCAGTTGTAGACGTTCACACACTTGAACTGACAGACCATGCAAGTTCAGGCTTCTCCCCCAACCCGGAGTGATTGTTAGAATGCGTTTCGGTTTGGCTCATGGTTTTCATATTGCGGCAAGTCGTCGGCTATTTCCTCCCAGTTGGCCTTTGACGTTGCAAAAATATGCGCCATAGGTCGTTCCACAATATCAGAGTCAATTGTTCCCAGTCGCACACGTACGTGCCCTGGTTTTGATTCTGACTGGCTCAGGATGGGGGATCCGCAGGTCTTGCAGAAGTATTTTGTCTGTCCCGGTGAAGATTCATAGCCAGTCAGCGAATCAGCGCCAGAGACGATGTTGAAGTCGGTGGTTCTTACCATGCCATTTGTAGCGAAGGCGCTACCTTGCGCCTTGCGGCATTGAGAGCAATGACAGCACACGATGTTGCGAATTGGACCTTTGATTTCGAACCGGACGGACCCGCAAAGACAACCCCCTGTATACATATCAACCTCTCCTTTGGACGCTTCAAAACTCAGCCCAGCGTCACTCCCAGCCAGGCGCCAATGAAATAGGTGGCCAGACCTGCTGCACCGCCAATGCCGAGCATGCGCAGGCCGGAGAGGATGGCGTGACGCCCGGTGAACAGGCTCATGCTGGCGCCGACGGCGAACAGGCCCAGTGCGGTGAGCGCGATCGAGGCGGTCAGCGCCTGGCCGTGGCCGAACAGGAATGGAGCAAGCGGCAGCGCGGCGCCGGCGGTGAAGGCGGAAAACGACGAGATGGCCGCCACCCAGGGCGAGCCGAGTTCGTCGGGGTTGAGGCCGAGTTCCTCGCGTGCCAGGGTGTCCAGTGCGCGCTCCGGGTCTTGCATCAGGGTGTCGGCCAGCCGCCGCGCCTCGGCGGGGTCCATGCCCTTGGCGGCGTAAATTAGCGCGAGTTCGGCCGCTTCTTCTTCCGGATAGGTTTCCAGTTCGTCGCGTTCGAGGCCGATCTGGTACTCGAACATTTCGCGCTGCGAGCGCACCGACACGTATTCGCCCGCGGCCATCGAGAAGGCGCCCGCCAGCAGACCGGCGACGCCGGTCAGCAGGATGACCGACGGCTCCTGCGCCGCGCCGGCGACGCCGTAGATCAACGCGGCGTTCGATACCAGGCCGTCGTTGACGCCGAATACGCCGGCGCGCAGGGCATTGCCGGCGCCGCCGCTCTGGTGGCGCTTGCCGATGTCGTCGCGCTTCGTCGGCATGGGATGCGGCGGGGTGTGCGTGTAGAGCACCATGCCGCGCACCTTCATCGCCGCCAGCACGCCGCGCATGGCGCGCGGCTTGAAAATGCGGGTGAGGCGGGCGACGACCCGGGCCCGCAGGTCGGGGTGGAAGGGCGCGGGGGGCGGGCCGCCTTTCCGGGTCATGGCGGCCAGCCAGATGTCGGCCTGCTCGTCGGCCGCCTGTGCCAGTTCGTCGAACAGCACCGCGCGCGGGGTGCCACGTTCGCACTCGGCCACCACGCGATAGAGCCAGGCCGACTGCTTTTCTTCGCGCCAGGATTCGTAGGGATCGCTCATGCGGCGCCTCTCCGGTACTGGATCGCCTCGGCCAGATGCGCGGAGGTGATGGCGTCGCTGCCGGCAAGATCGGCCACGCTGCGCGCCAGCTTGAGCACGCGGTGGTAGGCGCGCGCCGACAGGTTGAGCCGGACAATCGCCTGCTTCAGCAGGGCTTCGCTGGCTGCGCCCAGGGTGCAGTGGCGGTCGATTTCCTGGGTGCCGAGCGCGGCATTGGGTTTGCCCTGGCGCGCCATCTGGCGTTCGCGCGCGGCCTGCACGCGTTCGCGGATGGCGGCGCTGGCCTCGCCCGCGCCGGCCTGCATCAGTTCGTCCTGCGTCAATGCGGGCACGCTGATCTGGATGTCGATGCGGTCGAGCAGTGGCCCGGAAATGCGTCCGCGATAGCGGGTGATCTGGTTCGGCGTGTCGCGGCACGCCTGGGTGGGGTGGCCGAGGTAGCCGCAGGGGCAGGGATTCATCGCCGCCACCAGCTGGAAGCGCGCTGGAAAGTCGGCCTGCCGCGCCGCGCGCGAAATCGTGATGCGGCCGGTCTCCAGCGGCTCGCGCAGCACTTCCAGCACCTGCCGCGAGAACTCGGGCAACTCGTCGAGGAACAGCACGCCATGGTGCGCCAGCGAAATCTCGCCCGGACGTGGATTGCCGCCGCCACCCACCAGCGCCACAGCGGAAGCGGTGTGGTGTGGCGCGCGAAACGGCCGCCGCTTCCAGTGTTCGAAGCGGAAACCGCCGTTGAGCGATTGCACTGCGGCGGCTTCCAGCGCTTCGTCCTCGCTCATCGCCGGCAGGATGCCGGGAAAGCGCGCGGCGAGCATCGACTTGCCGGTGCCGGGCGGGCCTGCCATCAACACAGAATGATTGCCGGCGGCGGCGACTTCGAGCGCGCGCTTGGTGGCGGCCTGGCCCTTGACGTCGGCGAAATCGGGGTAGGCCGGCGCGGCGGGTGGGGGATCGGATTCGGGTTCGAGCAGGGAACCCTGGCCGGCCAGCCATGCGCACACTTCCAGCAGGCTGGTCGCGCCGCGCGTCTCGACCCCGCTGGCGAGCGCCGCTTCGCCGGCCGACGCGGCAGGCAGCACCAGCAGCCTGTCCGCCCTGCGGGTGGCCAGCGCCATCGCCAGCGCGCCGCGTACTGGGCGCAGCTCGCCGGTGAGCGCCAGTTCGCCGGCGAATTCGGCCTGCTTGAACTTATCGGCGGGAATCTGCCCGGAGGCGGCGAGGATCGCCAGCGCGATCGGCAGGTCGAAGCGCCCGGATTCCTTGGGCAGGTCGGCCGGCGCGAGGTTGACCGTGATGCGCCGCGCCGGGAATTCATAGCGCGCGTTCTGGATCGCCGCACGCACGCGGTCGCGCGCTTCCTTTACCTCGGTTTCGGGCAGCCCCACCAGCGTGAACGCCGGCAGGCCGTTGGCCAGGTGCGCCTCGACCACCACCTCGGGCGCGTCCATGCCGTTCAACGCCCGGCTTTTGACGACGGCGACGGCCACCGGATCAGTCTTCGAGCTGCTGCTTTTCCAGCTCGGACAGGCGCGCTTCCAGTTTCATGAGTTTTTCGCGGGTGCGCGCCAGCACCTCGGTCTGCACGTCGAATTCCTCACGGCTCACCATGTCCAGCTTGCCGAGCATCGAGGTCACCCCGGCCTTGAGGTTCTTTTCGATGTCCTTCGCGGGCGACTGCTTCAACGCCTCGCCCAGTTTGTTGACCAGATCGTTGATGAAAGCGGGATTGGGAAATTTCGGATTCGGGTTCATGGAGGCCTCCTGTTAATGGGCGGAGTGTAGCAAGCACCGGCTGTATGGCGTACTGGCAGCGCACGGCACAAAGAGAGTGCATGAGGATTTCATGGCGCACCACGAAAGTGCAGCCTATGCTCGAGTGTGTGGGCGGATAATTACAACACATTGTTTTTTAATGATAAATTACCTGGCACGGCTTGTGCTGAACAGAAAGTGCGAATTTGCGCGACTTCATCCACGGAGAAATTCATGAAAAAACTTGTACACGCTTTAGTTCTGACCGGCCTGGTGGGCGTACCCACTTTTGCAATGGCAGCTGAAGAATCGCCGCACAGTTTGAGCGCCAATGTCGGGATGTTCAGCGACTACATCTTTCGGGGCATTTCCCAAACCGGCGGTGACCCTGCCGTGCAGGGTGGCCTGGACTACTCGCACAGCAGCGGTTTCTACCTCGGCACCTGGGGTTCCAACGTGGGCTGGATTGAGGACTTCCAGGGCTACGATTCTGGCAATGTGGAGATCGACGTGTACGGCGGTTTCCGCGGCGATATCGGCCAGACCGGCCTGACTTTCGACGTGGGTGCGATTCAGTACATGTACCCGGGAAAGAAAGCGGGAGCGGTGGATGCGGACACCACCGAGATTTACGCTGCTTTGGGCTGGAAATGGTTCACCGCCAAATATTCCTATGCCGTCAGCGATGAGGTTTTTGGCTTCGCCAATGCCGACGGATCCGACTATCTGGATATTTCCGCGAGCGTACCCATCGGCGAAACCGGCCTGACCGCTGGTGCACATTGGGGCACATTCAGCTTTGAAAACAATGCCGCGCAGGATTACGACGACTGGAAAATCAGCCTGGCCTATGACGTGGGCACGTTGAGCAAAGTCATGGATGGCGTGACCGTTGGCGTGGCGTATACCGACACCGATGCCGACCGTGTGGTCTGGACGGATGCCAATAGCGAGTTTCTGGGCAAAGACACGACGACCGTGTGGATTTCCAAGGCTTTTTAATCGCTTGGCTCACCGGAGCGGCGCGAATGTCCGCTCCATGTTCCCCTTATTAATTTGGGAGATAGCATGAAATTCGTAACGGCAATCATCAAGCCGTTCAAGCTCGACGAAGTACGCGAGGCGTTGTCCGCCATCGGCGTCACCGGCTTGACGGTCACGGAAGTGAAGGGGTTTGGGCGGCAGAAGGGCCACACCGAGCTGTATCGCGGTGCGGAGTACGTGGTCGATTTTCTGCCCAAAGTGAAGATCGAAGTGGCCATCAAGGCCGAGCTGCTGGAGCGCGTGATCGAGGTGATCGAGAAAGCGGCCAACACCGGCAAGATCGGCGACGGCAAGATTTTTGTCACCAGCCTGGAGCAGGTCGTGCGCATCCGCACGGGCGAAACCGGCCCAGACGCCCTTTGAGGAGCATGAACATGAAAACGCTATTTGCTTCGCTGGGCCTGTTGTTTGCCCTGTTGTCTCCCGGCTTGCCGCTGGCGCAGGACGCGACCGCCCCGGTGGAAGATGCCGCTGTGGTCGAGACGATGGATGCCGTTGCAGTGGAAGCACCGGTTGCCGCTGAAGAAGCCGCACCGGCCGAAGCTGCGCCCGCGGAAGAAGCGGCTGCACCGGTGCCGGACAAAGGCGACACCGCCTGGATGATGCTCTCCACCCTGCTGGTCATCCTGATGATCATTCCCGGCGTGGCGCTGTTCTACGGCGGCCTGGTGCGCGCCAAGAACATGCTGTCGGTGCTGACCCAGGTGATGGCCATCTTCTGTCTGATCTCGATCCTGTGGGCGGTGTACGGCTACTCGCTGGCGTTCGGCGACGGCGGCGGCCTCAACTGGGCGATCGGCGATCTGTCGAAGCTGTTTCTCGCCGGCATCACCGTGGACAGCACGGCTGCGACCTTCAGCGATGGCGTGGTGATTCCGGAACTGGTGTTCGTCGCCTTCCAGCTGACCTTCGCCGCCATCACCGTGGCGCTGATCGTCGGCGGTCTCGCCGAACGGGTGAAGTTCTCCGCCCTGATGGTATTCGGCGCGCTGTGGTTCACCTTCTCCTACCTGCCGATCACGCACATGGTGTGGGCAACCGGCGGCTACCTGTTCGAAGCGGGCGACCTCGACTTCGCGGGCGGCACCGTGGTGCACATCAACGCCGGTATCGCCGCGCTGGTGGGTGCCATCGTGCTGGGCAAGCGCATCGGCTACGGCCGCGACGCGATGCCTCCGCACAGCCTGCCGATGACCATGATCGGCGCTTCGCTGCTGTGGGTGGGCTGGTTCGGCTTCAACGCCGGCTCCAACCTCGAAGCCACCGGTGGTGCGGCGCTCGCCTTCCTCAACACCATCCTTGCCACCGCTGCGGCGGGCATGGCCTGGATGCTGGCCGAGTGGATGCTGCGCGGCAAGCCCTCGATGCTGGGTCTGGCATCCGGCGTGGTGGCAGGTCTGGTGGCGGTCACCCCGGCGGCCGGCCTGGTCGGCCCGATGGGCGCGATCGTCCTCGGCGCGATTGCCGGCGTGGTCTGCCTGTGGGGCGTCACCGGCCTGAAGAAGATGCTCGGCTACGACGACTCGCTCGACGTCTTCGGCATCCACGGCATCGGCGGCATCATCGGCGCCATCGGCACCGGCATCTTCGTCTCGCCGGCTCTGGGCGGCGTCGGGGTGGACGACTACTCGATGGCCGGCCAGGTGGTGACGCAGGCCACCGGCGTGCTGATCACCATCGCCTGGTCGGGCGTGGTCAGCCTGGTGCTGTTCAAGCTGATCGACATGACCATGGGCCTGCGCGTAAGCGAAGAACAGGAACGCGAGGGTCTGGACACCGCCAGCCACGGCGAGCGGGCCTACAACCTCTGATCCATCCTTTCTCCGAAGGAAGCTGGGGCGCTCTAAGGGCGCCCCTTTTTTTGGGCCACGGCCAAATCGAATTCCGCCAGCACCGGCGCGTGATCCGACGGCCGCTCCAGTTTGCGCATGTCGCGGTCGATGCTGGCGGCGGTGCAGGCGGCGGCGAGCGGTTCGGAAAGCAGGATGTGGTCGATGCGCAGGCCGTGGTTGCGGCGGAAGCCCATCATCCGGTAGTCCCACCAGCTGAAGCTTTTTTCGGGCTGCTCGAATAGCCGGAAGCTGTCTTTCAGGCCCAGCGCCAGCAGGGCGCGGAAGCGCTCGCGTTCGGACTCGGACACCAGCACGCAGCCTTCCCAAGCCTGGGGGTCGTGGACGTCGCGGTCTTCCGGGGCGACGTTGTAGTCGCCCAATACGGCGAGTTTGGGGTGGCGCGCCAGTTCGTCCTTCAGCCAAACGGTGAGGGCATCGAACCAGGCGAGCTTATAGGGATACTTGTCGGAATCGAGGCTCTGGCCATTGGGGCAGTACACGCACACCAGGCGTACGCCGTCGACGGTGGCGGCGATGACGCGCTTCTGTTCGTCCTTCAGCCCCGGGATGCCGACCTGCACGTCGAGCGGTTCGCTGCGGCTGACGAGGGCGACGCCGTTGTAGGTTTTCTGGCCGACGAAGGCGACGCGGTAACCGGCCGCTTCCAGCTCGGCGACCGGGAAGTTTTCATCGGTAAGTTTGGTTTCCTGCAGGCACACCGCGTCGGGCTGGCGGGTGGCGAGAAAGTCCAGCAACTGGGGCAGGCGGACCTTGAGGGAGTTGACGTTCCAGGCGGCAATTTTCATGCCGACGAGTGTAGCGCATACGACTCCACATGGGCTTCAGCCCATGGTGGACCGGAGTTTTTAGGGCAGCGGCGCCGGCCGGCGCGATCTTCAGGGGGCGGGGGGCGCCGGAGTCGTGGCGGTTTGCGGTGACGGCTTGCGGCCGGGCGGAGCGGATTTTGGATAGCCGGCGCGATCCAGCATGGCCTGCCACTGGCCGGTTTCAAAGCCGTCGATCTTGTCGCTGCCGACCACCAGCACCGGCACGCTCGAGCGCCCAGTGAGCTTTTGCAGTTCGGCCTGGGCACTGGGATTGGCCTGCGGGTCCTTGTTGCTGAAGGGCACGCCGCGCTCGGTGAGCAGTTGCCGCGCCTGGTCGCAGGGGATGCCGCACGCGCTGGCGTAGAGGGTGATGGGGAATTTCTCGCGCGCGGTTTTGACCGCGTAGGATTCGCCGATCTCGATGAAGTTGCCCTTGAATGATTTTTGCTGGGCGTTGTGGACGCTGGGCGGCGGCGGCTGGTCACTGTATACCGTGCGGCCTTGCGCATCCTTCCACTGGTACAGCTGGGCGGCGGCAAGCGACGCGCTTGCCGCCGCCAGGCAGACTGCCATCAAGAGGGTTCCTGCTTTCATGCCATGCTCCCGAAAGACGTGATCCCCCTTGTAACGGCCACCGTGGGGTGAAGCTTTAAACCCGGATTGTTCATTAGAGCGAGATGTTTTGCGTAGATACTGTTATCGGTGTCAAGAAATATGCAAAGCTGGATTGAAGGGTTTACCCGACTTCAGGACGCCGAAGGCGACATGGACGAGCTTGCGCATCATTGCGCCGAGAATGAGCATGGGCGGCTTGCCTGCTGCGGCCAGCCGATCCCTGAAGGCGCGCCCCCACACGGTTCGCGTCGTAGCCACCATGGCGGGCATATAGAGCGCTCGGCGCAACGGCGCATGGCCCACCTTCGACAGTCGCGGCTTGCCGCGCACGCTGCTGCCCGACTCATGCTGACGCGGGTCTAGGCCGGCGAAGGCGACCGCCTCACGAGCGTTGTCGAACCGAGGCGCCCCGCCGTAGTACGACAGCAGAACCGGGATGGTTTTATCGCCCAGGCCGGGGACGCTGTCGAGCAACGCGCTCTGTTCCTTGAGGCCGGGGTCGTCGTCGATTTTCTGGCGCAGCGCAGCATCGATCTCGGCGATGGCCTTTTCCAGGTAGGCCAGATGGGTCTCGATCCCGGCACGAACCGCTTCCCGCGCCACCATCAACCGGTTGCTTTCCTGCGTGCGCATGGCATTCAGTGCATCGCGTCTTGCCACCAGCGCACGCAATTCCCGGATCGCCGGAGACGGCGCTTGCCAGGGCTCAGGGCGTTGCGCCACACAGAATCTGGCAATCAGCCGGGCATCGACCCGATCGGTCTTGGTCCGCACCAGTTCGGCAGCGCCAAAGGCCTTGATCTGCGCCGGGTTGACGATACTGACCGTATAGCCCGCGTCGGCCAGGAATTCGGCTACGGCTTCCCAATAAATGCCGGTGGCCTCCATGCAAACGTGAAGGTCGGTCACGCCGTGTTTATTCAACCACATCGACAGGACCGCAAACCCTTGCGGAGTGTTGTCGACAACCTTGCTGCGAATCTTTCCATCGACCAGCTGAAGTGCGACATCCAGCTTGGCCTTGGCGACATCGATTCCGAGTATGGATTTCATGATGGCTCCTTGTCTGGGTTCAGGGAGGATTCCTCGCGCAATCAACCTTGTAAATACGGGCTGCCGACCAGGTCGGGCCAAAGATACTGTCCGATTTCTCGCATGAGGGTTGGGAAGACCGGCGCATCATCTACGCAACAAGCTTTTCCGCTTAAGGGTGAACACGGCGTCCGGTCTTCCCGCTCGGGTAAACCCGAGTACTGCAACAACCATTTCATAATACAAGGGTGCACTCTGTGCACCTTCGGGTGTCAATCGGTGCACGGAGTGCACGCGCCATAAATCGTCTAATGAACAATCCGGGTTAAACCATGCCGTTGTGTCGCAGCAGGGCATCGATGGTCGGCTCGCGGCCGCGGAAGGCCTTGAACGATTCGAGCGCCGGGCGTGCGCCGCCTTGTGCGAGGATTTCGCTCCAGAAACGGTGGCCGACTTCGGGATTGAGTACGCCGCCGTAGCCTTCGGCCTCGTCCTCGAACAGCGCGTAGGCGTCGGCGGACAGCACTTCCGCCCACTTGTAGCTGTAGTAGCCGGCCGCGTAGCCGCCGGCGAAGATGTGCGAGAAGTTGTTGGGGAAGCGGTTCCAGGCGGGCGGAATGATGACCGCGACTTTCTTGCGGATGTCGTCGATCAGATCCTGCGCGGTGCGGGGGCCGTTGGGATCGAAGTCGTCGTGCAGGTGCATGTCGAAGCTGGAGAACTCGATCTGACGCAGCGTCTGCAGGCCGGACTGGAAGTTCTTCGCCGCCAGCATCTTGTCGAACAGCGCGCGCGGCAGCGGCTCGCCGGTGTCGACGTGCGCGGTCATGTGCTTCAGCACATCCCATTCCCAGCAGAAGTTCTCCATGAACTGGCTCGGCAGTTCGACTGCGTCCCACTCGACGCCGTTGATGCCGGAGACGCCGAGTTCCTCGATCTGCGTCAGCAGGTGGTGCAGGCCGTGGCCGGCCTCGTGGAACAGGGTGATGACCTCGTCGTGGGTGAACAGCGCAGGTCTCTTGCCGCCTTCGGGGGTGCCGCCCACCGGACCGGAGAAGTTGCAGTTGAGATAGGCCACCGGCGTCTGGATGCCGTCGCTCGTTTTGCGGCGGGTGATGACGTCATCCATCCAGGCGCCGCCGCGTTTGGAGGCGCGGGCGTAGAGGTCGAGATAGAACTGGCCGACGCGCTGGCCGCCGTGGTCGGTGAGCGTGTAGAACTTGACATCGGGGTGCCACACCGGGGCGCTGTCCTCGCGCACGTGCAGGCCGTAGAGCGTCTCGATCAGCTTGAATAGCCCGGCCAGAACGCGCGGCTCGGGGAAGTACTGCTTCACTTCCTGGTCGGAGAAGCTGTAGCGGGCGATGCTCAGCTTTTCCGATGCGTAGGTCGTGTCCCACGCCTGCAGGTCGGTCAGGCCCAGTTCGTCGCGGGCGAAGGCCTTTAATTCTTCGTAGTCCTTTTCGGCGTAGGCGCGCGCGCGGGCGCCGAGCTCATCGAGGAATTTCAGCACCTCGGCCGGGGTGTCGGCCATCTTGGCGGCCAGCGAAACCTCGGCGTAGCTTTTGAAACCGAGCAGCTCGGCGGCCTCTCGGCGCAGCTTGAGGATGCTGCCGATCAGCGGCGTGTTGTCGAGCTCGGGCTTGCCGAATTCGGAGGCGCGGGTGACGTAGGCACGGTAGACCGTTTCGCGGAGTTCGCGGTTGTCGGCGTACTGCATCACGGGCAGGTAGGACGGCATGTGCAGGGCGATCTTCCAGCCGGTCTTGCCGTCGGCCTCGGCCGCCGCTTTCATCATCGCCAGCACGTCGTCCGGCACGCCGGCCAGTTTGGTATCGTCGTCGAGGAACAGCGCAAATTCGTTGGTGGCGTCGAGGATGTTCTCCTCGAACTTGGCGGAGAGCTGTGCCAGCTCTTCCTGCACCTGCATGAAGCGCGCCTTCTTGTCGTCCGGCAGTTCGGCGCCGCCGAGGCGGAAGTCGCGCAGCTCGTTCTCCACGATCTTCTTGCGCGGCGCGGACAGCGCGGCGTAGCCGGGGCTGGCCTTCAATGCCTTGAACTTGGCGAACAGCGCCTCGTTCTGCCCCAGTTCGGCATAGTAGACGGTGATTTTCGGCAGGTTTTCGTTGTAGACCTCGCGCAGCTCGGGCGAATCCATCACCGAATGCAGATGCGACACCTGGCCCCAGGCGCGGCCCAGCTTCTCGTTGGCATCTTCGAGCGGGGCAACGAAGGCGTCCCACTCGGCCGGCGCGCCGGCGGCTTCCGCCCGTGCCACCGCGCCGCGGGCGTCGGCCAGCAGCTGGTCGATCGCGGGGGTGACGTATTCGGGCTTGAATTCGGCGAAACGCGGCAGACCGGAAAAGTCGAGCAGGGGATTGATGCCCATCGGGGTATTCATGGCAAATCTTTCAAAAGAGGACGCGGAAAATGCGGAGGAAAAGCGACAAGGTTCAACGATTATAATTTGAGCCCGGCTCCGCTGCGTTTCAACCCCAAGACAACCATGGCTATAGACCCCATCGCCCCCTACCGGGGTGTTCATCCGCAACTCGCCGCCGGCGCCTGGGTGCATCCGCGCGCCACGGTGATCGGCGAGGTCAGCCTCGGCCGCGACGCCTCGGTGTGGCCGGGCGCGGTGATCCGCGGCGACGTCAATTCGATCGCCATCGGCGAGGCGAGCAACATCCAGGACAACAGCGTGCTGCACGTGTCGCACAAGACGCCGGCCCACTCAAAGGGCGGGCCGCTCATCATCGGCGCGCGCGTCACCGTCGGCCATACGGTGATTTTGCATGCCTGCACCATCGGGGACGAATGCCTGATCGGCATGGGCAGCATCATTCTCGACCGCGCGGTGATCCAAAAAAATGTCTTGCTGGGCGCCGGCTCGCTGGTGCCGGAAGGCAAGATCCTCGAATCCGGCCATCTGTATTTCGGCCGCCCCGCCAAGCGGGTGCGCCCGCTGACCGAGGAAGAAATCGCCTATTTCAATTATTCCGCCGAGCACTATGTAGCGCTGGCGCGGTCGTACTCGTCCTGACCCCTGACCCCTGCCCCCATGAAATTCGCCAAACCTGCTCTGATCGCCGTCGCCGTGCTCGCCCTCGTCGGCGCGCTGACCTACGCCCTGATGGACAAACCCAGCGCGCCGGCGGCCACCTTCACCACGCTGGAGGGTCGGTCCATCGTTCTCGGCGAACTGCGCGGCAAAGTGGTGCTGGTCAATTTCTGGGCGACCTCCTGCCCCGGTTGCATCAAGGAAATGCCGGGCATGGTGGAAACCTACAACCAGTACAAGGACCGCGGCTTTGAGATCGTTGCGGTGGCGATGCGCTACGATCCGCCCAATTACGTAGCCAATTTCGTGCGGACGCGGCAGCTGCCGTTTCCAGTCGTGCTCGACGTCGACGGCGAGCATGCGCGCGCCTTCGGCAACGTGCAGCTCACCCCCACCAGTTTCATCATCGGCAAGGACGGCCGCATTCTCGAACAAAAACTGGGCGAGCTCGATTTCGTCCGGCTGAAGGCGCTGCTGGACAAGGAGTTGTCTTGATCAAGATTTTTTTCGCGGCCGCATTGCTGCTGCTGTTGGGCGCCTGCGGCGCTTCCCTGCCTGTCGCCGGCAAGCCCGCTCCGGCCGGGCCGCCCCCGCCGTCGATGTCCGACGATGCCATCGTCTGTCCGGCCGATGTCAAACAGTGTCCCGACGGCAGCTATGTCAGCCGCAATCCGGACAACGGCTGCGCATTCGCCCCGTGCCCGGGCGAACGCACCCAATAAACTTTTTTCTGGATTTTCATTCATGGCGCAATACGTGTACTCCCTCAACCGTGTAGGCAAGATCGTTCCGCCCAAGCGGCAGATCCTGAAGGACATCTCGCTCAGCTTTTTCCCCGGCGCCAAGATCGGTCTTCTGGGCCAGAACGGCTCCGGCAAGTCCTCGCTGATCCGCATCATGGCCGGGGTGGACCGTGACTTCGAAGGCGAGGCGATCCCGATGCCGGGCATCCGCATCGGCTACCTGGCGCAGGAGCCGCAGCTCGACCCGGCGCATACGGTGCGGCAGGCGGTGGAAGCGGGGCTGGGCGAGATCGTCGGGGCCAAGGCCCGGCTCGATGAAATCTACGCCGCCTACGCCGAGCCCGACGCCGACTTCGACAAGCTGGCCGAGGAGCAGGCCAAATGCGAGGCAATCCTCGCCACCGCCGGTGCCGACCTTGACACGCAGATGGAAATCGCCGCCGACGCCCTGCGCCTGCCGCCGTGGGATGCAGTGGTCGGCAACCTGTCGGGCGGCGAGAAGCGCCGCGTCGCGCTGTGCCAGCTCTTGCTGTCCAACCCCGACATGCTGCTCCTGGACGAGCCGACCAACCACCTCGACGCCGAGTCGGTCGACTGGCTGGAGCAGTTCCTGGTGCGCTACCCCGGCACCGTGGTGGCGGTGACGCACGATCGCTACTTCCTCGACAACGCCGCCGAGTGGATTCTCGAACTCGACCGCGGCCACGGTATCCCGTGGAAGGGCAACTACACCAGCTGGCTGGAGCAGAAAGAGGCGCGGCTGGAGACCGAGTCCAAGCAGGAGCTTGGTCGCATCAAGACAATGAAGCAGGAACTCGAATGGGTGCGGCAGAATCCCAAGGCGCGCCAGGCCAAATCGAAGGCGCGCCTGGCGCGCTTCGAGGAGCTCAATTCGGTCGAATACCAGAAGCGCAACGAGACGCAGGAGATCTTCATCCCGGTCGGCGAGCGGCTGGGCGACAAGGTGATCGACTTCCACAATGTGAGCAAATCCTTCGGCGACCGTCTGCTGATCGACGACCTGAGCTTTTCGGTGCCGCCCGGCGCCATCGTTGGCATCATCGGCCCCAACGGTGCCGGCAAGTCGACCTTCTTCAAGATGATCACCGGCCAGGAAAAGCCGGACAGCGGCGAAGTCGAGATCGGCCAGACGGTGAAGCTCGCCTACGTCGACCAGAGCCGCGATGCGTTGAGCGCCGACAAGACCGTGTTCGACGAAGTCGCCGAAGGTCGCGACATCCTCACCGTCGGCCGCTACGAGACGCCCTCACGCGCCTACCTCGGCCGCTTCAACTTCAAGGGCGGCGACCAGCAGAAGCGCGTCGGCAACCTCTCCGGCGGCGAGCGCGGGCGGCTGCATATGGCGAAGACGCTGATCGCCGGCGGCAACGTGCTGCTGCTCGACGAGCCGTCGAACGACCTCGACGTGGAAACCCTGCGCGCGCTGGAAGACGCGCTGCTGGAGTTCGCCGGCTGCGTGCTGGTGATCTCGCACGACCGCTGGTTCCTCGACCGTGTCGCCACCCACATCCTCGCCTTCGAGGGCGACTCGCAGGCGGTGTTCTTCCCCGGCAACTATCAGGAATACGAGGCCGACAAGAAGAAGCGCCTGGGCGAAGAAGGGGCGAAACCCAAGCGCATCCGCTACAAGCCGATCAGCCGGTGAGCGCGCGATGATCCTGGCAAGCCTTGCCGAGGCCGACCGCTACGCTGCCTTGCACCCCTTGTTCGCGCGCGCCTTCGCGTTCCTGCGCGATACCGATTTGAAGACGCTGGCACCAGGCAGGCATACCATTCAGGGCGAACAGCTGTTCGCCATCGTCGAGGCGTGTGCCGGCCGCGCGCGGGCAGAGGCGAAACTGGAATGCCACCGCCGCTACATCGACATCCAACTGGTGCTCGAAGGCGTCGACGAAATGGGATGGAAGCCGCTCGCCGAATGCGTGGACCCGGCAACGGATTACGATGCCGCGCGCGACATCCGGTTTTTCAACGACGCGCCGGCCAGCTGGATCGCTACCCCGCCGGGGTCGTTCTGCCTGTTTTTCCCCGACGACACGCACGCGCCGCTGGTGAGCGCGGGCATGATCCGTAAGGTGGTGGTGAAGATCGCGGTAAGCAATTAGCCGCAGCGGTTGCACCTTGCTGTCGCCCCGGTCAGTTGCCGAGCAGGGATTCGTTTAGTTCCAGTTCCAGTTGCTGCAATTCCAGCAAGGCTTCGCCATGGGTGTGATCCAGTTCCAACGCTTTCTGGAAATCTCCGGCGGCTTCGCGCGGACGCTTCAGGCCCAGTCTTGCGCGGCCCGAGGCCATCCAGGCCTCGGGGTTGTAAGGTTCTTCATGCACCCATTCCCGGGTAAGCCGTGACAGATCACGCCATTTCTTTTTTGCGCTGAGGTCGCAGGCAGCGAGGAAGTAACCGCTGCTGCTGCGGGAGGGGTTTTCCCAAAAGGCCCCCTGGACGGGAACGTCGGTTTCTGGAAAGCCGCTCAATTGCTCCATCCAGCCGATGGGAATGGCGAAATGAAAAATGCCGCCGCTATGGGATTTGAAGGTGAGGATGCCGATGAGCTCCCCATTGTCATTGAACAGGCCGCCGCCACTCGCACCGGGATTGAACTGGGCTGAAGTCTGGATCACTCTGCCGTCATAACAGGGGCAGGTGTACAGGCCCTTGATCTTGCCCCTGTTGACGGCGAACCTGCCGTCGGAATAGCCCACTGCATAGACATTTTGACCCACTTGGGTCCCATCCGGCTCGGCGATGGGCGGTGGCTTTCCGGGATAGCCGGGCAGCTTGAGCAGGCACAAATCCCGGAGGGTGTCCCCCATTTCAACAGTGGCAAGCCAGGACTCCTTCCCCCAGGACGCTCTGATCTGGCTGGCGTTGCGCACCACATGGCAGTTGGTGAGAAGACGCTCCGGAGCTATCAGTACCCCGGAGCCGAGTTCTTTTTTGCCATCGTTGCGGATGACGTCAATTTTCAATACCCAGCCCCCCCACTCAGGCAGGCTGGAAGCGGCAGATGTGCCAACGCCAACCAGCAAAAACAGCAGCAGGACCGGGGTGAGAAAAAAGAAGTTGTTACGTTGCAGCATGAATATTTATGCGGATCTTGGCTGATACACGTGATTCAAAAATTCAATGTTCAGTATGTCAGGATCATCTATAAATACAAACAGGAGGAGTAATGATAATCAGTTAAGAAAGACCAGCTTCAGGGCCGGGAGTTTCCGGCTTCACTGGCGTGAACCTTGCGCTGCTGGTCTGGTTTTAGAAGGCGATACATCATGAAAACCATCCGAATGAGTAGTGTGTTGGCAGGCATGTCGGGAGCAGCCACGTTGTTTCTTATGGTTCCCCTTTCCATGTCCGCTTCTCCTGGTGTGGAGTGGGACACTTTCTATACTGGCGAACGTGAGCCCATTACGGCAGAAAGCAGTTCTTATCGGAGTTCTGCGCCGGGCCAGGGATTTGACCTGTTCAATTCAGGCGAAGGCGTGAAAATTGAGGATTTTGCCTCAGCCTACATGGGCACCGCCATGGGATCGGAAGCGAGTGGTGGCGGCTGGGATCTTTTCCGTTCAGGAGAGGGCGACCCACTGCCATAGGGCGCAATCCCAAAAGGCATGCAATGCGGTGGGCGGCATCCAGTTCTTCGGCAGTGACGGAGGACGGGTGTCGTGTTGCTGTTCTTGCCTGTTTCCCGCGCAGATGGCGAACGCGGACACGAATCGCGGGGTCGACGATATTCATTCAGCTTTAGTAATGCGGCGGAATCTCGTCGCGCGGGTTGTCGTCGTTCGGCAGCACGTCCTGCAGCCGCTGATGCAGCAGGCGCAACTGCTGCTGCAGTGAATCAATTTGTCCCTGCTGGCGGACCACGGTCTGGTTGAGCGTGTCGAGCAGGTCTTCGGCGAAGGCGAGCTTGCTTTCGAGTTCGGTGAGGCGGTCTTCCATCATGGATTTCCCGTATGTTTGGTTACGCCCAACAGCGGCGTGACCAGTTTTTCCAGCCGGGGATAGTGCACCTGCCCGGCGATCTTGTGGCGGATGTGTCCCTCGGTATCGACGATGAACGAAGTGGGTACGCTCGCCACGTTGCCGAAGGCGGCGGTCACCGACGCGTTGGTCGGTGCGGCCATGAAAGCGTAGTCCTTGTCCTGCATCCAGGCGGCGATCTTCTCCGCCGGGTCGTCGATGCTGATCGAAATAACCTCGAATCCCCTGTCGCGGTAGTCCTGCCAGAAGGCGTCGATCGCCGGCTTTTCCTTGCGGCAATACGGGCACCAGGTCGCCCAGAAATTCACCAGCACGACTTTTCCCTTGAGTGAATCGCTGCTCAGCGCCCGGCCGTCGGGCAGGGTCACGGCCCAGGCTGACACGGGGCGATTCTCCTCGCTGACCTCGGCCGGCGGGCGAAACCACAGCCAGGCGATCAAACCCAGTAAAATCAGCGTCAACGGGCTTGGCGTCCATTTCTTCAAGGTTTGTTTATCCATGCTGTGGCTGAAGTCTTTTCATATCGTGATGGTGGTGAGCTGGTTCGCCGGGCTGTTCTACCTGCCGCGCCTCTTCGTCAACCTGGCGATGGAAACCAACGATGCAGCGTATGACCGCCTGCTGCTGATGGCGCGCAAATTGTATCGCTTCGTTTCGCCCATCATGTGGCTGACGCTGATTACCGGAACCTGGCTGTGGCTGGCGTATTTTCCGTTTTCCATGAACTGGATGTGGGCGAAGCTCGCGCTGGTCGCAGGGCTGGTCGGCTACCACTATGCCTGCAAAAGCCTGCTGCGCGCGTTCGAAACCAGACAGAACACAAAATCGCATGGTTGGTTCCGCTGGTTCAATGAAATTCCGGTGATCGTGCTGCTGGTGGTGGTGTTGCTGGTGGTGCTGAAGCCGTTTTAATTTTTTTTCCGTCCGCGAAGGACGCGAAGAATCGCGAAGTAAAAAACCAATATTTCTTGAGGTTTTCTTCGCGTACCTTCGCGCCCTTCGCGGATACATGTTTTTGAAAGCCTGGCTTGAAACCTGAATCCCGCCGCACCAAAACGCAGCATCCCGTTCGCCCCGAGCGCGAGGCGCTGCCGCCTGCCAGTCATTTCGCCACCTGCCCGCGCGGGCTGGAGGCGCTGCTCGAAATCGAGCTTGCGGCCGCCGGCGCGCAGGTGGTGCGTCAGGTACCCGCCGGCGTGCTGTTCATGGCCGACGCCGCAGCCGAGATGCGCGTCAACCTGACTTCGCGCATCGCCACACGCATCCTGCGCAAGGTCGGATTCACCCGCTACCGCAAGGAAGAGCACATCTACCGCGCCGCGCTCGATCTGCCGTGGCCCGACTGGTTCGACGTGAAGAAGACCATCGCGGTGAAAGTCGGCGCTCAGAACGCACCGCTGAAGAGCCTCAATTTCATCACGCTGAAGATCAAGGATGCGATCTGCGACCGCTTCCGCGAGGAAACGCATGAACGTCCGAGCGTTGACACCGAAGCGCCCGACGTGCCGGTGTACGCGTTCTTTACGTCCGATGCGGTGACCTTTTATCTCGACACCAGCGGCGAGCCGCTGTTCAAGCGCGGTTTCAAGCGCGAGGCGAGCGCGGCATCGATCAAGGAAAATCTTGCTGCAGGCCTTTTGATGCTGTCCGGCTGGGATCCCGGCACGCCGCTGCTCGACCCGATGTGCGGCGCCGGCACCATCCTCCTTGAAGCGGCGGACATGGCGCTCAACCGGGCGCCGGGTCGTGGCAGGAGTTTCGCCTTCGAGCACTACCGCGATTTCGACGCGAAGCTGTGGCAGTGCATCAAGATGGATGCGCAGGCGCAGGAAAAGCCGCTGGCGCAACTGCCCATTTTCGGCGCCGACCAGGATCGCTGGGTGCTGGACAAGGCGCGCAACAACCTCGAAGCCGCCGGCTACGCCCACGCCATCGACCTGAAGGTGTCCGACGTGCTGGATATGAAGCCGCCGACGCCGGTCGGCACCATTGTCACCAACCCGCCCTACGGCGAACGGCTGGGCGAAGCCGAGGATCTGGCCGAGTGGTATCCGCGCTTAGGCGACTGGCTGAAGAAGAATTTTTCCGGCTGGGAGGCGTGGATCATTTCCGGCGATCCCCTGCTGCCTAAGTTGCTCGGCCTCAAGGCCAGCCGCCGTATCCCGCTGTTCAACGGCCCGATCGAAACCCGCTTCCTGCAGTACACGCTGATTGCCGGGTCGATGCGGCTGAAAAAGGCGTCCGACAGCGTAGTCTGAGCGTTGCCCGGAATCACGAATGAAAACGGGGTGCAGGCACCCCGTTTTCATTGGGTGGATGGCATCAGACGATGTCCAGGTGATCCAGTCCGGCCATCATGTCGCGGCCCTTGGCCTCCTGGCCGTGCAGCTTGATCTGCAGGCGCAGGTCGTTGAGGCTGTCTGCGTTCCGCAGCGCATCCTCGTAGGAAATCATCCCCGCTTCGTACAGATCGAACAGCGCCTGGTCGAAGGTCTGCATGCCCAGTTCGCGCGACTTCGCCATGAGTTCCTTGATCTCGTGGACGTGGCCCTTAAAGATGAGGTCGGCGATCAGCGGCGAGTTGAGCAGGATCTCGACCGCGGCGACGCGGCCGGCTACGCCCTTGCGTGGGATCAGGCGCTGCGAAATGAAGGACTTCAGGTTGAGCGACAGGTCCATCAGCAACTGGTCGCGCTTTTCCTCGGGGAAGAAGTTGATGATGCGGTCGAGCGCCTGGTTGGCGCTGTTGGCGTGCAGCGTCGACAGACACAGGTGGCCGGTTTCGGCAAAGGCGATCGCGTACTCCATGGTTTCGCGGTCGCGGATTTCACCAATCAGGATGACGTCGGGCGCCTGCCGCAGGGTGTTCTTCAGCGCGGAGAACCAGTTGTCAGTGTCGATGCCGACCTCGCGCTGGGTGATGATGGATTTCCGGTGCTCGTGCACGTATTCGATCGGGTCTTCGACCGTGATGATGTGGTCGCAGGCATTTTCGTTGCGAAAGCCCACCATCGCCGCCAGCGAGGTCGACTTGCCGGTGCCGGTGCCGCCGACGAAGATGACCAGCCCGCGCTTGATCATCGCGACGTCGCGCAGGATCGGCGGCAGGTTGAGGTCTTCCATCTTCGGAATCTTGGTGACGATGGTCCGCATCACGACGCCGACGCGGCCCTGCTGCACGAATACGTTGACGCGGAAGCGGCCGATCTCGGGCGGGCTGATCGCGAAGTTGGATTCATTGCTCGCCTCGAAGTCCTTCCACTGCCGCTCGTTCATGATCGAACGCGCCAGCTCGCTGGTGTGCGCGGGCGTCAGCGTCTGGTTCGATACCGGGGTGATCTTGCCGTCGACCTTGATGGCGGGCGGAAAACCGGCGGTAAGGAAGAGGTCGGAGGCATTCTTCGCCAGCATGAGGCGCAGCAAATCGTGGACGGTTTTTTCAGCGTTCATCGTTCAGTCCTCAGCCCAGAAAGGCATCTTTGTTCTGTGCCATGGTGCGCGCCACGCCCGAGGCAACGAGGTTGCGTTTCACCAGGTCCTGCAGGCACTGGTCGAGCGTCTGCATGCCGATGTTGCCGCCGGTCTGGATTGACGAATACATCTGCGCCACCTTGCCTTCTCGGATCAGGTTGCGGATGGCCGGGGTGCCGATCATGATTTCATGCGCGGCGACGCGACCCGTGCCGTCCTTGGTTTTCAGCAGCGTCTGCGAGATGACGGCGCGCAGCGATTCGGACAGCATCGAGCGCACCATTTCCTTTTCCGCTGCCGGGAACACGTCGACCACGCGGTCGATGGTCTTGGCGGCGGACGAGGTGTGCAGGGTGCCGAACACCAGGTGGCCGGTTTCAGCGGCGGTCAGCGCGAGACGAATGGTTTCGAGGTCGCGCAATTCGCCGACCAGGATGACGTCCGGGTCTTCCCGCAGCGCCGAGCGCAGGGCGTTGGAAAACGACAGCGTATGCGGGCCGACCTCACGCTGGTTGATCAGGCACTTCTTGCTCTGGTGCACGAATTCGATTGGGTCTTCGACCGTCAGGATGTGCGCGTACTGGTTTTCGTTGACGTAGTCCATCATCGCCGCCAGCGTGGTCGACTTGCCCGAACCGGTTGGCCCGGTCACCAGCACGATGCCGCGCGGCTGATCGGAGATTTCCTTGAAGATCGGGGGGCAGTTGAGCTCTTCCAGCGACAGCACTTTCGACGGAATCGTCCGGAACACCGCGCCCGCGCCATATTGCTGGTTGAAGGCGTTGACGCGGAAGCGAGCCAGCGAGGGGATTTCGAACGAGAAGTCGAGTTCCAGCGTCTCCTCGTACACCTTGCGCTGGCTGTCGTTCATGATGTCGTACACCATGCGGTGCACGTCCTTGTGATCCATCGGCGGCAGGTTGATGCGGCGGATGTCGCCGTTGACCCGGATCATCGGCGGCAGGCTGGCCGACAGGTGCAGGTCGGAAGCCTTGTTCTTGACGGCAAAAGCCAGCAGTTCGGAAATGTCCACGCGTGCCTCGTTCTGTATTGGGTGGGGTTCTGACAAATATTGATCCGAAACGAAACAAATGAAACAGCCGGGGCTGGTGGCTTAACAAAAATGGTCTAAATCCGCGCTGCGTTTCGGATCAATATCAATTCAACCCAGGCTGTTATTGGAACAACAATTCAACTTGTTGCGTTTCTGTTCAATAATGAACGCAATGGATAACGGCCTGAATTCTCCCAAACTTGAGGCCGGCACGCACCCTCTCGCCGGCATGCCATGCGACCGTTTGCGTGCCGTGCAGGCACGGATTGCGCGCGCCGCTGCCGAGGCGGGGCGCGACGCGACAACGGTGCGCCTGCTGGCGGTGAGCAAGACCTTTGACGCCGCCGCGGTGCGCGCCATGGCGGCTTGCGGCCAGCATGAATTTGGCGAAAATTACCTGCAGGAAGCGCTGGAAAAGCAGGCCGCGTTGAGCGACCTGCCACTGCTGTGGCATTTCATCGGGCCGATCCAGAGCAACAAGACGCGGGCGATCGCCGGGTACTTCAGCTGGGTGCACAGCGTGGATCGGCTGAAAATTGCCGATCGGCTGTCCGCGCAGCGTCCTGGCGGCTTGCCGCCGCTGCAGGTTTGCATCGAGGTCAATGTCAGTGGCGAGGCTAGCAAGGGCGGCGTGGCCGTGGCTGAACTGCCCATGCTGGCGGAGGCCGTTTCGAAACTGCCGGGCCTACGGTTGCGCGGGCTGATGGCGATTCCTGCCCCGGCGACCGGGATGGCCGCGCAGCGCGCCGCATTCCGGCGGGTGCGCGAGGCGTACGATGCGCTGATTGCACGCGGCCATGCGCTCGATACCCTGTCGATGGGTATGTCGGCCGATCTGGAAGCGGCGGTTCTGGAAGGCGCGACCATCGTGCGGATCGGCACCGCATTATTTGGCGAAAGGTAGAAAGAAACATGCATAAAGTGAGCTTCATCGGCGGCGGCAATATGGCGGCCGCCATCATCGGCGGCCTGATCGCCAGCGGCACCCAGCCCACCGATATCGAGGTGGTGGAAATCAACGCCGACGCACGCGGGCAACTGGCTGCGCGCTTTGGCGTGGTGGCGCATACGGACCTGTCGCAGGCGCGGCTGCATGGCCTGATCGTGCTGGCGGTGAAGCCGCAAAGCCTGCCCGAGGTGGCGGCCGCGCTGGCGCCGCGTCTTGCCGGCCATCTGGTGGTTTCGATTGCCGCCGGGGTGCGGGTAGCCGACCTCGCGCGCTGGCTGGGCGGGCACACGCGGATCGTGCGCGCCATGCCCAACACCCCGGCACTGGTGCAGGCCGGGATTGCCGGGCTGTTTGCGCCCGTTGACGTCAGCCAGGACGCGCGTTCACAGGCGGAGGCGGTGCTGCGCGCCGTCGGCGGCGTGGTGTGGGTGGAGGACGAGCCCCTGCTGGACGCGGTCACCGCGGTATCGGGCAGCGGCCCGGCCTATGTGTTCTATTTTCTCGAATCGCTTGAAGCCGCGGCGGTGGCGCAGGGCCTGTCGCCCGCCACCGCGCGCCAGTTGGCGCTGCAGACTTTCTTTGGCGCGGCCAAGCTGGCGCTGGAGTCGGGCGAGGAACCGGCCGTGCTGCGTCAGCGGGTCACGTCCAAGGGGGGCACCACTGAACGTGGCATTGCCGCGCTGGAATCCGCTGCGGTCAAGCCCGCCATTGGCCGTGCGGTGGAGGCGGCCAGCCGCCGCAGCGCCGAACTCGGGGACGAGCTGGGGCGATTGGCATGATCGCAGGGGCACTGAAGTTCCTGATCCAGACGCTGGGCAACCTGTTCGTGATCGCGGTGCTGCTGCGCTTCATGATGCAACTGTTCCGGGTGCCGTTTCGCAACCCTTTCGCCCAGTTCATCGTCACCCTCACCGATTTTGCGGTGAAACCGCTGCGCCGGGTGGTGCCGGGCCTGCTGGGCCTCGACTGGGCATGCCTGGTGCTCGCCTGGCTGGTTGAGCTGGCGGTGGTGACGGCCGGCTACTGGCTGGATGGCTTTCCGTTCGGGCTGGCGGGCGGCAGGGTGTGGCCGGTGATGCTGGGTCTGGCGGCGGTGAAGCTGTTGAGCCTGGCGGTGTACCTGGTCATCGGCCTGACCCTGGTGCGCGCGGTGCTGTCGTGGGTCAATTCCAATACGCCGCTGACGTCGGTGGTGTATGCCTTGACCGAACCCTTCCTGCGTCCGCTGCGGCGCATCGTCCCCATGGTCGCCAATGTCGATCTGACGCCGCTGGTGCTGTTCATCCTGTGCCAGCTGGTGCTGATGGTGCCCCTGTTGGCGCTGGAGCGGGCGCTGCTTGCTTCCCTCTGAGCGGCCCCCCGTCTGGGCGCGCCACGATGGCGCTGGCTGGCTGCTCGAGCTCCATGTGCAGCCGGGGGCGAAAATCACTGCTGCGGTGGGCGAGCATGGCGGCCGGCTGAAATTAAAGATTGCCGCGCCCGCGGTCGATAACAAGGCGAATGCGCATCTGCTGGCCTGGCTGGCCGCGCAACTGGGCGTGCCGAAGTCCGCGGTCCGCCTGGTTCGCGGCGACACCTCGCGGCAGAAAACCGTGGCGGTATCCGGGGTCGAAACCCCCTGGCTTGATATCGGGAAGAACAGCAAAACATGAGTGTCCACCTGGAACAGGAAGTCGCCGACTTCAGTGAGCGGCGACTGCGGCTGGCAACCGCGATTACCGACTATGCCGACTGGCTCGACCGCCAGCACGGCATCGACGCCGAGCGCACCCTGCGGCTGGCCGACACCGCGTCGAGCCTGCGCCAGGACAAGCTGGTGGTGGCCTTTGTCGCCGAATTCTCGCGCGGCAAGACCGAACTCATCAATGCCCTGTTTTTTGCCGACCACGGGCAGCGCCTGCTGCCTTCCGACGCCGGCCGCACCACCATGTGCCCGACCGAGCTGTTTGCCAGCGCGGACGAGGCGCCCAGCCTGTGCCTGTTGCCGATCGAAACACGCCGCCGCAGCGAATCGCTGGCGCGCCTCAAGCACATGTCGATTGAATGGTGCCGGGTGCTGCTCGACCCCGCCGATCCGCGCCAGTTGCAGGAAAGCTTGAAGAAACTCACCGAAACCAAGGCCATGGCAGCGGCGGACGCCATCGAGCTCGGCCTGTGGGACAGCGAGGATCCCGGCGAGCGTCACCAGCTGCGCCCCGACGGCACGGTGGAGGTGCCGGCCTGGCGTTATGCCACGGTCAACTACCCGCACCCGCTGCTGCAGGCCGGGTTGACGATTCTGGACACTCCCGGACTCAACGCGCTGGGCGCCGAGCCCGAGCTCACCCTGTCGGTCATCCCCAATGCGCATGCGGTGATGTACCTGTTGGCGACCGATACCGGGGTGACGCGCTCGGATCTGGAGATCTGGCAGAAACACGTGCACCGCCACGCCAATTACCACGTGGCAATTCTGAACAAGATCGACATGCTGTGGGACGAGCTGAAGAGCGATGCCGAGGTGCAGGCCACTATCGAGCGCCAGGCCGAAGAAACCGCGCGCGTGCTGAAGCTGCCGCGCAGCCGGGTGTTCGCCGTGTCGGCCCAGAAAGCGCTGGTGGCCACCATTCGTGGCGATGCCGCCTTGCGCGTGCGCTCCGGCATCGAGTCGCTGGAATACCTGCTGGCGCACCAGGTGATCCCGGCGCGGCGCGACATGCTCTACCATGCGGTCAGCCGCGAGGTGGTGTCGCTGCTCGACGAAAGCCGGGTGGATATGTCGGCACGGCTCAAGCGCAGCAGCGACGAACTGATCCAGCTCAGCCAGCTGTCGGGCAAGAATCGCGAGCTGATCGAACAGACGCGCGCCACCCTGCAGCAGGAAAAAGACAGTTACGACGCCACCGCCGAGCAGTTCCGGGTGACCCGGAAAATGGTGCAGAAGCAGGGCGACCACCTGCTGTCGCACTTGTCGGATGACACGCTGAGCGTCATTTGCAAGGCCGGGCGCGAGGTCATGGAATCCAGCCTGACGACGCGCGGGCTCACCAGCGGCATCCGCCAGCTGAGCGAGCAGATGGTTGAGCGGCTGCAACACGCGACCCAGCTGGCCGACAATATCCTGGACGTGCTGGATCAGGCCTATACGCGGTTTCACCGCCAGCACAATCTGCCCAAAATGCAGGTGCCACGGCTTGATCTGGGTGCCTATCGCAACCGGCTGCAAGCGCTGACGCGCGAGACCGAGGCCTTCTGCAAGGATCCAGCCAACTTGATGCTGGAGAAGCGTTTCATGATCCGGCGTTTTTATGCCGGCCTGGCCGAAGAGTCACGCAAGGCTTTCAACCTGGCGCGGGTGGAAGCCGAGCGCTGGCTGCGCATCGCGCTCGACCCCATCATGACACGCATCCGTGAGCACAAGCAGTATCTCGACACCCGGCTGGCCAGCCTGCAGCGGATTCTGGAGAACATGGGCACGCTGCACAGCCGGATGGCGCAGATCAAGCAGGAGATCGGCGAACTGCGGAACGAGAAGCTGGAACTGGGACGGATTGCCGCGCAGCTGGCTGTCTAGCCGTTCAGCCATTTAGCCGGTTCAATAACAGCGCCGTCCTGTCCGGGTCGGTGTTCTTGAGCAGCTTCTGCGTCATCGGCGTCAACGCTTCCAGGCTGGACTTCAGGACCTGCTGCTTGACCTGCAACAGGCTTGCCGGCTGCATCGAGAACGTCCGCAGCCCCAGGCCCAGCAACAGCCGCGTCAACAGCGGATCGCCTGCCATTTCCCCGCATACCGAGACTGGCTTGCCTGCCTTGGCGCCGGCGCGCAGCGTGTACTGGATGAGGTTGAGCACTGCAGGATGCAGCGGGTCGTACAGGTGCGCCACGCTGTCGTCGGCGCGGTCGATCGCCAGCGTGTACTGGATCAGGTCGTTGGTGCCGATCGACAGAAAATCGAGCTGCTCGGCAAAGAATCCGGCCGAAAGCGCGGCGGCGGGCACTTCGATCATGCCGCCGACCGGGATGCCCTCGTCGAATTTCAGGCCGTCCTTGCGCAGGGAGTCGCGGGCTTCGTCGATGCGTTGCAGCGTCTGCCGCAACTCCATGAAGCTCACCAGCATGGGGATGAGGATGCGCACCTGGCCATGAACCGACGCCCGCAGGATTGCGCGCAGCTGGGTTTGAAACAGCCCCGGCTCGGCCAGGCACAACCGGATCGCGCGCAGGCCCAGCGCCGGATTGTCGGCCACGGTGTGACCCCACGGCGCCTGCTTGTCCGCGCCCAGGTCAAGCGTGCGGATGGTGACCGGCTTGCCGTCCAGTGCCTCGGCCACCGCCTTGTAGGATTCGTACTGCTCGTCCTCGCTCGGCAGGTCGCTGCGGTTGAGGAACAGGAATTCGCTGCGAAACAGGCCGATGCCGTGCGCCCCCGAGGCCTTGACGGCATTGACGTCGGAGAGCAATTCGATGTTCGCCATCAACTCGATCGGGGTGCCGTCGAGCGTGGCCGACTTGCTGGTTTTCAGGCGTTTCAGCTTGTCGGTGTCGATGCGCCACTGGTTCTGCCGCAGCCGGTATTCGGCCAGCACCGATTCGTCCGGGTTGACGACCACCACGCCGTCGCGGCCATCGACGATCAGCAGGTCGTGGTCGCGGATCAGGCCGCGTGCATTGTGCAGCGCCATCACTGAGGGCATTCCCATGCTGCGCGCCAGAATCGCGGTGTGCGAGGTGGCGCCGCCCAGGTCGGTGATGAAGGCGGCGAAATGGACGTTCTTGAACAGGACCATGTCGGCAGGCGATAACTCGTGCGCGACCAGGATGCGCTCGACGCCGAAGTCGACATCCAGCGGCAGATGGCTGGGGGGGCCGGTCAGCGCCTTCAACACGCGCTGCACCACCTGCACCACGTCCTCCTGGCGGCTCCTCAGGTAGGGATCATCGATTTCCTCGAAGCGCGCGACCAGCGCCTCCATCTGCTGTGCCAGCGCCCACTCGGCGTTGCACTGGGTTTCGCGGATCAGGCGCTTGGGCGCCTCGGCGATCATCGAATCGCCGAGGAACATCAAATGCATGTCGAGAAACGCCGACAGTTCGGCCGGGGCGTTGGCCGGGATGTGGTGGCGCAGGGTTTCGAGCTCGGCGCGGGTGGCAAGGATGGCTTCATCGAAGCGCGCCAGTTCCTCCTTGATGTACTTGCGGTCGAGCATGTACTGCGGCACTTCGATCCGCGCATTGGAGGTGAGGTGCGCATAGCCGATGGCGATGCCGCCGGAGACGCCGATGCCGTGCATGGAGAAGCTCATACCAGCTCTTCCCCGAAGCCGCTGGAGATCAAGCCCGCCAGCGCTTCCATCGCTTCTACCTCGTCTTCTCCCTCGGTTTCCAGGGTGATGGTGCTGCCCTTGGAAGCGGCCAGCATCATCACGCCCATGATGCTCTTGGCGTTGACGCGGCGACCATTGCGCGACATAAATACATTGCTCTTGAAGCCGGATGCCAGCTGGGTCAGCCTGGCTGACGGGCGCGCGTGCAGCCCCAGTTTGTTGACGATTTCAACGTCCCGTTGCTGCATGGCACATGGTCTCGGAAATATGGTTGATGCTGTTGCGCCCGCCCTGGACGATGCGTTCGATGAGCTGCGGCAGCGCCAGCGTCTCGCGATAGTTCAGCGCCTTCAGCAGCATCGGCAGGTTGACGCCGGAGACGCCTTCGATATGCGCCGGTTCGAGCAGCCGGCACAGCGTGTTGCTGGGGGTGGCGCCGTACATATCGGTCAGCACCAGGATGCCGTCGCCTTCGTCCAGCTCGGCAAGCCGGGCCTGCAAGGCCTTCTGACGTTCGTCCGGATCGGCGTGGCCGATGAAATCGAGCGTGGCCAGGCTACGCGGATGCTGCCCCAACACATGGGTTGCGCACTCGACCAGACTGTCGGCGAGCGACCCGTGGGCGACGATGAGGATGCCTATCATTGAGGGAATGTCAGACCAAAAACGGCATTCTAACGCGCATACGCTGCGGGCAAGTCACTGGCCATCTCCAACCCTCCCCAAGCGGGGAGGGGGCGAAGGCAATGCCCCAACCGGTTAATGAAGCCGGGCCTTCATCGCAGGGGATACCTGTATCCGGCCGGCGGAATCCACCGCCAGATAGTGGGTGACGCCCAGACGGGACGCATTGTCCGGCAGCCGCTCTGCGCCATCGATAAACAGCGGCTTCGACAGCGCGTCCGAGCGCGTTCCCGCCTGTTCGCCCGTTGCCAGAACCGTCAACGACTGCATGCCGGTTGTCGGAAAACCGGTGCGAGGATCGATCAGATGGCTGTAGCGGCGCCCGTTTGCCTCGAAATAGCGCTGGTAGTCCCCGGAGGTGCCGACCGCCTCGCCATCGTGCAAATCCAGCGTCGCCAGCGTCCCCGACTGGCGCGGGTGCTGGATGCCCACGCGCCACGGGCGGTCGCCGTGCGCGCCACGCGCGATCACGTTGCCGCCGATGTTCACCAGCGCATTCTCGATGCCGTGCGATTTCAGGATGGCCGCTGCATCGTCGAGTGCGCGCCCCTTGGCGTAGCCGCCGAGATCGAGCTGCACCGCCGGGTTGCTGCTCCAGACGGTATTGTTTTCGATATGCAGGTCCGCCATGCGTGGCCGCCTGTCGACCCATGCCGAGATTGCGGCGGTGTCCGGTACCCGCGCCTGCGGTGTGTCGGAGTGGAAGCCCCATAGCGCAATCAGCCCGCCGATGGCCGGATTGAAGAGATCGTTGGACTGGATCGAGTGCGTTTGCGCATCGCGCAGCATCGCCGCGAGTTCGGGCGTGACCGTGGTGCGCGCGCCCCGCGCCAGCGCGGCGTTGAGGCGCGACAGCTCGCTCGGCTGCCAGGCGTGCAGTGCGCGATGCAGTGCGTCGAAGCGCGCCAGCACTGCCGCCGCCGCTTGCCGGGCTTGCGGCTCTGGCGCGCCGTAGATGCTGACATCGACCAGGGTGCCGAAGACATAGGCTTGTTGCTGGTGCAGCGGCGGCGGACTGCACGCCGCCAGCGCCCACAGCAGCAGAAGCCACAGGCCGTGTCGCGCCAATCTCATGCGCGAACCATGGTCGAACAGGCACGCTCGACTGCGGCGATGAATTGCGCCGCTACGTCGTGCCCGGTCTGCGCCGTGATTTCCTGAAAGCCGGTGGGGCTGGTGACGTTGATTTCGGTGAGGCAGTCGCCGATGACGTCGAGGCCGGCGAGGAAGATGCCGCGATCTCGCGCCCACGGCGCGATGGCCTCGGCGATCTCGTGATCGCGTGTGCTCAAAGACTGCGCGCGCGCGGTGCCGCCGGCGGCGAGGTTGCCGCGCGTCTCGCCGGCCTGTGGAATGCGCGCCAGCGCCCACGGCACGATTTCGCCGGCGATCAATAGGATGCGCTTGTCGCCTGCGCTGATCGCCGGCAGATAGCGCTGCGCCATGATGGCGCGGCGGCCGCGCCGGGTCAGCGTTTCCAGGATGGCGTTGCGGTTGGGGTCGGCCAGTGTCAGCCGGAAAATGCCGCTGCCGCCCATTTCGGTGAGCGGCTTGACGATGATGTCGCCGTGCGCGCCAAGGAAGCTGCCAATCTCCGCTGCATCGGCGGTAATCAGGGTGGGCGCGACGAAAGCCGGAAAGTTGAGGATCGCCAGCTTCTCGTTGAAGTCGCGCAAGGCGGCAGGGCGGTTCAGTACTCGTGCGCCGTTGGCTTCGGCGATGCCCAGGAGCTGGGTGGCGAGCAGGTAATCGGTGTCCACCGGCGGGTCGCTGCGCATGAGCACGGCGTCGAAATCCTTCAGCGCCCAAACGTCGGTGCGGCTGACGCGCACCCAGTCGTCTTCGGTGCGCACGTCGAGCGCATCGCAGGCGGCCCGGGCGACGCCGTCATCCACCTGCAGCCGGCGCGCCTCGGCGGCGTACACGGCATGGCCGCGCGCCACCGCCGCACGCATCATTGCCACCGAGCTGTCCTTGTAGGGCTTGAGGCTCGCCAGCGGATCGACGACGAACAGCAGCTTCATGCGGCGGCCGTGTTTTCGATCTCGTGGAGCGTTTCGTCGAGCTCGATCGAGGCGGCCAGCATCGCCAGCCGCGCGATCACGCCATAGGCGTAGAAACGGTTGGGGCTGGCGTCGGGGTTGGCGCTGCGGTCGGGCATCACGCAGGTGTCGTCGAACGCCAGCGGCACGAAATGCATGCCGGGGCTGTTGAGGTTTTCGTCCGAACCGCGTCCGGTATGCACGCGGTAGAAGCCGCCGACGACGAAGTGTTCGAGCATGTAGACGACCGGCTCGGCGACCGCGCCGTTGATGCTCTCGAACGTGTAGACGCCTTCCTGGATCAGCACCTCGCTGACCTCGACCCCTTCCTTGCCGACCGCCATCTTGTTGCGCTGCTTGCGGTTGAGTTCGCGCACGTCGTCCGGCGACTTCACCGTCATGATGCCCATGCCGTAGGTGCCGGCATCGGCCTTGACGATGACGAAGGGCGGCTGGTCAATGCCGTATTCGGCGTATTTGACGCGGATCTTCTCCAGCATGTCGCCGACCTTTTCGGCCAGGCAGTCTTCGCCCTGGCGCGCCTGGAAGTCGATCTTGCCGCAGTGGTTGAAGTAGGGGTCGATCAGCCAGGGGTCGATGCCGATCAGCTGTGCGAATTCATCGGCAACATGCTGGTACGCGGCAAAATGGTGCGACTTTCGGCGCGTCGCCCAGCCGGCATGCAGCGGCGGCATGATGTTCTGCTCGATTCCCTTTAGGATATCCGGCACCCCGGCCGACAGGTCGTTGTTGAGCAGCACCGCGCAGGGGTCGAACCCCTCCAGCCCGATGCGGTTCCCCTTGCGCACCAGCGGCTCCAGTATGAGGCGTCCACCGGCGGGCAATTCCAGCGTGGTCGGCTCGGTGATCTCGGGAATCAGCGTGCCGATGCGCACGATCAAGCCGGTCTGGCGCAGGATGTGGGCGAGCACCGCGACGTTCTGCAGATAGAAGGTGTTGCGGGTGTGGCTCTCGGGGATGAGCAACAAGCGTTGGGCGTAGGGGCAGATTTTTTCCACCGCGCCCATCGCCGCGTGGATCGACAGCGACATGAAGGCCGGGTTGAGGTTGTTGAAGCCGCCGGGAAACAGGTTGGTGTCGACCGGCGCCAGCTTGAATCCCGCATTGCGGATATCCACCGAGGTGTAGAACGGCGCCGACTGCCCCTTCCACTGCTGGCGAAACCAGTGCTCGATCATCGGCTGGGCGTCGAGCAGGCGCTTTTCCAGCTCCAGCAGTGGTCCGGTAAGTGCGGTGGTGAGGTAAGGGACCATAGAATAGGCGGATTCCAAGAATGTACTTATTTTAGGCCAAGCCGGATGTTTGACATCGTTTTATATCAGCCCGAGATCCCGCCCAACACCGGCAACCTCATCCGCCTGGCGGCCAATACCGGCTGTCGTCTGCATTTGGTCGAACCGCTTGGATTCGACCTCTCCGACAAGCAGGTGGCGCGCGCCGGGCTGGATTACCATGACATGGCCTGTGTGGTCGTACACAAGGATTGGGCGTCGGTGCGTGCGGCGCTGCCCGGCCGGCGCTGGTTCGCGCTCACTACCAAGGGCAGCGCGCGTTATGCCGACATCGCGTTTCGGGCCGACGACGTGCTGCTGTTCGGCCCCGAGTCGCGCGGCCTGCCGCCCGAGATTCTGGCACATTGGGACGCGGACCATCGCCTGCGCCTGCCGATGCTTCCAGGTTCGCGCAGCATGAATCTGTCGAACGCTGTCAGCGTGGTGGTGTTCGAGGCCTGGCGGCAAAACGGTTTTGCGGGAGGGGTGTGAATGAGCGGACTCGAATGGCTGGAAGCAGCCAGCTACATCGTCACCATCGTCGGGCTGCCGCTCGCCATCGGCGTCTATATCCATGATCGCCGGCGCGAGCGGCAGAGCGACGAGGAGGAAATCTTCCTGCGGCTGGCCGATGAATACGCCGACTTCATGCGGCTGGTGATCGACAACGCCGACCTGCACCTGCTGTCGCCGGCGGTGAAAGGCGAGCTCGGCGAAGACCAGCTGGAACGCAAGCACGCGCTGTTCGCCATTCTGGTCAGCCTGTTCGAGCGCGCCTACGTGCTGGTATATGAAGAGAACATGAGCCGGCAGCAGGCACGGCTGTGGCAGTCGTGGGAGGACTACATGACCGAATGGTGTCAGCGCGAAGATTTCCGCAACGCGCTGCCGCCCCTGCTGGTGGGCGAGGATCCGGGGTTTGTGGCGATGATCGGGCGGATTGCCGGGACGGCTGCCGGCAAGCCAGGTGTGAACGGGAGCTGACCTGGCAAGCGCCATCCGGCAGCGGGGGCGGGCATCGTTTTCAGCAGTCCGGATCCCAGGCGTCCGCATGGTGACTGGCTATCGGCCGGTGCAAGCGGGGATTAGAATGAAAGCCGTGTGACACCTTTTAGGCCGTTCGATGTTCGTAGCCATGTCTCCGCCCACGCATTCAGATATTACCCACGATGTCATCAAGTCCGTGGTGCATCTAACCGAGCAGCGCGATGAGTTGACGCTCTTGTGCAGCCTGCAGGCGTCCATCCTGGAGATGTTGCCTGGCGCCCTGGCGTCCGTGATGTGCCTGGTGCCGGCACCGGATAGGGCCGGGTGGATTCTGGACGAAGCCTGTTCCTTGCCGAGCCCCATGTTTCCGATCGTGGACTGGCTCGTGACGGAGGCTGGCAGTTTGAGTGCTGAAGCGCCAACCAGACAGTTCACTCGGGATGGCCTCAGCTATCTCGTCAGCAGCCTCGGCATCCAGGATGGCCACCGCAAGGCGATCGTGATACTGCAGTCGGAATGGCGTCCGGCTGATTTGTGCATTGCTCAGGGCATGCTCAAGATCTACACCAATTTCGCCAGAGCGCTTTTCGACAGCGAGCGCGACATCCTGACCGGTCTTTACAACCGCAAGAAGCTTGACCAGAAGCTGGGCGAACTGCTGGCTGGCCGGATAAGCGGCAGCAACCGCCAGCGCGACAAGGACACAGCCGACTATCTGGCCGTGTTTGATATCGATCATTTCAAGCGCATCAATGACAATTTCGGCCACCTGATCGGCGACGAGGTACTGCTTGTTTTCGCCGGCCTGCTGCGCAAAACCCTGCGTGATGCGGACTGGGTGTTCCGCTACGGCGGCGAGGAGTTCGTTGCGCTGATCAAGGGCGTTTCACCCGAGGTTATTGTGACCATTCTCGAACGTATCCGGGGCAAGGTGCAGGACCATCAATTCCCCCAGATCGGGCAATTGACGGTGAGCACTGGCTACACGGCCATCATCGATCAGCAGCTGCCGTCCTATGTGTTCGAGGAGGCGGACAAGGCCCTGTATTACGCCAAGGAGCACGGGCGCAATCAGGTTCATGATTATCGCGGTTTGATGTTGCGTGGAGAACTCGCGCCGGGAAGGGCGCTTGGCGGCACGGTCGAACTCTTCAACTGAAGCGGGCCCAGCACCCTGCCCAAGGCGGGATCGGCTCTGCCACCGTATCGGTTGACGGATTCCGATTAACGGTATTCGCTTGCCAGCGCCTCGTCCACCAGCTTTTTCAGGGGCTCGTAGCCGAAGCTCGGCAGCGGCTTGCCGTTGACAAAAAACTCCGGTGTCTGGGTGACGTTCAGGGCATTCGCGTCTTCCAGGTCCTGCGCGATCAACCTGGCAATTTCCGGTGCATCCATGTCGCTCCGCAGCTGCGCCAGATCCAGGCCGAGTCCTTCGACATGCCGCCAGACCTGTTCCGGCTGCACGGCGTGATTCATCACCCAGCCGTCCTGCGCAGCCAGCAGGGCTTCCAGGGTTTCCCAGTACTTGCCCTGTTTTCCGGCCGCCTCGACCAGCGCCACCACATAGTCGGCGTTCTGGTGGAACGGGGCGTAGCGCAGCACCAGGCGAATCCGGTCCGGGTGGGCGGCCAGCATCTCCTTGACCAAGGGATAGAAGTGCCGGCAGGTCCCGCACGCCGGGTCGATGAACTCGACAATCTCCACCCGGGCGTCGGCGTGCCCGAGCACGCGTGAGTGTTCGCGCACCAGTGCGGACTTGTTTTCATAGGCGAGCTGACCGGCCTGTTCGGTTTTCTGCGTGCCGTAGAAAATGGCGCCTCCGACAAAAGCCAGCAGCAGGATCACGGCGGCAGAGATAAACAGCGTTTTTTTCATTTGGATGCCTTGAAGTGGGTCATAAGCAGCAGCGCGATGATGGCGGAAAACGCCAGGACGGATAGCAGCGGAAGCGTGAGGAAGCCGAACCAGCTGATCTGTTCCACCGAGCACGGCACCCCCTGGCTGCATGGCGTGGCGCGCTCCGGCACCAGACCGCTGGCCACCGCCCAATGGAAAACCGCCAGCAGCCAGCCGACCAGCGCCAGCGGCAGCGCGTAGCGCACGACGCCGCGGTCGAACGGAAACAGGCCCGCCGCCAGAATCAGTACCAGCGGAAACATGCCGATCCGCTGGTACCAGCACAGGACGCAGGGCGTATAGCCCATGACCTCGCCGAGAAACAGGGCGCCCAGCGTCGACACGCTGGCGACCAGCCAGGCGATGAAAACGAACAACCAGCCGCGATCTTGTGTAGCCTGAAAATCATTCATCGGCGTGATGATAGGACGGTTCGCGTCATGGCGTTAAGTAGCAGCCGTTTATTTTCAGGCCTCGTCGGGTTGCAGGCGACCGTTACCGCGCCTGGACGAGCGCGGGTTGCGGCGCTTCGCTGGGCGCTGCGCAACTTTCCTCGACCGCTTCGAGGAAATCCTGCCCCCAGCGATGGACGTCGTTGTGCTGGACGACGTCGAACAGCCCGCGCAGGCGAGCTTCGGCCTCGACCGGGCTCATCTCCAGCGCATAGACGCACTTCTCGACCAGGTCGTGCGGGTCGTGCGGGTTGGTGAGCACCGCGCCATGCAGCTCGGCTGCGGCCCCGGCGAATTCCGAAAGCACCAGTACGCCGCTGCCGTTGGTCAGGCCCTGGACCGCGACGAATTCCTTGGCGACCAGGTTGAGGCCGTCGCGCAGCGGGGTGATCCACATCACGTCGGCCACCGCGTAATAGGCGACCAGCTCCTCGAACGGGATCGCCCGGAAGAAGAACTGCAGCGGGGTCCAGCCGACCCTTGAGAAGCGCCCGTTGATGCGCCCGACCGCCTGCTCGATCTGGTTCTGCAGGGTGCGGTAGATCGTCATCTCCTTTGCGGCCGGCACGCACACGTTGATCAGCGAGATCGTGCCCTGCAGTTCCGGATGGGTCTCGAGCAGCTTCTCGAAGGCCACCAGTTTCTCGAGCGTGCCCTTGGTGTAGTCGAGCCGTTCGACCGACAGGATGACCCGCGTGTCCGCGAACTCCTTGCGCAGCGCCGCCATCCGCCCGGCCGTATTCGGGTCGTCGAGCACCTGGCGCACGCGGTCGACGTCGAGCCCGACCGGATGCGCGCCCAGGCCGATGCGCCGGCCATGCACCTCGATCGCGGTGGTCACCTCGTCCAGCCCGACGGCGCAGCCGTACGTGAGGTAGCGCGGCGCACAGGCGCGGGTTTCGAGCACTTTGAGCGGCGCGACGCCGCGCGCGACGTCGACGAAATTCTCGACCTGGCGCGGGATATGGAAGCCGATGTAGTCGCACTGCAGCAGGCTGCCGACGATGTCGCGGCGCCACGGCAGCACATTGAAGACGTCGGCCGAGGGAAAATAGGTGTGGTGGAAGAAGGCGATCTTCAGATCGGGGCGCAGCTCGCGCAGGTAGGCCGGCACCATCCACAGATTGTAGTCGTGCAGCCACACCACCGCGCCTTCGGCGGCCTCCGCCGCGGTGCGCTCGGCGAAGAGACGGTTCACCTTGAGGAACACCAGCCAGTCCTCCTCGCGGAAACGAGCCCGTTCCCAGAAGGTGTGCAGGGTGGGCCAGAAGGCTTCCTTGGAAAAGCGCTTGTAGAAGATATCGACGTCGTTCTTGGTGAGCGGCACGCGTGCCGCCACCAGCCGGGGGTATTTCTTGGCGTCGACTTCGGTGTGGGTTACGAAGTTCACAGCCTTTTTCGGGTCCTGAATCGCCCATGCGATCCAGGAGCCCTTCTTGCCGTCGCCGAAGAAGCTGAGCAGGGTCGGGATGATGCCGTTGGGCGAGGCGGGGCGATGGCGCACGAGGCGGCCGTCCTCGAGGCTATCCTCGTAGGGCAGGCGGTGATAGACCATCACCAGGTCGGACTTGCCCGGGGTTTCCGTCGCGCGCGGCCCGGCATCGACGCCCTTGAGGTCGAGGAAATTGAAATGCTCGAGCGCCTCGAGGATGCCGCCGCAGCCGGTGTGGGGCGAATGCAGCACGCGGGCACGCTTGGTGCGGGCGCGCTTGGCGGTGGCCTCGAGCAGGGCGGGTTCGGATTCGCCGACACACACCCCGATGAAGCCATGCTCGTACATCGCCAGATCGTTGAGCGTGTCGCCGGCGACCACCACCTCGTCAGGGTGGATGCCCAGATGCTCGACCAGTGCCTTGAGCGTGCTGCCTTTGTTGACGCCGCGCGGCAGGATGTCCAGATAGCGCTCGGCCGAATAGAGCACCTCGCAGCCGAGCTCGGTCGCGGCCGCCTCGATGCCGGCGAGCGAATGGCGCACGTCGGCGGTGCTGCAGAAATAGGAGCAGCGCCGCTGCTGCGGGACATCCTGGCGCTCCAGCCGCTCGAACTGCACCATTGCGTCGACCACCGTTCGCTCGCCCGGCCAGCGGGCGTCGATCTCCGCCTGCAGCGGCTGCACCGGCTGCCGCGTGGCGCCCTCGACGACCGTTCCGCCGACGTCGCAGATGATGTAGTCGGGCACCGGAATGGTCGGGTCCGAGAGCAGCGGGATCACGTTCTCGAGCCCGCGTCCGGTGACGAAGGCGAGCTTGATCTCGGGGTTGTCGGCGATGAGTTGGTAAAGGCGCAGGCGGGTTTCGGCGTCGCCGGCGAGAAAAGTGCCGTCCAGATCGGTTGCAAGCAGCATGTGTGGGGGTTCTCCTGTCGAATGGGAAACTTGCCGACGTGGATGCCGACAGCGAAGGGGTCAGGTGCCGTTGCGCGTGTCCGGGAGCCCGGGAGCCATTGTTCCGGGCACTGCCATCGAGGCATGCGGCAGCGGCATGAAGTGAGCTGATTTCTCTGCGGGGCGTCGCGGCGGAGCCGGACATCAACTCGAAAAACAAGGCAGTAAGGCCGCGCTGCCCCATACGGCAACAGCCTGGCGCAGTCCGCAAGGACTACTTTTTTTGTTTGTGGTGCAGGTGATTGATGGGTGTGCAGCGATGGCCGAGGGCGCGACGAACAACGCGGCACTGGTCCTGAAGTCTATCCTGCCCTTGCGGCAGCCGTCAACTTTGCCCCCACGGCTATGCTCATGCCAGCCGGTCTCAAATCCCGGACGAATACTCCATCTCCCAGTTTCGGCCGTGGTCTTCACCCAGCATTGCCGGCATTGGGCACGCTTCTTCCAGCGCCATCCGGTGCCCGGATTTTTCGTAAATGGCCGCTTCATGTTGTGCTACGTTGAAAGCGGGCTTTGCTGGATGAGTAGAGCCCGCACGATCAACCAATCCAACTTTTCGCGGAGGTTCTATGCGTTTTCATCATTTATTCAAGAAAATCGGTCCCTTGTTGCTGGCTGCCACGCTGCTGGGCGCACAGGTTGCCCCGGCTCAGGCCGCGATGGTCGGCACCGCCCAAGCGCTCGCCGCCGAACAGGGCCGGCTGGATCGCGACGAGCTGGTGTCCCTGCTGCAGCGGGAAGATTTGCAGCGCCAGCTGTCTGCCCTGGGTGTCGATGTTGAACATGCCAAAGACCGGGTGGCGGCGCTGACCGATGCCGAAGTGGCCCGGATCAACGAGCGGGTCGCTGAATTGCCGGCCGGCGGGAGTGCCCTGGGGGTTGTCCTGTTTATCTTCATCGTCTTCATCATCACCGACGCCCTGGGGGTGACCGACATCTTCCCCTTCGTACATCCCATCAAGTGAGTCCATTTCGATGAGAAGTCTCCGACACGCCCGCCTCTTGGCGGGCGTTTGGCTTTGCGCGACCCTGCTTGCAGGCTGTGCCCATCGAACGACGTTCATGGAAGCGGGTATTGCCGGACTCCCGGCCAGGGTGGAACTGGCCGACACCCCGTTCTTCCCGCAGACGCGCTACCAGTGCGGGCCAGCGGCGCTGGCCACGGTGCTCAATGCACGGGGCGTGACGATCGCTCCTGATGACCTCGTTCCCCAGGTCTACCTGCCCGGCCGCGAGGGCAGCCTGCAGGCCGAGATCATTGCGGCCGTGCGCCGGCAGGGACTGCTGGCAGTGGCAGTCGAGCCCGCGCTGGATGCCCTGTTGGCGGAAATCGCAGCCGGGCATCCGGTGCTGGTCCTGCAGAATCTGGGACTGTACTGGCTGCCGCGCTGGCATTATGCGGTGGCGGTGGGCTACGACCTGGAGCGGCAGGAGATTATCCTGCGCTCCGGAACCGAGCCCCGGCGTATCACACTCTTCGGCGTGTTTCTGAACACCTGGAACCGGTCCGCGCGATGGGGCATTGTCGTGCTCGCCCCCGGTGCGTTTCCGGCGCAGGCCAAGCCAACCCCCTACCTGGAAGCGGCAAGCGCCCTGGAAGGTCTGGGAAAATGGAATGAAGCCGGGGCAGCCTATCGGGCATCGGCCGCAAGATGGCCGGACAATCCGCTTGCCTGGCTGGGCCTGGGCAACACTGAGTACGCGCTGGGCCACGCCGAGCCGGCCGAAGCGGCATTCCGCCACGCGCTCCACCACCAGGCGGGCGCGGCGGTCGTCTGGAACAATCTGGCCTACGCCCTGGCTGCCCGCCAGTGCAGACGCCAAGCCCGGGAAGCAGCGCGTTGCGCTACGCGTATCGGGCCTGAAAACACCGAATTCGCGCATACCCTGGAGGAGATGGAAAGCCTGCCTGGGACAGGCGCTGGAACCTGCCCGCCCCTGCCGGCCTGCCCGGCGCACTGAACGGAAAAACCCCGCTCCTGCTTCAGAACTCGGTCTTGATATCCCGGTTCAGCAGGTCGTCGACCGCCTCGGCGGCGGGCAGGCCTTCGAACAGCATCTGGCAGACCTTGCGGGTGATCGGCATGTCGACGCCCAGGTCGCTGGCGAGGGCGGCGACTTCGGGTGCGGTGGAGACACCTTCGGCAACGTGGCCGAGTTCGGCAAGGATGGTGTCGAGGGTCTGGCCGCGCGCCAGCCGCAGGCCGACCTGGCGGTTGCGTGAGAGGTCGCCGGTGGTGGTGAGGATGAGGTCGCCGAGGCCGGACAGTCCCATGAAGGTTTCGAAGCGGCCGCCGAGTTCGACGCCGAGACGGGTCATTTCGGCCAGCCCCCGGGTGATGAGCGCGGCGCGGGCGTTGTGGCCGAGCTTGAGGCCATCGCAGATGCCGGCGGCAATGGCCATGACGTTCTTCAGCGCGCCGCCCAGCTCGACCCCGATGACGTCGTCGTGCGCGTAGATGCGCAGGCGCTGGGCGGACAGCGCCTCGGCGAGGTGCTGCGCCAGTTCGCTGTCGTGCGAGGCGAGGGTGAGCGCGGTGGGGTAGCCCTGCGCCACTTCCTGGGCAAAGCTGGGGCCGGACAGCGCAGCCGTCTGGGTGTGTGAGGGCAGCAGTTCGGCAATGAGCTGATGCGGCAGTTTGCGGCTGCCATGCTCGAAGCCTTTGCACACCCAGACCAGCGGCGGCAGTCGGGGGCGGGCGGCCAGCGCGGCCAGGGTGGCGCGCAGGCCGCTCGTGGGAACGGCGATGACGATGAGGTCGGCCGCATCAACAACGGCGTTGAAGTCCGGTTTGAACTGCAGGGCATCGGGTAGCGGGCAACCGGGCAGGTAGCGGGTGTTGACACGGCTCGCGCGCATGGCATCGAGCTCGGCCGTGTTGCGCCCCCACAGGGTGACTTCATGGTGGGGCGCCCAGCTGGCCGCCAGTGCGGTGCCCCAGGCGCCGGCGCCCAGCACCGATAGTCTCATTGTCCCCATGCCTCGCTTGCAGCCAGCCAGCCGGCCAGGCCGTCGGCATGCCTCACCGGCAGCCAGCCGTAGGGATCGGCTGCGCCGGCAACCTCGAGCAGGAGGCCGCGTTCGGCACGGAACACGACCTCGGCGTCGGCGCGCGGCTGTTGCCGGACGACGCTGGCGTCGGCCTTGACCATGACGGTTTTTGCGTCGCCGAGGGCGGATTTCTCGATCCAAACCAGGCGGCCGTCCGGGTCGCGCACCTTGACCCAGGCATCGGTGTCAACGACGACTTCAAGCGGCAGGCCGCTGCCCGCGATAGCGACCTTGCCGGCGGCGGTCGAGGGCGCGTCGTACAACAGGGCGGGGCGCCCGGTGCTGCGGTATTCCAGCGCCCAGGTGGGGTGCGCCAGCGTGAGCAGCAGGCCGGCCGCGAGGCACAGCCTGATCGGGCGCGGGCACTTTTTCAATGAAGCCTTCTGCCTCAATGCGTCTGCTCGGGTTCGGCCTGTCCCTGCTGCGCCTGTTGTTGCTGCAGAAACAGCGCTTCGAAGTTGACCGGGTTCAGCAACAGCGGCGGGAAACCGGCGCGGATTACCACGTCGGACACCGCCTCGCGCAGATACGGGAATACGATGTTGGGGCAGCCGATGCCAAGCACCATCGGAATCTGGTCCTGCGGCACGTTCTGGATGCGGAAGACGCCGCTCTGGGTGCATTCGACCAGGAACATGGTCTTCTCGCCGACCTTGGCTGTGACGGTGACGGTGATGCCGGTGTAGTACATGTCCTCGCCCATCGCGCGGCTTTCGGTCGACATGTTGACATCGATCTGTGGCGCCTGGCGCTCCAGGTAAATGTCGGGGGCGTTGGGCACTTCCAGCGACAGGTCCTTGACGAAGAGTTTTTCGATATTGAATACGGGTTGTTGCGCGTCGGTCATGATGGCTCCCTGAACAAGAAAACCGGAGCTTGCGCTCCGGGGTCGGTGGGTATTTTACACCGCGCTTAGTGAATGCCCTGTGACGCCAGCCAGCGCTTGAGCGCATGCGCTTCCATCGCGCCCGAGGTGCGCGCCGCCTCCAAGCCGTTCTTGAACAGGATCAGGCTGGGGATACCCTTGATGTGGTGGCGCATCGAGACCTGCGGGTGCGCTTCGGTATCGACCTTGGCAAAGCGCACGCGCGTGCCCATCTCGGCCGCCACTTGCTGGAAAATTGGCGCCATCATCTTGCAGGGGCCGCACCAGTCGGCCCAAAAGTCGACCAGCACCGGCAGGCCGGCCTTGGCAATAAAGCGGTCGAAGCTGTCGGCGCTGAGGTCGACCGGCTTGCCGGGCAGCAGCGGCGCGCCGCATTTTCCGCACTTGGGCGCGTCGGCCAGCCGTTCGTCCGGCACGCGGTTGACGGCGAGGCAGTGGGGGCAGGCGAGTTCCATCGGGGATTCCTTGCGGCAAACGATCTTCGCTTCAAGCTGGGGCCGCGCGCCGGAAAATCAAGCGCGGGCCAGCAGCGGCACCAGTTCGCCAGCGGTATCCAGCGCCGAGGTGTCGTCGAAACCGCCGACGTGGGTGTCGCCGATGAACACCTGCGGCACGCTGCGGCGGCCGCCGGAGCGGGCGATCATTTCATCCTGTTTCGCCGGATCGAGGTCGATGCGGATCTTTTCGATTTCGGTCACGCCGCGGCTTTTGAGCAGGCGCTCGGCAGCGACGCAATAGGGGCAGACGGCGGTGCAGTACATCACGACTTTGGCCATGGGGAGGGCTCCTTATTTCTGGGTGACGGGCAGGTTGGCGCGTTCCCACGCGATGATGCCGCCCGTCTGGTTGTATACGGTTTCGAAACCGGCTTTTCTCAGCATCCGGCAGGCGCTTGCCGAGCGTTGGCCGCTGCGGCAGGTGACCAGGACCGGCTTGCCCTTGAACTTGTCGAGCTCCTTGATGCGACCGGCCAGCTGGCCGAGTGGAATGTGCTTCGCCTTGGGGATATGGCCGGCAGCAAATTCCTTGTCCTCGCGCACGTCGAGCACCAGCGCGTCGTCGTTATAGAGCCGGGTGGCTTTCAGCGTATCGGCCTGCTCCACGCCGGAGAGTCTGCCGCCGATGAAGGACCAGGCCAGCATGGCGCCCGAAAACGCCGCCAGCGCCACCAGCATCCAGTTGTCCTGCAGAAATTGCATGTCCATGAGTATTCTCGCTTACAGGCCGCAGCCCGGCTTGATGCCGACTTTTTTCAGCATGATGTCCATAGGGCAGAAACGGGTGAAGCCGGACTGGAACAGGTTGAAACCGACGAAGGCGGTGAACCACAGCCACGACAGCTGGGTCATGTCGGCGCTGCCGGAAAAGTGCGCCAGCGCCAGCGACAGCATGATGAAAAAACCGGCAATGATGCGGACCATGCGTTCAACGGTCATGGGTAGGACTCCTGTTGTTGGGAAGAAAATTTGCGGTAATTGGCGGCGTAATACAGCACCGGAATCACCACCAGCGTGAGCAGGGTGGAGACAAAAATGCCAAAGATCAAGGATACCGCGAGCCCGGAGAAAATCGGGTCGTCGAGGATAAAAAATGCACCCATCATGGCGGCGGCGCCGGTCAGCACGATGGGCTTGGCGCGGGTGGCGCCGGCCTGGATGACGGCTTCCTGGAAGTCCATGCCCTCGGCCACTTGCTGGTTGATGAAATCGACCAGCAGGATGGAGTTGCGCACGATGATGCCGGCCAGCGCGATCATGCCGATCATCGAGGTGGCGGTGAACTGAACGCCGAGCAGGGCGTGGCCGGGCATCACGCCGATGACGGTGAGCGGGATCGGCGCCATGATGACGAGCGGCGTGAGATAGCTCTTGAACTGCGCCACCACCAGGATGTAGATCAGCATCAGTCCGAAGGCATAGGCGAGGCCCATGTCGCGGAAGGTTTCGTAGGTCACCTGCCATTCGCCGTCCCACTTCAGGCTGAATCCGGCGTAGGGGTCGGCGGGCTGGCGGATGAAATATTCGGCCAGCGTGCCGCCCTGTTCGAGCGCCATGTCCTTCAATTCGCCGCGCATATCGAACAGGCCGTACAACGGCGAATCCAGCACGCCACCGGTGTCGCCGAGCACGAATACCACGGGCAGCAGGTTCTTGTGGTAGATGGTCTTTTCGCGCTCGCTGGGCATCACTTCCACCAGCTCGGACAGCGGCACCAGATTGCCGTTGTTACCGCGCACGGTGAGCTTCAGCAGTTCGCCGATTTCGCTCTGGCGCTCCGGCGGCAGGGTGATGCGCACCGGGACTTCATACTTGGCGCCGCTGCCGTGGATGGGGGTGACGTTATCGCCGGCCAGCCCCATTTTCATCGCCGCGACGATATCCTTTTGTGCCACCCCCGCCAGCGCCGCCTTGTTCTGCAGCACGCGCAGCACGAAGCGCTGGGCGTCGTCCTCCACCGTGTCGTCGATGGCGACGATGCCATCGGTCTTCTCGAACACCGCACGCACCTGCTTGGCGACCTGCATCTGCGCGTCGTAGTCGGGGCCGTAGATTTCAGCGACGATGGGCGACATCACCGGCGGCCCGGGCGGCACTTCGACCACCTTGACGTCGGCGCCGTGCTTCTTCGCGATGGCTTCGACGGCGGGGCGGAGCGCCTGCGCGATGTCGTGGCTCTTGCGGTCGCGTTCATGCTTGTCGACCAGGTTCACCTGCAGGTCGCCCACCTCGGGGCCGGAACGCAGGTAATACTGTCGCACCAGGCCGTTGAAGTTGATCGGCGCTGCGGTGCCGGCGTAGGCCTGGTAGTCGGTGACCTCGGGAATCGCAGCGACGGCCGACCCCATTTCGCTCAATACCTGGGCGGTCTTTTCCAGCGGCGTGCCGACCGGCAGATCGACGATGATCTGGAATTCAGACTTGTTGTCGAACGGTAGCATTTTCATGATGACCAGTTGCACCCCCGGCAGCGCGACCGAAATGAGGATGGCGATGCCGATGCCCAGCCACAGCATGCGGCGCGCGGCGCGGCCCTCGGTGCCGTGCAGGAAGGGCGCGAGGCGCTTGCGGAACAGCGCGGTGAGCTTGTTGTCGCCCGCTTCGGGGGCGCCGTGCGGCGCCTGCTTGATGAGCCGCAGGGCCAGCCAGGGCGTGATGACGAAGGCGATCGCCAGCGAAATCAGCATGCCGATCGAGGCGTTGATCGGGATCGGGCTCATGTACGGCCCCATCAGGCCGGAGACGAAGGCCATCGGCAAGAGCGCGGCGATCACGGTGAAGGTGGCGAGGATGGTCGGGCCGCCCACCTCGTCGACCGCACGCGGAATGATGGCCTCGAGACCGTCGTGGTCCAGCCCCATGCGGCGGTGGATGTTCTCCACCACCACGATGGCGTCGTCGACCAGGATGCCGATCGAGAAAATCAGCGCGAACAGCGACACCCGGTTAAGCGTGAAGCCCCACGCCCACGAGGCGAACAGCGTGGCCGCCAGCGTCAGCAGCACCGCCGCGCCGACGATCAAGGCCTCGCGTTTGCCGATGGCGAACAGCACCAGCAGCACCACCGAGAGGGTGGCGAAGATCAGCTTCTGGATCAGTTTTTTTGCCTTGTCGTCGGCGGTGGCGCCGTAGTTGCGGGTGACGCTGACCTCGATCCCCTCGGGCAGGATGCTGCCATGCAGCGAGTTCACGCGCTCGATCACCTTTTCGGCAACGTCGACCGCGTTTTCTCCTGCTTTTTTGGAGATGGCCAGTGTCACCGCCGGGAAGGTCTGGCCGTGGCCGGCCTGGTGCGGGCTGCCCGCGCCCGGGGCGTGCCAGACATAACGCGTCGGCTGGTCGGGGCCGGAAACGACGCTGGTCACGTCCGTCATGTAGACCGGGCGCCCCTGCGACACGCCGACCACCAGTTGCTTGACGTCATCGGCGCCGGTGAGAAAGGTGCCGGTTTGCACCAGGATTTCCTGGTTGCCCGACACCAGCGTGCCGGACGGCTGCGCCGCGTTGGACACCTGCAGCGCGTCGCGGATGTCCTGTGCCGACACGTTGAAGGCCGCCATGCGGTCGGGGTCCATCAGCACCCGCACCGCGCGGCCGGGACCACCGAGGGTGGTGACTTCGCGGGTGCCGGAGATGCGCTTCAGCTCGATTTCCGCGGCGTGCGCCACCTGTTCCAGCTCGTAGGCGCCGCGCGTCTCGTCGCGCGTCCACAGGGTCACGGTGACGATCGGCACGTCGTCGATGCCGACCGGCTTGATGATGGGTTCGCCGACGCCGAGTTCGGGCGACACCCAGTCGCGGTTGGCCTGGATGGTGTCGTACAGCCGCACCAGCGCCTGGGTGCGGTCCTGGCCCACCAGGTACTGCACCGTCAGCACCGCCATGCCGGGCCTGGAAACCGAATAGATGTGCTCGATGCCGGCGATCTGCGACAGCACCTGCTCGGCGGGTGTGGCGACCAGCGCTTCCACGTCCCGTGCCGAAGCGCCGGGGAAGGGGATGAACACGTTGGCCATGGTCACGTTGATCTGCGGTTCTTCCTCGCGCGGCGTGACCAGGATGGCGAACAGGCCCAGCAGCGCCGCGATCAGTGCGATCAGCGGAGTCAGCTGGGAGGTGAGGAAGAAGCGGGCGGTGCGTCCGGAGAGTCCCATGCGCGTTCCTGTTTACCTGGCAGGCGCATTGGCGGCGCTTTTGGCGTAGATCCCCGCCTTGACCGGATCGAGCGCGATGACCTCGCCCGGATCGAGACCGGCTAGCACCTCCACCTGGCCGCGCCCGTTGGGCGTGCCGAGTCGGATCTGCCGCAGGCTCACCCTGTCATCCTTGACCACGTATACCGCGGTGAGCTCGGAGCGGTGCACCACCGCGCTCGACGGGATGGTGAGTTTGCGCGCGCTGCCCACCGAAAAATGCGCGCGGGCATACATCCCCGGGATGACGCCTTCCAGGCTGGCCGGCAGGTCGATTCGCACCCTGACCGTGTGGGTGGCCGCATCCGCCGACGGCAGCATGGTGACGCCGGCAGCGTCGATCCACTTGTTGAGTGAGGGAATCTCGACCGCCACGCGCGGCGATGCCTTGATTTCCGCCAGCTTGTACTGCGGGATGTTGGCGATCACCCGCATGTCCTTGGGGTCGAAGCCGGTCATCAGCGGGGTGCCGGGGGCAACGGTTTCCCCCACCTCCACGTGGCGGGCGGCGACCACCCCCGAATACGGCGCGGTGATCACGGTGTAGCCACTCACCGCTGCGGTCTGGCCGACGCCGGCGCGCGCCGCGCGTGCCGCCGCCTCGGCGGCGCGGAACTCGGCGGTGGCGCGGTCGAGTGCGGCCTGGCTGATGAATTTCTGCTGAAAAAGCTGCTGCTGGCGCTGGTAGTTGGCGCGGGCATTGGCCAGCGTGGCATCGGCCTGCGCCACCTGCGCCTGGCTGCCCGCCACGGCGGCCGACAGTTCCTGTGCGGAAAGCCGGATGATAACCGCGCCTGCCTTGACGTAGTCGCCGGCGTCGAAGTTGACCGCCGACACGCGCCCCGCCACCTGCGCCGCGATGGTGGATTGCTTGACGGCCTCGACGGTGGCTTCGGTGGAGTAGCCGGTGTCGACCATCTGGTATTTCACCGGGGCAATCGCAAAGGGCAGGGCTGCCCAGGCGGACGGGGACGCAAGGATGAGGCAGGCCAGCAAACGGGTGGGGTTCAGCACAGGGGCACCTCCAGGAAAGCGTCCATTAGACTATTCTAATTGACTATTTGATTCAAGCGCTTGGATGGTGATTCTGGCGCAAGTTGCGGCGCCGCGGCTGCTTCAAGTATGCACCATAAACAAAGGCCCGGTACGCTTGCGCGTAGCCGGGCCGGGCGCTGCCAGGCGCGTTGCGTTTACTTGGTGAAGCCGCAGAACACGTCGCGCATCATGCTCAGCAGTTTGAGCGTGCGGGTGTCGCCGACACGGTAAAACACGCGATTGGCGACCTTGCGGGTGCGTAGCACGCCCTTGTCGCGCAGAATGGCCAGATGCTGCGAGATGTTGCTTTGCGAGGTGCCGACCTGGTCGACGATTTCCTGCACGCTGATTTCCTTGTCGCCCAGCACGCAGAGAATTTTCAGGCGCAGCGGATGCGACATGGCTTTCATCGCACGCGAGGCCTGCTCGATGTGCTCGTCCTTGTCCATGAGGTCCACTTCGTCCCAATCAGCTGCCATATTCATAACCTCTTCATAACCTCGGTCCTGTTCGTGTAGTACCCTGATGCGGCCGGGCTCCGGGTGGAAACTCAGGCCGCGCATGGCGTTATCGAAGCAACATTACGCCTTGCTTATAGATTAGCAATCACGCATATATTAAAATAATTCCACAAAAACGAGTCAGGTTATACAAATTTCTTCATGAAGACCCTGCCGGTTCTCCTTATCATCCTCGACGGCTTTGGCTGCCGCGCGGAACGCGCCGACAATGCAATCGCCCAGGCCCGCAAGCCCAACTGGGACCGCTTGTGGAAGCATCATCCGCACACCCTGATTCATGCGTCGGAATCCGAGGTGGGCCTGCCCAAGGGACAAATGGGCAACTCCGAGGTGGGGCATCTGAACATTGGCGCGGGGCGTGTGGTGTACCAGGAGTTCACCCGCATCGACCGCGCCATCGAGTCCGGCTATTTCTACACCAACCCGGCCCTGCTGAATGCGGTACATCTGGCGCGCGACAACGGCAAGACCCTGCACGTGCTGGGCCTGCTGTCGGACGGCGGGGTGCACAGCCACGAATCGCACTTCCACGCCCTGCTTGATCTGGCGGTGCGCGAGGGGCTCAACAAGGTGTGTCTGCACGTGTTTCTGGATGGCCGCGACACGCCGCCGAAAAGCGCCGAGGTGTATTTGCGCCGCCTGAACGAAAAAATCGAACAGGCCGGCGTCGGCCATATCGCGTCGATGATCGGCCGCTACTTCGCGATGGACCGCGATCGCCGCTGGCAGCGGGTCGAATCGGCTTACGACCTGCTGACGCAGGGGCGCGCCGAATTCATGGCGGAGAACCCGCAGGCCGGTCTGGAGGCCGCTTACGCGCGCGGCGAGACCGACGAGTTCGTCAAGGCGACGGCGATCCTGCCGCCGGATGGCAAGCCGGTGAAGATGGAAGACGGCGATACAGTGATCTTCCTGAATTTCCGCTCCGACCGTGCGCGCCAGCTGTCGCGGCCGTTCATCGAGCCCGATTTCAGCGAATTCGAACGCGAAGTCACCCCGCGCCTGGCTACGTACTGCACGCTGACCGGCTACAGCGACGACTTTGCCGTGTCGGTGGCGTTCCCGCCCGAACGCATCAAGAACGGTCTCGGCGAATACATCGCCAAGCTCGGCCTGCGCCAGCTGCGCATCGCCGAGACCGAGAAATACCCGCACGTCACCTTCTTCTTCAACGGCGGCGAGGAAGTGTCTTTCCCCGGTGAGGATCGGGTGCTGGTGCCGTCGCCCGACGTCGCCACCTACGACATGAAGCCTGAAATGAGCGCCTTCGAGGTGACCGAAAAGCTGGTCGCCGCGATCGACAGCAAGCAATACGACGTCATCGTCTGCAACTACGCCAATCCGGATATGGTGGGGCATACCGGCGACCTGCAGGCGGCCATCAAGGCGATCGAAACGGTGGACGCCTGCCTCGGCCGGGTGGTAGAGGCCCAGCTGGCGCGTGGTGGCGAGGTGCTGGTGACCGCCGACCACGGCAATGCCGAACTGATGCGCGATACCGAAACCGGCCAGGCCCACACTGCGCATACCCTGAACCTGGTGCCGTTGATTTACGTGGGGCGGCGCCCGGCCACGCTGGCGGAAACCGGGGCGCTCGAAGACATCAGCCCGACCCTGCTGAAAATGATGGGTTTGCCGTCGCCCCCCGAAATGACCGGTGAAGCCCTGGTGCAATTCGAGTAAACCGGCTGCAGTTGGGGTAAGCTCATCAGGGTGAATTTCAGACCATTTCTCGTCTTGCTGGTATTGATCTGGCCGCTGTGCGCCAGCGCCAACCAGGCCGATCGCAAGCAATCCGAACTCGATGCCCTCAAGCAGCGCCTGCAAACCCTGCAGCAGGAATTTCGCAGTACCCAGGCGCACCGTAAGGAAGCGGCCGACGAGCTGGGCCAATTCGAGCGCGCGATCAGCAGCGCGCTGCGCCAGTTGCGCCAGCTGGACGGCGAGCGCCAGCGCGCCCAGACTGATTTGCAGGCGCTGACGCAACAGACTGACGCTACGACGGCACGCATCCGCGCGCAGCAGGCGCACCTCGCCCAGGCGCTCAAGGCCGCCTACCAGCGCGGGCAGGGCGATGCGCTCAAACTCATGCTCAACGGTGCGGACCCCAATCAGGCCGCGCGCGATCTGCGTTACCTGGCGCACCTGTCGCGCGCCCGGCACGAGACGATCGAGGCGCTTCGCGCCGACCTGGCGAAACTGGCAGCGCTGCAGCAGCAAACCGAACAAAAGACGACCGAACTGACGCAGCTGCAGATGGCCCGCGAAGCTGAGCAAAAAAAACTGCTGGCCGACAAGCGCGCCCGCGAGCAGGTCCTGCAAAAACTGTCGGTGCAAATCCAGCAGCAGCGGCGTGAAATCTCCAACCTCAAGCGCGATGAGCGCAGCCTGACGCAACTGGTGGAGCGCCTCAACCGGCTGATGGCGCAGCAGGCGGCGCGTGCACGTGCCGCCCAACAGGCGCAAAAGAATCAAAAAGACGGAAAGAGTGCGGCCAGCCAGCGCCGTGCCCTGGGCGTCAATACCGAAACGCCGGTGGCGTTCCGCTCCGGCAAGCCTTTTTCAGGTTTGAAAGGTTCACTGCGGCTGCCTGTCGCCGGGGAACTGATGAACCGCTTCGGCGCTCCGAGAGAGGGCGGAGGCGTGAGTTGGAAAGGCCTGTTCATTCGCGCGGCGGAGGGTGCCGCGGTGAAGGCGATCGCAGCCGGGCAGGTGGTGTTTGCCGAGTGGCTGCGCGGTTTTGGCAACCTCATTATTGTCGACCACGGGGAGGGCTATATGAGTCTGTACAGTAATAATGAAAGTCTGTATAAGCAGGTGGGCGAACGGGTCCAGCCCGGTGACGCCATCGCCGCGGTCGGCAACAGCGGCGGCCAGCCCGACCCCGGCCTGTATTTTGAAATGCGGCATCAAAGCCGTCCTGTTAATCCCCTCCTGTGGGTGAAGTGAGATGACACAAAAGGCGAAATCCATACTCGTCGGTCTGGCCGGCTTGCTGGCCGGCGCCGCGCTGACGGTCAACCTCTCGGCGATCGCCGACAAGGATGCGGAGACGGCGCTGCCGGTCGAGGAGCTGCGCGCCTTTACCGACGTGTTCGCCCGCATCAAGAACGACTACGTCGAGCCGGTCGAGGACAAGAAGCTTATCACCGAGGCGATCAATGGCATGCTGACCGGGCTGGATCCGCACTCCTCCTATCTGGATGTCGAGGCGTTCAAGGACCTGCAGGTCGGCACCCAGGGCGAGTTCGGCGGCCTCGGCATCGAAGTCGGTATGGAAGACGGCTTCGTCAAGGTCATTTCGCCGATCGAGGATACGCCTGCCTTCAAGGCCGGGGTCAAGCCGGGCGACCTGATCGTCAAGCTCGACGACACGCCGGTGAAGGGCATGACGCTGAACGATGCGGTGAAGCGGATGCGCGGCAAGCCGGGGACGAGCATTAGGCTAACCATCGCACGCAAGAGCGTGGCCAAACCCCTTGTGCTGACCCTGACCCGCGCGGTCATCAAGATTCGCAGCGTCAAGTCCACACTGGTCGATCCCGGCTATGGTTATGTGCGCGTGACGCAGTTTCAGGAACACACCGGCGAGTTGCTGGCCGAAGCATTGAACGGCCTCTACAAGGACAACAAGGCGCCGCTGAAGGGCCTGATTCTTGATCTGCGCAACGATCCGGGCGGCCTGCTCAACGGCGCGGTCGCGGTGACGGCCGCCTTCGTCAAGCCCGACAGCCTGGTGGTGTATACCGAGGGGCGCACCGAAGACGCCAAAATGCGGCTGACTGCCAGCCGTGAACATTATCTGCGTCCGATGCAGTCCGATTATCTGAAAAGCCTGCCAGAGGGCTTGAAGAGCGTGCCGATGGTGGTGCTGGTCAACAGCGGCTCGGCCTCGGCGTCCGAAATCGTGGCAGGCGCGCTGCAGGATCACAAGCGCGCAGTCGTCATGGGCACCCGCACCTTCGGCAAGGGCTCGGTGCAGACCATCCTGCCGATCGGCAACGGCACGGCGATCAAGCTCACCACCGCGCGCTACTACACGCCGAACGGGCGCTCCATCCAGGCCAAGGGCATCGAGCCGGATATCGTGGTGGAAGACCCGGCAATGCCTGAATCGGAGAACGGTTTTGGCATTCGCGAGGCCGATCTCAACAAGCATCTGGTCAATCCTGCGGGCGAGGAGCCCGCCCCGATGCTCAAGCCAGACGAAGTCATCAAGGCGCCGCCAGCGGACAAACCCGGCAAGAATGGCGAGGACAAAAAGCCGGCGGCACTGGAACCAGGCGAGATCGTCTCGAAAAACGATTACCAGGTGAATCAGGCGCTGAACCTGCTGAAAGGCTTGCAGATCCTGCAGGGTCGTTGATCCGATGTGCGGTGGCTGTAAACCCGCCACCGAACAAATAGCAGCGCTATACTGGACAAATCCTGTCTGAGTGGTGTGCCATGCGCCCATGTGACCTCGAAAAAATCCGCGAAATTGTTTTCCATGATCTGCCGCCTGGCCAGGCAGAACACGCGCTGGTTTTGCTTGAAGGACTGGAGGGGCTGGTGGTGACGGTCGGGGCGGACGGCAGCCGTTTGCTAGTGCGTTACCACATCTGTGAATACACGTTGGAAGGTCTGGAAACGGCGCTGGCGAGTCAGGGATTTCATCTCGACAACAGCCTCATGAGCAAGCTCAAGCGCGCGCTGGCTTATTTCAGCGAAAGCGTGCAGCGCAGCAATGTCGCGGCCGACGAACCGGACATCAAGTCCCAGCAGGCCTTCATGAAGGTCTATGAGAACCACTTGCACGGTGACCGCGACGACACGCCGGAAGAATGGCGCGGTTATAAATAATAATAACGACCCGATTCCCAATGGATCTGACCGACGACCTGCTGCTGCGCTATAGCCGGCACATCCTGCTGCCGGATGTTGGCGTGGTCGGGCAGGCGCGCATCTGCGATGCCGCGGTGCTGATTGTCGGCGCCGGCGGGCTGGGATGCCCGGTGGCATTGTATCTGGGTGCGGCGGGGGTTGGGCGGTTGCTGCTGGCGGACGGCGACATGGTCGATCTCACTAATTTGCAGCGCCAGATCGGCCATGCCACGGCGGCGATCGGCGAGAACAAGGCCGCATCTCTGGCGCGCAGCGTGTGCGCCATCAATCCGGAAATCGACGTGCAGCCGATCGGCCAGGCGCTGGCGAATGCCGCCTTGCTTGAGGCCGTCGCGGCGGTCGATCTGGTGGTCGACGCGTCGGACAATTTCGCCACCCGGCATGCCGTCAACCGCGCCTGCGTGACATTGGGCAAGCCGCTGGTGTCGGGTGCTGCGATCGGATTTTCGGGGCAATTGGCTGTCTTCGATTCGCGCCTCGACGGCACCCCGTGTTACCACTGCCTGTTCCCCGACCATGCGGATGAGCCCGAATTGCGCTGTGCCGAGGCGGGTGTGTTTTCGCCGCTGGTGGGCATCGTCGGCGCGATGCAGGCGATGGAGGCGCTGAAATATCTGGCCCGTGTGGGCGAGCCCCTGATCGGCAGGCTGCTATTGTGGGACGGCCTGCGGGCCGATGCCCGCGTGATGAAGGTGCCACGCGACCCGGCCTGCCCAGTGTGCGGGCCGGCCGCGTTTCAGGCCGGCTGAACGCCCAGCAGGCGCGACAGCAGCAATTGGATGTCACCGCCGGGCGCGCGCGTAAACCCGCTCTTGGCAAACTGGTGCCAGCGCCCCACCACCACGCATTGCAGCAGATTGGCCAGCGGCGCGCTGAGTTCGGCCTGCCGGTCGCCGCAAAAGCGCAGGCATTGCCGCAACTGCGCCTCGATGCGGTCGTGAAGTTGATTGATGCGTTTTTGCAGGCGCTCGTTTTCGTTCACCAGCGCGTCGCCGATCAGCACCCGCGTCATCCCCGGATTCTTTTCCGCAAAGTTCAGCAGCATGCCGAGAATGGCCTCGATCTGGGCGGCGGGTGACGGCGTGTCGGCCGTGATGCGCGCGATCAGCCCGAGCAGCGTCTGCTCGATGAACTCGATCAGGCCTTCGTACATCTGCGCCTTGCTGGCAAAGTGACGATACAGCGCCGCTTCCGACACGCCGACGCGTGCCGCCAGCGCAGCCGTGGTGATTTTTTCCGGTTTCGGTTCCTGCAGCATCGCGGCCAGCGTTTGCAGAATCTGCAAACGGCGCTCGCCGGGTTTCCTGGCTTCCCCTTCCATCAGACTCCCCCCTTTTTTTATGGGGGGATTATCGCTGATGTTGGGTGAATTGGTGGGTCCGCACGGACTTGAACCGTGGACCAAGGGATTATGAGTCCCCTGCTCTAACCAGCTGAGCTACGGACCCGAAACGTGACTGCCCCCGTCGAAGGCTGACGGGGCTGGGTGCTTACTGTTCGCCGCTGCCAACAAAGCTTTTCAGCTTTTCGGAACGGGTCGGGTGGCGCAGCTTGCGCAGGGCCTTGGCTTCGATCTGGCGAATCCGCTCCCGCGTCACATCGAACTGTTTGCCGACTTCTTCCAGGGTGTGGTCGGTGTTCATTTCGATGCCGAAGCGCATCCGCAATACCTTGGCTTCACGCGAGGTGAGGCTGTCCAGCACTTCGCGGGTGGCGTCGCGCAGGTTGGCATAGACCGCGTAATCGTCGGGCGAAAGCGTGCTGGAATCTTCGATGAAGTCGCCCAGGTGAGAATCTTCGTCGTCGCCGATCGGTGTTTCCATGGAAATCGGCTCCTTGGCGATTTTCATGATCTTGCGGATCTTGTCTTCCGGCATTTCCATCTTCAGCGCCAGCGTCGCCGGATCGGGCTCGATACCGGTTTCCTGCAGGATCTGGCGGCTGATGCGGTTCATCTTGTTGATGGTTTCGATCATGTGCACCGGGATGCGGATGGTGCGCGCCTGGTCGGCGATCGAACGCGTGATCGCCTGGCGAATCCACCAGGTGGCGTAGGTCGAGAACTTGTAGCCGCGACGGTATTCGAATTTCTCCACTGCCTTCATCAGGCCGATGTTGCCTTCCTGGATCAGGTCGAGGAACTGCAGGCCGCGGTTGGTGTATTTTTTGGCGATCGAGATCACCAGGCGCAGGTTGGCCTCGATCATCTCGCGCTTGGCGCGGCGCGCCTTGGCTTCGCCGGTGGACATCTGCTTGTTGACGTCCTTCAGGCTCTTGATCGGCAGGCCGACGCGCTCCTGCATCGCGATGAGCGCTTCCTGGTGCGCCTTGACTTCGTACTGCACTTTGGCGAGCGTCGAGCAATACGCCTTCTTGGCGGCGATTTCCTTGTCCACCCAGCCCAGGTTGGTTTCGTTGCCGGGGAAGGTCTTGATGAAATGTGCGCGCGGCATGCCCGAGCGGGTGACGCAGAATGCCATGATCTTGCGCTCGTGCGAGCGCACTTCTTCCACCGCATTGCGGATCTGTTCGCACAGGCGGTCGACCTGGCGCACCGAGAAGCGGAATGCCATCAGCAGTTCGGTGACTTCGCCCTGGGCCTTCATGTGTTGCGAGCTGCCGAGGCCGTATTTGGCGTGGGCGGCCTGTGCCTTTTTATAGGCCTTGCGAATGAGTTCGAGCTGCGTCAGTGCCTTGACTTTGAGTTGTGCCAGGTTGGCGGCAGCCATGGCTGCGCTGGCTTTTTCATCGTCCTCTTCGTCGTCGTCGTCGTCGTCGTCGACCGTGTCCTCTTCGTCGGCCGTGTCGGCGGCAGTCTCAGCGACCGGGGTTTCGGCTTCGACAAAGCCGTCGATCAGTTCGTCGATGCGCAGCTCGTCCTTTTCGACCTGCGTTGCCATGTCGAGGATTTGCTGGATGGTGAGCGGGCACGACGAAATGGCCTGCACCATATGGCGCAGACCTTCCTCGATGCGCTTGGCGATTTCGATTTCGCCCTCGCGGGTGAGCAAGTCGACCGAGCCCATTTCGCGCATGTACATGCGCACCGGATCGGTGGTGCGGCCGAATTCCGAATCGACCGTGGTCAGCGCCTGCTCGGCTTCGGCCACCACGTCTTCGTCTGCGACGGCGGGGGCGGCTCCCTGCATCAACAGGGTTTCGGCATCCGGCGCCTCGTCGTAGACCTGGATGCCCATATCGTTGATCATGCCGATCACGCCTTCGATCTGGTCGGCGTCCAGCACCTCGTCGGGCAGGTGGTCGTTGATTTCGGCGTAGGTCAAAAAGCCGCGTTCCTTGCCCAGGATGATCAAGTTCTTCAGCTGGGTGCGACGCGCTTCGGCCTCAACCGGCGTCAGCTCTTTCAGGGGGATCAGCGCTTCGGCTTTTTTGGCGCCGCCACCCGGTTTTCTTCCACGTACTGCCACAGGTATTTCTCCGCTCAGGTTCTGCCCACGCAACCGGATCGGGCAGAAAAAAATCGTTCAAAAACCGGGAATTATACTGCAAACCGGGACTTTGTCTTGAGACGTGTGACAAGCTAGAATCGTGCTAGTTCAGTCAATTCCTGGCGTTCGCCGGCGCTCAGACTGTCCAGCGGCCGCGTCGCCAATTCCTGCCAGCGGCGGCGCTGCCAGTCGTCGCGCAGCTGCTTGACGGCGCCATCGAATTCCGCGTTCCAGTCCCAGCTGTCGTCTTTGTCGAGCAAATCCGTCATCAGTTCCTCGATCAGCGGTTCAAGAACGCTGCCTTTGGCGGCTTCGGTGAGTGTTTGCGGCTTGAGCGGACCCACGTCGCGCAGCCAGTTCATCAGTTCGCTCATGTGCCCGCATAACGGGTCGTTCACGTCCAGCCAGCAGGGATCGACTTCGGCGACGCGCTGCGGGTTCATTAGCAGGGTGCGGGCCAGGCTGCGCACGCGCGATGGTGCCGGCCGCCGCTGCGGGCGCAAGGGCGGGCGCCGGACGACACCGGGTTTCGTCCCCATGAGGCCGAGCTCATCGGCCTGCAAGTGCACAAGTTCGGCGATTTGCCGCTGGATCAGGCGGGCCAGCAGCGGCGCGCCAATTTTCTCCAGCAGCGGTTTCGCCTCCTTGATCAGCGTGGCACGGCCCTCCTGGCTGCCGAGGTTGCGGTCGCGTGACAGTTCGCGCACCAGAAAGGCCGAGAGCGGCAGGGTTTCGGTGTCCAGCAGTTTCAAAAAGGCAGCCTGTCCGTGGGCTCGGATAGTGCTGTCGGGGTCTTCACCTTCGGGCAGGAACAGGAAGCTGACTTCCTTGCCGTCCTGCAGCGCTTCCAGCGAGTTTTCGAGTGCGCGCCAGGCGGCCTTGCGGCCGGCGTTGTCGCCGTCGAAGGCGTAGATCAGGCGGTCGGTGTGGCGCAGCAGGGTGCGTACATGAATCGGTGTGGTGGCCGTCCCCAAGGCGGCCACCGCGAACTCCACGCCGTGCTGCGCCAGTGCGACGACGTCCATATAGCCTTCGACCACGATCGCGCGTCCTGCAGCCTTGATCGCGGCGCGCGCTTCGAACAGGCCGTAAAGCTCCGAGCCTTTGTGGAACAGCGGGGTTTCCGGCGAATTGAGGTATTTCGGCTCCCCCTTGTCGAGCACCCGGCCGCCGAAGCCGATAGTCTGGCCCTTGATGTTCTTGATGGGGAACATGATGCGGTCGCGGAAGCGGTCGTAGCGTCGATTGTCGCCGTCGACGACCAGCCCCGATGCGGCGAGCGCATCCACCAGGTAATCGGTGAAAACCTGCTTTAGCGGTGACCACCCCTCTGGCGCGTAGCCGATGCCGTAGCGGGCAGCGATGGCGCCGGTCAGCCCGCGCTTTTTCAGATAGTCGATGGCGCGCGGCGTCTGCTTGAGTTGTTTTCTATAGAACTGCGCGGCCTGTTCCAGCGCCTCCCACAGGGCGGGTGGCGGCTTGGGGCGGTCGGGTTCGCCGGATTCCGGCACCGGCAGGCCGACGTCCTGCGCCAGCGCCGCCACCGCGTCGGGAAAGCCCATGTGCTCGTATTCCATCAGGAAGCCGAGCGCGGAGCCGTGCGCGCCGCAGCCGAAGCAGTGATAGAACTGCTTGGTCGGGCTGACCGTGAAGGAGGGGGTTTTTTCGCTATGGAAGGGGCAGCAGGCCTGGTAATTCTGTCCGGCTTTTTTCAGCGGCACACGCCGGTCGATGACGTCGACGATGTCGACGCGGGCGAGCAGGGTGTCGATGAAATCGCGTGGGATCATGGTTGTTGCATGATAAACCCGGGCGAGCCCGGGTGGGACTCAGCCTGCGAGGCGGGCCTTGATCAGCGCGGAAACCTGGCCCATGTCGGCACGGCCCGCGAGGCGGGACTTCAATAGCCCCATCACCTTGCCCATGTCCTTGGCGCTGGATGCGCTGGATTCGGCAATCGCCGCCGTGACCGCGGCCTCCACCTCGGTGGTGGAGAGCTGCTCGGGCAGATAGGCCTGCAGCACGGCGAGCTCGGCCTGTTCCACCGCCACCAGGTCATCGCGACCGGCCGCCTGAAACTGGCTGATTGAATCCTTGCGTTGCTTGATGAGTTTTTCGACGATGCTGCTGACCGCAGCGTCGTCCAGTTCGATGCGTTCGTCGATTTCTTTCTGCTTGATGGCAGCGAGAAGCAGGCGAATCGTACCGAGGCGCACCGTTTCCCTGGCGCGCATGGCTGTTTTCATGTCGTCCGTGACGCGTGCCTTGAGCGACATGGGTAAGCGCGATTCTGCGTGAACGCAGAATCAATACATCTTGGGAGGCAGTTGCTGTCCGCGCAGGCGCTTGCTCTGGCGCTTGACCGCGGCGGCGAGCTTGCGCTTGCGCTCGGCGGTGGGCTTCTCGTAGAACGTGCGGGCGCGCAGTTCGGTCAAGAGGCCGACTTTTTCGATGGAACGCTTGAAGCGGCGCAGGGCGACATCGAACGGCTCGTTTTCTTTGACTTTGACGTGGGGCATGTGCAGATGGCTTCCTGGAAACGGGAAAAACGAGAATAATAGCAAGCCCTCAAGGATTTTTCCAGTCCCCCCGTTTTTCCTATGCTTGTGCTTGGCGTCGAATCTTCCTGCGATGAAACCGGTGTCGCGCTGTATGACAGCGCGCACGGCCTCTTGGCGCATGCGCTGTATTCGCAGATCGCCATGCACAACGCGTATGGCGGGGTGGTGCCGGAACTGGCATCGCGCGACCATATCCGGCGGGTGTTGCCCTTGACCCGCGAGGTGCTGGCCGAAAGTGACCGCACACTTTCCGATATCGATGGCATTGCCTACACCGAGGGACCGGGGCTTGCCGGCGCCTTGCTGGTGGGCGCCGGGATGGCGCGTGCGCTGGCGTATGCGCTGGCCATCCCCGCGGTCGGGGTGCACCACCTCGAAGGCCACATGCTGTCGCCGCTGATTTCCGATACGCCGCCCGAATTTCCGTTTGTCGCCCTGCTGGTGTCCGGCGGGCACACGCAGCTGATGCTGGTGTCCGGCGTCGGGCGCTACACCCTGCTGGGCGAGACGTTGGACGACGCAGCGGGCGAGGCCTTCGACAAGACCGCCCAGTTGCTGGGGCTGGGCTACCCGGGCGGGCCGGCGCTGTCGGCGCTGGCGGCAACGGGCAACGCCGGCCGCTTCAGTCTGCCGCGGCCGATGTTGAATTCTGGCGATTTCGATTTCAGCTTTTCCGGGCTCAAGACCGCAGTGCTGACGCTGGTACGCAAGGTCGGGCTGGGCGAGGCGGCGGACATCGCTGCGGCTTTCCAGTCCGCGGCGGTGGAGGTGCTGGTGAAGAAAAGTCTGGCAGCCTGTTCGCACAGCGGCGCAACGCGGCTGGTGGTGGCGGGCGGCGTCGGCGCCAACGCGCACTTGCGCGAGCGCCTCACGCGCGACGCGGCTCCGCGCGGCATTACTGTGTTTTATCCACGGCTGGAATTCTGCACCGACAACGGCGCGATGATCGCCTACGCCGGCGCGCAACGGCTGGCGTCGCGGCTGAAATTGCCACCGGCGCAGCCGGATCTGACGTTCGCGGTCAAGCCGCGCTGGGAACTGGCGACGCTCGACGCCGCATAACGGGCTGGAACATCGCGGCGATTTACTGCTTGAAGATCGGGTAGGCCTCGCGCAAGGCCTTGAGCCATTTGTCGCTGCCGGTCAGTTGTGCAATCTGCTCGGGAAACAGTAAAAAACCGACCAGCACCGCCATCAGGCATACCAGAACAACCGTGCCAAAAATGCTTTCTGGACGTAGCGCGCCCCAGTAGCGGCTGGCCAGGAACAGTGCGTCCTTCTTGTGTTCCGACATCAGCAGCCAGCGGCGCAACAGCTTGACCGCGAGGTAGGCCGCATAGCCGCCCATCAGCGAGGCAAACACGATGCGGAAGATGGCGTACACGTCGATTCCACCGCCGAGATACTGGTGGTACAGCCAGGACACGAAGCCCAGCGACAGCGATGCCAGAATGGCGATGGCGACGTTGATGAACAACCGCCGCCGCTCGCGCGCGAGGTCGCGCTGCCGCTCGATGAAGAAGCCGTCGATCTCGCGCTTGAAGTACTCGACCTTTTCCTGCACCAGCGACGAGAGTTCCGACTTGGCGTGGACGATGCGCGCGTCCATCACGGTGCCGAGTCTTTCTCCCGCGTAATCGACCAGTTCGCGCACATCGTCCTTGGTGAACTGACGCTGCGCATGCAACTCGTCGGAAATCTTGTCGAGCTTGGTGTCGATTTCCTGGCTGGCGCGCCATATGACATCCTTCAGCTCGCTGCCGGCCTGCAGGACGCCGTCTTTCACCACACCCGACAGGCGCTCGCCTGCACGGTCGATCGCATCGCGCGACACCTCGGCGAGGCTTTCCTTTGCGTGGTCGATGGTTTTGTCGAACAGGGCCATATTCGTCGGGGCGGATCAGGAGCGGACGCCGATGCGCCCTTCCTTGCCGTTGACCAGTTTGATGAGGTTGCTCTTGTGACGATAGACCAGCAGCAACGCAATCACCAGCACGGCAATCGCGGTGCTCCCCCAACCCAACAGCAGCCCTGCGTAAACCGGGGCGAGCACCGCGGTGGTCACTGCGGCGAGCGAGGAAATTCGGAATACCCCCGCCATCAATAGCCAGGTCAGCAGGCACGCCAGCCCGAGCCAGGGACTGAGGCCGATCAGCACGCCGAGCGCGGTGGCGACGCCCTTGCCACCCTTGAAGCCGAAAAACACCGGGAACAGGTGGCCGATAAACACGGCTAGCGCGCACAGGAGTACGACGCTGTCGTCGAGTCCGAATTGCGGCGCCAGTGCGCGCGCCGCCACCACCGCCACCCAGCCTTTCGACGTGTCGCCGAGCAGCGTCAGCACGGCAGCCGCCTTGCGCCCGGAACGCAGCATGTTGGTCGCCCCCGGATTGCCCGATCCGTATTCGCGCGGGTCGGGCAGCCGCATGGCACGGCTGACGATCACGGCAAACGAAATGGAGCCCAGCAGATAGGCGGCAGCAACAAACAGCAACGTGGTCATGGCGAAGTCAGTAAAATGGCAGGTTTGGTTGAGCCCCTGGGGCTGCGTCGCGGATAAAAAAATCTATGGATATTCTATTTCTGCGGGACTTTCGTCTCGAACTGATTATCGGCATATACGAGTGGGAACGCAAAGTGCCGCAGCCGGTGCGGCTCGATCTCGAAATCGGCTTGCCGGACAGCAAGGCCGGCGGCACCGACAAGGTCGCTGACACCATCGACTATGGCGCGGTGGCCAAACGGGTGAAAGATTATCTGCACAATGCGCCGCAGCCGATCACCCTGGTCGAGTCGGTCGCCGAGCACGTGGCCGCCATTGTGCGGGATGAATTCGGCGCGCCTTGGGTGAAGGTGTCGGTCACCAAGTTCGCCATCATCCCGGGCATCAAGGAGTTGGGAATCACCATCGAGCGCGGCGTGCGTCTGTGAGCTTCGAGCACATGGCCGCCATGGCGGCCATTCTGCTGGCGGCGTATTTCATTCGCGGCATCACCGGCTTTGGATCGGGGCTGATTTCGGTGCCCTTGCTGGCGCTGTTCCTGCCGCTGAAATTTGTCGTGCCGCTGATTCTGCTGCTGGATTTCACCGCGTCGATCGTGATCGGCGGCCTCAATTTCAAGCGCGTGAAGTGGGGCGAGATCGGCGTGCTGATTCCGTTCGGCGTTGTCGGGGTGGTGCTGGGCACCAGCCTGCTGGTCAATCTGCCGCCCGGGCCCATGCTGATGGCCCTGGCGGGGTTTGTCTTCCTCTTCGCGCTGCGCAGCCTGTTCAATATCCACGGCGAGAAACCGGTCTCGCGCGGCTGGGCGGTGCCGGCCGCGCTCAGCGGTGGCACCGTCGGGGCCTTGTTCGGCACCGGCGGGCCGCCGTATGTGATTTATCTGAGCCATCGCATCCGCGACAAGAGCGATTTGCGTGCGACCTTTTCGGCGCTGTTTTTTACCGAGGGATTGACGCGAATTGCCAGCTTTCTGGTGGCCGGGCTGCTGATGACGGCCACGGTGTGGATCGCCTATTTCGTCGCGCTGCCGCTGGTGCTGGGCGCGCTCTACCTGGGCGGGCGGGCGCACGTCGGCCTGAGCCAGACGCAGATGACGCGGCTGGTCGGTGTATTGTTGCTGGTATCCAGCGTGTCGCTGTTGTTCAAGGCCATAAGCGTATGAGTGAGCTTGAGTTGTTGCATTTTCAATCCGTGTCGTTTACCGGTCTGGCGCCCGGCGCGCGCCTAATCGTACTGGGCGCGGTGCACGGTAACGAAATATGCGGCACGCAGGCGATCCGCCGCGTGATCGCGGAGATCGAATCCGGTCAACTGGGGATTGTCGCGGGCAGCGTCACCTTCGTTCCGGTCACCAACCCCCTTGCCTATTCCCGTCGCCAGCGCATGGGCGACCGCAACCTTAACCGCAATCTGGCGCCGACCGACACGCCGGCCGAGTTCGAGGACCGCATCGCCAACTGGCTGTGTCCGCTGCTGGCGCAACATGACGCGCTGCTTGACCTGCATTCGTTCCATACCGCTGGCCAGCCCTTCGTCATGCTCGGGCCGCAAGACAACAGTGGCACGCTGGAGCCGTTTGCGCGCGCGGCCGAGGAAACCGCGCTGGCGCTAAACCTGGGCGTGCACCGCTTCGTCGATGGCTGGCTCGACACCTATGCCGCCGGCGTCGCCCGCCGGCTGGCAGCCGGTGCGTCGTCGCGCGAGGCCGATGTGCATTACGGCGTGGGAACGACCGAGTACATGCGCGCGCAGGGCGGAATCGCGCTCACCCTGGAATGCGGCCAGCATGACGATCCGGCCGCGCCCGAGGTGGCTTGGCACGCCATCCGCAACGCGCTTGCGCATCTTCGGCTAAGCGCCGCGTCCGCCCCGGCCCCGGTGGCTGATACCGAGGCGCTGCGCCTGTATCAGGTCGTCGACCGCGCCCATGCGGAAGATGCCTTTGTGCGCGGCTGGTCCAGCTTCGATCGGGTGCGCGCAGGGGACGTCATCGGTACGCGCCGCGACGGCAGGCCGGTATTGGCGGATAGCGATGGCTACATCGTCTTCCCCAATCCCAACGCACTGCCGGGACAGGAGTGGTTTTACCTCGCCCGGCGCAGCACGCGGGTGTGACGGCTGAAAAAAATGGATGGTCGGATATGATGGTCAGGGCTGATCCACAACCGACGGAGTAACCGTCGAGCGAGCGCATGGGACAGGAAATCGATCGCACCCGCTTTTCTGAAGCGGATCTTGAGCAGTTTTTCGCCCGTCTGGCGGAGGAAACGGCAGCGCTGCGGTCGTTTGCCCAAGCCGGCGGGTTCAAGGATGCGCGCTACGTCGCCGGGTTCGAACTCGAGGCCTGGCTGCTCGATCACGCCGGGCGCCCCAGCCCGGTCAACGCCCCCTACCTGCGCGCGCTGAACGATCCGCTGGTGGTCCCCGAGCTCTCCCGCTTCAACGTCGAACTGAATGCACCGCCGGTGGAGATGGGCGCGGGCGTGCTGGCCGCGATGGAGGAATCCCTGCTGACCACCTGGGACAAATGCCAGCACGTGGCGCATGGCATGGACACGGTTCTGGCGATGATCGGCATCCTGCCGACCATCCGCGACAAGGATCTGTGTCTGGCCAACATGTCGGCGATGAAGCGCTTCGACGCGCTCAATGCGCAGGTGCTTCAGCAGCGCGGCGGTGCGCCCATCCGCATCGATATCGAGGGCGCGGATCAGCTACACCTGAGCCGGCCCGACGTGATGCTGGAAGCCGCCACCACCTCGTTTCAGCTGCATCTTCAGGTGCCTTATGAAAAGGCGGGCCGCTACTACAACGCCTCGCTGCTCAGCTGCGCGCCGCTGCTGGCGGCGGCCGTCAATTCGCCGCTCTTGTTCGGCCAGCGGCTGTGGCAGGAAACGCGGGTGCCGCTGTTCGAGCAGGCGGTCGAACTGGGCGGCTATGGCGGGCTGGCCGAAACCACGGTGCGGCGCGTGACCTTCGGGCGCGGCTATGTGGTGAGCAGCCCGCTGGAATTGTTCGAGGAAAACCTCAAGCATTACCCGGTGCTGCTGCCGATCCCCCAAGCCGAGCCGGCGAGCCGATTTCCGCATCTGCGTCTGCACAACGGCGCCATCTGGCGCTGGGTGCGGCCGCTGATCGGATTCGATGCGGCCGGACAGGGCCATGTCCGGCTGGAGCAGCGGGTGCTGCCCAGCGGCCCGACGGTGCTGGACATGGTCGCCAATGCGGCGCTGTATTACGGCCTGGTGCATGCGCTGGCGCGACAGCCGCGGGTCGCCGAGTCCGACATTCCCTTTGCCGCCGCGCGCGCCAATTTCTATGCCGCCGCGCGCCATGGGCTGCAGGCCGAACTGACCTGGCTGGATGGCCGGCGCCATTTGGCGCAGGATCTCCTGCTCGAAGCGGGGCTGCCGCTGGCGCGCGAGGGGCTGCGCGATTTCGGCCTGGCGGATGCCGAGATCGAGCATTACTTGGGCGTCGTCGAAGCCCGGGTGCGCAGCGACCAGACCGGATCGGCGTGGCAGCTTCAACGGCTCGCGCAGGTGGGAGGCGACGTCCACCGCATGATGGACGACTATCTGGAAAACCAGCGTTCCGGTTCGCCGGTGCACGAATGGAGCCTGTGATGCTGACCCAATACGACACCCTGCCGCCCGGTCTGCTGGACTTGCCTGCTGCCCGGCTGGGCGAGGTGCTGCCGGGGCCGTCGCTGATCCATCTGCCTGGCCGACGCACGCCGCCATTGTTCGTGTCGGTACTGCTGCACGGCAATGAGGACACCGGTTGGCTGGCGGCACAATCGGTGCTGAAGAAATTTGTGACGGTCGAATTGCCGCGCGCGCTGTCGCTGTTCATCGGCAACGTCGAGGCGGCACGAACAGGGCTGCGCCGGCTCGACGGCCAGCCGGACTACAACCGGGTGTGGCCGGGCGGCGAGGAAGCGCATCCGGCCGAAGCGGCGATGATGCAGGAGGTGGTCGACGCGATGCGCGCACGCGGCGTGTTCGCCAGCATCGATATCCACAACAACACCGGACTCAACCCGCATTACGCCTGCGTTAACCGGCTGGAGCAGGACTTCCTGCATCTTGCCGCCCTGTTTTCGCGCATCGTGGTCTATTTCATCCGGCCGCGCGGCGTGCAGTCGGCCGCCTTCGCCGAGTTGTGCCCTGCGGTCACGGTGGAATGCGGCAAGCCGGGCACGCCGGGGGGCGTCGAGCATGCCGCCGCATTCATGGAAGCCTGCCTGCATTTGTCCGGATTTCCCGCGCACCCGCTGCCGCCGCACGATGTCGACCTGTTCCACACGGTGGCCACCGTCAAGATCCCGGAGCAGCTGAGCTTCGGTTTTGGGGCGCCCGACGCAGATATCGATTTTGTGCCCGAACTGGATCACTACAATTTCCGCGAGCTGGCGCACGGCGATGCCTGGGGGCGGGTGCGCCAGGGCCGCCTGCTGGCGCTGGACGAAACGGGAACGGACATCGGCGACCGCCTGTTCGACTACCGCAAGAATGAGATCACGCTCAGGCGGCCGCTGATGCCGGCCATGCTGACGCGGGACGAGCGGGTGATCCGCCAGGACTGTCTGTGCTACCTGATGGAGCGGATTGCATACCCATAAATTCAGCCGCGCGGATGATGCTGCGCGTGGAGCTGTTTCATCCGTTCGCGTGCGACGTGCGTGTAGATCTGCGTGGTGGAAATGTCGCTGTGGCCGAGCAGCATCTGCACCACCCGCAAGTCGGCGCCGTGGTTCAGAAGGTGGGTGGCGAAGGCGTGGCGCAGGGTGTGCGGCGACAGCGGGCGGGTGATGCCGGCGGTGCGGGCATGCCGTTTGATGAGATACCAGAACGCCTGCCGCGTCATGCCGCCGCCGCGCGCGGTCACGAACACCGCATCGGAGAGCTTCCTTTCCAGCAGCAGCGGCCGCGACTCCGCCAGGTAGCGCCTGAGCCATTGCACTGCCTCCTCCCCCAGCGGCACCAGCCGGTCCTTGTTGCCCTTGCCGGTGACGCGCAGCACGCCGTCGTTGAGGTTCACTGCCGTCAGCTTCAGCCCCACCAGTTCCGACACCCGCAAGCCGGTGGCATACAGCGTCTCCAGCATCGCGCGGTCGCGCAGCCCCAGCGGGGGGGCGGTGTCGGCGCTGTCGAGCAGGCGCTCCACGTCGGTCTCGGTCAGCGTCTTCGGCAGCGAGCGCGGCAGCTTGGGGCTGTCGAGATTGAGCGTGGGGTCAAAGGCGATCAGGTTCTCGCGCAGCAGATAGCGATAAAAGCGCTTCAGCGCCGAGGTGTAGCGCGCTGCGCTGCGCGGTTGCGCGCGAGTGGCAAAGCGCCACGCCAGATAGGCTTCGATGTCGCCCGCGGCGGCGGCATCTAGCGCATGGCTGCGTTCCTTTTCAAGCCAGGCGCCAAAGGTCTTCAGGTCGCGCCGGTACGCCGCCAGCGTCAGGGCGGCCAGCCCGTCTTCCAGCCACAGGTGATCGCAGAACCGGTCAATCAGCGCGTCGTTCATGCACTAGCAGCCAGGTTTTCACATCCAGCGGCGCGCCGCTGGATGCATGCATGAATCCGCCCGGGCCGTTCGCCGCCACCACACGGTGGCAGGGAATGAGGATGGGCAAGGGATTCGAAGCGCAGGCCTGGCCGACCGCGCGCGCCGCGGTGCCGAGCCGTTTCGCCAGCGCGCCATAGGTCGCCGGCTGCCCGGCAGGAATGGCCATGAGCGCGTGCCACACCCGCAGTTGAAACGGCGTGCCTTGCGGTACAAAAAGCACATCAATGGGGTGTGCGGGGTTCTGCCAATAGGCGTCCAGTTCGTGTGCCAGTTGGCGTGCGCGCGTATCCAGTTGGGTCGACACGGAGGCGTCCGGCGGCAAAAAATCCAGCCGTGTCAGCGCGCTTCCGGTGAAGCAGGCGCCCAGGCGGCATATCGGGGCTGAGCGGCATATCGGGGCTGACAGAATGGCATCGTATTCAGGCATGACGGAATTCTAGCCGAGGTATCTGGTTCAATCATGGACTGTCGTTGCGCCTGTTCTTGAGCATCTCCCGCAAGGCTTCCTCACCCAGGGGCTTGTCGTTATGCTCGATCTTCAGGCTGGCGCGAAGGTCCGCAGTGAATTTCGGATCACATCGCCAATTGATCAGGGCAACGATGAACATGGTCAGCGTCGCCCCCAGAAAGGCCAGCAGCATATCCTTTTGGCCATCCCACACATCGCCCTGGGCACCCAGGAAGGCAAGGCCTGCCTGGGGGTCCACCCGGACAGCCACCAGCCATTCGATGATTTCGTAAAAGGCCGAGAAGGCCAGCACCATCGCCATTGGGAGCACGTAGCCCCACACGCCGCTGGCCTTTGCTACCCGCAGCAAGAGCTCGCGCATGGGGTAGGCCAGCAGCAGGCCGAAGGCGAAGTGCACCAGCCGGTCGTACATGTTGCGATCCGTCTCGAACCAGCGCTGCAGCACATAGCCGAAAGGCACTTCGGCATAGGTGAAGTGGGACCCCACCACATGCAGCGACATGAACGTGGTGATCAGGGTATAGGAGAGCCCGGAGAGCCTGAAATAGCGTCCAGTCAGCAGGATCACCGGCAGGAAGAAGAACACCAGGTAGTTCTCCAGCAGCCAGTCATGGGGATAGCTGGGTTCGATCGCCGCCCAGGTCCAAACGGCGACGAAGGCCAGCAGAAGAAAGCCGTGGTATCGGGTCATGCGCTGCGCTTTCTGGCTTGCCTGGAGAAGGGGACCCCCCCCCGGATCATGACTCGTGTAGCGGAGCAGGAGGGCGGACAACAGCCGGCAACGCCGGAGCCATGCCGAGTGCAATCATAGTGGCAAAACGCCGGATAGGGCATATCTGAAAATCTGAAGTGAGGATTGCCCCGACTGTCGCCGGTCCATTGTCACGCGCCATTCAGACGGTCGTGAACTGCCATTCGAATCGAGACAAACAAAAACACCCACATGAAGTGGGCGTTTTGCGTTGCGGCAGGGGAAACTGCTTATTCGGCAGCTACAGCGGGTGTGCCGCCTTTGACCTTGCGGGCGGGCAGCTTTTCCTTGATGCGGGCGGACTTGCCGGAGCGCTCGCGCAGGTAGTACAGCTTGGCGCGGCGGACGTCGCCGCGGCGCTTGACCTCGACGCTGGCGACCAGCGGCGAATGGGTCTGGAAGGTGCGCTCGACACCTTCGCCGGCAGAGATCTTGCGCACGGTGAAGGCGGAGTTGAGGCCGCGGTTACGCTTGGCGATGACGACGCCTTCATAGGCCTGCAGACGCTCGCGGGTGCCTTCCTTAACTTTCACCTGGACGACGATGGTGTCGCCGGGGGCGAAGTCGGGGAGGGTTTTGCCCAGGCGGGCGATTTCTTCCTGTTCGAGTTGCTCGATGATGTTCATGATGTTTCCTTGCATCTGGCGGGAGAGGTGCGCCCCGGGTCTGTTTGGACTCCCGGGCGGACGTCACGCCGTTTCACATGGCACGGGGTTGCCGTGCCGCTTTAATTCCGCGGCGCACCGGGCGGGTGCGCCGCGAGAAGTTCCTGTTCCTGCTTCGACAAGCCGCGCTTCGCCAGCAGATCGGGGCGATGGGTTGCCGTAATCGTCAGGCTCTGCTGCAACCGCCACTGGGCGATCGCGGCGTGGTTGCCGCTTTTCAATACTTCCGGCACCGCCATCCCCTGCCAGACTTCGGGGCGGGTGTAGTGCGGGCAGTCGAGCAAGCCGTTGGCAAAGGAATCTTCCAGCGCCGAATCGGCGTCGTTCAACGCGCCCGGCAGCAGCCGGATGATCGCATCCATCAGCGCCAGCGCGGGGAGTTCTCCGCCCGACAACACAAAGTCGCCGAGCGAGAGTTCCTCGTCCACGCGGCGATGCAACAGCCGCTCGTCGATGCCTTCATAACGCCCGCACAGCAAAGCCAGCGCGGGCTTTTCCTTCAATTCCATCACCCGCTGGTGCGTCAGCGGGCGGCCGCGGGGGGAAAAATGCACCACCCACGGCACCAGATTCTCGCTGGCCAGATCCTGCTGGACGGCGTTCAGCGCGCGGTCCAGCGGTTCGGCCTGCATCAGCATCCCGGGGCCGCCGCCGTAGGGGCGGTCGTCCACCGTGCGGTGCGGGTCGTCGGTGAAGTCGCGCGGATTCCACGGCTTGAACCGGTACAGCCCGCGATCCAGCGCCCGCCGGGTGATGCCGTAATCCAGCACGGCATCGAACATTTCGGGGAAGAGGGTGATGGCATCGAAGCGCACCCCTTCCACCTTAGTAATCTTCGCCCCAGTCCACCTCGATCGTTCCGCCCGCCACGTCTACCTTGCCGACGAAGGCCGCGACAAATGGGATCAGGTGTTCGCGCGTCCCCTTGACGACCAGCACGTCGTGTGCGCCGGTTTCCAGCAGGCTGTCCACCCGCCCGAGTTCGACGCCTTCGTGGTTGACGGCTTTCAGACCGATCAGATCCGACCAGTAAAACTCGTTTTCCTGCGGCGGCGGCAAGTCGCTGCGCGTCACCGAGATTTCCTGGCCGCGCAGGGCATACGCCGCGTCGCGATCATCGATGCCGACCAGTTTAGCGACCAGGGTGTTGCTGTGATCCTGGACGGCCTCGACGGCGTAATGCATCTGCTGCTCGCCACGTCCGATGCGCCAGGATTCAAAATCCATCAGCGTTGCCGGGTCGTCGCTGAAGGTCTGGACCTTGACCCAGCCCTTGATGCCGAACGGGGCTGCGATGCGCCCCAGCACGATCCAGTCGCTATCTTGGCTCAAGTATCTCGGCCCTGCTGTCCCGATTGAAATCAGGCAGCGGCAGCGGACTTGTTCTGCTTGACCAGGCGGGCGACGGTGTCGGACAGCTGTGCGCCGTTGCCGGTCCAGTAGCTGATGCGTTCCTGATCCAGGCGCAGCGCTTCGGAACCTTCGGCGGCGACCGGATTGTAGAAGCCGACGCGCTCGATGAAGCGGCCATCACGGCGGCAGCGCGAATCGGCCACCACCACGTTGTAGAAGGGGCGGTTTTTAGCGCCGCCGCGCGAAAGACGAATAACGACCATGATTTAACCCACTGGGTAAACGGAGAAAACCGGGAATTATACCCACAATCTCCCGACTTGCCAGCGTGCCGGCATTACCGCATTCCGGGCAGCATGCCTTTCATGCCGCGCATCATTTTGGAAATGCCGCCCTTGCCCATCATTTTCATCATCTTCTGCGCCTGCTCGAATTGCTTCAGCAGCTTGTTGACTTCCTGTACCTGCACCCCGGCGCCGGCGGCGATGCGGCGCTTGCGGCTGGCCTTGATGATGTCGGGCTTGCGGCGTTCCAGTGGCGTCATGCTGTTGATGATGCCTTCCAGCCGGTTGACGGACTTGTCGTCGGCGCCCGCCGGCACATTCATTTGCCCGGCGCCGGGGAGTTTGTCCATCAGTGCCGAGAGGCCGCCCATTTTGCGCATTTGCTGGATTTGCGACTTGAAGTCCTCGAGGTCGAAGTCCTTGCCTTTCTTGACCTTGTCGGCAAGCTTCCTGGCCTCGGCCATGTCGACCGAGCCCTGCGCCTGCTCGATCAGCGAGAGCACGTCGCCCATGCCGAGAATGCGTTGCGCCATGCGCTCGGGGTGGAAGGCTTCGAGTCCGGTGGGCTTTTCGCCGACACCGATGAACTTGAGCGGTTTGCCAGTGATGTGGCGCACCGACAGCGCCGCGCCGCCACGCGAATCGCCGTCGAGCTTGGTCAGAACGATGCCGGTGAGCGGCAGCGCCTCGTTGAAGGCGCGGGCGACGTTGACCGCGTCCTGGCCCTGCATGGCGTCGACCACGAACAGGGTTTCGACCGGCTTGACCGCGGCGTGCAGCGCGCGGATCTCATTCATCATCGCTTCGTCGATGGCCAGTCGGCCGGCGGTGTCGACGATCAGCACGTCATAGAACTGGCGGCGCGCATGCTCCTGCGCGGCCTGCGCGATTTTCAGCGGGTCGCGCTCGTCGCCCGCCTCGAAAAAGCTGACGTCGAGCTGAGTGGCGAGCTGTCGCAACTGGTCGATGGCGGCAGGACGGTAGACGTCGGCGGAGGCGAGCAGGACTTTTTTCTTGCGGTTCTTCAGCAGCAGCGCGAGCTTGCCGCTGGTGGTGGTTTTGCCGGAGCCTTGCAGGCCAGCCATCAGGATCACGGCGGGCGGGGTGGCGGCCAGGTTGAGGTCGGCGTTTTCGCCGCCCATCAGGCGGGTGAGCTCTTCGTGGACGATGCCGATCAGCGCCTGGCCCGGCGACAGGCTGGCGAGCACTTCCTGGCCCAGCGCGCGGGCTTTCACCGCTTCGATGAAGTCCTTGACCACTGGCAGCGCGACGTCGGCTTCCAGCAAGGCCAGGCGCACCTGGCGCAACGTGTCCTGCACGTTGGCTTCGGTGATGCGCGCCTGCCCGCGCAGGGACTTGACGACGCCGGCGAGGCGTCCGCTTAGATTATCTAGCATGGCGGTTCTCTGACACGTCTTCCTTGTTGCCGCTACGAGCGGCGTGGATAATGGGGCTGGCTGAATTCAGAGTTCCATTTTAACGAATGTCTCCGCTATTGCTGGTTACTTTATGTGTGAGCGCGCTGTATGGCTGGGTGGCCTGGCGCCTGCCGCGCACGCCGCCCGCCGCGTCGGTGCGCTGGCTGCTGCCGTTGGCCCTGCTGGCCCACGGCGTGCTGATCTATCAGTCGATGCTGGGGCAGGGCGATATCCGGCTCGGCTTCGGTAATTCCCTGTCGACCATTCTGTGGCTGACCGCGCTGGCCTACTGGCTGACGAGCCAGGGTGCGCCGTTGGCGCGCCTGCAGTCGTGGGTCAGCGGGCTGGCGGCGGCGTCGGTGCTGATCATGGCGTTTTCCACCGCCAGCCATGCGATTCCCGACTCGCAGGCGCTGGCGCTGCGCATGCATCTGGTCGTGTCTTTTCTCGCCTATGGGCTGCTGGCCGTAGCGGCCTTGCATGCGGTGCTGATGACCATGCTGGAAAAACAGCTGCATCGCGGCGCGCTCATGCAGGATGGTGCGCCGCCGCTGCTGACGCTGGAGGCAATGCTGTTCAGGACCATCGGCGCCGGATTCGTGCTGCTGACCCTGGCGGTGTTCAGCGGCGTGTTTTTCTCGGAAGAACTCTTCGGAACACCTTTGCAGTTCTCCCACAAGACCGTGTTTGCCATTCTGTCCTGGCTGGTGTTCGGCGGCCTGCTGGCGGGGCGGCATTTCCGCGGCTGGCGCGGGCGCACGGCGCTGGTCTGGACGATCACGGGCTTCACCCTGCTTCTGTTGGCCTATCTGGGCACCCAGTTCGTGATGGAAGTGCTGCTTGGGCGCTGAATTCCGCCCACCGGCGCCCTTGAGCCGCCTTTTTCGGGAATAGCCCTTGGAAGCCCTCTCTATCAGTACCCTGTTCGGCCTGCTTGCAGGCCTGCTGTTTCTGTCGGCCTGCTTTTCGGCGTCCGAAACCGCCATGATGGCGATCAACCGTTACCGGCTGCGTCACGCCGCCGAGACCGGCCATCGCGGCGCGATGCTGACCCTGTCGCTGCTGAACCGGACCGACAAGCTGCTGGGCGTGATTCTGCTTGGCAACAATCTGGTCAATATCGCTGCCGCGACGCTGGCGACGATCATTTCGATCCGCCTGTTCGGCGACTCCGATCTTGCCCTGTCGCTGGCGACGCTGCTGCTGACCTTTCTGATCCTGGTGTTCAGCGAAGTCACGCCCAAGGTGCTCGGCGCGTCCTATCCCGAGCGCGTCGCCTACCCGGCCGCGTATGTGCTGATGCCGATGCTCAAGCTGACGTATCCGGTGGTTTGGTTCGTAAACCTGTTCGTGCAGGGCATCCTGCGGCTGTTGCGGATCAAACCGCCCGAGCCGGGGCACGGCAGCCGCCTCGGCTTGGAGGAGTTGCGCACCATCGTGCTGGAATCGTCCGGGGTGTTGCCGCGCGAACACCACAGGATCCTGGTAAATCTGCTGGAACTGGAAGACATCACCGTCGACGACGTCATGACGCCGCGCAACCAGATCGAGGCAATCGATATCGAGGACGCCCCCGAGCGGCTGCGCCAGCAGATTTCCACCAGCCACCATACCCGGCTGGTGGTGCATGCGGGCTCTTCCGACAACCTGCTCGGCGTGCTGCATGTGCGGCGGGTGCTGCACGCGCTGGCCGGCGAGGAACTGGATCCTGAGACCCTGAAGGAAAATCTCGAGGAGCCCTATTTCGTTCCGGCGGGCACGCCGCTGTTTACCCAGTTGCGCAATTTCCAGGGCAGCCGCCGCCGGCTGGCGCTGGTAGTCGACGAATACGGCGAGCTGCAGGGACTGGTGACGCTGGAAGACCTGCTGGAGGAAATGGTCGGTGAATTCACCACGCAGGCGCCATCGGACACGGGTTACCTGCGGCGTGAAGCGGATGGCAGCTGGCTGGCCGAGGGCTCCGTCCTGCTGCGCCATCTGAACCGCAAGCTGGGCCTGTCGTTGCCGCTGGACGGCCCGAAAACGCTGAACGGCCTGCTGCTGGAGCATTTCGAGGACATTCCCGAGGCGGGGGTGAGCATCAAACTGGGCGGCGTGCCGGTGGAAATCGTGCAGACACAGGATCGGGCAGTGAAGATGGCACGCATCTATCCGCCGGCATCGGATGGCGTCTCGTCCGGAAACGCCTCAATTTAGGCGAAAGATCGCCGTTAAGGCCTGTGATCGCCCATTCGTCGCCTTTCGGTGAGTGAGGCATAACCTGATGCTGGACCTGTCTGGAACCGAGCAATGGCTGCTGTGACAAACACCAACAATTTAACCGGACTGGCACGCGCCATGGTCAACCATGGCTGGTTGTCCGAGGACGATGCCGAGGGCGTATGGAAGCGCGCCAGCCAGTCGGGTGAATCGTTCGTGACCGAGCTGATCAAGGGAAAGCGTTTCAAGGCCGACCAGGTCGCCGAATTCGCGGCCATCTCGTTTGGCTACCCCTTCCTCGACCTGAATGCCATGGATTCCGAGAACCTGCCGCAGGGGGTGCTCGATCCGAAGCTGGTGCAAAAGCGGCGCGTGATTGCCCTGTATCAGCGGGGCAACAAGCTGTACGTGGCGACCTCCGACCCGACCCATCTGCAGGCGCTGGACGAAGTGAAATTCCAGACCGGGCAGGCGGTGGAACCGGTGGTGGTGGAGGACGACAAGCTCGGCAAACTGATCCAGAAAGCGGGTGAGGCAGACGACAACACGATGGCGGTGTTGAATGCCGAGGATCTCGATCTGGATTTCACCGACGAGGAAAGCGCCGCTGCTGCCCAGCAGGATACCGGCGGCATCGAAATCGACGATGCGCCGGTGGTGCGCTATCTGCAGAAGATCATGCTGGACGCCATCAATCAGGGCGCATCCGACATCCATTTCGAGCCGTACGAAAAATATTACCGCATCCGCTACCGCCGGGACGGCATCCTGTCCGAAGTGGCGCAGCCGCCGATGGCGATCAAGGACAAGGTGGCCTCGCGCATCAAGGTGCTGTCGCGGCTGGATATTTCGGAGAAGCGCGTGCCGCAGGACGGTCGCATGAAGATGGTGCTGTCGAAGAACCGCGCCATCGATTTCCGGGTCAGTACTTTGCCCACGCTGTATGGCGAAAAGATCGTCATGCGGATTCTCGACCCAGCCAGCGCGCAGCTGGGGATCGAGGCGCTGGGCTACGAGCCGTGGCAGAAGGAACTGCTTCTGAACGCGGTGCAGCGTCCCTACGGCATGGTGCTGGTGACCGGCCCGACCGGTTCCGGCAAAACCGTGTCGCTCTACACCTGCCTGAACATCCTAAACAAGCCCGACGTCAACATCTCGACGGCGGAAGACCCGGCGGAAATCCAGTTGCCCGGCATCAACCAGGTCAACGTCAACGACAAGGCCGGGCTGACCTTTTCGGCGGCGCTGAAATCCTTCCTGCGGCAGGACCCCGATGTCATCATGGTCGGCGAGATCCGCGACCTGGAAACCGCCGACATCGCCATCAAGGCCGCGCAGACCGGCCACATGGTGATGTCCACCCTGCACACCAACGATGCGCCCGGTACGCTGACCCGCCTGCTGAACATGGGCGTGGCGCCGTTCAACGTCGCCTCCTCGGTGATCCTGATCACCGCGCAGCGGCTGGCGCGCCGCCTGTGTTCCTGCAAGCAGCCGGCCGACATTCCGCAGGAAGCCCTGCTGGCGGCCGGATTTACCGAGGACCAGCTGGACGGGACCTGGCAGCCCTATAAACCGGTGGGTTGCGACATCTGCGGCGGCACCGGCTACAAGGGGCGGGTAGGCATTTACCAGGTGATGCCGATCACCGACGCCATGACGCGCATCATTATCAAGGGCGGCAACGAATCCGATATTGGCGACCAGGCGCGGCGCGAAGGCGTACGCGACCTTCGTCAAGCAGGCTTGTTGAAAGTAAAAGCCGGTCTCACCTCGCTGGAAGAGGTCGAGGCCGTTACCAATATCTAAGGTCTAAGGAATTTTCTGTATGGCTACAGCGGCAAAGGCAGTCAAGGACGCCACCTTCCTGTGGGAAGGCATGGACAAGCGCGGGAAGAAGGTCAAAGGCCAGATGATGGCCGGCGGCGAAGCCGTGGTCAATTCCCTGCTGCGCAAGCAGGGCGTCACCGTCACCAAGGTCAAGAAGCAGAGCACGCTGTTTTCGAGCGGCAAGCGCATCACCGACAAGGATGTCACCCTGTTCACCCGCCAACTGGCGACCATGATGAAGGCCGGGGTGCCGCTGCTGCAATCGTTCGAAATCGTGGCGCGCGGGCATTCCAACCCGTCGATGCAGCGGTTGCTGCTGGAAATCAAGGCAGACATCGAGAAGGGCAGCAGCCTTACCCAGGCGTTTGGGCGTCACCCGCTGTATTTTGACGCGCTGTTCTGCAACCTGGTGGGTGCGGGCGAATCGGCCGGTATTCTGGACGGTGTGCTCGAACGCTTGGCGATCTACAAGGAAAAAATCCTCGGCATCAAGAGCAAGATCAAGGCGGCGCTGTTCTACCCGGTTTCCATCATCGTGGTGGCATTCGTCATTACTGCCATCATCATGATTTTCGTGATTCCTGCGTTCAAGGACCTGTTCAGCAGCTTTGGCGCCGACTTGCCGGGACCGACCCTGGTGGTGATGGCCATCTCTGACTTTTTCGTCGAATGGTGGTGGGCGATTTTCGGCATCGTCGGTGGCGGCATTTATGCCTTGTTGCAGGCCTGGAAGCGCTCGCGCAAGGTGCAGATGTTCATGGATCGGGTCATGCTCAAGCTGCCGATTTTCGGCGCGGTGATTGAAAAGGCCACCATCGCGCGCTGGACGCGCACGCTGTCCACCATGTTCGCCGCCGGCGTGCCGCTGGTCGAAGCGCTGGAATCGGTGGGCGGGGCGTCGGGCAACCAGGTATTCGTCGAGGCCACCCAAAAGATCCGCGGTGAAGTCTCGACCGGCACGGCGCTGACGCAGGCGATGCAGAACTCCGGACGTTTCCCCAACATGGTGCTGCAGATGACCGCCATCGGCGAGGAATCCGGCGCGCTTGACTCCATGCTGGGCAAGGTGGCTGACTTTTACGAGGCCGAGGTGGATGACGCCGTGGCGGCCCTGTCCAGCCTGATGGAACCGATCATCATGGTGGTGCTGGGTGTGCTCATCGGCGGCATGGTCATCGCCATGTACCTGCCGATCTTCAAGATGGGCTCGGTCGTCTGATGGAACTGCTGCACGCCGAACCAGCCCTGTTCACCGGGCTGGTTTTTTTATTCAGCCTGCTGGCCGGCAGCTTTCTCAACGTCGTCATCCATCGTCTCCCCAAGATGATGGAGGCGGACTGGCAGGCGCAGTGCGCCGAGCTGCGCGGCGAAACGCCTGCAGAATCCCCGCCTTACAACCTCGCCGTGCCGCGTTCGGCCTGTCCCAAGTGCGGGCACCGGATCACCGCGCTGGAAAACATTCCGCTGATGTCGTGGCTGTGGCTGCGCGGACGTTGCTCCGCATGCAGCGCGCCGATCGGCTCGCGCTACCCCCTAGTCGAATTGCTCACTGCACTGCTGTCGGCGGCGGTCGCCTGGAAGTGGGGCGTCAGCGCGCAAACCCTGGGCGCGCTGCTGCTGGTGTGGACGCTGATTGCATTGGCGTTCATCGACCTCGACACCACCCTGCTGCCCGACAGCCTCACCCTGCCGCTGTTGTGGCTGGGGCTGCTGTTCAACCTGGGCGGCCATTTCGCCAGCCTGCCGGATGCGGTCATCGGCGCCATCGCCGGCTACGGGGTGCTGTGGTCGGTGTACTGGCTGTTCAAGCTGGTCACCGGCAAGGACGGCATGGGCTACGGCGACTTCAAGCTGCTGGCGGCCATCGGCGCCTGGCTCGGCTGGCAGATGCTGCCTGTTACCCTGCTGCTGTCGTCGGTGGTCGGCGCGGCGATTGGCATCGCGATGATCGTGCTGGTGAAGCACGACCGGCGCATGCCGATTCCCTTCGGCCCCTATCTGGCCGGCGGCGGGCTGGTGGCGCTGTTCTTCGGCGCCGACTTGACCCAGGCCTACCTCGCACAATTCTGATGTTCACGGTCGGCCTCACCGGCGGCATCGGGTCCGGCAAGTCGACCGTCGCCGATTGCTTCGCCGCGCTGGGCGTGCCGGTGATCGATACCGATGTCATTGCACACGACCTGACCGCACCCGCAAGGGGTACGCCGCCAGACGCTCGCCCTGCGGGCGGTGCGTGGTTGTTGCCGACTTGTCGGCTTTACAACCACGGCCTGCCCCTTGCGGGTGGTCTTGGCGCAGCCCCCGGCGGGGCTGCACTGGAGGCAATCCGCGCGGTGTTCGGCGAAACAGTGATGCAGGCAGATGGCACACTGGATCGCGCCGCCCTGCGCCGCCACGTATTTGCCGACAGTGCTGCGCGGCGCCAGCTCGAAGCCATCCTGCACCCGCGTATCCGGCAGGTGGTGGGGGGCATGCTCGCCACGTTGACTGCACCCTATGCGCTGATCGTGATTCCCCTGCTGGTGGAAACCGGCGGCTACGGGGATCTGCTGAACCGCGTGCTGGTGGTCGATTGCCCTGAAGATGTGCAGATCGCGCGGGTGAAGGTGCGCAGCGGACTCGCACAGGACGAAATAAAAGCCATTCTCGCGGCACAGGCCGGGCGCGCCGAACGCCTGGCGGTGGCGGACGATATCATCGTCAATACCGCAACGCCGGAGGCGTTGCGTGTTGAGGTGGTCGCGCTGCACCAGCGTTATCTGGCCCTTGCCGCCGCGCCGCCGCCTTGATTTTCCATCTCAATCAGCGACAATCGACCCATCCGAACCAACGCGGCGCGGCGTGATCCACTACGAATATCCCCTGAGCGAACGCATCCGCACCCTGCTGCGGCTGGAAAGCCTGTTCGAACGCTTCGATGCCTATGCCGCATCGCCTGATCCGCATGCGCATCATGCGGCTTTGCTGACCTTGTTCGAAATGGCGGAAGTGGCGGCACGCGCCGACCTCAAGTCCGATCTGCTGCAGGAACTGGACCGGCAAAAAGCCGTATTGACGGCGTTGCGCGGCAATCCGCATGTGCAGGGCGCAACGCTGGAAAGGGTGCTGGCGGCGATCGAATCGGCGCACCAGGGCATCTATCAGCTGCCTGGAAAAGTCGGCCAGCACCTGCGCGAAGACGACTGGCTGATGGCCATCAAGCAGCGCGCGGCCATCCCGGGCGGGATGTGCGAGTTCGACCTGCCGTCTTACCATTACTGGCAGCACCAACCGGCCGAACAACGCATCCAGCAGCTGCAGTGCTGGCTGGCGCCATTTTCGTCCATTCGTGCCGCGGTATACATCGTGTTGGGCTTGCTGCGCGACAGCGGCCAGCCCGAAATCCAGCATGTGGACAATGGCCACTATCAGCGCATGCTCGAAGCGCGCAATCCTCAGCTGATCCGCGTCGCCCTGGGCGACAATCTGCCGTGCGTGCCGGAGATATCCGCCAACAAGTACATGCTCAACATCCGTTTCGTGCCGGCGGGATCCGGGCAGCTGCGCGCCTGCACTGCCGGGCCGATCGACTTTGACCTGACCTTTTGTACCCTGTGAAGCCCGCTGCCAAACTACCCGTTGTCAGCTGCCCGACATGTGGTGCAGCCGTGAAATGGACCGCGGAGAATCGCTGGAAGCCGTTTTGCAGCGAGCGCTGCAAAATGATCGACCTGGGACAGTGGGCGGCCGAGAAATATCGGGTTCCCGCCGATGAGCAGGAACCCGAGGACGACCCCTCGCAAGCCCAGTAATTACTTCTTGTAGGTCCTGACGCCGGATTCTGTTCCCAGCAGCAGCACGTCCGCCCCGCGCCGCGCGAACAGGCCGTTGGTGACCACGCCGACGATGAGATTGATCGCGGTTTCCAGCGACACCGGATCGACGATCGAGAGGCCGTGCACGTCGAGAATGAGGTTGCCATTGTCGGTGGTGAAGCCCTCCCGCAATCTGGGCTGGCCGCCGAGTTTCACCAGTTCGCGCGCGACATACGAGCGTGCCATCGGGATCACCTCGACCGGCAGCGGAAACGTGCCCAGCACGCCGACCAGCTTGCTCTCGTCGGCAATGCAGATGAACTGCTTGCTGCACGCCGCCACGATCTTTTCCCGCGTCAGCGCGCCGCCGCCGCCCTTGATCATGGCGAAGTGCTCGGTGATCTCGTCGGCGCCGTCGACGTAGATTTCGAGTTCGCCCACGCTGTTGAGGTCCAGCACCTGGATGCCGTGGCTTTTGAGGCGGGCGGCGGTGGCTTCCGAGCTGGCCACGGCGCCGTCGATGCGGCCTTTCACTGCGGCCAGCGCGTCGATGAAATGGTTGGCGGTCGAGCCGGTGCCTACCCCGATGATGCCGCCCTTGGCATAATCCACCGCGGCGCGTGCCACGGCTTGCTTCATTTCGTCCTGATTCATGATGTTTTCGTCGATTGGGTTGCAGCCGGCTAAGATAGCGGCATCGCCCCATTTTTACAAACCTTGCACCCTCTGCCACCATGAGTCCACCTGACGATTACCTCGAACGCATCCTCACTTCGCGCGTCTACGACGTGGCGATCGAGTCGCCGCTCGACGTGGCCCACAATCTGTCGCGGCGTCTTAACAACCAGATTTTGCTGAAGCGCGAAGATCTGCAGCCGGTGTTCTCTTTCAAGTGTCGTGGCGCCTACAACAAGATGGCGAAGCTGACGCAGGCTCAGCTTGCGCGCGGCGTGGTGGCGGCCTCGGCCGGCAATCACGCGCAGGGGGTGGCGCTGGCCGCGCAGAAGCTCGGGGTGACGGCGATCATCGTGATGCCGGCGACGACCCCAAAAATAAAGGTTGACGCGGTGGTCGCGCGGGGGGCGCAGGTGATCCTGCACGGCGACAATTACGACGAAGCCTGCGCCCACGCCACCACCCTGGCCAGGGAAGCGAAAGCGACCTTCGTCCACCCGTACGACGACCCCGACGTGATCGCTGGGCAGGGGACGGTTGCGATGGAGTTGCTGCGCCAGCACCCCGGCCCGATCCACTCGGTCTACATTCCGGTCGGCGGCGGCGGGCTGATCGCCGGCATGGCGGCCTACATCAAGCGGTTGCGGCCGGAAATCAGGATCATCGGCGTCGAGCCCGAGGACGCCGACGCCATGGCGCGCTCGCTGTGCAAGGGCAAGCGTGTCACGCTGCCGCGCGTGGGCATTTTTGCCGACGGCGTGGCGGTGAAAACGGTCGGCAAGGAAACCTTTCGGCTGGCGCAGCTGTATGTCGACGAAATCATCCGCGTCAACAACGACGCGATCTGCGCGGCGATCAAGGACGTGTTCGAGGACACGCGCTCGATCCTGGAACCGGCCGGCGCGCTGTCGATCGCCGGGATGAAAGCCGCGATCGCGGGCGACCGGCTCAAGGGCAAGACGCTGGTCGCGGTGGCGAGTGGCGCCAACATGAACTTCGATCGCTTGCGTCATATCGCCGAACGCGCCGAACTCGGCGAGAAGCGGGAAGCGGTGCTGGCGGTGACTATCCCCGAGACGCCGGGCAGCTTCAAGGCCTTCTGCGGCCTGCTGGGCGCGCGCAATATCACCGAATTCAACTACCGCTATTCCGACCCCAAAACGGCGCGCGTGTTCGTCGGCCTGTCGGTGCCGGGAGCGGGCGAGGGCGCGCGCGTGGTCGAGCTGTTGCAGCGCCATGGGCTGGAGGCGCTCGACCTCACCGACAACGAGATGGCCAAGCTGCACATCCGCCACCTGGTCGGCGGGCGCGCACCGGAGGCAGTCAACGAAGTGCTGTACCGCTTCGAATTCCCCGAGCGCCCCGGTGCGCTGATGCAGTTTCTGGAAAGCATGAGTCGCGGCTGGAACATCAGCCTGTTCCACTACCGCAACCACGGTGCGGACTATGGACGCATCCTGGTCGGCATTCAGGTGCCGGAAAAGGAAAAACCCGGCTTCCAGAAATTTCTGGACGGGCTGGGCTACCGGTATTGGGACGAGTCCCGCAATCCGGCCTACAAGCTGTTCCTGGCCTGAGCCTTACTTTCTTCGGGCCGCGTTTTGGGCGCTTGGGTGAAGCTTGCTGCCGCCACGATGGGTTTTACTCGGGCGGTGCGTGCGGGCTGCATGCTACTCTCACATCATGCTTCGAATCTTCGTTTTTTTGCTGCTGGGCACATTGTCTGCGGCAACCGTCCAGGCGGCCCCGGGCGACACCGCCGTGCTGCAGGCGCAGCAGGCATTTGCCGCGCGCAAACTGGCAAATCTGGAACGTGCGGCGCGCGACGTCCCGGCCGATCATGTGCTGGCGCCCTATGTCGAATACTGGCGCCTGATGCTGGCAAGCCGCTCCGAGGATGCGCGTCTTGCCGATTTTCTGGCGCGCTATCCCGGCAGCCGCATGGCCGAAGCGCTGCGCGCCGACTGGCTGAAATCGCTCGGCGCGCGTGAGGCGTGGCCGGCCTATCTGGCCGAGTACCCGCGCCTCGCCAAACCCGATGCTGCGCACCAGTGTTATGCCTACCGTGCCGAGTGGGCGTTGGGCAATCGCAGCCATTTGCGCGAGGCGGTGGCCTTGTGGTTCACCGGGCGCGACATGCCGTCGGCCTGCACGCCCTTGTTCGAGCAGCTGATCGGGGCCGGATTGATCGTCCCCGAAGACGTCTGGCGGCGCATCCGGCTGGCGCTGGCAGCGGGCAACCCCGGCGTCGCCAGGACGGCGGCCAATGCCCTGCCGGCTGGGCTGCGCCCGGCTGCGGCGCTGTTCGATCGGGCCAGCCGCGACCCCGGGCGCTTGCTGAACCCCGGCCAGCTTGATTCCGGCAAGCGCGGCGACCGCGAAATCGCGCTTTATGCGCTCGACCAGCTTGCCCGGCGCAGTTCCAGCGAGGCGGTGCAGGCGCTGCGGAAGTGGGCGCCGCAGTTCACCGCGGAGGAACTGCAAGCGGCTTGGGCGCATCTCGCCACCTGGGCGGCGCGCCGTCATGAGGCGGTTGCCCTGGGATGGTTTCAGCAGGCCGGTGTGGCGGCGACCAACGATTTTCAGCGCGAATGGTGGGTGCGCGCCGCACTGCGCGCAGGGAACTGGCCAGCCGTACAGCGGGCGATCGATGGCATGGGTGAAGCCACTCGCACGCTGCCCGTCTGGCGCTACTGGCGCGCACGCGCCTTGCAGGCCGCTGGCCAGCGCGCAGCGGCGAATCCGCTGTTTCTGGCATTGGCGCGCGAGCATCATTACTACGGCCAGCTGGCGCAGGAAGAGCTCGGCCCGGTGATGCAGGCGCCGGTCATCAACATCAAGACGGGCGGCGACGACGTCGCGGCCATTGCCCGCCAGCCCGGCATTGCGCGCGCACTGGCCCTGTTTGAACTCAGCTTGCGCAGCGACGCCAGCCAGGAGTGGAACTGGACGGTCCAGACGTTTTCCGACGCCCAGCTGCTGGCAGCCGCCGAACTGGCGCGGCGCATGGAATGGTATGACCGCGCCATCAACACAGCCGAGCGTACCCGCGAGTTGCACGATTTCGAATTGCGGTTTCTGGCGCCTTACCGCGAACTGGCGCAAAAGGCCGCGCGCGAAAACGAACTCGACGAAGCCTGGGTGTTCGGCCTGATGCGGCAGGAAAGCCGCTTTATCAACGTCGCGCGTTCCGGCGTCGGGGCGTCCGGGTTGATGCAGATCATGCCGGCGACTGCGCGCTGGATCGCAAAGCGGCTCGGTATCAAGCGCTTCCATCCTCGTGAGATGCAGGATCCGGCAAAAAACATCCAGTTCGGCGCGTATTACCTCAAGCACGTTCAAACCAGCCTGGACGGTTCTCCGGTGCTCGCCACCGCCGCCTACAATGCCGGACCGGGACGCGCGCAGCGCTGGCGCGGTACCCGGCCGATGGAAGCCGCGGTCTATATCGAGTCGATTCCGTTTGCCGAGACGCGCGATTACGTCAAAAAGGTGATGAGCAACGCCATGTATTACGCCGCGCGTTTCGGCCAGCCCTCGGTGCTGCTGACAGAACGGCTGGGCACGGTGCCGCCGCGCAAAACCCCGGCAAATTCCGCTCCCGGCCCTGACGCCGCGCTGGAAATCGAGCGGCAGGGCGACTAGTCTGAATGCTCGATGGACGAAACATCCGGGCTAAAATCGGCAACGCTGCATATTTGAAGCAACCTCATCATGAAAATTGAACGCATCTGCATCCTCGGCGGGTCCGGCTTTGTCGGCAGTCATCTCGTCAGCCAGCTCGCCGCGCGCGGCCTCCAGGTGCGCGTGCTTTCCCGCCGCCGCGAAGCGGCCAAGGACCTGATCCTGCTGCCCACGGTGGAGGTGGTCGAGGCCGACGTGCACGACCAGCAGGAACTCATCCGCCACTTCCGCGGCATGGATGCGGTCATCAACCTGGTCGGCATCCTGCACGAAAACAAGGTCGGCCGCATCGACCTGCCGGGCGCCCGCCGCGGCGACTTCCAGAAAACCCACATCGAACTGCCGCGCAAGGTCGTCCACGCCTGCGGCGAGGCGGGCGTGCACCGCCTGCTGCACATGAGCGCGCTCGGCGCCAACCCCAATTCGCGTTCGGCCTACCAGCGCTCCAAGGGCATCGGCGAGGCGCTGGTGCGTGAGGCCGGGATGCAGCATATCGAGCACGAAAACTGGTATTTAAACGGCCCCAAGTTTATCCACGGCTACGGCCTCGATGTCACGCTCTTCCGGCCGTCGGTGATCTTCGGCCGCGGCGACTCCTTCCTATCGATGTTCGCCCGCCTGCTCAAGGTTTTCCCGATGCTGCCGCTGGCGAGTGCCGGCGCGCGCTTTGCCCCGGTGCACGTGGACGACGTCGCCCGCGCCTATGCCGACAGCCTCGACAATCCCGCGACCTACGGCCAGACCTACGACCTGTGCGGCCCCAAGGTCTATACCCTGCAGGAGTTGGTGCGCTACGTGGGCGGGGTCATCGGCAAGCCACGCAGAATCATCCCGCTGGGGGACCGGCTTTCCTACCTGCAGGCCTGGGCAATGGAATTCAAGCCCGGCAACAAACTGATGACGCGCGACAATTTCTTCGCCATGTGCGTGGATAACGTCTGCAGCGGCGGCTGGCCGTCGGTGTTCGATTTCCAGCCGGCAGCGCTCGAAGCCATCGCGCCGGGTTACCTGCGTGCCGACACGCCGCGCGCGCGGTACGAGGGCTACCGCGAAAACGCCCGTCGTTGAGGGCGCCTGCTGCCATGAAAACCTACATCGTCGGCGGCGCCGTGCGCGATCGCTTGCTGGGGCTGCCGGTGACCGACCGCGACTTCGTCGTCGTCGGCGCCACCCCCGACGAGATGCTGGCGCTGGGTTTCCAGCCGGTCGGTAAGGACTTCCCGGTCTTTCTGCACCCGCAAACCCACGAGGAATACGCGCTGGCGCGCACCGAGCGCAAGTCCGGGCACGGCTACAAGGGCTTCAAGGTGTACGCCGCAGCGGACGTCACGCTGGGAGAGGACTTGTTGCGGCGTGACCTCACCATCAACGCGATGGCCGAGGACGAGACCGGCGTGCTGGTCGACCCGTACGGCGGTCAGCGCGATCTGGCTGGCAAAACCTTCCGCCACGTCAGCGCAGCCTTTGCCGAAGATCCTGTGCGCATCCTGCGAGTGGCCCGCTTCGCCGCCCGTTTCACCGACTTTGCCGTGGCGCCGGAAACCCTCGTGCTGATGCGACAGATGGTGGACAACGGCGAAGTCGACGCGCTGGTGCCCGAACGGGTGTGGCAGGAAGTCGCGCGCGGCCTGATGGACGCGCAGCCGTCGCGCATGTTCCAGGTGCTGCGCGAGTGCGGCGCGCTGGCCCGGTTGTTTCCCGAAATCGATCGCCTGTTCGGCGTGCCGCAGCCGCCCGAGCACCATCCCGAAATAGATACCGGCGTGCATGCCATGCTGGTCGTCGACTGGGCGGCGCGGCAGGGTTTCAGTCTGCCGGTGCGCTTCGCAGCCTTGACCCACGATCTCGGCAAGGGCGTCACCCCCCCCGGACTCTGGCCCCGGCACCACGGCCACGAAGCGAGTGGCGTCGATCTGGTGCGCGCGCTGAGCGAACGCATCCGCGTGCCTGCCGAGTGCCGCGACCTTGCCGTTGCGGTGGCGCGCGATCATGGCACCGTGCACCGCGCGCTGGAATTGCGCCCCGGCACCCTCGTCGAACTGCTGGAGCGGATCGACGCTTTCCGCCGCCCCGAGCGCTTCGAGGAATTCCTGCAGGCCTGCGAGTGCGATTTCCGCGGCCGGCCGGGCTACCCGGACAAGCCTTTCCCCGAGCCGGATTACCTGCGGCAGGCGCTGCAGGCCGCGCAGGCGATCGATGCCGCCGAGGTGGCGCGCAACGCCGACCCGGCGCGCATCCGGGAGGCCATCTTCCAGGCGCGGGCGGCCGCGGTGGCGGCGTGGCGCGATCGGCCGCCAGCCGATAGCCTATAAGTCCGGTTGCCCATTCGGCGATCCTCCAGCAACCCCCCGAATTTTTGTCGGCAATGCGCGGGCAGTTCAATGCGCTTGTGTCTATCCTTGAAGAAGCTTGTTCATCGATCGTCAATAGGAGCTTGTTCATGGAATCCAGATTGCTTGTTGTGCTGCTGGCCGCCGCGCTGGCGCCCGCCCTGACCGGCTGCGAGACCGGTCCGCGCTATGGCGAGGTCGCGGTGCGCGATCCGCACTACTCGGTGAGGGGGGTGTTTACCGATCATGACCGCCGCTTGATTGGCGACTATTACGCGCCACGCTACCAGAAACTCCCGCCTGGCCAGGTCAAGAAGGGCCGCCTTCCGCCCGGCCATGCCTGGCGGGCAAGACCCAACCAGCCGATTCACGAGGACGCGCAATGGCGCTACCTCCCTTATGCGCTGGATCAACGCCTTTCGCGACTGCCGCCCGAGTATGTGCGCATCATCATCGGCACCGATGTGGCGATCATGAATACCCGTACCCGCGTGGTGGTGGACATTCTTGAGGACGTCACCGACTAAGCCGGGCGCCTTTCACGCATCTCCAACCCGAAGCGGAAAATGCCACATGATTGCAGTGCGGTGGGAGCATTTTCCGCACCAGGCCGACATGGGGGTGTGCGGCGTCGGCCCCACCCTGGCGGCGGCCTTCGAGCAGGCTGCACTGGCGATGACCGCCGTGGTGACCGATCCGGCCAGTGTGACGCCAGCGATGGCAGTCGGTATCGACTGCGAGGCGCCGGATGACGAATTGTTGCTGGTCGACTGGCTCAATGCGCTGATCCTCGAGATGGCGGCGCGCCACATGCTGTTCAGCCGCTTTGAAGTCAGCCTGGACGGGCATCGCCTGCATGCCACCGCGTGGGGTGAAGCCGTTGACATTGGGAAGCACCAGCCGGCCGTGGAGATCAAGGGCGCCACCTATACTGAGCTGAAAGTGGAGAAGGACGAGACCGGGCGATGGCTGGCCCAATGCGTGGTGGACGTTTGAACCTAAAAACCGCAGTTGACCGCTCATCACCTCAATGGAAGCCGCGTGAATACTGGGTTTTCTGTCTTCGTCCACGTTCACCTTTTGGGTGGCATCGCTACGCACCCGCTGGCACGCCTGGTCGCGCGCCTGCCTTTGTCGCTCCTCCTTGCAGGCCCCGGCCTGCGGCGTCGTCGCTTCGCGGCAGGCACGTGCCCAGATGCACCATCGGGCGCGTCCAACTGCGGTTTTTAGGTTGAAAAATGAATCTTGACCAGCTCAAGCAGGTGTCGGATTTCGAATGGCATATCGCGCCATCCGGAAAAATGCGGGTGCCGGCGGTGATCTATGCCGATCGGGCATTAATCACCGAAATGGACGACAAGGTTCATGAGCAGATCGCCAATGTCGCCACGCTGCCGGGCATTGTCCAGGCCGCCTACGCCATGCCCGACGCGCATTGGGGCTACGGCTTTCCGATCGGCGGGGTGGCGGCGTTCGATGCCGAAGAGGGCGGCGTGGTATCCGCCGGCGGGGTGGGCTTCGACATTTCCTGCGGCGTGCGCACCCTGCATACCGGGCTTACAGCGGCAGAGATCGCTCCACTCAAACAGCGGCTGGCCGACCGCCTGTTCACCCACATTCCGGCCGGTGTGGGCAGCACCGGAGAGTTGCGCCTTGGCTCCAGCGAGATGGACGCGATGCTGCGAGGCGGCGCGCGCTGGGCGGTCGAGCAGGGCTACGGCAGCGAGGCCGATCTGGATCGCATCGAGGAGCATGGCCGCATGGCCGGCGCCGAGCCGGGCCAGGTGTCCGAGCAGGCCAAGCGCCGCCAGCGCGACGAGATCGGCACCCTCGGTTCCGGCAACCATTACCTCGAATTGCAGGAAATCGTCGAGATCTACGACAGCAAGGCGGCCGAGCGTTTCCGCCTGCGCCAGGGCGAGGTGGTGGTCAGCATTCATTGCGGATCGCGCGGGCTGGGGCACCAAATCGGCACCGAATTCCTCAAACGGATGGTGATCGCCGCGCCGGGGTATGGCATCGAACTGCCCGACCGCGAACTCGCCTGCGCGCCCATCCACTCGCCAGTCGGCCAGGCCTATCTCGGCGCCATGCGCGCGGCGGTCAACTGCGCCCTGGCTAACCGCCAGGTCATCACCCATCTCACCCTGATCTACGACGTTTCGCACAACACCTGCAAGGAGGAGTGGCATACGGTCGGCGGCCAGACGCGGCGGCTGTATGTGCACCGCAAGGGCGCAACGCGCGCCTTCGGCCCGGGCCATCCGAGCCTGCCTGGTGACCTGCGCGATATCGGCCAACCGGTGCTGATCGGCGGCAGCATGGGCACCGCGTCCTACATCCTCGTCGGCACTGAGGAAGGCATGACGCGCGCCTTCAGTTCCGCCTGCCACGGCGCCGGGCGCGCCATGAGCCGCCACCAGGCCACCCGCCAGTGGCGCGGCCGGGCGCTGGTGGACGAGCTCGCCAGCCAGGGCATCCTGATCCGCAGCCCCTCGCTGCGGGGCGTGGCGGAAGAAGCCCCCGGCGCCTACAAGGACGTCAGCGCGGTGGTGGAAGCGGCCGACCGTGCCGGGCTGGCGCGCAAGGTGGCGAAGCTGAAGCCGCTGGTCTGCATCAAGGGCTGAACGGCGCCCCGTTGGAACTGTGGCTTGTTTGCGGCGTCAAATCGATCGAATGCGGCGCAGCAGCCGCAAATGGAAAACGGAGTGCCCCATGCCTTACAGCGAACAAACGGTGCAGTCGGTGCGGCCGTGGTCGGACAAGACCTTCAGCTTCACGCTCAGCCGGCCGCAGGATTTCGCCTTCGAGAACGGTGAATTTGTCACCATCGGCTTGAAGCGCGAAGGCAAGCTGGTGGCGCGTGCGTATTCCATCGTCTCCACCGCCGACCGCGATCATCTTGAATTCCTCAGCATCCACGTGCCGGACGGGCCGCTGACCAGCCAGCTGGTCCATATCCGTCCCGGCGACAACGTGTGGGTCAACAGCAAGGCCACCGGCTCGCTCACGCTCAATCATGTGTTGCCGGGACGCACGCTGTACCTGCTGGCCACCGGCACCGGGCTGGCGCCGTTCATGAGCCTGATTCGCGATCCCGAACTCTATGCCCGTTTTGAGAACGTGGTGCTGGTGCATTCGGTACGCACAGTCGCCGAACTGGCCTACCGCGATGAGATCGAATCGCTGGACAACCCCCAGCTTTATTACGTGCCGACGGTGACGCGCGAGCCTTTCCCCGTTCCCGAACGCGGCGGCGACCTGTTCCGTTCCGGCGCGCTGTCGCAACGCCTTGGCTTGCCCGTAGCGGACCCCGAACGGGATCGCGTGATGGTTTGCGGCAACCCGGCGATGACGCGCGAGCTGACGCACCACCTCAAGGATTCAGGCTGGACGCTGACTAACCATCGCGGCGTCGGCAATTTCACCACCGAAGTCGCGTTCGTCGTGCATCACGAATAATCGCCCCCGGCCGTTTGAATAATCGATGGGCCCAGGAAATTTTGGGCCCCAAACCTGGCTAGTCGCGGCCGTGGCGGCGCTGGTCGCGCCGGTCGCGCCAGTCGCTACGGTGTTCACGACGATCGTCGCGCCAGTCACCGCGGTGGTCTTTCCGGCCGCGGCGATCATCCCAGCCACGATCGTATTCCCGGTAACCGTACTCGCGGTAATGCTGCACATGTGTCACCCGGTGCGGTGGCGGCAACACGATGACATGACCGGGATGGTACGGGCTATGCGTCCAGTAACGGGCGCCGCCGGACTCGTACAGTACCCGGAAGCCGTCATGGTGGCGGGTGCCGAACGAGAACACGAAGTGCGGTTCGACCGAGACCACGCGGCCATGGCCATAGTCGCTGCGGGCGATGGCGGTGCCGGAGGCGGCCAACAGGGTGGTTGCAACCAGAAGAGTGCGTAACATGGTGGTTCTCCTTTCATGTTTCAGGTCCGACAGGCAGCTCGGCTGAGTGTCAGTCGTTCCACTTGTTGCGGCTGCTGTTCCAGCGTTCGCCGCGCTGGTCCTCCGCCACGGAAAAACGCACATTCAGGGTCAACCATCTGCCCGGATCGTAGGGCAGGTGGGTGCTGTATTCGCGGCCCTGGAAGCGGTAGCGCACGTCGTAGCCGCTGACCACCTGGCGGAAGTTGTCCTGGGCGTGGCAGCGTTCCACCTGCTGCGGGCGCGATTCGTAACGGGTGCCGCCGTCGTTCCAGCGGTCGCCTACCACGGCGCCAGTGGCGGCGCCGGCCGCGGCGGCGACAACCTTGCCGTTACCCTTGCCGACAGTGGAACCGACCAAGCCGCCGGCGATGGCGCCGAGAATCGCGCCGCCTGTGTTGTTGCGCTCCCGATAGCCATGCGTCTCGTAACCGACGGTTTCGGTCCAGCACTCGCGGCGCGGCTCGTTGATCGTTTCGTAGACCGGCGTGCTGGCCAGAACCTGGGCGCGGGCGGTAAAACCGTCGCCGTTGCCACGGCTTGGACCGGCCTGCGCTGCACCGCTCGCGGCCAGCAGCGCGGCGATCAGGGTGGTGTTCAGGGTGGTGTTCAGGGTGCGTGGTTTCATCGTTACTCTCCTTGGTTGCTTCAAGTCAGTCGGGTTCAGCGGCGGTCGCGGGGGCGGCTGCCCTCTTCAGGTTGCTGCGGTTGTTTCTGGCGGCGCCGTTCGTAGCCGTAGCCGTAGCCTCGCGGCTCCTCGGCCCCGGCTTCGTGTCTGGAGGCGCGGCGCTCGTCCTTGCGGGCATCGCGTCGATCCGGGCGAACCTCGTCGCCGCGGTCACTCTTGGCCACGATGAACGCGCCATCCATCAAGTCCGGGGCGGCCTGAACCGGGGCGGCCAGGGCCAGTCCCAGTGCGGCCAGTCCGGAAATCCAAAGTTGTCGTGTGTTCATCGTGGTCTCCATTTCTGTGGTTGCTGCTTCGCTTCCATGCTTCGCAGTCTGGTTGAGGAAAGTAAGTGCACTGTTTCGCGCAAGGTCGATTTTGTAACAGTGTGTAACCAGGGAGGGAATGGCACCCTGTTGCCGCTGATATAGTTGCCGCATGGAAAAAAACGTGATTTACGTAACCGACGACGACCCCGGCATCCGCGAACTGGTGGCCGAATACCTGGCGGGCCAGGGCTATGCGGTCGAGACCGCGGAAGATGCGGCCTCGCTCGATCGGCTGCTCGCCGCCCGGCTGCCCGACCTCCTGGTGCTCGACTGGATGATGCCAGGCGAGGACGGCCTGTCGGTGGCGCGGCGGCTGCGTGCGCAGCCTGGATTTCCGCCCATCATCATGCTGTCGGCCAAGGGCGAGGACATCGACCGCATCATCGGCCTCGAAGTCGGCGCCGACGACTACCTGCCCAAGCCGTTCAATCCGCGCGAGCTGCTGGCGCGCATCCGTGCGGTGATGCGCCGGCACGGTGGGGCGGCCGCGCCGGCAGCGGCCGGAACCACCCGGCTGGTGAATTTCGGTCCGTTCAACGCCAATCTTGACGCCCGCACGCTCAGTCGGGGCGATGTGGAAATTCCGCTGACCAGTGGTGAGTATGAACTGCTGGAAATCTTTGTTACCCATGCCAACCGCGCGTTGTCGCGCGATTGGCTGATGGACCAGCTGCGCGGCTTCGAACGCGACCCGTTCGATCGCAGCATCGATGTGCGGGTGAATCGCCTGCGCAAGAAAATCGAGGATGACCCGGCCAACCCGGCCTACATCCGCACCCAGCGCGGGCAGGGCTATCTGTTCGTGCCGCAGGGCAAGGGGTGAGACATATCACCCGCTCGCTGTTCGTCCGCACCGCACTGACGCTGGCGCTGGCCTTCGTCGTGTTCCAGGCAGCGGCGTTCTGGGTAGTGACCCGCACCCTGATCATCCCGGTGGCGGAGCGCTCGGCCGACGACCTGGCCGGCCTGGTCGTGCTGTCGGCGCAGACCTGGGTGGAACTGCCACCCGAGACGCGTGCGGCGTTCGAGCGCGAACTGGCGCGCCGTCACGGTCTGCGCCTGACCACCGTCGACGTCGGGGCGACCGCGGATGCGCCGCAGTTTGCGTTCCGCGGCCAGATCGAAGCCGCGCTGAGCCGCCGCGTGGGTGAAACCATTGTGCTGCGCGGAGTGCCGGGGACCGCGGCGGCGTGGCTAAATATCCCGGTCGGCGGGCACGACCTGCGAGTCGGTTTCTTCCCCGGCCGCTATGCCGTCAAGCCGCCGCTGGCCGCGATTGCGGTCGTTGCACTGGGCACGTTTTTCAGCCTGCTGACCGCGCTATTTCTGGTGCGCCGCATCACCGTGCCACTGGCGCGCGCGGCGCAGGCAGCCAGCCAGGTGGGCGCGGGCGAGCTGCCCGAGCCCTTGCCGGAAACCGGCCCCGCCGAACTCGCCGAACTGGCCCGCCGTTTCAACACCATGGCGGCCGAAGTGCGCGAGTTGCTGGATAACCGCACCACCCTGCTGGCAGGCATCTCGCACGACCTGCGCACCCCGATGACGCGCCTGCAGTTGAATCTGGAAATGCTGCGCGATGCGCCCGACCCTGCGCGCATTGATCGCGCGGTGGCCGATCTGGCTGACATGAACAGGCTGATTACCGGTTATCTGCAACTGGCGCGGACCACGCAGGCCGAAACGAAGGTGCGCTTCGATCTTGCGGAACTGCTGGAGGAGGTGGCGGCCGATGCGGGCCTGCCATGGGCGGGCGTGGCGCCGTGCGAGGTCGAGGCAGCGCGGCTGGCGGTGCGGCGGATTGTGTCCAACCTGATCCAGAATGCGCAGCGCTATGGCGGCGGCACGCCCATCGAGCTGGCTTTGGAATGTTCGGACACGTTGGCGCAGGTGATCGTGTGCGACGCCGGCGCTGGGATTCCTGACGATCAGCTGGAAAAGGTGTTCAGGCCGTTTTACCGGCTGGAGAGCTCGCGCTCGCTGGCCACGGGAGGCACCGGGCTGGGGCTGGCGATCGTGCGCCAGCTGGCGGAAACAAATGGCTGGAAAGTGAAGCTCAGGAACCGTGCGGCAGGCGGCCTGGAGGCGGTGTTGGAAATCTCCCGATAGCAACTGGCGGTCAGGTGTAGTAGGGTGTGCTCCGCCGCAGCACCCGGAATTCGATGAACAGCAGCGTCAGGCTGAACATCGACATGCGGTAGGTGCTGCCGCTGAAAAATCCCAGCGGCGAGCGGGACAGGCTGATGCTCACGCTGGTGGCTCGACCGACTTGCATCAGGCGGCGGGCTGGCGTGCAAACAGGGAAAATTGCACGAACAACAGTGACAGGCTGGTGAGGCTCATGCGCTCGGTCTGGCCGTGAAACCAGGTGAAGGGCGAGGCGCTGAGTTCGAGAACCAGTTGGTTTTTACCAAATTGCAGTTTCATGATGCGCTCCTTGGTGAGGCGGAATGCCTAAATACTTGCAATGCCTGTGCCAATTGGGCTGTGGCAATGTGCCGAAAAAATAAATAAACAAAACAAAGGCTTGCAAGGTCCGGCTTGAAGGGGCTGATTGGGGTGCTTGCGCCGGCTGACGGAAAACCGTCAACCGGCGTCGAAACGGCAAACTGTCGACATTCCGAACGGGTGGGGACCCATGTCGGGGTAAAATCCGGCTTTACGATTTAAGCGGGGCGTGTTCTGCGCGCCGCATCTTCTGCATGATCATCCTCAAAAATCTCAGCCTGCGGCGTAGCGCCAAGGTTTTGCTCGACAATGCGTCGGTGTCGATTAACCCCGGCGAACGGGTTGGCTTGGTGGGGCGCAACGGCGCCGGCAAGTCCAGCCTGTTCGCGCTCCTGAACGGCACCCTGCACGAAGACAAGGGCGACTTTTCCATGCCGTCGCAATGGCGCATGGCGCAGGTGGCGCAGGATATGCCGGAAACGTCCGAGTCCGCGACCGACTTCGTCATCGCCGGCGACAGCCAGTTGGTCGCGGCGCAGACCGAGGTCACCGCCGCCGAGGAAAGCGACGACGGCGAGCGCATGGCGCACGCCTATATGGCGCTGCACGACGCCGGCGCGCACGACGCGCAGTCGCGCGCGCAGTCGCTGATCCTCGGGCTTGGCTTCCAGGTACGCGAGCTGGATCAGCCGGTCAACAGCTTTTCCGGAGGCTGGCGGATGAGACTCCAATTGGCGCGGGCGCTGATGTGCCCGTCCGACCTGCTGCTGCTCGACGAACCGACCAACCACCTCGACCTCGATGCGCTGGTGTGGCTGGAAGCCTGGCTGAAAAAATACCCCGGCACCATGCTGGTGATCAGCCACGACCGCGAGTTTCTCGACGCCGTGACCAACGTCACCATCCACATCGAAAACGGTCAGCTCACTCGCTACGGCGGCAACTACAGCACCTTCGAGGACATGCGCGCCGAGCAGATGGCGCTGCAGCAGGCGGCGTTCGCCAAACAGCAGGACAAGATCGCCCACCTGCAGGACTTCATCAACCGCTTCAAGGCCAAGGCCAGCAAGGCCAAGCAGGCGCAAAGCCGGGTCAAGGCGCTGGATCGCATGGAACGCCTGGCGCCGATGCTGGCGAGCGCGGATTTCACCTTCGAATTCAAGGAGCCGCTCAACCTGCCCAACCCCATGCTGACCATCGACGACGCCAGCTTCGGCTACCCGCCGCCCGCGGATGCGCCTGCCGGAACCCCCGCCACGGTGATCGTGCAGCACGTCAGCAAGTCGGTCTTCGCCGGGCAGCGCATCGGCATCCTCGGCGCCAACGGCCAGGGCAAGTCGACGCTGGTGAAGACCATCGCACGCACCTTGCCGGTGGTCGCGGGCGAAGTGATCGAGGGGCGCGGCCTCAACATCGGCTACTTCGCGCAGCAGGAACTCGACGTGCTGCGCCCCAAAGACACCCCGCTGGAACACATGATCCGCCTCGCCCGCGACACCATCGCCAACGGCGGCGCCGGCCAGTTCAGCAGCCGCGAGCAGGATCTGCGCAACTTCCTCGGCACCTTCAATTTCAACGGTGACATGGTCAAGCAGGCCGTCGGCACCATGAGCGGCGGCGAAAAAGCGCGGCTGGTGCTGTGCATGATCGTGTGGCAGCGACCGAATCTCTTGCTGCTGGACGAGCCGACCAACCACCTCGACCTCGCCACCCGCGAAGCGCTGGCGATGGCCTTGAACGAATTCGAAGGCACCCTCATGCTGGTCAGCCACGACCGCGCCCTGCTGCGTTCGGTGTGCGACGAATTTTGGCTGGTCACGCGCGGCGGCGTGGAGCCGTTCGACGGCGACTTGGACGACTACCAGCGCTATCTGCTGGAGGAGGGCAAACGCTTGCGGGAAAGCCTGAAGGAGGCCGGCAAGGTGGCTGGCGCGCCGGTGGTCAAGGCGGAGCCTGCGCCGGTTGCGGCGAAGAAGCCGGTGTCCTCGGGCAAGATCAAGTCGTTGCAGCAGAAACTGGAGAAGCTCGACAAAAGCATGGCTGCGCTACAAGCGGAAAAGGCGGCGTTCGAAGCTCGCCTGGGCGGGACGCTTTCCGTCGAGGAGATTACCGAAACCAGCAAACAGCTTCAGCATGTTATTGACGAACTGGCGATTGAAGAGGGGGAGTGGCTGGAATTGTCGGGGGAGATTGAGGCGCTGGAAGCGGCGAGCGCTTAGAAACCGCTGAATTATTCGTGCGCCGTTACGAGCGCAGCGAAAAAATCCAGTCTGAGGATGGACGTGAAGCACCGAATGGCTAAACCTTCAATGCACTGACATGCCGGGGGTAGCCCGACGGTTAGCCGGCGGTTGTTTAGTAATGCCGTTAAACACCGGGTTTCACAATTCCAACAAAAAACCGTAACGAAAAAAGGTCAAGCTTGCTGCGCCTTGTGGCAATCAAAATACACCTTAATCAAATTTCGTTATTGGGAGCCTCGCATGAAGCTGAACATCTTGAACCTTGCCGTCCTGGCAACTTTGGGGCTCGCCGCCCCCTTTGCATTGACCGCGTGTAACAGCGACGATGAAGCCCGGATCGTTTCGGTCGAGTTTGTCGAAACCGCCGCCGCTCCCAATACCGTCGACACGATGTCGCAGAACGTCATCACTGCCAAGGCCGTGGTGACCTACGACGATGGCAGCAGCAAGGACTTTCCCCTGGCCTATCACACCCTGTTTGGCGTCAACGACAAGGTCGGCGGCAATGCTCATCCGGCTGGACAGGCGTATGACTACCAAATGCAGCCTCTGTTCGACCCCTACGGCCAGCCGGTGGTTTTCGAAACCCCGGATGCCAACAGTCTGCTCAATGTCGATGGCAATCTATGGCTGGTCAGCCACCTGGAATACGACTGGCTGCTGTCCGACGGCAGCGAGGCCGACAAGACCGCCGGCTGGTACAGCCGCGCGCCCAGCGGCATGCTGCTGACCGGGATCAATCAGGATGACAACGGCGCGCTGTCCGTGAAGTCCCAGCGTCCGATCGACTTCTCCTCCGTCAACGGCACCTGGATCAACTGCTTCGGCTCGCAAACGCCGTGGAACACCCACCTGGGTTCCGAAGAGGACTACGATCTGCAGCTGAACCCATTGAACACCAATTACACCACCACTACCGCCGCCGGCATCAAGGCCATGACCGAGCTGTACTGGAAGAATACCCAGACTGCCAACCCCTACCATTACGGCTGGATTCCGGAGGTCGTCGTGAACAAGGATGGCGCCACCAGCGTGGTCAAGCATTACGCGATGGGCCGCGGTACCTGGGAGATGTCCATGGTTATGGCCGACAGCAAGACCGCCTTGATGGGCGACGATGGCACCAACGTCGCCCTCATCATGTTTGTCGCCGACAAGGAGAAAGACCTTTCCGCCGGCACCCTGTACGCTGCCAAATGGAACCAGACCTCCGCCACCGGCGCCGGCGCTGCCGATCTGACCTGGTTCAAGCTGGGCCATGCCACCAACGCCGAGATCAAGGCCATCATCGATGCCGGCACCACCTTCGCCGACATCTGGGATTTCGTTGCTCCCGTCGGAGGCGCCTGCGATGCCGGTTATACACGCGTCCGCACCGGATCCACGGCGGACGAGTGCCTGATGCTCAAGCCGGGCAAGGAAAAGGCCGCTGCCTTCATGGAAACCCGCCGCTACGCCGCCTATCTGGGCGCCACCACCGAGTGGAACAAGATGGAGGGCGTTGCCTTCAACGCGAAGGACAATAAGGCCTACATCGCCATGTCCTACATCGACAAGGGCATGAAGGCCGATGCCAGCGGCCCGGTCGACCACATCAAGGTCGCCAAAACCAATGCCGGCGGCACCTACACCATGGACATGGCGGGCGGCCAGAAGACGGCCAACGGCGCCGAAGCGATCAACTCCAACCACGTGCCGACCAGAATGTATGTGGAAGCCGGCCTGCTCGGCGAGGATATCGCGGTTGACGCGCTGGGCAACACGTCCAACCCGAACAAGGTCGCCAACGCCGACAACGTGTTCTTCTCCGAGAAGATGCGCACCCTCTTCATCGGCGAGGACTCGGGCACCCACGTCAACAACTACGTCTGGGCCTACAACGTCGACACAAAGAAGCTGACCCGCATCATGAGCGCGCTGTCCGGCGCCGAGAACACTGGCCTGCAGGTGTTAGACAACGTTAATGGCAAGGGCGCCTACATCCTGGGCAACACCCAGCACTGGGGCGACCTGCTCGGCAGCATGCCGGCCGACCTCAAGGCGCAGCTCCAGGCCAAGATCGGTAACGGCGTGAATCAGGGGGGCTTCGGCTACATCGGCGGCCTGCCCGCCATCAAGTAATTTTTTTCTGATCGGCAGACCATGCAAGGCCGGACGCGAGTCCGGCCTTTTTGCGTCCAAACGTAAGCTTGACATGCTTGGCGGCGCATTTTTCTGCGACATGCCATGGGTTAGGGAAAGAAAGGTCCACGGATAATGGGATGGTGGCGGGGCGCGATGCAATCCTGGGCCGCGGGTTCTGCGGAATTCCGAGCCACAGTCAGCCCCGAAACCCCCGCCAACCACGTTAAAATGCGCCTTTCCCGAAAAGCCGCTCATCCGCCGTGAAACCCACCTTTCAGGACATCATTCTCACCCTGCAACGCTACTGGGCCGAGCGTGGCTGTGCGCTCTTGCAGTCCTACGACATGGAGGTCGGCGCCGGCACATCGCATACCGCGACCTTCCTGCGTGCGCTCGGACCGGAGCCGTGGAAGGCGGCCTATGTGCAGCCGAGCCGCCGGCCCAAGGACGGCCGCTACGGCGACAACCCCAACCGGTTGCAGCATTACTACCAGTTCCAGGTGGTGCTGAAACCTGCGCCGGCCGACATCCTGGAGCTGTATCTGGGTTCGCTTGAGGCGCTGGGCTTCGATCTGAAGAAGAACGACGTTCGCTTCGTCGAGGACGACTGGGAAAACCCCACGCTCGGCGCCTGGGGGCTGGGCTGGGAGGTATGGCTGAACGGCATGGAAGTCACCCAGTTCACCTACTTCCAGCAGGTCGGCGGCATCGACTGCAAGCCGATCACTGGCGAAATCACCTACGGTTTGGAGCGCCTGGCGATGTATCTGCAGGGCGTGGAAAGCGTGTTCGACCTCGTGTGGACCGAGGGGCTGACCTACCGCGACGTTTACCACCAGAACGAAGTCGAGCAGTCGACCTACAACTTCGAGCACAGCGACGTCGAGTTCCTGCTCAGCGCGTTTGCCGCGCACGAGAAGAAGGCGCAGGAATTGATGGCCGTGCAGCTCGCGCTGCCGGCGTATGAACAGGTGCTGAAAGCCGCCCATACCTTCAACCTGCTCGATGCGCGCGGCGCGATTTCGGTGACCGAGCGTGCCGCCTACATCGGGCGCATTCGCAACCTCGCGCGCGCGGTGGCGAAAAGTTATCTGGAGAGCCGCGCGCGGCTTGGCTTTCCGATGGCGCCCAAGGCCTGGGCAGACGAAGTCCTGGCACAGATTGAAAAGAAGGCCGCAGCATGACCACGCAGAATTTGCTCGTTGAACTCTTTGTCGAAGAACTACCGCCCAAGGCGCTGAAGAAGCTGGGCGAGGCCTTTGCCGCCGCGCTTGCCGAAAGTTTGGTCGCGCAGGGACTGACCGAGGCGAAGGCTGCAGTCGCTGACTTTGCCTCGCCGCGTCGCCTTGGCGTGCACATCGAAGACGTCCTGCAGCGCGCCGCCGACAAGCCGGTGTCGACCAAGCTGATGCCGGTTGCCGTGGGTCTGGATGCGGAGGGCCAGGCGACGCCCGCGCTGCTGAAGCGCCTGGCCGCACTGGGGGCCGATGCATCCGCCGTCAGCCGGTTACGCCGCGCGGCGGACGGCAAGAATGAAGCACTTTTCCATGACAGCATCGCGCCGGGTACGACGCTCGCCGACGGCCTGCAATGCGCGCTCGAAGCGGCCATGGCGAAGCTGCCGATCCCGAAAGTGATGCAGTACCAACTGGCCGACGGCTGGAGCAGCGTGCACTTCGTGCGCCCGGTGCATGGCCTGCTCGCGCTGCATGGCACGGACATCGTGCCGGTGTCCGTGCTGGGCCTGACGGCCGGGCGCGACACGCAGGGCCATCGCTTTGAGGCGCGTGTCAGCCCGGTGGTGATCCAAAGTGCGGACAGCTACGCCAGTCAGTTGAAGGACGACGGCGCAGTGATCGCCAGCTTTGCCGTACGCCGCGCCGAGATCGTCCGCCAGTTGCAGGCGGCGGCCGCGCCCTCGGGCTTGAAGCCGATCGAGGACGACGCCCTGCTGGACGAAGTGACCGCGCTGGTCGAGCGCCCCAATGTGCTGGTCGGTACGTTCGAGGAGGCCTTCCTCGAAGTGCCGCAGGAATGCCTGATCCTGACCATGAAGGCAAACCAGAAATACTTTCCCCTGCTCGACGCGCAAGGCAAGCTGACCAACCAGTTCCTCATCGTTTCCAATATCTCGCCTGCCGATGCGTCCGCCGTCATCGGCGGCAACGAAAGGGTTGTTCGGCCGCGTCTGGCCGACGCCAAGTTCTTCTTCGACCAGGACCGCAAGAAGGCGCTCGATTCGCGCGTGCTGGGGCTGGCCAAGGTGGTGTATCACAACAAGCTCGGCACCCAGGGCGAACGCGTGACGCGGGTGCAGGCGATCGCCCGCGCCATCGGCGAGCAGATCGGCGGCGAGGCGCTGGCGCTGAAGGCCGATCAGGCCGCGCTCTTGGCCAAGGCCGACCTGCTCACCGACATGGTTGGCGAGTTTCCCGAACTGCAGGGCATCATGGGGCGCTACTACGCGCAGCACGACGGCCTGGCCGACGACATCGCCTTCGCCATTGAGGACCACTACAAGCCGCGCTTTGCCGGCGACGAGCTGCCCCGCAGCGACGTCGGCGTGTGCGTGGCGCTGGCGGACAAGCTGGAGACGCTGGTGGGGCTGTTCGGCATCGGCGAGAAACCCAGCGGCGACAGGGATCCGTTTGCGCTGCGTCGCCATGCGCTGGGCGTGATTCGCATGCTGATCGAAAAGAGCTTGCCGCTGAGCCTGAACGATCTGGTCAATATCGCCTTCGCCACTTTCCCGCAGGGATTGCTCGGACAGGCGCACACTGATGTGTACATGTTCGTGTTCGAGCGTCTCAGTGGCGCGATGCGCGAACAAGGCTATTCCGCGAACGAGGTCGATGCGGTGCTGAGCCTGAACCCGACGCAGATCCATCTGGTGCCGAAGCAACTGGAGGCGGTGCGTGCTTTCGCGGCATTGCCGGAAGCCCCCACGCTCGCCGCGGCCAACAAGCGCGTCGGCAACATCCTGAAAAAAGCCGAGGGCGAGGTGAGCGGCGTGGTCGATGCGGCATTGTTCGCCGAGACGGCGGAAACGGCGCTGTTTGCCGCGCTTTCCGGGATTGCCCCGCGCGCCGACGCCGCATTTGCCGCGGGCGATTACACAGCGTCGCTGCGGGCGCTGGCGGCGCTCAAAGCTCCGGTGGATGCCTTTTTTGACCAGGTGATGGTCAACGCCGACGATCCCGCGCTCAAAGCCAACCGGCTGGCGCTGCTGCACCGGTTGCACCAGACCATGAACCGGGTTGCGGACTTGTCGCGGCTGGCGGCGTAAGATGGCTTTCTGCGTAGCAGGAGTCTCGCCATGAAACTCATCATTCTCGACCGCGACGGCGTCATCAATTTCGATTCCGACCAGTTCATCAAGTCACCCGACGAATGGAAGCCCATTCCGGGCAGTCTGGAGGCGATCGCGCGGCTGACGCGCGAAGGCTGGCGCGTGGTGGTGGCGACCAATCAATCCGGCCTGGCGCGTGGATTGTTCGAGATGGTGACGCTCAACGCCATCCACGCCAAGATGCACAAGGCGGCGGCACAAGTGGGTGGGCGCATCGAAGCCGTGTTTTACTGCCCGCATGCCGCCGAGATGAACTGCGATTGCCGCAAGCCCAGACCGGGGCTGTTGAATGAAATTGCCGCGCGTTATGGTCATGACCTGCACGATGTGCCCACGATTGGCGATTCGCTGCGGGACCTGCTTGCGGCAGCAAGCGTGGGCGCGCGCCCTCTGCTGGTCAAAACCGGCAAGGGCGAAAAAACCCTGGCGGCCGGCGGCCTGCCCGAGAACATCCCGGTGTTTGCCGACTTGAGCGAGGCCGTCGATCACTTGCTGAAAACGGCCGCATGAACTTGATCCGCTCGGTTGTTTTCGCAGTGATGCAGACTGCGCTGACGGTGTTTTTCAGCATGGTTGCGCTGTTCAGCTTTCCGTTTTCGGCGCACACCCGCTACCGCATGATCACCGGCTACAACCATATCGTCATCTGGCTTGCGCGCGTGGTGCTCGGCATCCGCTACGTGGTGCTCGGCCGCGAGAACCTGCCTGCCCGTCCGGCGGTGGTGCTGGCCAAGCATCAATCGGCATGGGAAACGGTGGCGTTTCTGTTCCTGTTCCCGCCGGTATCGGCGGTGATCAAGCAGGAGTTGCTGAACGTGCCGTTCTTCGGCTGGGCCTACCGCATGCTCTCGCCGATCGCCATCGATCGCAGCGCCGGGCGCGAGGCGCTGAAACAGATCGTGACCAAGGGCAAGGCCAAGCTCGAACAAAATTTCTGGGTGCTGGTGTTTCCCGAGGGCACCCGCGTCGCCCCTGGCGAGAAAGGGCGTTACGGTATCGGCGGTGCCTGGTTGGCGGCGGAGACCGGAGCGCCCATCGTGCCGGTGGCGCACAACGCCGGCGAGGTGTGGCCGAAGAACGCCTTCGTCAAGCGCCCCGGCACCATTACCGTCAGCATCGGCCCGGCCATCGAGACCGCCGGCAAGAGCGCGGCCGAACTCACCCGCGCAGTCGAGGCGTGGATCGAAACCGAAATGACGAGGCTGCCCCCTGCTGCCCCACGCCAATAGCGGCGTCCTGCAGATCGGTGACGCCGCCGTTCCGTACCAGTTGCGGCGCTCGCACCGACGCCGCACGCTGGGCCTGACCGTCACGCCGTGCGAAGTGCGCATCCACGCGCCGAGCTGGACCCCGCGCGCCGAAATCGAATGCTATGTGCGGCAGCAGCATGACTGGCTGCACCGCACGTGGACCCGCTTGCAGGCGCGTTCGCCGCAAGCGCGCAGCGAACCCCCGGCCGAAGTGCGCTTTCTCGGGCGCGCGCTCATGCTCGACATTCGGGCCTCCCTGTTCGTCGACATCCAGCGCCACGGCGGCAGCCTGCGCGTGCATGCCCCGCTCGACGCCGATGTCGGCGCACTGATCCGCGACTGGCTGCACGGCCAGGCCGGCCGCCTGCTGGCCTGGCGTCTGGCGCGCATCGCCCGCCGGCTGGGGCGCGCACCCAGCCGCTTCGCCCTGTCCAACGCGCAGACGCAATGGGGCAGCTGCACCCGGCGCGGCCATGTCCGCCTCAACTGGCGGCTGGTGCAGGCGCCGCTCATGCTGATCGACTACGTTGCCGCGCACGAACTTGCGCACCTGGTTCACCTCGACCACTCGCCGCGCTTCTGGGCGCAGGTCGCCGAACTGTGCCCCGACGCGTTGGCAAGGCGCACCGAGTTGCGCAGAATGAGTGGGGTTCTGTTTCAGGTTTGATGCGTTAAACAAAGACACAAAAAGGACTGCAAAATGAGACTGCTTCATACCATGTTGCGGGTAGGTGATCTTGATCGCTCGATCCGTTTCTACACGAACGTCCTCGGCATGAAACTGCTGCGCCGCAAGGACTATCCAGCCGGAAAATTCACCCTCGCCTTTGTCGGGTACGACACCGAAGACAAGACGGCGGTGCTCGAACTGACCTACAACTGGGGTGTCGACAAATACGAACTCGGCAGCGGCTACGGCCACATCGCCCTCGAGGTCGACGACGCCTATGCTGCGTGCGATGCGGTCGCGACAAAAGGCGGCAAGGTGTTGCGCCCGGCCGGGCCGATGTCGCATGGAACGACCGTTATTGCGTTCATTGAAGACCCGGACGGCTACCCGATCGAATTCATCCAGAAGGGAACCGCGGGGTGGGTGAAGGAGTGGGCGGAGTGAAATCGGCATCCGCCCGCGCCGCTGCGCTTACGGACTGATTGCCTTGGTTATCAGCGGCACCAGGGCCTCCGGCAGCTTGATCTTGCCGGACAGGGCATAATCCTGGGCGCTTTTAGACATTTTGTTCCACGTCTTGCGGATGATCTCCAGCCATTTCGCCTCGTCGTAGTCGGGTTTGCTGCTGGCAAAGCCGAGCATGTAATACTCGATGAAGACCAGATCGGCGATATCCTCCAGCAGCTGCGTTTCCGGGTTGCTCTTGATGCCGCGCTTGCTGACCGCCTTCTTGACCCGTTCGATCATTGCATCGTCATAGTCGGCCTGGCGCATCAGCTCGCCGGCGGTGTCGGCCTGGAACGTGTACAGCCCGGTGCGCCATGCGTGATAGCCTTCCCTGGTCATCGGATAGGTGTTGCGCGGCACCTTCCAGCGCTGGATATGCTGGGCGCGCACCGCCAGCTGTGCGGCTTCCGATGCGTCCGGCGCAAAGCGGCCGATCATGTCGGACATGCGCTGGGAATACAGCAGTTCCTTCGGCTGACCCTCGTCCAGGTTGGGGTCTTCCGAATTGGCGGCATCGAACAGTGCCAGGGTTTGATTGAAACGGGCTTGGTTGAAACTTTCCTGGTTTTCGATCATCTTGGAATCCTTGGCAGTGAGGTGATGTTGCGTTGCATGTGCAATTGTCACGAATATAACGGCCGCAAGTAAATCCCCCAGCGGGGTTATCGGCTGGGGCAAGGTTCGGAAACTGAATCCCGCCCCGCCAAGCGCGGTGTCATGAATGTAAACGGTTGCGGGCCGACTGGCCCGCAGGACTCAACCCAAAGGAACCCGACATGACCGATCTTTTTTCGCCAGCCCGCTTCGGCGCCATTGAACTGGCCAACCGCGTGGTGATGTCCTCGCTGACGCGCAATCGTGCCGGCGCCGGCAATGTGACGACGCCGCTGATCGCCGAATATTATCGCCAGCGCGCGTCGGCCGGATTGATTCTGACCGAGGCGTCGCCGATCTGTGCGGAGGGCCACGGCTACCCGCGCACCCCCGGCATCCACACGCCCGAGCAGATCGCCGGCTGGAAGCAGGTGACCGACGCGGTACATCGCGCCGGCGGCAAGATCGCGCTGCAGCTGTGGCATGTGGGACGGATTTCGCATCCCGACCTGCAGCCGGGCGGCGCCCTGCCGGTCGCACCTTCTGCGATCCGCCCGGCCGGGCAGGTGTTCACCGGGCAGGGCATGAAGGATTTCGTCACGCCGCGCGCGCTTGAGCTTTCCGAAATCCCCGCGCTCGTCGAAAGCTACGCTCAGGCGGCGCGCAATGCGATGGAGGCCGGTTTTGACGGGGTGGAAGTCCATGCCGGCAACGGTTATCTGCTGGATCAGTTCCTGCGTTCGTCCACCAACCAGCGCACCGATGCCTACGGCGGCAGCAAGGAAAACCGCGCGCGCCTGCTGCTGGAGGTGATGGACGCAGTCTGCAAGGCAATCGGCAACGACCGCGTCGGCCTGCGGCTGTCGCCGGTGACGCCGTTCAACGACATCCGCGATGACCGCCCGCAGGAGACGTTCGATTACGTCGTCACGCAGCTGAATCCGCTGAACCTGGCCTTCCTCGATGTGCTGCAGGGAAGCGGCGGCGCGCCCAGGGAACAGTGGATTCCGTTCGACTACGACCGGCTGCGCGCGCTGTATTCTGGAAACCTGGTCCGCAACAACGGCTACGACCTTGAAACGGCGCAGCAGGCGGTGATGTCCGGCGCGGCCGATGCGATTGCATTCGGCCGGCTGCTGCTGGCCAACCCCGATCTGGTCGAGCGTTTCCGCCGCGGTGCGCCGCTTAATCCACCTGACTACGAAACGCTCTACAGCGGGGAAGAGAAAGGCTACACCGACTATCCCTTCCTGCCGGACTGAGCGTTGCCCCGGAGGGGGCGATCAAGTGGACTGCCGCCGACTGCCCAGGTGGCGGGTGATGGCCTCGTAGTCGGCGAGGGAAAGGTTCTCTGCGCGCTTGCCGGCGTCGATCCCGAGCGCTGTGAAGTCCTCCAGCTTCATCAGGCTGCCCAGCGTGTTTCGCAGCGTCTTGCGGCGCTGCGAAAACGCGGCGGCGACCACGCGCGCAAACAGCGCTACGTCGAGGGGCACGATTTCGGCCGGGGTTTTTGGAATCAGCCGGACGACGGCGGAGTTGACCTTGGGCGGTGGGTTGAAGGCGGTGGGTGGCACGTCAAGCAGCCATTCGAGGTGGAAGCGCCGCTGCAGCATGATCGACAGCCGCCCGTAATCGTTGGTCGAGGGCTCTGCGACCATGCGCTCGACGACTTCCTTCTGCAGCATGAAGGTCATGTCGCGGATGTGCGCGGCAAACTCCAGCAGGTGGAACAGTAACGGCGTGGAAATGTTGTACGGCAAATTGCCGATGATGCGCAGATCGTGGCCGAGCTGGCCGAAATCGAACTTCAGGGCATCGCAGCTATGCACGGTGAGGCGCTCGGCAGGCCAGGCCCGCTGCAGACGCGCGACGATGTCACGGTCGAGCTCGACCGCATGCAGGTGCGGCAGGCGTTCGAGCAGGGGGCGGGTCAGCGCCCCCAGGCCCGGGCCGATCTCGACCACGGTTTCCCCCGCCTGCGGATGGATGGCGTTGACGATGGCGTGAATGATGCCGTCGTCGATGAGAAAGTTCTGGCCGAAGCGTTTGCGGGGGGTGTGCATTTCAGGGATCAGGGATCGGGATTCAGGGATCAGGTTTTTTTTGTGCGGCTTTAGCCGCGTTTTATAGTAACTGGCATCACGCTATTCCCTGACCCCTGACCCCTGACCCCTGACCCCTGACCCCTGCCAACCATCTCCATCGCCACCTCGATCGCCGCCAGCAGGCTGCCCACTTCCGCCCGTCCCGTGCCCGCGAGGTCGAGCGCGGTGCCGTGGTCGACCGAGGTGCGGATGAAGGGCAGGCCCAGGGTGATGTTCACGCCGGCGCCGAAGCTGGCGTACTTGAGGACGGGCAGGCCCTGGTCGTGATACATCGCCAGCACGGCGTCGCAGGGATCGACGCGGATGCGCGAGAACAGGGTGTCGGCGGGGAGGGGGCCGACGAGGTCGATGCCTTCGTCGCGCAGGCGCTCGAGCACGGGTTCGATGACGTCGATTTCCTCGCGCCCGAGGTGGCCGGACTCGCCGGCGTGCGGGTTGAGTCCGGCCACCACAATGCGCGGCCGAATGATACCGAACTTGCTTTGCAGGTCGGCGTGCAGGATGCGGATCACCTCATCGAGCAGCCCCGGCGTGATGGCGTCGGCCACCGCGCGCAGCGGCAGGTGGGTGGTGGCCAGTGCGACACGCAGGCCGCCGCCGGCAAGCATCATCACGACCTTCCTGGTTCCGCTATGGTCGGCCAGGTATTCGGTGTGGCCGGTGAAGGCAAAGCCGGCGTCGTTGATGACGCCCTTGTGCACCGGCGCGGTGACGACGGCGTCATAGGTGCCGTCCAGGCAGCCGGCAAGGGCGGCGTCGAGCAGGGCCAGCACGTGGGGACTGTTGCGGGGGTCGAGCCTGCCTGCGGTGACGGGTGCCGCGGCCGCAATGTGGCGCACGTGCAGCGCGCCCGGCTGGTGCGCCGGGATGGCGTCGCCGAGGATGAAATCGACCGCGGTCCCCAGCTGCGTCGCGCGGGCGCGCAGCACGTCGACGTCGCCGAGCACCGAGAGGCGGCACGGCAATGCCTGCTGCGATAGCGCGATGCAGAGGTCGGGGCCGATCCCGGCGGACTCGCCTGCGGTGAGCGCAAGCACGGGCAGCGTCGCGGTCATGCCGAAATCAGTCGAGCGGACGCAGTTCGACGTAGGCCGAATCACGGATCTGCCGCACCCAGTCCTGGAAGGCTTCTTCCCCTTTGCGCTCGCGAATCGCCTGGCGTGCCATCAGTTTCTGGCGTTCCTGCGTGACGTCCTGGTCGCGGCGCTCCAGCACCTGGATCAGGTGCCAGCCGAAGGGCGACTGGACCGGCGCGCTGATTTCGCCCGGCTGGAGGGCGTCCATCGCCTTCTCGAAATCGGGCACGGTATCGCCGGGGTTGATCCAGCCGAGGTCGCCGCCCTTGGAGGCGCTGGCGTCTTCGGAATGCAGGCGTGCCAGTTCGTCGAATTTCACGCCATTGTCGATGCGCTCTTTCAGCTGCAGTAGCCGGTTGCGGGCATCGGCCTCCGAGGTAAGCTCGTTGGTCTTGATGAGGATGTGGCGTGCGTGCGTCTGGGTAACGCTGAGGGCGGCGTCGAGCCCTCGCTTGTCGTTGAGCTTGAGGATGTGGAAGCCATTGCTGCTTTTAAGCAGCGGGCTGACCTGGCCGGGTTGCAGCGGCTTCAGCGTATCGGCAAACAGCACCGGCATCTTGCCGCTGGCGCGCCAGCCGAAGGCGCCGCCCTGCAGCGCGTTGGTGGCGTCGGAATGGCTGGCCGACAGCTGAGCGAAATCGGCGCCCGCGGCGAGCTGGGCGAGGATGTTCTCGGCGCGGGCGCGGCGTGCCTGGATCTGCTCGGGCGAGGCGTTTTCCGGCACGGTAACGAGGATGTGGGCGAAGTTGTATTCGGTTTCCGCGCCCTGCTGCATCTGTGTTTGCAGATAGCCATCGATCTCGGCATCGCTGACCGAGATGCGGTTGTCGACGTCACGCTCGCGTGCGCGTGCGATGATGAGTTCGTTGCGGATGGTGTTGCGCATGCTGTCGAGGCTCTGGCCTTCTTTTTCCAGCGCGGCTGTAAGGCCGGCCAAGTCGAGCTTGTTCTGTGCGGCAATGCGCTGCAGCGCGCGCTCGACCTGCGCTGGGTCGACCCGGATGCCGGTGCTGCGGGCGTGCTGCTGCAGCGCCAGTTCGGTGACCATGCGTTCGAGCAGCTGCTTTTCCAGCACCTCGCGCGGCGGCAGCGGCGTGTTCTGGCGTGACAGGTTCTGCGCCACTTCCTGGTAGCGTCTGGCAAGTTCCTGGCGCGTGATGACTTCGTCGTTGACGATGGCGACAATGTGGTCGAGCGCCTGCACGGCGGCGTGCGCCGGCGCCAGGGCCGATGCAGCGACCAACAGCGCCAGCCCGAGCGTCAATGTATGGAATGTTTGGGCCAATACCCACTGCGGGCGGTGCCACTCAGGGCGTTTGAAGTATTTCATTGCTGGGCCTGTATCCGGGAACACTTTGTTTCAAAACGTCGAGCGGATTGGCGCCGAGACGCCCCATGCCGTTCAACTCGAGTTGGAAAAACAGCGCGTCGGTGGACTGCTCTTCCTTGGTGGCCAGGCGCTGGAACACTGTGCGCACCGCCCAGCAGCCACCATTGTATTCAAGTCCCGCCAGGCCTTCGACCAGCTTGTTGTCCTGGAACGAATAGTTGTAGCGGAACATGCCGTACCAGCGACGGCCGAGCGGCCACTGCCCGGACAGATCGATCTGTTCGGTGGTTTGGTCTACGAAGCGGTAGCCGAAGTTCAACGCGCGGCCGGGGCCGGGCCGGTAGGACGCGCCGAGATTCTGGCGGATGGCGGTGCCGCTCTGGGTGTCGAGTTGCAAGGCGGTGTCGATGCGCCAGTCGCGCGTGATCTGCCCGCTGACGGCGGCCAGCAGGTCGGTGGCGTTGCTGGTGCGTGGCGCCACGCCGGGCAGGGTGACCTGCTGCGTGCTGAAGTAATAACGCTGGCCGAGCGTGACCTGCAGGCGCTCGAGTCCGCTGGCCTCTTCGATGAAACGGCTGGTGACCGCGAGCGTCAGCTGGTTGGCGTCGTTGACGCGGTCGCCGCCGATGAACTGGTTTTCGGTGAACATCTGCGCGTAGCTGAAATCGAGCAGTGCGCTGTCGAATACCGGGATATTTTCTTGATTGCGGTATGGCGCGAACACGTAATAGGCGCGCGGTTCCAGTGTCTGTTCGTAATCCTGGCCGGCAAAGCGGAGCGGACGGTCGAAATAGACGCCGCCATCGAGGCTGAAGATCGGCAGGTTGCGGGTGATGCGTTGCTCGGCCGCATCGTCGTCCAGCGCGTAGTAGCTGCTGTGCCAGCCGATCTGTGGGGTGAGGAAGCCGTACGCGTTGGTGAGCGGCAGGCGCAGCGTGGGGTAGGCCAGCACCCGCGTGCCTTCGGGGTTGGTGGAGTCGGGGTGGGCAAAGCGGGTGGCTTCGCTTTCCAGCCTGAGTTCGAGGCCGTTGCCCAGGGTCTGTGTCATTCCCAGGCGGGCGTGCGGCAGGCGCGCATAGGGCTCGACAATCGGGATCAGCGCGGTGGAATCCTGCAGGGTCTGGAAGCTTTGTGCCCGCAGTTCGGCGTTCCAGTTGGCATGCTGCGTGGTCACCCAGGCTTCGCGGTTGAGGTGGCTGACCGACGTGATGGAAATCAGATTGGACAGGTCACGGAAATAGTCGTCGTCGGACACGCGGTTGAACTGTATGCCGGCCTGGGTGTTCGCGTTCAGGCGGTAGGTGTTATCGAGCGCCACGCTCCAGCGCGAGCGGTCGGCCTCGCGGTCGTTGGGCAGGTATTCGAGGCGGTTCACGCCGCGGGCGTCGCCCAGCAGATAGCGGAATTCGCCGCCCAGCTGCACGCCGCGGCTGGACAGCAAGCGCGGGTACAGCGTGGCGTCGTAATTGGGCGCGAGGTTAAGGTAGTACGGCACCAGAATGTCGAAGCCGCTGCGCTCGGTGGTGCCGATGGTCGGCGCCAGCATGCCGGTCTTGCGCGCGTCGTCGAGCGGGAAGTTCATCCACGGCGTATACAGGATAGGCACGCCGAGAAAATGCAGCGAGGCGTTGCGCGCGGTGCCGACGTTGCGGGTTTTGTCGATGTCGAGATCGCCCACCTTGAGGAACCAGTCGTCGTTGTCGACCGGGCAGGTGGTGTAGGTGGCGTCCTGCAGCGCGTAGTGGGTCTTGTCGAGGAACTCGATACGATCGGCGTCGCCGCGTCCCGGCTGGGTCGTGAACCGATAGACCGGCTGCGTGAGTTCGCCGCTGTAGTCGTTGAGGTTGAGCCTGAGCGAATCGCCCGCCACCCACAGCGCGGGCTGTTCCAGTCTGACCTGGCCGCGTGCCTGCACTTCGTTCAGCGTGGTGTCGTAGAGCAGCCAGTCGGCAAAGAAATTCTGCCCGGCCTGGCGGGCTTCCACGCGGCCGCTGGCTTCGATGATGCCGGGCGCGTTCGATTCGATGTGGTCGGCCATCAGGAACAAGGGCCCTTCCGGGCCCGCCACCGCGGCGTCGCTCAGTTCGGCATCGCGTTTCAGCACGAGCGACTCCGCGCCCGCGCAACCGGCGGACAGCAACAACACGACGAGGGCAAAGCCGGGCAGGGTGGACAAGCGATGTAAAATCCGGGCCAAGGTCATTGAAATAGCGTTATTCGGAGCGGCATGGCAGTGGAACATTTGCAGGCATTACAGGAGTGGGCTGCCCGACAGCTGGAGACGACGTCACTGGACATCGCCCCGGCGTCTGCGGACGCCAGCTTTCGCCGTTATTTTCGCGTCACTGCCAAAGGCCGCGATTATATCGTGATGGACGCCCCCCCGGCGCACGAGGATTGCCGCCCCTTTATAGCCGTCGCCCGGTTGCTCGGCGACGCCGGCGTGCATGTGCCGCAGGTGCTGGCGCAGGATCTCGATCGGGGCTTCCTGCTGCTGACCGATCTGGGCAATACCACCTACCTGACGGCGCTCAACGACGCCGCGCTTGATGCAGGCGTGGCGCGCGAGCTGTATCTGGCGTCGAACGACGCGCTGATCCGCATCCAGCAGGCGAGCCGCCCCGGCGTGCTGCCGGAATACGACCGTGCGCTGCTCACCCGTGAGCTGATGCTGTTTCCCGAGTGGTACGTGGCGAAGCACCTGGGCGTGACCATGAGCGATGATCAGCGGACCATTCTAGAGACCGTATTCGAGCGCCTGCTCGCCAACAACCTCGCGCAGCCGCAGGTGTACGTGCACCGCGACTGGCATTCGCGCAATTTGATGGTGTCTGACCCCAATCCGGGTATTCTCGATTTCCAGGACGCCGTGTACGGCCCCATCACCTACGACCTCGCCTCGATCTACCGCGACGCCTACATCCAGTGGGACGAAGAGATGCAGCTCGACTGGGTGATCCGCTACTGGGAGAAGGCGCGCGCCGCCGGTTTGCCTGTGCGTGCGGACTTTGGCGATTTCTGGCGTGATTTCGAATGGATGGGCGCGCAGCGCCACATCAAGGTGCTCGGCATTTTCGCGCGGCTGTATCACCGCGATGGCAAGGACGGCTATCTGAAAGACATGCCGCTGGTGATGCATTACCTGCGCCGGGTGTGCGAGCGTTACATCGAGTTGAAGCCGTTGTTCTATTTGCTGGATGCGCTGCAGGACAAACAGCCGCAGGTGGGGTATACGTTTTGAGCGGAGAGCGGAGAGCGTGACGAGCAGGATGACCGCGATGATTCTGGCAGCCGGGCGCGGCGAGCGCATGCGCCCGCTCACCGACCATACGCCCAAGCCTTTACTGGTGGTGGGCGGCAAGCCGCTCATCGTCTGGCATATCGAACGCCTGGGCGCGGCGGGCTACACGCATATCGTCATCAATCACGCCCATCTCGGCCAGCAGATCGAGGCGGCGCTGGGGAACGGCGCGGCATTCGGGGTGTCGATCGCGTATTCGCGCGAAGTCAGCGCGCTGGAAACGGCGGGCGGCATCGCCACCGCCCTGCCTTTGATCGATGCCGAGGTCTTCGCCGTGGTGAACGGTGACATTTACTGCGAATACGATTTCAGCGGGCTGGCCGGGCCGTTGTCGCGGCTCGCCGCCGGCCACGACCGGGCGCACCTGGTGCTGGTCGACAACCCGCCGCAGCATCCGAATGGCGATTTCGTGCTCGACGGCGGCCGCGTCGTCAACGCTGACTCGCCCCTCACCCCTCACCTTTTACCCCTCACGTTTTCCGGCATCGGTGTCTACCACCGCGCGCTGTTCGCCGACACCCCGGCGGGCGAAAAGGCCCCGCTGGCGCCGCTGTTGCGGCGGGCGATGGACGCCGGGCGCGCGAGCGGCGAATATTTTGACGGGCGCTGGGTCGATGTCGGTACGCCGGCCCGCCTTGCCGCCCTGGACGGGGAAATGAGACCGCACCATGCAGCCTGATTCCGCAATCTATTACGCCCGCCGCCAGCGTGTCCTGGAGCAGATGGGCGAAGGCGTGATGGTCATCGCCACCGCGCCGGAGGTGCCGCGCAACCGCGACACCCACTATCCCTACCGGCACGACAGCTACTTTTACTGGCTGACCGGCTTTGCCGAACCCGAGGCAGTGCTGGTGCTGGTGGGCGGTGCAGAGCCGCGCCACATCCTGTTTTGTCGCGAGAAGAACGAGGAAATGGAAATCTGGGACGGTTTCCGTTATGGTCCGGCGGCGGCGCGCGAGGTCTTCGCCTTCGACGAAGCCTTCACCTACGATGCGCTGGATGCGGAGCTGCCCAGACTGCTGGAGAACCAGCCGGTGCTGGCTTACACCATCGGCCGCGACATGGCCTGGGACACGCAGATGATGGGCTGGCTCAACACGGTGCGCGGCAAGGCCCGCAGCGGCGTGCACGCGCCCAACCGCCTGGCGGACGCGCGCATCTGGCTGGACGAGATGCGCCTCGTCAAGGACGGCCACGAACTCGCCCTGATGCGCCGCGCCGCCGAGATCTCCACCGGCGCGCATCGCGCCGCCATGCGCGCAACCCGGCCGGGCGGCCACGAATACGAGATCGAGGCGGAACTGCTTTCCGCCTTCCGCCGCGGCGGCGCCGAGGCGCCGGCCTATACCTCCATCGTCGCCAGCGGCGCCAACGCCTGCGTGCTGCACTACGTCTTCAACAACCGGCCGCTCAAGGACGGCGATCTGCTGCTGATCGATGCCGCGGCCGAGTTCGGCAGCTATGCCGCCGACATCACCCGCACCTTCCCAGTGAACGGCCGCTTTTCCGCGGCGCAGAAGGATGCCTACGAGCTGGTGCTGGCCGCGCAGGCGGCGGCTATCGGCGAAGTGCGCCCGGGCAGCCACTGGAACGCCCCGCACGACGCCGCGGTGCGTGTGCTGACGCAGGGCATGGTCGACCTCGGTCTGCTCCATGGCGAGGTCGACGGTCTGCTCGAGTCGGAGGCCTACAAGCGTTTCTACATGCACCGCACCGGCCACTGGCTGGGCATGGATGTTCACGATGCCGGCGAATACAAGCTCAAGGGCGACTGGCGTCCGCTGGTGCCGGGCATGACACTGACCGTCGAGCCCGGTTTGTACATCCGCCCGGCGGACGACGTTCCCGAAGCCCTGTGGAACATCGGCATCCGCATCGAGGACGATGTGGCGGTGACCGAGTCCGGCTGCGAGGTGTTGACCACGCCGCCGAAAACCGTGGCCGAGATCGAAGCGTGGATGAACGGGTGAATACAGTGCTGATCGTCGGCGCCGGCCCGGTCGGCGCGGTGTGCGCGCTGGCGCTGCAGCAGCAGGGAATTCGCGCGCATGTGCTCGAAGCCCAGCCCGCTGACGCGCGCGCCGACACCCGCACCCTGGCGCTGTCGCATGGCGCGCGCCTGATCCTCGACCGACTCGGGGTGTGGGACAGGCTTGAGGACGTCACCCCGATCCGCCGCATCCATATTTCGCAGCGCGGCGCGCTCGGCGTGGCGCGGCTGTCGGCCGACGAGGCGAGCGTGCCGGCACTCGGCTATGTGCTGCCTTACGCTTTGCTGACGGCGGCGCTGAAACGGGCGCTGGCCGATGCCGGCGTCGCGGTCGAATACGGCGTGGCGGTGGCGCGCATCGAATCCGGCGCTGATATGGCGACTCTGCATGCGGCCGAGGGCAGCACCCATGCCGCGCCGCTGGTGGTGGTGGCCGATGGCGGGCGCGGCGGCCACGGTAAAGAGGCTCACGCGGCGTCCGCTCCCAAATTCGAACGCGACTACGACCAGACGGCGGTGGTGTGTGAAGTGCAGACCGAGTTGCCGCACGCCAACCAGGCCTACGAGCGTTTCACCCCGGAGGGCCCGGCGGCGCTGCTGCCGAAGGGCGATCGCTACGCCCTGGTGTGGACCGCCCGGCAGGAAGACGCCGAGCGCCTCGCGCAACTTGCCGACCCTGAATTTCTCGCTGCCCTGTACCGCCACTTCGGCGGGCGCCAGGGCCTTTTCCTCTCCGCCAGCCCGCGCAAGACCTTCCCGCTGAAGCTTGCCTACAGCGGCAGCGAGGTGACCGACCGCGTGGTGCGCATCGGCAACGCTGCGCAGACGCTGCATCCGGTTGCGGGGCAGGGGTTCAACATCGGCCTGCGCGACGCCTGGGAACTGGCGAGCCTGTGCGGCGACACCCCGGCGGGCGAGATCGGCAGCGCGGCCATGCTGCGTGCCTACGCGCGCGGCCGGCGCGTCGACGTGCTCGGTGGCGTCGGCTTCACCGATTTCCTGGTGCGCGTGTTCTCCAACGACATCGCGCCATTGCGCCACGTGCGCGGCCTCGGCCTGCTGGCGCTGGAAGTGCTGCCGCCGCTGAAAATCTTTGTCGCGCGGCGGATGATATTCGGGGCACGCGGATGAGCGTCGAACGCTATCAGGTCGTCCTCGTCGGCGCCGGGCTGGTGGGCTCAGCGGCCGCGCTGGCGCTCGGCCGGCAGGGCTTGCGGGTGGCACTGATCGAGCGCCAGCCGCCGCCTATGCCGGATGAGGCCAGGGACACCCGCATCTACGCCATCAGCCCGACCAGCCAGCGTTTCCTCGAACGCACCGGCGCCTGGCAACGGCTGGATGCAGGCCGCATCCAGCCGGTGTTCCGCATGGACGTGGCGGGCGACGAGTCCGGCGCGCTCAGGCTCGACGCCTACGAGGCGGGCGTGTCGCATCTGGCCACCATCCTCGAAAGCGGGCGTTTGCAGCACGCCCTGTGGCAGGCGATCGAGGCCGACGGCAACGTGGCGCTGCATTGTCCGGCGACGATCGCATCGCTCGAACGCGGTGAACATTTCACGAAGATCACACTGGACGATGGCTCGCTGCTTGAGGCCGAACTGGTCGTCGGCGCCGACGGGGCCGCCTCGCGCATCCGCGAATGGGCGGGCCTGGGCTCGACGCTGACGCCCTACGGCCAGAGCGGCGTGGTGGCGAACTTCACATGTGGAATTCCGCATCGTGGAACCGCGTTCCAGTGGTTTTCCGGCAGCGACATCCTTGCCTGGCTGCCATTAGCGGGGCATGCGACGCCACGTGGGCTTCAGCCCGCGGTGGATCGGAGTTTTCCTTCAGGGGGGAACCTCATCTCGATGGTCTGGTCAACCCAGTCGACGCATGCAGACGAACTGGTCGCGCTGGATCCGGCGGCATTGGCCGAAAAGGTGCAGGCGGCCGGCCACAACCGGCTGGGCGCCTTGCACCCGCTGACCCCGGCCGCCGCGTTTCCGCTGCGGCTGATCCGGGTAGATTCGGTGGTGGCGCCGGGCATCGCGCTGATCGGCGATGCTGCACATGGCGTACATCCGCTGGCGGGGCAGGGCGTGAACCTTGGCTTTGGCGATGCCGAAGCACTGGCCAATATGCTGGCGCGGCACCGTCACACGCAGTGCGGGGATGTGCGTGTGTTAAAACGCTATGCCCGCCAGCGCGCCGAGCCGGTACAGCGGATGCAGGCGCTCACCCACGGCCTGCATCATCTGTTTGCCGACGATCGCGCAGCGTGGCTGCGCAATGCCGGGATGACGCTGGTCGATCACCTGCCGCCGCTGAAGGCGGCGCTGGTACGCGAGGCGGTGTCCTGATTTTTTGTTTTTTTCTGGAGTATCGAATGAAATTCACCCCCCTGGCGCTGGCCGCAACCATGATGTTCGCTACGGCCGCGCAGGCCAATGAGGCCGTCATCCGCAAGGCGCTGACCCAGCAGTTCCCGGGGGCCAACATCGCCTCGGTGCAGAAAACGCCTTACAGCGGATTGTTCGAGGTCTATCTCGACGACCAGCTGATTTACGTCGACGGCAAGGCGCAATACGTGATTACCGGCGACGTGATCGACTTGAAGAACCGCAACAACCTGACGCAGGCGCGGCTGAACCAGCTGCAGGCGGTGAAATGGGACACGCTGCCGCTCAACAACGCGCTGAAGACCGTCAAGGGCAACGGCGCGCGCAAGCTGGTGGTGTTCTCCGACGTCGATTGTCCCTACTGCCGCAAGTTCGAGGCCGAACTGACCAAGGTCGACAACATCACCGTCTACACCTTCCTCTACCCGATCGAGGGTCTGCACCCCAAGGCGGTGCAGACCTCGAAGCAGATCTGGTGCGCGCCCGACCGCAACAAGGCGTGGGACAACTACATCAGCAACGGCAGCGTACCGAAAAACGACGGCAAGTGCGCCAACCCGGTCGAAGCCACCATCGCGCTGGCCAGCAAGCTGAAAGTCTCCGGCACACCTACGCTTTTCTTCGCCAACGGCCAGCGCGTGCCCGGCATGGTGCCCGCAGCGCAACTGGAAAAGCTCCTCGCCGCCAACGCCAAGTGAGCTCCGATTTCTGGGACACGCGTTATGCCACGGACGACTACATTTTCGGCACCGCGCCGAATGTGTTTCTGGCGAGCCAGGCAGCGCTGATCCAGCCCGACATGCGTGCGCTGGCCATCGCCGATGGCGAGGGCCGCAACGGCGTTTGGCTGGCCGAGCATGGGGCCAGGGTGCATGCCATCGATTTTTCGGCGGCGGCGCTGGAGAAGGCGCGCAGGCTGGCCAGCGAACGGGGCGTGATGCTGGAAATCGAGCAGGCCGACGTGCTCGACTGGACCTGGCCGGAGGAGGCCTACGATCTGGTGGCGGCCATCTTCATCCAGTTCGCCCCGCCGCCCGGACGCGACCGCATCATTGCAGGCATCCGTCGCACCCTCAAGCCGGGCGGACTGCTGATCCTGCAGGGCTACACGCCGAAGCAGATCGAGTTCGCTACTGGCGGTCCGCCCCATGCCGTCAACATGTACACCGCAGATCTTTTACGTGAATGGTTCGGCGACTGGGAGATGCTGCATCTCGCCGAACACGAATCGTTCATCAGCGAAGGCACGCACCACCACGGGATGTCGGCGCTGGTCGATCTGGTCGCGCGCAAACCTGCTTGATCAGGCGGTGCGCGTCTGCTCTTCGAGGGCCAGGGTGCGCAAGCCGTCGAGTGCGCTTCTGAGCGTGGCGCTGTCGCTGTCGCGCGGGAACACGATCCATGCCGGCAGCCTGAACTGCGGGCTGCCGGGCACGCGCCACAGTCTCCCCTCTTCGATGTAGCGCCGCACCAGGCGTTGCGGAAAATAGCCGCTGCCGCCGTAAATCAAGAGTTGCTGCACGCCCAGCCAGCCGATGTTGGCAACCAGGGTGGGAGGAGGCATGTCGGGAAAGTTCTCGCTGAACTGCACATGGAATTCCGGCTCCCAGTCGATGTGGATGTAGCCATCGTCCGGCCAGCCACGTGCCAGATCGCTGGTCACCAGCAGCAGGGTTTCATCGAACAGCGGCTCCACCGTCAGTCCGGGGCGCGAGGTGGGCGTGTACATCACGCCGATGTCCACCGAGCCTTCGATCAGGTTCTGCATGATGTCGGCCTCGAAGCCGATTTCGAGGCGCAGCGAAACGTCGGGCGCGGCCTCGCGCATCCAGGCCACCCAGCGCGGCAGAAACCCTTCCCACAGCGCGATACGGCCCGACAGCGTCAGCACGTCGCGAAAGCCATGCGGCAGACCGACATCGTGGCGCGCCTGCTCGACCGTGCGCACCAGGTGCTTGGCGTGGCGCATAAAACGCTTGCCAGCAGGCGTCAGTTCCGCGCCATTGCGCCCGCGCTGGAACAGGCGCGCGCCCAGCGTCGTTTCCAGCGAATGGATGCGCGCGCTCACGGTCGATTGCGTGACGTGCAGGCGGCTGGCGGCAGCGACGAAATTGCCGGTGGCGGCCACTGTCAGGAAAGTGCGGGCAAGTTCGGTTTCCATGCGTTATCCATCGGGTTTTTCGATATTTGATACCGAAATTAATCGTTTGATAAGTATATAAGAGATATCTAAACTAGCCTCATTGCAAAAGCAAAAAGGAGACTGCCATGAACCAAACCCCCGACCTCGCGGCCTTGATGCCAGAACGTGATGGAGAGGGCTATCTGATCGAGCCCGCCGACTGGAACGAGGACGTGGCCCGGGCCTTGGCCGAGGAAGCGAATATCCAGCTCAACGACGACCACTGGGACGTCATTCGCTTCATGCGCGACTACTTCGAGGAACACCAGGTCATCGCCGATGCCCGTTTCGTCATCAAGCACCTGGCCGAACGCATGGGAAAAGAAGCGCATAAAAAACTGTTTGACCTGTTCCCCTACGGCTACGTGAAGCAGGCATGCATGATCGCCGGCATGCGGCGCCCGCGCGCCTGGAGCACGGGCTGACGGCGTACCCGCGCTTCACGCCGGCGCGGCTTGGGGAAATTCGCTCGCCGCACGGCACCTTGAGGGGCAGGTTTCCCTCGCTGCATTCATCCGGAGCGATCACACAATTATGGTACGCAGACTGGCCTACTCGGTTTCGGAACGTGAGCACCTGATTTCCTCAGTGGGTGGCCTGCTCGGCATCCTGGCGGCGCTGTGGGTCAGCAATTTCTGGCTTGATGGACATGGCGGCGTGCTGGCGATTGCATCGATGGGCGCTTCCGCCGTATTGCTGTTTGCCGCGCCGCATGGCGCGATGTCGCAGCCGTGGCCGGTGCTCGGCGGCCATCTGGTATCGGCGCTGATCGGCGTGAGCTGCGCGCGCTGGCTGGGCGGAGAGCCGATGCTGGCCGCCTCGCTGGCGGTGGCGCTGTCGATCGCGGCCATGTACAGCCTGCGCTGTCTGCACCCACCAGGCGGTGCGACCGCCCTGTATGCGGTGCTCGGCGGAGAAACCGTGCATGCGCTGGGTTATGTCTATCTGTTCAGCCCGGTGCTGCTGAATGTCATGGTGCTGCTGACGGTGGCGGTGGTGTTCAACTACCCGTTCGCCTGGCGGCGTTATCCGCAAAGCTGGCATCAGCGTACGCAACCCGTTGCCATGACTGCCGAAAAAAGCATGATTCCGCACAGCAGCCTGGTCTACGCCCTGTCCCAGATCGATACCTTCGTCGACATCAGCGAAGACGATTTGCAGCGGATTTACGCGCTGGCGCTGGCGGACCCGCAGCAGCCGGTTCCCGCGGCCACGTTGGAGCTCGCCGGGTCGCTGCGTTAACGGGAAGGGTTGGTCTGCGGGTGCGGCACTGGACCTGTTTGCGCCGTTTGGCTTGAAGCGAATCGGAGAGGCTATCCCAGCGCGGTATCCAGCATCATCATCACCACGAAGCCGCCGATGAGGCCGAGCGTGGCGGCCTGTTCGTGGCCCTTGCGGTGGGTTTCCGGAATGATTTCGTGCGACACCACCCAGATCATCGCGCCCGCGGCAAAGCCCAGCCCCGCCGGGTAGAGCGGCGCAAATCCCGAGGTGAGCGCGACGCCGACGATGGCACCGAGCGGCTCGGCCAGTCCGGTGAGTGCGGCGATGGCGGCCGCTTGCCACGGCGCATAGGCGACGGTGCGCAGTGCCACGGCAACCACCAGGCCTTCCGGAATGTCCTGGAGCGCAATCGCCGCGGCCAGCGGCACCCCGACAGCGGTATCGCCGCTGGAAAAGCCGACGCCGATCGCCATGCCTTCGGGAAAGTTGTGCAGGGCGATGGCGAACACCATAAGCCACACGCGGCGCAACTGCATCCAGCCGGGACCGTGGCGGCCGGCGCCGGGGTGCTCGTGCGGCAACGCCTTGTCGGCCAGCAGCAGAAACAGCGCGCCCAGTACAAACCCCACGGCGACAACGGTGGCGCCTGCCAGTTTGCTGCCGAGAATGTCGGCGCCAGCAGCGACACCCGGCAGGATCAGCGAAAAACATGCGGCGGCCGCCATCACCCCGGCGCCGAACCCCAGCATCACATCTTCCCAGCGCGTGGAAATCTTGAGCAGGAACAGTGCAGGCAGCGCGCCTAGCGCGGTGGCCAGCGCCGCTACGCCGGAGCCGGCGAGCGCCATCCCCATCGGGGTGTCGAGCCGGGCGCCGCCCTGCGCCCACGCCACCCACAGCAATGCCGCCAGCAGCGCGAGCGCCAGCACGCCGCTGCCGAACTTGAGCGTGGCGGCGTGGCGCGGGTCGGCAAAATAATCCTGCAGGGTGCGGGCGGCGGTGTTCATGGTTTCACTTTAGCCAATACTCGGCGCCACTTCATCGTCCACCCGCAGCCCCGCCACCGGCACCAAGGGCGTTGAACCGGGTGCCGGGGGCGGGGTAGCCCGGCGCGGACGCGACCGCATCGCGCCGGCATTCATCGTAGATGCTCGTTATGCCCATGGCGATCATGATGTTCTCCTTTACCTGGTTTGGGCGGGGCAAGCGGGGCACCCGCATGTAAGACCATGAATGGGAATTTGTATAATGAATAATCTAGAATGAATTCATTGACAAAATCGAACAACTGTCATGACCCTGCAAGAATTGAAATATCTGGTGGCACTCGCCGACCACGGTCACTTCGGTCGCGCGGCAGAAGCCTGCTTCATCACCCAGTCGACGCTGTCCACCCAGATCAAGAAGCTGGAGAATTTCCTCGGCGTGACGCTGTTTGACCGCAGCCTCAAGCGCGTTACCCCGACGCCGATCGGCCAGGAAATCCTGCAGGCCGCGCGCAGCATCGTCGAGGAATCCGAGCGCATCCGCGAACTGGCGAAGCACGCCCAAAACCCGATGGCACGCACGATTCACCTCGGCGTGATCCCTACGCTGGGGCCGTATTACCTGCCGCATGCGCTGACCCTGGTGCACAAAAAGCACCCCGATCTGCGGCTGCTGCTGCGCGAGGAAATGACGCCGCAGATCCTCGAACACCTGGCCAACGGCAAGCTCGATGCCGGCCTGCTGGCGCTCCCCGTCAACGACGACAGCCTGCGCGCCGAGCCGCTGTTCTACGAACCGTTTTTAGCCGCGTTGCCCGCCGGGCACCCGCTCGCCAAACGCGACACGCTGAAGGTGTCCGACATCATCAACGAGAAACTCCTGCTGCTCGACGAAGGGCACTGTCTGCGCGACCAGGCGCTCGACGTCTGCGGCAGCGGCTCGCGCGGCCGCGAGGAGGTGCGTGCCACCAGCCTGGAAACCCTGCGTCAGATGGTGGCCATGGGACTGGGGCTGACGCTGCTGCCGGCGCTGGCAGTCGACGCCGGGCCGCGCGTCAGCAAAAAGGCGGTCGAAATCCGTCCCTTCAAGTCGCCGCCGCCGGGGCGCACCATCGCCTTGGTGTGGCGCCGCCGTGCGCCGTTCCCGGAGACCTTCGAGCAGCTGGCGCAGACCTTGAAAAACGCACTGCCCGGCGACGTGGAGCCCGTCTAGCAGACTGTCGCCCTGGATCGGATCGCATTCATCCCGCGTTCATCGGAGCTTGCGTATGTTCTGCACAGCCGGATTTGAGACTCGTTTAGAATCGCTTCACCTTGAACCCCATTCCGTATCGCCTCCTGTTGTGCGCATCGCTTGCGCTGTGGTCGTCGTGGTCGTGGGGCCGCGCGGCGGCGCTCGACCTGCCTGAGCGCCCCGGCACATTCTGGTCGCAGCGCGATGCGCTGCCGGTCCAAGCGCCGCCCGCCCGGCTTGACCCGGTCCGTTTCGACAGCCTGGCCGCGCTGACCGAGCACGCCCTGCGCCAGCGTCCCGAAGCGCGCGCCGCCTGGCTCGGCATCCAGGCCGAGGCGGCAAGGCTGGATGCCGCGGAGGCTGCCAACTGGCCGACGTTGACCGGGCAACTGAACCTTAGCCAGGGCCGCGCACTATCGAGTTCCGGCACAACGGCGCCGACGCTGCAGCGCTACGGCCCCAGCCTCGGCCTGGCCTACGTGCTGTACGACTTCGGCGCACGCGCAGCCAGCATCGACGCCCAGCGCTACCAGCTCATTGCCAGCTTGCTGGCCAACAACCGCACGCTGCAGGATACGGTCGCCGAAGTCGAATCGACTTATTTTGCGGTGCTCGCCGCGCGCGCGCAGCGGACGGCGCAGGCTGAGCAGGAAGCTGCGCTACAGGCCAGTTTCGACGCGGTTGAGTTGCGCCTGCGTGGCGGGCTGGCGGCCCGCGCCGACCAGCTGCGCGCGCGCGCCGCCCTGAGCGAAGCGACGCTGGCACGGCAGCTGGCGGAACGGGATATCGCCAAGGCCGAGGCCATGCTGAAACAGGCGGCTGGCATCGAGCAGACGCGTCCGCTGCTGCTCGATTGGGAAACCGTGCCGCCGCCTGCGCTGGACGCCGCGACCCTGCTGGCCGAACTGCTGGCCGAAGCCGAGCAGCAGCGCCCCGATCTGCGCGCCCTGCAGGCCGTCGCAGCGCGCGCGCGCGCCGAGGCCGCACGTGCGCGGGCGGCGCGCTGGCCGAGCCTGTCACTGGCCGCCAATACCGGTCGCACCTTCTTCCTGGAAGACGAGCGGTCGCCGTCGACCTCCTACACCGTCGGCGTGAACCTGTCGGTGCCACTGTTCGACGGCGGACGGCTGGCGGCGCTGGCGCGAGCCGCCGAGCGCGACGCCGAGCGCCTGCAGGCCGAGGCCGACAGCCAGCGCAGCCAGGTGGCCTTAAACGTGGCCGAGGCGTATCACGACGTGCGCCACGCGCAGGACCGGCGCGAAGGCGTGGCGGTGCAGTTCGACAGCGCTAACGAATCGGCGCAGGCCGCCGAGGCGCGCTACACCGCCGGCGTCGGCAGCCTGCTCGAATGGCTGACTGCGCAGGCCGATCTGGCGCGCGCGCGGCAGGCGCAGGCGCAGGCCGATTCCGACTGGCTGGCCGCCTTTTCCCGTCTCAACCATGCGCTGGGCCGCCTGCCCGCCATTCCCCCCGAGAGCACCCCATGAAAGTTCGCCTACTCGTCACCGTCATCGTGCTGGCGCTGATTGCCGGCGTGGTATATCGCACCCAGTTCGCTGAAACCGGTGACGGCAAGCAGGGCGGCGAGCAGGCGCTTGCGGTGAAGACCGTGCCGGTGGCGGTACGCGACTTCCCGCGCGTGATCGATCTGCCCGGCACGCTGGAAGCCGCGCAGCAGGTGGCCATCGTCGCCCAGGCCAGCGGCACGGTGCTGCGCCAGCATGTGCAGGAAGGCGCCCAGGTGCGGGCGGGCGAGGTGTTGTTCACGCTCGATGCGCGGCCGGCGCAGGCGCGCATCGCGCAAAGCCAGGCGGCGCTGGCCGGCGTGCGTGCCGAAACCGCCGAGGCGGAACAGAAGCTGGCGCGCCTGGCGCCGCTGATGCAGCCGGGCTACATCAGCCGCCAGGAACTCGACGACGCCCAGGTGGCGCTGGAAACCGCGCGCGCGCGCGCCGGCAGCGCGCGCGCCGAGCTGGAGGCGGCGCGCATCGAGATCGGGCACGCGCAGATCCGCTCGCCGATCGCCGGACGCGTCGGGCGCATCGCGATCCGCCAGGGCAGCCTGGTGCAGGCCGGCGGCGAGCCGCTCACCACCATCGTTGCGCCGGGTGCGCTCGACGTGCGCGCGGGGCTGGCCGAGGCCGACTGGCCGCAGCTTGCCGCGGCGCGCGCGGCGGGCAGGGTGAGGGCCGAGGCGTACCCGGACCTGCTCGGCGCGACAGGCCGTCCGGCGCCCGCCGCGCGCGGCGAACTGGTGTTCGTCGACACCCAGCTCGACCCTGCCACCGGCGCGGTGCCGTTGAAGGTACGGCTCGAGGGCTCGACGGGTGCGCTGCTGCCCGGCCAGGGCGTGCGGCTGCGGCTGTTGCTGGGCAGCCTCGCCGACGTCATGGTGCTGCCCGAGGCGGCGCTGCAGCACGGCCAGGACGGCACCTATGTCTACGTGGTGCGCGGCGGCCGCGCCGTGGTGCAGCCGGTGCGCGCGACGCACAGCCTCGATGGCCGGCAGGTGGTCGAGGGCGAACTGCAGGCGGGTGAGGCGGTGCTGGTCGAAATCCCCAAACGCCTGAAGGCGGGCGGCAAGGTCACGCTCGAAGAAAAATCATGAAACGGGTAAAGCCTGTCCGCGAAAGACACGAAGCGCGAAGCAGAAACGACGGGATCGCATTTTCTTCTGTGCGCCGGCGTTTTAAGCGTTTGGTTGAGCGGGTTTTTTCTTCTTCGCGCCCCTTCACGCCCTTCGCGGATCAATTCTTCTCTTTCTCATGAACCTGTCGCGCATCTTCATCGAACGTCCGGTCGCCACCCTGATGCTGGTGCTGGCGATGGTGCTGTTCGGTGCGCTGGCCTACAAGCAGCTGCCGGTCAACGATCTGCCGCAGGTTGATTTTCCGACCTTGCGCATCGACGCCAGCCTGCCGGGCGCCAACCCCGAGACCATGGCCAACACGGTGGCGATGCCGCTGGAGCGCCAGCTGTCGACGGTGCCGGGGATCGAGTCGATGAGCTCGCAGTCGAGCCAGGGCTCGACCCGCATCACGCTGCAGTTCGAGCTTTCGCGCGACATCGACGCCGCCGCGCAGGACGTGCAGACCGCGATCGCGCAGGCGGCGCGCAACCTGCCCGCCGGGATGGACCCGCCGCAATTAAGAAAGATCAACCCGTCCGATTCACCCATCCTGTATCTGGCGCTGTCGGCCGAGCGACTGCCGCTGACCGAGCTCGATGCGATTGCCGACTCGCGGGTGGCGCAGCGCCTCTCGGGGCTGTCCGGCGTGGCGCAGGTGCTGGTGTTCGGTTCGCAGAAATACGCGCTGCGGCTGTATCTGGACCCGGCCAAACTGCAGCAACGCGGGCTGAGTTTTCCCGACGTCATCCAGGCGGTGCAGTCGGCCAATGCCAACCTGCCGTCGGGCACGCTCGACGGCGCCAGCCGCGCTTATTCGGTGAAGTCTCCGGTGTCGCTCGCCAACGCGGAAGATTTTGGCAACATCATCGTTGCCTACAAGGATGGCGTGGCGCTCAGGGTGAAGGACCTGGGGCGCGCCGAAGACAGCGTCGAAAACGACAAGACGCGTACCTGGTACAACGGCACCCGCGCCATCGTGCTGGCGGTGCAGCGTCAGCCCGGCGCCAACACGGTCGAGGTGGCCGAACGCATCCGCGCGATGCTGCCGCAGATCGAGGCCGATCTGCCCGACGGGGTCAAGCTGCAGGTGCATTCCGACCGCTCGCGCTTCGTCAAGGACACGCTGCACGAAGTCAACTTCACCCTGGTGCTGGCGATGATCCTGGTGATCCTGGTCATCTTCGCCTTCTTGCATAATCTGCGCGCCACCCTGATCGCCGCGCTGGTGCTGCCGAGCTCGCTACTGGGCACCTTCGCCTTCATGCATCTGGCGGGCTACAGCCTCAACAACCTGTCGCTGATGGCGATCATCCTGGCGATCGGCTTCGTGGTCGACGACGCGGTGGTGGTGATCGAAAACATCACGCGTCATCTCGACATGGGCAAGTCGCGCCTTCAGGCCGCGCTCGACGGCGCGCAGGAAATCGGCTTCACCGTGGTGTCGATGACGATCTCGCTTGCCGCGGTGTTTCTGCCGATCCTGTTCATGGGCGGCATGATCGGGCGCCTGTTCCAGGAATTCGCCATCAGCATCGCCGTCGCCGTACTGCTGTCTGGCGTGGTGGCGCTGACGCTCACGCCCATGCTGTGTGCGCGCGGGCTGTCGCACGAGGCGCTCAACAATCCCCTGTCGCGCGGCTTCGAGGTGGGCTTCCAGCGCTTCCAGAATTTCTACGGCGCCACCCTGCGCGCGAGCATGCGCCATCGCGGCGCCATGCTGCTGCTGTCGGCGGCGGTGCTGGGCGGCACGGTCTGGCTGGCCGGCCAGGTCAAGCAGGGTTTCATTCCGCGCGTCGATTCCGGGATGATTTTTGCCAGCATCCAGTACCCGGAAGGCATCCCGTTCGAGGAGCTCTCCACCCGCCAGCAGCACCTCGCCGACATCGTGCAGAAGCATCCCGCGGTCGAAGGCCTGATGTCCTCCGCCGGGCAGGCCGGCGGCGGCATCTCCGGGAGCAACGTCGGCCGGCTGGTGATCCGCCTGACGCCGCGCGATACCCGCATCGGCGCCGACGAAGTGATCGATGAGCTGCGCGCGGCAACGCGCCAGGTCAGCGGTGTCAACGTCACGCTGCAGAATCCGGCGTCGATCAACGTCGGCTCGCTGATTTCCAGCAGCGACTACCAGCTGACCCTGAAGTCGAGCGACTTCGAAGCGCTGAAAGCCGCCGCCACGGCGGTCGAGAAGCGCCTCGACGAAGTGCCGCTTCTGATCGACGTCAACAGCAACCTGGAGCTGCGCAACCCCGAACTGCGCGTGATCCTCGACCCGGTGCAGGCGGCGCGGCTGGGGATCAGCGCGCAGCAGGTGCAGCAGGTCCTGTACGACGCGCTGGGCGGACGCCGCATCAGCGAGATCTACGGCGTCGACGACCAGTACACGGTCAGCCTGAACATCCTGCCCGAAGCGCAGCTGAATCCGGCCATCATCGGCCAGCTGCCGTTAAGGACCGTGTCGGGCGAACTGACCCGGCTCGACGCAGTGGCGAGGGTCGAGCCCGGGGTGGGACCGATCGCGGTGCATCACTACGGCCAGCAGCCGGCGGTCACGCTGTCGTTCAACCTGGCGCCCGGCGCGTCGCTCAACGCCGCGCTTGATGCCGCGCTGGCCGCCGCCAACGAGGTGCTGCCGGCCGAGGTCAGCGCCGAGCTCACCGGTGCGGCGCAGAAATTCCAGGAATCGACCGTCACCCTGCCTTTGCTGCTGCTGTTCACCGTGCTCATCATCTACATGGTGCTGGCGGTGCTGTACGAACACCTCGGTCATCCGCTCACCATCCTCACCGCGCTGCCGCTGGCGGGGTTCGGTGCGCTGCTGGTGCTGCTGCTGCTGGAGGTGGAGCTCAACATCTTCAGCTTCGTCGGCCTTATCCTGCTGGTGGGTCTGGTGAAGAAGAACGGCATCATGATGATCGATTTCGCCCTGACCCGGCAGCGCGCGGGGATGAGCGCCGAGGACGCCATCGTCGAGGCCAGCCTGGTGCGCCTGCGGCCGATCCTGATGACCACGCTGTCCACCATCGTCGCCACCCTGCCGATCGCCATCGGCTTCGGCGCCGGCGCCGAAGCGCGGCGACCGCTCGGCATCGCCGTGGTCGGCGGCATGTTGTTCTCGCAGTTCCTCACGCTCTACATCACGCCCACCTTCTACGTCAGCATGGCGCGGATGGAAGCGGCGCTCAAACGCCGGCGCGCGCGTAGCGCCTGATAAAACCTGGAAACCGCAGTTGACCGCTCGTCACCCTTGCAAACGCCGCATGAATACAAAATTGAGTGCCTTCAATGCCGTTCACCCGGCGGGTGAGTCCGCTACACGCCCGATGGTACGCCTGCTCGTGCGCCTGCCTTTGTCGCGCCTCCTTGCGGGCCCCGGCCCGCGGCGTCGTTGCTTCGCGGCAGACACCCGATCAGACGCACCCTCGGGCGCGTCCAACTGTGGTTTCCAGGTTAAACCAGCCACGCCAGCGCGGCATAGCGCGCCAGCTTGCCCAGCGTCACCAGCAGCAGAAAACTACCTACCCCGACGCGCAGCGCCCCCGCCACCAGGCACAGCGGGTCGCCGACCACCGGCAGCCAGGCCAGCAGCAGACTGGGGCGGCCAAAACGGGCAAACCAGCGCTCGGCGCGTGCAGCGCGCAGTTCGGCTTTTTCGCTGCGCTGCCCGACTGCGCGCCGGCCGAAGCGACCCATGCCGTAGGTGATGAGGCTGCCGAGCACGTTGCCGACCGTGGCCGTCAGCACGCTCGCCAGCGGGTCGGCGCCCTGGTGCAGGCGATACAGCAGCAGGGCTTCGGAGCCGCCGGGAAACAGGGTGGACGACAGCAGCGCCGATCCGAACAGCGTCCAGTCCATCAGCGGATCGGGGCCGCCTTATTTACAGGCGCCGAGCCGTTTTGCACTTAGCTTCTGGCTGAATTCACCCATGCCTTCCATTGCCGGAACGAAGCGCCCGCTCATCAGGATGTCGTAGCCGGTGGCATGCGTGGTGCCGCTGGCGCGACCCACCATGCGCTGGCTGCCTTCCATGGCGCAGTTGAAATCGTAGCTGACCTGATCGCCGCTTTGAATGAGCTTGCTGATCTTGCAGTCCTTGTTTTTGTTGGAGGCATAGGCTTTGCCGTCGGCGATGTCCCGATCGGTGAGGCATTGCTGGAGCTTCATCACCGGCATCTGCATCGGCATGCCTTTCATCACGATCTGCACGGAAATGTCATACAGGCCAGGCTGCAGGGTGGGGGGTGCGGCGGCAGCGGGCAGGGCGGTCAGTATAAGCAGGGCGGCGGTCAGAAAGGGGCGCATGGGGAACTCCTGAGTTATTGGAACGCAAAGTGTTGCACAGCGCTTGCCCGGAATACAGCGATTGATATTTTCAATCGTATCCATCCAGATTATCCGTTGGATTGAATTATAGATAATCTCTACTATCGCTCCTGTCTTGATTGACATTGCAAATCAACCACACAGGAGCGCATCATGCAGAACACGAAATCCCCGACCATCCAGAACCTCGAAGCCGCCTTCGCCGGCGAGTCGATGGCCCACATCAAGTACATGTGGTTTGCCCGCCAGTGCCGCAAGGCCGGCGACGAAGCGACCGCCAAGGTGTTCGAGGACACCGCCGCGCAGGAGATGCTGCACGCCTTCGGCCACGCCGAGCTGCTCTTCGCCGACGAGACCATGACCCCGGCCAAGTGCCTGCAGTACGCAATCGACGGCGAGACCCACGAATACACCGAGATGTATCCGAAGTTCCGCCACGAAGCGATGCAGGAAGGCCATGATGCCGCGGTGGCCGAGATCGACGAGCAGATCGCCGAGTCGAAAGAACACGCCGAGATGTTCAGGAGCGTGCTGGAAAAGGCCGCCAAGCGCTTCGCCGCGCTGGCCAAGGTCGAAGAGAAGCACGCGAAGCATTACCAGGCGCAAAAAGACGCGATCACCGCCTGAACGAATTACCGAAGATCATTCAACTGAAAGGACACATCATGAAAGCCTGGCAATGCATCGTTTGCGGTTACATCTATGACGAATCGAAAGGCGACCCGGAGCATGGCATCGCCCCCGGCACCCGCTGGGAAGACGTGCCGGAAGGCTGGGAATGCCCGGACTGCGGCGTCTCGAAGGCGGATTTCGAAATGGCTGAAGTCACCGCTGCCTGATCGTCTTCACCCTGCAAGGCGGCGCGCCGCGCGCGCCGCCCCACTCAAGGAGTCTCCTCATGCAAGCCATCGTCATCGTCGGTTCCGGCCTCGCCGGCTACACCTTGCTGAAGGAAATCCGCAAGCGCGACACGGTTACGCCGGTCACGCTCGTCACCGCGGACGACGGCGCGTTCTATTCCAAGCCCAACCTGTCGAACGCGCTCGCCGCGGGCAAGACCGCGGCAGTGCTGGCGGGCGCCAGCGCGGAGAAAATGGCGGCCGACCTGAATGCGCGGGTGCTGGCGCACACCCGCGTCACCGCGATCGACACGCAAGGCCGGCGCATTCGCACCGAGCACGGCGAACTGGAATACGGCAAGCTGGTGCTCGCGCTCGGCGCCGACCCGTTTCCGCATGGCCTTGCCGGCAGCGGCGCCGCTGGCGTGCTGGCGGTGAACGACCTGGCCGATTACGCCGCCTTCCGCAGCGCCATCGACGGCAAAAAGCGCATCACCGTGCTCGGCGGCGGCCTCATCGGCTGCGAGTTCGCCAACGACCTGGCGCACGCCGGCTTTGCAGTCGACGTTGTGCATCTTGGCAGCTGGCCACTGGAGCGCCTGTTGCCGGTCGAGGCCGGCCAGCGCCTGGCCGACAGCCTCGCTGCGCTGGGCGTGCGATGGCATTTCGGGCGCAGCGGAAAGTGCGTCGAGCAGACCGCGAACGGCTACCGGGTCGAACTGGACAACGGCGAAACCATCGAAGCCGATGCAGTGCTCTCGGCAATCGGCCTGCGGCCCCGCACCCTGCTGGCGCAGGCGGCCGGCATCCCGGTCGGGCGCGGCATCCAGACCAATGGCCTGCTCGAAACCGGCGCGGCGAACGTCTACGCAATGGGCGACTGCGCCGAGGTCGACGGCCTCAACCTGCCCTACGTGCAGCCGTTGATGGTGCAGGCGCGCGCGCTCGCCGCCACCCTCGCCGGCACGCCGACAGCGGTGGTGTATCCGGCGATGCCGGTGATGGTGAAAACCCCGGCGCACCCGGTCGCGGTGTTGCCGCCGAGGATCGGCGCGGCGGGCAGCTGGAAAGTCGAATGCGGTAAGACCGGAATCTGCGCGCTGCACCTTGACGACAACGGCCGTCTGCAGGGCTTCGCGCTCACCGGCAGCGAAACCGGGCGCCGCAATGCGCTGGCGAAGGAGATGGCCGCCTGATGCGACAGTCGGGTAAGTAACTAGTGTCGCGAATCGGAAATATCGAAACATGAAACAGCGTCTTTTTCCGCTATGCGTCGTTGCAGCCCCTTGCCGTATACCCCATACGGCTGCGGGTCTGCGCCTAGCCTGGCGAAAAAATCCATCTGTTTCATTTGTCCCGCTATTTCCGATTCGCGACACTAGCCTGTCCGCATTCGGACAGAATGCCAGAAGGGTCGGCAGGGGAAGGACGCATCCGGATCCCTGAGGCGTTAAAAAACCGCTGGGCTGCAGCGGTTTTTTTAACGCCAGGACAAACCTGGCGGCAACGAGAAAAATCAATACTTGAGCTGGAGTTTGTCCAGTTGTTCTTTGGTGATGCCCGGAACGTCGCCTTTCGCCTTCCAGCGATTCAGGTTCCACGCACCTTCGCCCACCCAGGCCTTGATCATCTTGAGATTGGCGGCACGCTCGGCATCGGTTTCGCCCAGATTCTTGTACATGTTGCCTGGCTTCTTGTCGGGGGTATTGGTGCCGTCGTCCAGGCGACGCATGAGGGCACCGTGATCCGGGTAGGCAACAATCTGAAGCAGGTCTGCATACGTGTCGGTACGCGGGCCAAGCTTGTCTTTTTTGTACCCTTCCTCGTTCAGCTTGAATTCGGCCAGCGTAGGTGCGTCATCGCCGTGGCATTCCGCGCACTGGGCCTTGAGCAAGGGTGCGATGTGCGTGCGATAGGTCACGACAGACTCCTCTGCCTTGGCAACAGGCGTCGGTGCTTGCTGTGCGATGGCGGTGGTGCAGGCCACCAGCACTGGCAGTGCCAGCGTGGCAGAAGCGAATGTGGCTACAAATTTTAGTTTCATGGTTATGTCTCCTCCGGTTAAAAAATAAAGCTATTACGGTTTGCTGGCATTGCCAAACAACTCGCGTGGCCCTGGCCCCTCGGGTTCCTGGTGCGCAATGCCAAAGTGGCAGTCGATACAGGTCAGATTTTCTGCTTTGGCTTTTTTATGGCGGGCCTGCGCTCTGGGTGTCTGCAGTTCAATGCTCATCTTGTCTGACTGGTGGCAGTTGCGACATTCGTGCGAGTCGGTTTCTTTCATGCGCTTCCACACATGGGTTGCCAATTCATAACGCTTGGCCTTGAATTTTTCTGGCGTGTCGATCGAGGGCGAAATGAATTTGTAGTACAGCTCCTTGCTTGCCTGGATCTTGCGAATAATCAAGTCCTTGGGCTCGCGCGGCACGTGGCAGTCGGTGCAGATGGCACGCACCCCGGTACGGTTCGTATCGTGGATCGTGCCCTTGTACTCGGCGTACACGTTGTCCTTCATTTCATGGCAGCTGATACAGAATGCTTCGGTGCTGGTCCATGCCAGCCCTGCGGCGCCGGCAATCACCAGCATGACCGACGCGATAAAGCTGACGATGGCGAAGCCCAGTACCAGCTTCCAGCGCTGGCGCATTTTTTGAAATATAGCTGTCATGACGGATCGCCGTGTTCAGGGTGGCGCTCAGCGCGACAAAATATAGCGAGCCAGGTTTTTGATGGCCGCATCGTCTTTGGCCTTGATCTCTTTATGCTCTTCTTTTTCCCCGTCAATCTCGACCATGGGCCCAGTCGTGAGGTGCGTGAACAACTTGGACTCAGCGTCGGCTTTGCCTTTGTACTTGGCAGCCGTTTTTTTGAATGACGGGCCATCTTTTTGCTTGTCAACGGAGTGGCACTTGCCGCACTTGTTTTCTTTCAATAGCGCCTCGGCAGCAGCAACGTCAACCGCCTGAGCGTGCGCCACCAGCGCACCACAAGACAGACCTAAAGCCAACACAACCTGGGGCAGACGAAAAGAGTGAATGCTGTACATGAATACCTCCTGACAAATTACAAAAAAACAAGTCGATAATGCAGCATAACCAATAAGTGGCGAGTGTGTATCTGAGCCGACTCAAGGCGTGGGAATGCCTGAATACTGGCAATGCCTGTGCCAACCGGGTTGTGGCAATGTAACGAAACTAAACCGTCAAAACAAAGGCTTGCAGGTCCGGCTTGAATGGGCCGGTTGGGGCGCTTGTGCAGGCTGACGGAAAATCCTCAGCCTGCGTTGAAGGTGACGGGAATCCGTCAACCGGGGCGTGAATGAATTTCGCAGGCTGGCCGCGTTTGAAAGACGTTGTCTGCGCTGTCCTGGGCTATCCGCGCAGCGATGCATTCGCCCCCGCGCTGCTTGCAGGGTCTTTTCCCCGGCATTTGTTACATTCCGGTTAACTGAAAAAAAGCGGAAGCCGGCAGCAGCATGGAACTCGAAAAACTCTTGAAGCTGGAACAGGCCGCCAACAAGGGGCGGCAGGAAATGTTCCGGATGGGCACGGCCCTGCTTTTTCTGGTGGGAATCATCCTGTTCATCGCCATGCGCGGCGGCGAAATCAATTACTCCCTGATGGTCGCGGCGATGATCGGCGGCTACATGGCGCTCAACATCGGCGCCAACGACGTGGCCAACAACATCGGCCCGGCAGTGGGTTCCCGGGCGCTCACCCTCACCGGCGCAATCTTTATCGCGGCCATCTTCGAGGCGGCCGGCGCCATCATCGCGGGCGGCGACGTGGTGAGCACCATCAAAAGCGGGATCATCAACCCCGATGCCATCGCCGACGTCAATGTCTTCATCTGGCTGATGACCGCGGCCCTGCTCGCCGGGGCGCTCTGGCTCAACATCGCCACGGCGGCCGGGGCGCCGGTCTCCACCACCCATTCCATCGTCGGCGGGGTGTTGGGCGCCGGCGTCGCCGCCGGGGGGCTGGGCATCGCCAACTGGGGCGCAGTGGGGCAGATCGCTGCAAGCTGGGTCATTTCTCCGGTACTGGGCGGGGTGATCGCCGCCGCCTTTCTCTATCTGATCAAGCGCACCATCACCTATAAACCCGACATGCTGCAGGCCGCCCGGAAAATGGTCCCCCTCCTGCTGGCGGCGATGGCCTGGGCCTTCAGCACCTACCTGGTGTTGAAGGGACTGACGCAGATATGGAAAGTGGGCTTTGGCACGGCTGCGCTGATCGGGACCGGTTTCGCCGTGGCCACCTATGCCATTACGCGACCGAGAGTGGCCACCGTCTCCGCCCGCCTGGAGAACAAAAAGCAGGGGGTGAACACGCTTTTCACCATCCCAATGATTTTTTCCGCGGCCCTGCTGAGTTTTGCGCATGGCGCCAACGACGTCGCCAACGCGATTGGCCCCCTGGCCGCCATCAACGAAGCGATCGAGCACGGGGCGGTCGTCGCCAAGGCCGCCATTCCGCTCTGGGTGCTGCTGGTGGGCGCCATCGGCATCTCGCTCGGCCTGGCGCTGTATGGCCCCAAGCTGGTCAAAACCGTGGGTTCGGGCATTACCGAACTGGATCAGATGCGCGGTTTCTGCATTGCCATGGCGGCGGCCATTACCGTCATCCTCGCCTCGCAACTGGGGCTGCCGGTCAGTTCCACTCACATCGCCGTGGGCGCAATATTCGGTGTCGGTTTCCTGCGCGAATACATCAAGGCGCATTACGGACGGATGATCGAAACCATCGAGGAACACCACGAGGGGCATGACCGGGGAATCGTGGAGGCCTATCTGGAAAAATTCCGCGCCGCCGATTTCGAGGAGAAGGGCGCCATGCTCGCCCGACTGAAGGCAAGCAAACAGGCTGTCGAAGAAAGCCACCTGACCAAGAAGGAACGCAAGGGCCTGAAAAGTATCTACCGCCAGGAACTGGTCAAGCGTTCCGCGCTGATGCGCATCGTGGCCGCGTGGCTGATCACCGTACCGGTTTCCGCCCTCATGGCCGCCGTACTGTTCTACACCATCCGCGGCATGATGCTTCCCTGACTGCCGTTCCTCGATTGGAATGTGGGAGGCCCGCCCCGGGCCGAATGCTGGCGTGGAGCCATGGATCCGGCCAAATGAAGTTTCCTGATGCAAAATGCTGGTATCGCGCACCGAATTTCCCCGTTCCATGCACAACACGCTTCCCCTCCTTCAGGCAACGGACTTCCCCGCGCTGCACCGTGACCGGCTCGCCATCCTGCAGGTCAACCTGGGGTATCGCTGCAACCAGAGTTGCCTGCATTGCCACGTCAACGCCGGCCCGAATCGCACCGAGGAAATGGCGGACGCAACGGTGGAACTGATCCCGCGCGTGCTGGCGGCGCGCGGGATCTCCACGCTGGACCTGACCGGCGGCGCGCCGGAACTGCACCCGCGTTTTCGCTGGCTGGTCGAAGCGGCCCGGCGTCTGGGGGTGAAGGTCATCGACCGCTGCAATCTCACCATCCTGTCGGAGCCGGGGCAGGAAGATCTGGCCGACTTCCTCGCCGCGCAAGGCGTCGAAATCGTGGCCTCGCTGCCGTGTTACCTCGAGGAAAACGTCGACGGGCAGCGCGGCAAGGGCGTGTTCGAACGCAGCATTGCCGGGCTCGGGCGGCTCAATGCCCTGGGCTACGGGAAGGCAGGCAGCGGCCTGGATCTGCATCTGGTCTACAACCCGCTCGGCCCCAGCCTGCCCCCGCCCCAGGCCGGCTTGGAAGCCGCCTACAAAAAGGAACTGAACGCCCGCTACGGCATCGTCTTCAACCGGCTCTACAGCCTGGCCAACATGCCCATCCTGCGCTTCGGCAGCACGCTGGTTTCCCGGGGACAGTTCGCCGACTACATGCAGCTGCTGAAGGCCAGCCACAACCCCGGCAACCTGGAGCAGGTCATGTGCCGAGAACTGGTCAGCGTGGACTGGCGCGGACGGCTGTACGACTGCGACTTCAACCAGATGCTGGGGCTGCCCCTGCAAGGACTGGCGACGCTCGCCGATCTGCTGGATCGCGATGCCGCCGGACGCCCCATCCAAATCGCCGACCACTGCTACGGCTGCACCGCCGGCCAAGGCAGCAGCTGCGGCGGGGCGCTCGACGAAGCGGGAGCGGCGCCTTGAGCGACTGGAAAAAACCGCGCCGCTTCGAGCGCAACCTGGTGGTGATCGGCGGCGGTTCCGCCGGGCTGGTGACGGCCTACATCGCCGCCGCAGTGAAGGCCAAAGTCACGCTGATCGAGAAGCACAGGATGGGCGGCGACTGCCTCAACACCGGCTGCGTGCCGTCGAAGGCGCTGATCCGTTCGGCGAGATTCCTGTCGCAGCTGGCGCGGGCGAAGGAATTCGGCATCCGTGAAGCCCGTGCCGAATTCGATTTCGCCGCGGTGATGGAACGCGTGCAGCGCGTGGTGCAGGCAGTCGAGCCGCACGACTCGGTCGAGCGCTATAGCGGACTCGGGGTCGAGGTGATCGAAGGCGCAGCGAGGCTCGTTTCGCCCTGGGAAGTGGAAGTCGTCCGCCGCGACGGCAGCACGCAGCGGCTGACGACGCGCAGCATCGTCATCGCGGCGGGCGGGCGCCCCTTCGTGCCGCCGGTTCCCGGCCTCGACGCGGTGGGCTATCTGACCTCCGACACCGTCTGGGCATTGCGCGAATTGCCCCGGCGTCTGCTGGTGCTGGGCGGCGGGCCGATCGGCTCGGAACTGGCCCAGGCCTTCGCCCGTTTCGGCGCGCGGGTGACCCAGATTCAGCAGGGGCCGCGCATCCTCAACCGCGAAGACCCCGAGGTGTCCGAACTCGTCGCCGCGCGCTTTCGCGCCGAAGGCATTGACGTACGCACCGACCACAAGGCCAAACGGTTCGTCGTCGAGAATGGCGAGAAAATCCTCATCGCCGAGCACGCGGATGGCGACGTGCGCATCCCCTTCGATGCAGTGTTGCTCGCCGTCGGCCGCGTCGCCAATCTGCAGGGCTACGGACTGGAGGAACTGGGGGTGAAGGCCTCCCGCACCATCGAGACCAACGCCTTCCTGCAGACCAACTACCCCAACATCTACGCCGCGGGCGATGTCGCCGGGCCGTTCCAGTTCACCCATACGGCCGCGCATCAGGCCTGGTACGCGGCGGTCAACGCCCTGTTCGACCCGTTCAAGAAATTCAGGGTGGATTACTCGGTGATTCCGTGGGCAACCTTCGTCGATCCGGAGGTGGCGCGCGTCGGCCTCAACGAACAGGAGGCGAAGGAGCAGGGCATTGCCTACGAGGTGAGCCGCTACGACCTCGACGATCTCGACCGCGCGATCGTCGATGGCGAGACGCACGGCTTCGTCAAGGTCCTGACCGTGCCGGGCCGCGACAAGATTCTCGGCGTGACCATCGTCGGCGAGCACGCCGGCGACCTGATCGCCGAGTTCGTGCTGGCGATGAAGCACGGACTCGGGCTCAACAAGATCCTCGGCACCCTGCACATCTACCCGACGCTGGCGGAAGCCAACAAATATGCGGCCGGCGTCTGGAAGAAGGCGCACGCGCCACAAACACTGTTGCGCTGGGTCGAGCGCTTCCATGCCTGGCGGCTGCGATAGATTTTTCAGCAAAAAGAATTCCGAACGCACTCAAGGAAAAATAGACATGCAATTCATCGACCGCATCCCGCTGCTTCTCCTCGTGCTGCTGACACTTTTCATGCTGGGCGCGCCCTTCGTTCCGGAGCCGCATCTGGTAGAAAAAATGCGCATGTTGTCCCAAGGCACCCTGACACGCGCCATCGACATTTTCGACGTGCTCTGGCACCTGCTTCCGGCAGCCCTGTTGGGCGTGCGGATCGCCAGAATGCGAAAAAAGGCATAACCCTAGAAACCCCGCATGCGCCTTTCCATCGTCGTTCCCGTCCTCAACGAAGCCCAGGATATTGCCGCTTTCCTGGCGCCCTTGCAGGCGCTTCGCGAGCTGGGACATGAGGTAATCGTGGTGGACGGCGACAGCAGCGACAGCACGGCGGGCGCTGCGCATCCGCTGGCCGATCACGTTGTCGCCAGCCCACGCGGGCGGGCGATCCAGATGAACCGTGGCGCGCGCATCGGGAGCGGCGACGCGCTCATCTTCCTGCACGCCGATACGCAGTTGCCCGACAATGCGCCGGGTCTCATCGAAAAGGCTTTGATGCATCACGCCTGGGGCCGCTTCGACGTGAAGATAGCGGGCCGCTCGGCCTGGCTGCCGGTCATCGCGGCCATGATGAATCTGCGCTCGCGGCTCACCGGCATCGCCACCGGCGACCAGGCGATCTTCGTCAGCCGCGCCGCCTTTGACGCCGTGGGCGGCTACCCGGACCAGCCGCTGATGGAAGACATCGAGTTGTCGAAACGCCTGAAGCGCATCGGCCCGCCGGCCTGTTTGCGCGCGCGGGTCGCAACCTCGGGGCGGCGCTGGGAACGGCACGGCGCCTGGCGCACCGTCCTGCTCATGTGGCGGCTGCGGCTCGATTACTGGCGCGGCGTGCCGGCAGAGCGGTTGGCGGCGCGATACCACCCTGGCGCGTGAGGCTGGACGCCTCGGTTGCGCGTGTTGTTGGGGGAATGGGGGGCGGGGATCAACGGCCAACTGCGGTCATTGAGTGAGCCGAAACCATGCGTTCCCAGACGGCCGGTGTACCTTGGCAAGCTGCCGGCGGCTGAACTGGCATGGGTGGCAAGTAATCGGCCAAAGCGGTCCCTTGCCCTGCATGGAATATACGTCCGCTATGGGCTTCTGACCGGTCGACCACAGATCAGTAACGCCGAATGTCCGCTTCAGACTTCCTCGAATGCGTACTCCCGACCCGTTTCGGACACTCTGACTGACCGCGCGACATGTCGGGTTGTCGGCTCTTCCAGCCATTCACAATTTAAAACGGCAACTCCTCGACTGAAGATAAGGAGCGGAGCGCTATCCGGCCCGACGTCGCTTGTGTTCCGCAGGGACTGCGGTTTCCAACGCTTCAGCGTATTTCAAACTAAAAACTACCCGGCATCTAATTCGAAAAAACGCTTTTGTTCCTCTAGTAACGGCATATTTTCAGCAAGCTTGTCGGCCGCAGGTAGCTCGTGAACGGCCCAACTTGCTCGATTTGCATAAGCTGTCCATCTGCGTTTCCGTCAGAAATCCGTCAAACAACGTTCACTTTCCTGTCACGAGGAGCACCTAAGCTTTCCTCCATTGGTTTTCATGAATCTTGGCTCACCTTGATGATGAAATCGAATCCTATTATTTGATGCGAGGACGGACCCATGATCCAGATGAACGATGTCCATGTCACCTTTCCAGGCGGCCTGACGGCGCTGCACCCGACTTCGCTGCACTTCAGACAGGGTGAGTTCACCGTTTTGCTGGGAGCCTCGGGCGCCGGCAAGTCCACACTGCTGCGCTGCCTCAACCAACTGACGCTTCGTTCCGGGGGAAGTATCACAGTTGATGGATTGGGCAGCCTCGATACCCGTTGCCGGTTGCACGAGCACCGCAAGCGTACCGGCATGATCTTTCAGCAGCATCAGTTAATTGGTCGACAGAGCGCGCTTGCCAATGTGCTACTCGGTCGCATTGGCTACCATCCCGCGTGGCGTAGCCTGTTCCCACTCCCACTCGCGGAGCGGCGCATCGCCCTCGAATGCCTTGAGCGTGTCGGCTTGCTGCACAAGGCGCTGGACCGCGCCGATAGGTTGAGCGGCGGCCAGCAGCAGCGTGTCGGTATCGCCCGTGCGCTTGCGCAACGGCCACGCCTAATGCTCGCCGACGAGCCGGTGGCGAGTCTCGATCCGGCGACTTCGCACAAGGTGCTGGCGCAGTTACAGCGCATCGGCCGCGAGGATGGCATTACCACCGTGGTCAGCTTGCACCAAGTTGACCTGGCGCAAGCCTATGCCGACCGCGTCATCGGCCTCGCCCACGGGCGCGTGGTGTTCGACGGCGCCCCGGCAGGGCTCACACCGGCTATACAGGCGGCCATATACCAGCAAGACAACCCTAGCAAAACCGGATCGACGATGCCCACTGCCTCAACGTTACCCGCTTACAACTTCGCAACCATCGAGAACTAACCATGAAAAAGCTCCTGACGCTCATCACCACCGCGCTGTTTGGCCTCTCACTTTCAGCATTCGTGCAGGCCGCGCCCGACCCAGACCCCCAAACCCTGAAGGTGGCGCTGCTCCCGGACGAGAACGCTTCCACCATCATCAAGAACAACAAAGGCCTTAAGGATTACCTCGAGGCGCAGCTTGGCAAGAAGGTTGAACTGGTTGTCACCACTGACTACTCGTCGATGATCGAGGCCATGCGTCACGGCCGCCTGGACCTGGCCTACTTCGGACCGTTGTCCTACGTGCTCGCGCGTCAGAAGAGCGAGATCGAGCCGTTTGCGGCACTCAAAGTCAAGGGCAGTACCACTTACCAATCGGTGGTGATCGCAAACATCTCGTCCGGCGTGAAGGCGATCAGCGATATCAAGGGCAAGAATGTGGCCTACGGTGACAAGGTCTCGACCTCCAGCCATCTGATCCCGAAATCGGTACTGGCCGAAAATGGTCTCGATGCCGGGCGCGACTATCAGGAACACTTCGTTGGCTCGCACGATGCGGTGGCCCTGGCGGTGCAGAATGGGCACGCTCAGGCCGGGGGGCTGAGCCGTCCAATCTTCGAGTCGCTGGTCGAGCGCAAAATGGTGAGCCTAGACAAGGTAAAAGTGCTGGAGTACTCCAAGCCGTTCCCGCAGTACCCGTGGACCCTGCGCTCGAACCTCAAACCCGAGCTGAAGGACAAGATTCGCAATGCCTTCCTCAACCTCAAGGATCCGGCGGTGCTCAAGGCGTTCAAGGCCGATGGCTTCGAGGCCATCACCGACCGGCAGTACGACGTGGTGCGCAACCTTGGGCCTCTGCTGAAAATCGACCTGGCCAAGTTCCAATAACCGGATAGGAGACAGTCGTGTCGCAAAGTTACGATCAACTGCTTGCCGCCGGGCAGCGCGCATGGAACCGGGACGCACTGCGGCTCGCCGCAATGCTCGCCGTTATCCTGGTGTGCGCTTATTACGTTGGGCTGTTCGACGGCACGCGCCTGGCGGAGGGAGTCCCCAGTTTGTTCAGTCTTCTGGGCGAGATGTTGCCGCCCAACTTCAGCGACTGGCGCAACTGGATCAAGCCGCTGTTCGACACGCTCGCCATGAGCGTCGCCGGCACGGCGCTGGCCGTGGCGTTCTCGGTGCCACTCGCATTTCTGGCGGCACGCAACACCACGCCGCACCCGGTTGTGTATCAGGTGGCGCGCGGGATGCTGAACGCCCTGCGCTCCGTCCCGGAGCTGATCATGGGCATCATTTTCGTGGCCGCAGTCGGCTTCGGCGCTTTGCCCGGGGTGCTGGCGCTTGGCCTGCACTCGATCGGCATGGTTGGCAAGTTCTTCGCCGAGGCAATCGAACACACCGACGAGGCGCCGATCGAGGCGGCACGAGCCGCCGGCGGCACACCGCTGCAGGTGATCATGCATGGTGTCCTGCCGCAGGTGCTGCCGCAGATGGCGGATATTTCCATCTACCGCTGGGAGTACAACTTCCGCGCCTCCACCGTGATGGGCATGGTCGGCGCCGGCGGCATCGGCTTCGAGTTAATGGGCTCGCTACGCATCATGCAGTATCAGGATGTAGCGGCGTTGCTGCTGGTGATCCTAGCGATGGTGACGCTGGTGGATGCCTTCAGCGGCGCGCTGAGAAATCGATTCAAATAAAACTGGAGCACGAAAAATGAAACCGAAAGTCATCCTTACCCACCGCGTGCATCCTCAGGTTATCGAACTGCTGGCCGATCACTGCGAGGTCATCCCCAACAATACCGACGAGACCCTGGCGCGTAACGAGATCTTGCGACGCGCCCAAGACGCGGAGGCCATTATGACCTTCATGCCAGATAGCGTGGACGAGGCGTTCCTGCGTGCCTGCCCACAGCTGCGGGTGATCGGCTGCGCACTCAAGGGCTACGATAACTACGACGTCGAGGCCTGTACTCGTCACGGCGTGTGGATCACCAACGTGCCAGACTTGCTCACCATCCCGACGGCGGAGTTGACCATCGGCTTGCTCATCAGTTTGACGCGCAAGGTGCTCGCAGGCGATCAATTCGTGCGCGCCGGCCATTTCAACGGTTGGCGGCCAACGCTCTATGGTTCCGGGCTCACCGGCAAGACCCTAGGCATCATCGGTATGGGCGCGGTCGGTCAAGCCATCGCCCAGCGTCTGGGCGGATTCGAAATGCACGTGCTGTACACCGATCCGGTGGCGCTGCCGAAGGAGAAGGAAGCGCAATGGAGCCTTGATCGTGTGGAATTGTCGGCGCTACTCGCCACCAGCGATTTCGTCGTGCCGATGGTTCCGTACCGCGATGAAACTCTGCATATGATCAATGCCCGTGTCATCGCACAGATGAAGATGGGAGCCTTCCTGATTAACACATGCCGTGGCTCTGTAGTGGACGAGCAGGCGGTAGTCGAGGCGCTCTCTTCCGGTCGGCTGGCCGGTTATGCGGCCGATGTGTTCGAGATGGAGGAATGGGCACGTCCAAACCGCCCGCATGCCATCCCGCCGGCGCTGCTGGAGGATCGCGAGCGCACCTTGTTCACGCCTCACATCGGCTCAGCCGTGGACACGGTTCGACTCGAGATCGAACTCGAGGCGGCGCGCAACATCCTTCAAGCATTCCGTAATGAAATCCCTCAGGGTGCAATCAATCGACCGCAAGCAAGGATGAGCGCCTGACGATGCTGAACCTTGAGCACATCGCCAGTTTTTTGGCCGTGCTCCGCGCTGGAAATTTCCGCGCTGCGGCGCACGAACGTGCGCTGTCGCAAGCCACCGTGTCGCAGCATGTCCAGAAACTCGAGGCGGCGCTCAACACATGCCTGATCGCGCGATCCCACAGCGGTTGCTCCCCGACTCAAGCGGGCATAGTGCTGCAGCCATACGCTGAAAGCCTGCTGAGCATAAACACGCGCGTCCTGAACTTGATGCACAATCAGCAGGTAAGCATTGGTGCCAGTTCCAACATCGGCGTCTATCTGCTGCAGCCTTACATCAAGTCGTTTATGGCGAAGACGGGTGGACAATTTCCGGTCGAAATCGTTATTCAGAAAAATCCGGTGATCGCCGACAAACTGGAGCGCGGCGAAATTGATGTTGCCACTATGGAGTGGTGGGATGATCGTCCTGGCTATATTGCGCGCCCATGGCGGCAAGAGGAGTTGGTGGTGATCGTGGTGCCCGATCATCCGTGGGCGAAGCTGCTCACAGTGCCGCGAGCCTTGTTAGTAGACGTGCCTTTGTTAGGTGGCGAACCCGGCACTGGCACTGGAAGATTGCTCATGCATCACATGGGGGAAACCGCACGTGACATGCAAGAAGTGATGCAACTAGGCAGCACGGAAGCGGTGAAGCGATGGGTTAAAGCCGGCTTAGGCGTATCAATTGTGCTGTCCAGCACGGTCGTCGAGGAATGCCGCGCTGGCACATTGCGCGCAATCCCCCTTGAAGGCGCCCCGATATGCAAAACCTTATATGTGATCTGGCGTGCGACGTTGCGTCACGACAGCTTGCCGCTACGTCTCGCCAAGTGGCTACTTGATCAAGACACAGCGGCGGCGAACACCCAATTAGAAGTGGCTCCGCAAGTCTGCACAGCGCTATAAGTGGACGCTTCTGGCCGGGAGGATGCGAGGATGCGACGGTCGATTATCCTGCCGTGACAGTCGGGTCGTCGGCCAAAGCCGACTTCGGCTCAGCCGGGCTAGTGTGACCGCTCAAGACTTGCGGATTCAATCCGTTGCATCCACCGGTTGAATCCGCAATCAGATATCGGACATCCGAATAGAGCACTTTGAAGGACAGCTCCTGGCCGGGGGCTGCCTTTGGGAGTAGGCCCCGAAAGCTGCCGCTGATCCATCCAGCGAATCTGCTTCTGTCGGCTTACGAGCACCACGTCGAACTCACACAATCGGCCATGAACGGCCGGTCGATTAAATCGCGGAGAAAGTCCGGTTGTCTGCTTCTAACAACCTCAACTCAAAGAATTAGGGGCGCGCCGCCTTTGGCGTGCCCTAGTTGGACACAACGGAGGTTGCCGCACCGTCCGGACATTCGCTCCCGTAGTGGACCCTTATCGCCGCGATAGAAACGCTTTGGCATGGACGAGTTCGGGACGCTCCGTGTCACGATCGGCGGTCAGGGTCTGCAGCTTGGTGTAGTACTCGCGGGCAAGTTCGGTATTGCCGGCGGCTTCCGCCGCGCGGGCAGCACCATAAATGCCACGGAAGCGGTTCGGATCGCGCTTTAGGGAGCGCTCGAATTCGGCGAGCGCCTGTTCGGGCTGCCCGAGTTCTAGCAGCATCTCGCCCAGCAGCTCGCGCGACGGCACGACGTTGCCCGGCGTCACGGGGTGCTTGTCGCTCGCCTCTTCGGCTTCCGCGGCGGCCCGCATGAACTGCAGCGCCTCGTCGTTGCGCTTCTCGGCAAGCGCGATCCAGCCATTGACGCTCTTGATCTGGAAATCCGTCTGGCCCGCCCAGTACCCACTCTTGGCCGCGGTCAGCGCCGCCTTCAGCGCCTGCAGACGCTCCACGTCAAAGCGCGCGGCAGCCAAATCGCCGCTGCGCGCCGCACCCAGTCCGCGGGCGAAGACCAGGATGCCTTCCGCCTGCGGAAACTTGTTCCAGGACAGATCGGGCGGGGAGAGGCGCAACTTTGCGGCTTGCGCCCAGTCGCCGCGATCAAGCGCGTAGCGGGCAGGCATCGCGGCAAAGGCATAGGCGGCGGCGTTATTCTCCACATTCACCTTGCGAATCGCGCCGGCCTCGTCCGCCAGTTGCTTCGCCGCCGTGTCCTGCGCCTGCTGCAAATGGCCGAACACCATGTAGTCCATGGCATGCAGGGCATCGTAGTTGCCGATGCCCAGCGTATCGCCCTTCAGCTCACCCTTGGCGGCGAGATAGGAGGCGCGGTTGCTTTCCACCATCTCCTTCCAAAGGCCGACGCGCGAGAAGATGTGCGAGGGCATGTGCAGCGCATGCGGCACGCTGGGTGCGATGCTGCTGTAGGCGCGCGCCGGCGGCAACCCCTTCTCCGAGAGTTCGGCGTAGTCGTAGGTGTGGATAAGGTAGTGCGGCACGCCCGGATGATTGGGGTATTTCTTGAACAGCGGTTCCAGGATCGCAGCTGCCTTGCGCTGGTTGGCAAAGCTCTTGTCCGTGGGCAGGATCGTGATGTTGAGCGCCAGCGCGTAGAGGATCTGCGCCTCCACGTCCTGGGGATATTTCGCTGCTATGCCTTCCATTGCCTTTTCGTAGGCGACGGCGCGCGGGCGGAATTCGGTGGTCTCCCAATCCTTGAAGAGCGCACCGAGGGCGGCGATGTAGTCGCGTTCGCGCTCGCTCTTGGCGCCCACCCGGCCCGCCTCTGCCGCGGCAGGTGCGCCGGCCTTGGAGGCATTCGGATTGATCGACCAGGAGAAGGGATTGCCCATGGACATGATGGAAATTCCCCAATGCGCCATGCCGCACCCGGAATCATGCTGCAGGACCTTGGAGAAGGATGCCTTGGCAGGGTCGAACCAGAACGAATGGAACAGCGCCATCGCCCGATTGAACTCCTTCTGTGCGGCGGCGTTACAGGAGACAGGAAAGCTCACCTCGCCGAGCTTTTCCGGCCCGCCGCTCTGCGGTGCGCGCGCTTCGCGGGCCCATGCTCCGGACGCGCCTGTGAGGAGCACCATCGCCAGTGTCCATGCTATTTCTGTTGCCTTTTTCATGTTTGCCTCCATCGGTAAATTCTGAACAAGTCGCACCGCTTCGATGGCAAAGGCGCAGAGATTTTCGCTGAGGTATTCAGTGACGTCGAGTGTCTTCCTGCGGTGCAACTGAATGTAACTTAGGACAAATTATTACGATTGATATACGTATTTGATACGTAGTTGGGGGACTGTTTCGCTCGGAATCAAAGCGCCGACTTATGTCGCTAGTCAGCTGCACAGAACCGTAAGTAAACACGGTAGTACTTGGGACCCGAGATATTGAGGTTGTCGGGGCCAATAAGAGTGAAAAAATCGACGTTCTTTGGAGCCAGTAATGTCAAATGCAGTGGGGGTACCCCGTGCCATCGGCCGAAATAACCGGCCACTTTGGGTCGGGTGCCGTCCCTCGCCGGTGACCAAAGCTGCCGTTCAGGCAGAGTGCCGCGTCAACGGCAGCAACCAGCGCGACACCGGCCATTGGATTTGGTCAGCGCCACCGGCAGCAATGGCCGAAAAGCGGAAGGTCATGGAGCACCCTGCTTTTGGTCTCTGCATGCAGGGCGTTATCGGTCAAGTTAAATATCTGATTTCATTCGGTACGCCACCAACCCACTTCCAACTCGGACTCAGCCCTGAAACCCGGTCTCAGCTTGAGGGGATGCTGTTTGGAGCGGCTATGGTAGAGCCGCCGCCAATATATATCGTGTGAACTCTTCCTCAGTCAGCGGTTGGGAGTAGTAGTTACCCTGAACTTCGTCGCAATGATGAAGGCGAAGATGCTCGATCGTCTTCGCTGTTTCAGCACCTTCGGCTATTGTTTTAAGCTTGAGCGCACGCGCCATCTGGATGACTGCGTGGACGATGGCGGCATCTTCCGGATTGGTGTCCATGCCCTGGACGAAGGTTTGTGCGATTTTCAGCTTGTCGATGGGGAAACGCTTCAGGTAGGCAAGGCTGGAATAGCCGGTCCCGAAATCGTCGATCGCAAAGCGGATGCCCAGGCTCTTGAGATTGCGGACGGTTTCCAGGGCGAATTCGGCTTCCGTGATCAAGATGGACTCGGTCAGTTCTAGTTCAAGCAGGTCGGGGGCAAGCCCAGAGGCGCTCAGGGCCTGCACGACGGACTGCTGCAGGTTCCCCCGCCGGAACTGCATTGCCGATAAATTCACGGCGACGAACAGTTCGGGCAAGCCGGCCTGCTGCCAATGGACAGCCTGACGGCAGGCTTCCTGCAGAACCCAGTCACCAATCGGCACAATGAGGCCAAAGTCTTCGGCGATGGAAATGAATTCGTCCGGCAGCACCAGGCCGCGTTTGGGCGAGTGCCATCGCAGCAGCGCCTCGGCGCCGAGGATACGCCCGCTGGCGAGGTCGATCTGAGGCTGGTAGTGCAGCGCGAACTCCCCGCAAGCCAATGCCTGCCGCAGTTCACTCCGGATGGCCAAGGTCTCGGCCACGGCCACGTTCATCTGCTCGCTGAAAAAGGTGAACTCGTTTCCGCCCGTGGCTTTTGCATGGTACATGGCGGTATCGGCCCGCTGCATCAGCGTTTCCGTGTCCTGGGCGTCGTTTGGGTAGATCGCGATCCCGACCGAGACCGTCACCGCCAAGGCATGGCCATCGATCTCGTAGGGGGCCGCCAGGGCGTTGACAATCTTGGCGGCGCTGTCCGTCACGGCGGCCAAATCATGAATGTTGGTGAGGATGACCAGGAACTCATCGCCGCCCTGCCGGCTGATGGTGTCGGTTTCCCGAAGGCAGGTTTGCAGACGTCGCGCAACCTCGACCAGCAACAAGTCACCCATGTTATGGCCGAGGGCGTCGTTGATCGCCTTGAAGTGATCGAGATCCAGGAATAGCAGCGCGACGTTTTCTTTTGCGCGGTCTGCATAGGCCATGGCCATTTTCAGCCGTTCCTTCGCCACGAAACGGTTGGGCAGTTGTGTCAGATGATCGTGATGGGCCAAAAATTCAATCTGCGCTTCGGCCTGCTTGCGCCCGTTCGAGTCGATGCAGATGCCGATCATGCGCTGTGCGTTGCCGTCCGCATCATAGGTAGTGTCACCGAACGCATCGACCCAGCGCACCTCCCCGGTCGGCAAAACGATTCGGTATTCGTTGAAGAGGGGCTGTGATCGCGGATGGATGTCATGATCCTCTCTTCAGCCCTTTGCAGATCATCCGGGTGCAACACGCTTCGCCACGTATCGAAAGAGGCGGCCGCGGTGGCGGGATCCAGTCCGAACAGGCGAAAGAATTCGTCCGACCAGGTAAGTGTCCCATTGAGGATATCCCAGTCCCACACCCCCGCACCCGCGGTGCGTTGAGCCAGCGACAGCCGTTCGTTGGCCAGCAGAAGATCCCGCTCCGCCTGCTTGCGCTCGGTGATGACGTCGAATAAGGCAACGAAGTGTTCCGGTTTGGGGCTGTAAACCGTGATCGAGAACCACGTGCCGAGTGACTCGACATGGATTTCGAACTTCTCCGGTTTGCCGCCTCTGGCGACACGACCGTAAATCTCAAGCAACAGGGGGTCGGTTTCACGGATACCCGAGATGACGTCGGTGACGCGCTTGCCGATCACGCCGGAGAGGCCGGTCAGCGATTCAAAGGCCGGGTTGGTGTAGAGATAGATGAAATCGCAAGGCTGCCCATCCTCAAAAAGCATCTTGCAGTAGGCCATGCCATTGAGCATGTGCTCAACAATTGTCTCCACCTCGCCGGGTAGGAGTGCCACTCCTGACGTGCTTTTTATAGGGTCGTTGGGCGGCATTCCCTGCCCTCCATGATTACCGGCGAGTAGCGGCTTATTCTGCAGCCTCGCACAAATACAAATATAAGTGCAAGTGCGATGACACGCAGTGATCGGCTAGATAGCCCTCCGTTGGATGTCGGTTTTGGCCGACTCAGTTGTTCGCGGTGCCATATCTAACGGTCCACTGTGGATCGGGGTACGCATTCGCCAAAGTTGAACGCCATTCAGCGACATTTCTAGCCAATGGCCGGTGTGCGGTTGCATAGCTGTCCAAGGTGACGCAGTACGGCAACGGCGGCTCCGTCCGACGACCCGTCTGTCATGGCTGGGTTGTCGATTGTCGCCTCCTCGGCCAGACGGACGCTGGGCCAGCAGGGCAGAGTTGGGCGGCTGGGATTCCGCTGAAAAAAACTTGAAAACGAAACTTTTGGGTTCATAGTTCACAAGTAGAAGTTCATGGAGTTCGCCACATGACGTTTCCCAACGAACCTGATTCGCGCATTGCCCCGCTGTCGACGGACGATCTCCGCGCCGAATGGATGGAGATCCTGGGACGGATCCCCGGCAAGGGCCTCCAGGGGGAAGGCTTCCCGCGCAATGTCCTCGGTGTTCTGATGCAGAACCAGGAAACCCTTGGGCCGTTCCTGGACTACTGGGTGACTTCGAAGTCGAAGATGGGGCTGACGATCCGAGAGCAGGAGCTGGTCATCCTCCGTATGGCGGTCCTCTATCGCAGCGAGTATGTCTGGAAGCACCATCTCAAAGTCGGGCGCGAGTTCGGCATCAACGACACGGAGCTCGACGCCATTCGGCAGGGTTCCTACACCGCCTTCGCGGCGGAAAGGGAGCGCGCCTTCCTCGAACTCACCGACGCCTTCGTGAACGACCGATCGCTCCCGCCAGAATTGTGGAATCGGACCCGGGGCGCCCTCAGCTCGCGGGACTTCGTCGATTTGATCTCACTTGTCTCCCAGTATGTTCTTTGGGCCCTGACCAATGTCTGTATGCAGGTCCAGCTGGAACCGGGAGTGGCTGATCTGCCGGGGATAGAGGGGTAGTGTGCATACCCGAACGGCCCAGGCTTATGGAGTGCATGGAATTTTTGTTGTGCAATCGGTTTACCACTTCGGAAAGCACCGCCTGCGATCAACCGTTTCCTGCGCCCGTCATCGAGCACAAGTTCGAGCGCTCCTTCAATCATGTAGGAAAGTTGGGGACGAGGTGGCAGTGCCATCCGGTTTGCGCGCCCGGCGCAATCTCGATGATGCGACTAGAGAAAGGGAAGGGCTCAGCCAGCCCATTCAAATTGGCAACTATCTTTTGAGCAGATCGTCCAGATCGGCATTGGGCAGGTAGCGCCGGTATATTTCTTCAAAGGTGCCGTCCTTCTTCAGGCTGTCCAGGGTTTTTTGCCATGCCTGCACCACATCAGCGGACGTATCGCTTGATAGGGCAATGTAGAAGTCCGTCTGGATCACGGTGAAAACGGGCTCCAGATCATCCATGCTGTATCCCGCTTCCCTTACAAGCTCCTGGATCGTGATATCAGTGAAAATTGAAAGCTGCGTCTCGCCATTCATGAGCTGCCGGATGTTTGTACGCGGATCCGGGGAACTGAGCAGGTTCTTGAATCCTTCACGCTTCAGGTGCTGCTCGGTAAACCAATTAGTCGTCGTGGCGATGGCGAAAATTGCCTTGGCCTCTTCCAGGCTATTTATCCTGATTCCGGAGCCTTTCTTTGCGTAAAGAATTGCGCTGTTCTTACCGACAGGCCCCACCCATTGGAAGAGGCTCTCCCTCTCCGGTGTGCGCTCAGCGCTGAAAAGCACCATCTTTGGGTGGACGAGCGCCATGTTGTAGGCATTTTTCCAGGAAGTTAACCGGATGTTGTCTGGAATTTTCTGGCGAGCGGCGATTTCCCTCACCATATCCGTCACGAATCCAGACGGCTTGCCATCCTTCATGAAGGTAATGGGTGGGTATTCTTCGGTCACCAACTGGAAGCTGCCGGGCGGAATTTCGGCAGGGAGCCACCTGGCGTAAATCTTCGCAAAGCTGCCGTCCCGTTTCATTTCATCCAATGCATCCTGCCAACGGGCGACCCGCTCCGGCGATGTGGCCTTCGAAAACGCGATGTAGAACAGATCGGTCGAAAGGGTGAAGACAGATTCCACGTCCTCCATGGACCCGCCCATCTTCTTCAGCGCAGCTGGCATTCCCAGGTTGCTGGAGGCCAGTAATTGCACTTTTCCATCCAGCAGCTCGCGTACGGTGGCCTCCCGGTTCGGATAGCTTTGCGTATTGGTAAAGCCCTCCTTCTCGAGGATTTGTTCCGAGTAATATTTCGCTACAGTCGCAATTTTGCCAAGCTTTCTGGCGTCGTCCAGGTTGGCGATCCTGATCGCCGCCCCCTTCAGCGCGTAGAGATTGGTATCCAGGACCGCCAAGGGGCCCACCCACTTAAACAGGGGCTTGCGTTCTGCAGTCATGACCGTGGAAAAGAGCGCGACATCGGGCTGCTCCAGGAGCGCCTGGTAGCCTTCCTGCCAGGGGACCAACCGGATGCTTGCAGCACTCCCGGTCCGTTTGCCGAGTTCCCTCACCACCTCGGTTGCCAGGCCGGTTACTTCACCGTTCCTGATGAAATTCAGTGGGGGACTTTCTTCCGTCAGAACCTTCAAGCCGGCTGTTTCCGCGGCCGTTGCCTGCGCGCCGGCCGCGAATCCAAACAGAATCGACAAAATGATCCAGCACAACAAACAAGGTTTTCTCATGATGTTTAGTGGGTTCAAACTTCCCCGATGTCCTCGTTCCATAGCCCGGGATTGTTGGCAATGAAGCTGCGCATCAGTTCGATACACGCAGCCTCCTGCAGGATCTCCACCTGCACCCCGCGCGATCGCAACAAGGCCTCTTCACCCGTGAAGGTCTGGTTCTCGCCGATCACAACTTTTGGGATGCCGTACAACAGGATAGCCCCGCTGCACATCGCGCATGGCGACAGAGTGGTGTAGAGGACCGCCTCGCGGTACACACTGGCGGGTTGGCGGCCAGCGTTCTCCAGGGCATCCATCTCGGCGTGCAGGATGGCGCTACCCCGCTGCACGCGACGATTGTGCCCCCGACCGATGATACGGCCATGGTGCACAATCACCGATCCAATCGGAATGCCTCCCTCAGCCTGGCCAATCCTTGCTTCTTCAAGTGCGGCTTCGATGAACGGGTTCATGGCTTGTTGAATTTCACTCAGCCTGGTGAATAAAATATCTCCGGCGTCCGCTTTGGCCGGCCAAAGCGGACGCGCAAGCATGTGGTTACTGCGTCAAGCAAATCAGGGGCAATTCGTCCGCTCCGCCACTTACGCCGCAATGCTGTCACGATTCAGCTTCCCGGACAGTTTCCTTTCTTTCCTGCCAAGGCCAACGACCCTCGACTTCCAGGGTAAGCGCCCAGCCCAAAGCCGTTCTCACGAGTACAAGCAACGCCAGTGTCGCGAGGTTCATCAGCGTTAATTCCAAAGTAACGGTGCGAATGATGTCGGCTGCCACCAGAAGTTCGAGTCCGACCAGCAGAGATTTACCCAGCAGTATGCGATAGCTCTGATAGGCATGCTCGAACTGCTTTCCGGACTGAAGAAGCCAGCGCACGGTGCCGACACTGATGAAGGCAACCATGATGACGATCGCGAGGACTTCGATGCCCTGGGTGACCCATTCGGTTAGAGTCTGAAAAGAGAGCATTTGCCTACCTTCTCCTGCTGTTTCGCTGTTTGTTAACGGGCAATGTGCGCTCCTGTTTCTTGAAACACTTCTACCAGTTTAGGCCGGTAAACGGACATGCGTAGCGATTAGCCTGACAGCCCAAAAAGAGCCGGCTGGAGTCAACCGGCGGAGTCTGGCCAAAAGCATTCTTCCAAAGTTAAATCGAGACGGCAAAGACCTCACAGTTTCGGAATGTGCAATGTCCGGCTGATCATTAACGAGCCGGAAACCGCGAACATCAGCACGAGCGGGTGAAGTTGCCAAGGACCAATGTGGGTCATCCCAAACCAGAGATGGTTGCCAATTGCACCGTTCACGGTGGCGATGGCGAGGACGATAACGAGCAACAGTGAGCTGGGGATCGGCGTACCTTCGAAATACTTTACCTTGTCGCTGCCTTGCGCCAGGGCCTCGGCGGTGATGTTGTAGCGGGCAAGTCGGCTCACACCACACGCAACGAAGTAGATCAGAATCGCGCGATCCCAGAGACCATTCATGCCAGCACCATAGGCGATGATTGCCGGCGCAACGCCAAAGGAGATCACATCGGCCAGGGAATCCAACTCTCGCCCCAGCGACGAGGTTTTCTGACGCCAACGCGCGACGCGTCCATCGAACACATCAAATACAAACGCCAGCAGAATCAGGGCACAGGCAAGCAACAGGTTCAGCTTGTCCTGGCTCTGCAAATAACTCATCACGGCGAACAGCGCACCGACACCGCAGGCTGCATTCCCCAACGTAAACCAGTCCGCTAAATGGAAGCTACGGATCATCGAAAGATGCTTGGCTTGTTTCATGACGCGAGACCCTCAAGCAGACCGATTGGCCCAGGTAATATACGCGAGGTCTGGGGCGCGGATTTATCTTTGACTGTTTGATAGGGGGGCCCTGCCCATTGACGGGTCCTGCCGGACATACAGGAACAATCTACTTTGCTGTGGGAGTAAAAATCCCTCTCCAACTGCTTGTCGCTATACGCAATTGGTCTGACCCTAGCTTCGTCAATTTAAATTTTCCACCGTTTCTTAATGCATTTCGCAAAATCCAGTTGGCCGCCGGCCCCAAGCGAATCTGCTTCCCGGAAAACCGGACTTCGAAATCCGTGCCTGTTTTACAAATGACACCGAGGCTCTCTGCCCAAAGGCCCTCTCCGGTTTTGGTGAATTCCAGCAAAATAGAACCATTGTTTTCAACAATTGACATTACCAGGGGTTTCCCGTCGTCCATAGTGGTCTCTTCCCATTTCAGTGGGAATGTCTGATTGCCGAACATAACCCCCAATTCGCTGACCGTTGCGGCACATGTTTGTGATGCATAAGCTTCGCTATACAACGGCAGAAGCAGTGGCAAGAAATACAATAAATACTTTCGGTGCATGGCGAGCCCCATTCTTCATATGAGTACGATCAGAAAAACGTTCTGACTGCATGCATGAGTCTATTTCTCGATTGTTTCAGCCTTGGACGTTCACTTCCCGAATCGGTCTATTTTTGCTTCTCGACCTAAGCTGAAGAGCGCCAAATATGGAAAATGGAAATTGAGCTGCCATAGAAGGTCACTCCATTCAGCTTAGAATGCCGGGGAATGCCTGCCATATCGTCGGGCAGATACTCCCTTTTTTGCGTCCAGCAAGTGTCATGCTCAGTAGAGCTCACCTCTTCCGGAGAACGCATGTATCGAAGCACGGACCGCTTGATCATCTTTGACGCCGACGGCACACTCATCGATGCGTTCTCGGCAATTGGCATTGCCTTCGCGCATCACGGCATGAACATCGGCGATCTGGAGCGATTCCAGAAACGCCGCAAGCTTTTCAAATACATCGGCGGCATCAAGGAATTCCCCCGCAATCTGGCTAAGCACATGGGCAAGCGTGTCCGCAAAGAACTGCTTGATACCCTGACCGAGGTTTATCGGGAAGAAGCTCTGTTGTATCCGGGCATGGCGGAATTGCTACGCGACCTGATAGACACGCCCGGCATCCGGGTCGGCATGGTCACACGCAATATATGCCATGAGCCAGAAACCACATTGGCGCGCCTGTTTGCACGGCACAACCTGGACATTGGTCAACTGGACTTCATGCATTACCTGCCGCTGCGCGAAGAGAAGACCCTCTATTTCAAGGCGGCGCGCGAACAGCGGGACATCAACCCGGCGCGCGCCTTCGCCTGTGGCGACGAACACAGGGACTACGCTGCCGCTCTGGCTGCCGGCATGCACCCATTTATCGTCTCATATGGCTTCGAGAGTCATACACGCCTGACCTTGAAGTTCGGGATCCCGGAAGAGGTCATCTCGCAAGACCCCCAAGCTTTTAGCAATAGAGTGCGTCATGCGCTGGACAGGCCGTCTTAAGCGCAGCAAGGTTACTTGTTAAGGAAACACTGATTTATTCGCTGCCCAGGGTATCGAAGTGATGCCGGCTTTGCGAGAATCCGCATGGTGATGACTGAACGAAAGACGGCGATGCAACAGAGCTTTTCTGACCTGGAATACGCGGCCAA
>Ga0209643_1000147_pt1 | contig 166084 bp, 125 predicted proteins | sample AutmiccBRH37_all_FD_187383 | JGI IMG/M metagenome (GOLD analysis project Ga0209643, IMG submission 187383) | Deep subsurface microbial communities from Mt. Terri, Switzerland - Autotrophic microbial communities BRH/37_all (SPAdes) (version 2) | ecosystem: Environmental > Aquatic > Deep...
CGGAGCGGCCAGCCGCAGGGACGAGCGATCTGATGGAGCGTCCGCTCAGGTGCCGAAGAAGTCGTTGCCCTTGTCGTCGGTGACGATGAAGGCCGGGAAGTCCTCGACCTCGATGCGCCAGACGGCTTCCATGCCGAGTTCCTCGTACTCGACGACCTCGACCCGGCGGATGTGGTCCTGGGCGAGGCGGGCGGCGGAGCCGCCGATGGAGCCGAGGTAGAAGCCGCCGTGGGTCTTGCATGCGTCGACGACCTGGCGCGAGCGGTTGCCCTTGGCGAGCATCACCTGGCTGCCGCCCTTCGACTGGAAATAGTCGACATAGGAGTCCATGCGACCCGCGGTGGTCGGGCCGAAGGAGCCCGAGGCGTAGCCGGTCGGCGTCTTGGCCGGGCCGGCATAGTAGATCGGGTGGTTGCGGAAATAGTCCGGCATCGGCTCGCCGCGGTCGAGCCGCTCCTTGATCTTGGCGTGCGCCAGGTCGCGGGCGACGATGATCGGGCCGGAGAGGGCGAGGCGGGTCTTGATCGGGTGCTGCGACAGGGTGCGGCGGATCTCGTCCATCGACTGCGTCAGGTCGATCTTCACGATGCCGGTGTTCAGCGTGGCGGGGTCGATCTCCGGCAGATACTGCGCCGGATTGGTCTCCAGCTGCTCAAGGAAGACGCCCTCGCGGGTGATCTTGCCGAGCGCCTGGCGGTCGGCCGAGCAGGACACGCCGAGGCCGATCGGCACCGAGGCGCCGTGGCGCGGCAGGCGGATCACCCGCACGTCGTGGCAGAAATACTTGCCGCCGAACTGCGCGCCGATGCCCATCTGGCGCGTCATCTCCAGCACCTCGGCTTCCATCTCCAGGTCGCGAAAGGCGTGGCCGTCGCGGCTGCCCTTGGTCGGCAGGCCGTCGAGATAGTGGGTCGAGGCGAGCTTCACCGTCTTCAGGTTCATCTCGGCCGAGGTGCCGCCGATGACGATGGCGAGGTGGTACGGCGGGCAGGCGGCAGTGCCGAGGGTGCGGATCTTCTCGTCGATGAACTTGCGCATCGCGGCGGGATTCATCACCGCAGGCGTCTGCTGGAACAGGAAGGTCTTGTTCGCCGACCCGCCGCCCTTGGCGCAGAACATGAACTTGTAGGCGTCGCCCTCGGTCGCGTAGATGTCGATCTGCGCCGGCAGGTTGGAGCCCGTGTTGGTCTCCTCGAACATCGAGAGCGGCGCCAACTGGCTGTAGCGCAGCCAGTCCTCGTTGTAGGAGCGGAAGACGCCGCGCGACAGCGCCTCCTCGTCGTTGGCGCCGGTCCAGATGCGCTGGCCCTTCTTGCCCATGATGATCGCAGTGCCCGTGTCCTGGCACATCGGCAGCACGCCGCCGGCGGCGATGTTGGCGTTGCGCAGCAGGTCGACGGCGACGAAGCGGTCGTTGTCCGACGCCTCGGGGTCGTCGAGGATCGCGGCGAGCTGCTTCAGGTGCGCCGGGCGCAGCAGGTGCGAGATGTCGTGGAAGGCTTCGCGCGTCAGCAGCGTCAGCGCTTCCGGAGCGACGGTGACGACTTCCTGGCCGGCAAATTTCTCGACGCCGACATGGTCGGTGGACAGACGGCGATACGGCGTCTCGTCCTTAGCCAGCGGGAACATCTCGGCGAATGAGAATTCGGGCATGGGTCGACCTCTCCCGGCGGGACTGGGCGGGTTGGGACATGCTCGCGCGCGCGGAGGCGGAGGCGCGCTCGCGTGGAGCCGAAGCGGTAACGGGAGAGGCGATATTACTTTTTGCGGAAGGCGTCCAGCGAGACGACCTTTTCGGCCGGCGGCGCATCGGCCGCCGGTTCGGCGGCATCGGCGCCGGAGGTGGCCTCGGCAGCGGGCGCATCGGCCGGGTCGGCGATCGCGCCCGGCATCTCGCCGGCCTCACCGGTCTGGAACTGCAGTCCGAAATTGACCGAGGGATCGACGAAGGCGCTGACAGCCTGGAACGGCACGCGCAGCCGCTCGAGGCTGCGGTTGAAGCTGAGCGTCACCTCGAAGGCGTCCTCCTTCAGTTCCAGTCCGAAGAACTGATGCTGGAGGACGATCGTCATCTCGTCGGGATAGGTCTCGCGCAGGCGCTGCGGGATGTTGACGCCCGGATGCCGCGTGCGGAAGGTGATGTAGAAGTGATGGTCGCCGGGCATGCCCTCGCGCGAGACGCGGGTCAGGACCTCACGCACCACGCCGCGCAGCGCGTCCTGGACGATGAGTTCGTATTTCAACAAATCCTGACTCATGCCCCATCCGACCGCGAGCGTGCGAGTGGGGGGCTTCTGTTGCCCGGTGCCCCCCGAACCGCGCTTATTGCTTAGGCAGCAACAGCGAGTGCGTCGTTATCGTTCGCACTTAGAAAATGGCCCGATATCGGTGGTACCATGCCGAGCAAAAACCACATCTTTACCGCGCGCGTCGATCCTGTTTCGCCCCCATGGCTGCCGGCCGCGAGGCCGGCGTAGATGGTGGAGGCGCCGGGTACCGCCCCCGGGTCCGCAACGCTTATTCCATGTGGCGTTTATCGCCATAGTCGGGTGCTACCCGACGAGGGTTAATATAGGCGGTCGCGGATTTTCCGAAAGGGGTTCCTGCCCGCTGGGCACTGCGATACTACCGTCCGCCGCCAACATCGAGGTTCCATGCCACTCACGCCCGGCCAGTCCGAAGAGATCGAGCGTCTCCGCGCCGAGAGCACGCAGACGCGGCGCGCCACGGTGCCGGCGCTGGAGGAGATCCTCTACGAGGCGATCCCGGTGCTCGACCACGGGTTCGTGCGGGTCGTCGACTATATGGGGGACGACGGCGCGGTGGTGCAGGCGGCGCGCGTCTCCTACGGGCGCGGCACGCGGCAGGTGCGCGAGGATGCGGGGCTGATCCGCTACCTGTTGCGGCACCGGCACACGACTCCGTTCGAGATGTGCGAGATCAAGCTCCACGTGAAGCTGCCGATCTTCGTGGCGCGGCAGTGGATCCGCCACCGCACCGCCAACGTGAACGAGTATTCGGCGCGCTACTCCGTGCTCGACCGCGAGTTCTACCTGCCCGCGCCGGAGCAACTGGCGGCGCAGTCCACGGCGAACCGACAGGGCCGCGGCGACGTCCTGCAGGGGGACGAGGCCAGGGACGTGCTCGAGGTGCTGAAGGCCGATGCGACCCGCGCCTTCGATCACTACGAGGCGATGCTGAACGAGGACGCCGAGGGCGGGCGGCTCGTCGAGGACCGGGTCGGCCTCGCACGCGAGCTGGCGCGGATCAACCTGCCGCTGTCGGCCTATACTCAGTGGTACTGGAAGGTCGACCTGCACAACTTCATGCACTTCCTGGCATTGCGTGCCGATTCGCACGCCCAGTACGAGATCCGCGTCTATGCCGACGCGATGATATCGGTGTTGGAGCGATGGGTTCCGGCCACGTTCGCCGCCTTCCGCGACTATCGGCTGGACGCGGCGGAGCTTTCGGGGCCGGCGGTCGCGGTGGTGCGCCGGCTGCTGGCCGGGGAGGCCGTGGAGCCGGGGAGTAGCGGGCTCGCACCGCGCGAATGGCGCGAGCTGATGCAGCTGCTCGGGCGCGAGGCCTAGCAGCGGCTCGTGACCAAAATCACACAGTGTGCCGATCCGGCACGGTTGACAGTGGGCTGCCGCTTTACCCGCTGGCCGATTCGCGCGTAAGAGTTCAACGCGGACATGGGGTTTGCCCCTTCGAGACCTCACCGGTCGTCGGTCTGGAACAACGACGTACTGCTGTCGTTAGAAGCGGTGGCGGTATCGTCGGCATAATGGAGATTCGAATGAAATTCGCTGGGAAGGTGCTTGGAAGCGCGGCAATGCTGCTGGCCGTGGCGGCCTGCGGCGGCGGCACGCAGTATGGTGGCGGCCCGATGTCGGCCGAAGGCGACATGCGCGCGGCTCAGAAGAGTGCAGCAGGCTCTCCGTTCAACGAGAACCTCCGGAAGGGCTATCTCGAGCTCGCGACCAACGGCAAGCGCCAGGCAGACTGGATCGATTCCGGCATCTTCGCCCGCAAGGCGCGCCTGGCCGCCGAAGGCAAGGACGTCCAGCCGGTGATGCCGTCGCAGTGGGGCGACGATCCGAGCATGGGCGGCAGCACGCCGGAGACCCGTGCCGAACTCGAGGCGGCCCGTTCCGAGCTCATGGGCGTCCTGCCCGCCGCCCGTACCGCCAACCCGACGCAGGCCGCACGGGCTCAGGTGATGTACGACTGCTGGGTCGAGAAGGCCGAGTCGGTCTACTGGCTGGTCGACGACTGCAAGGCGAAGTTCTACGAGGCGATGAACGCGCTGCGTGGCCGTCCGGCAGCGGCACCGGTCGCACCGGCCGCACCGCCGGCGCGTGACTATCTCGTGTTCTTCGACTTCGACCGCTCGAACATCCGCCCGGATGCCGCCGACGTGCTGCGCCGCGTGAGCTCGGCCTACCAGTCGCTGAACTCCAACCGGGTCGACCTGATCGGTCACGCCGACCGCTCCGGCTCGGACGCCTACAACCAGCGCCTGTCCCAGCGCCGTGCCCAGTCCGTTCGCGACTATCTGTCGCGTCAGGGCGTGCCGGCCGCGAAGATCACGGCCACCGGCCGTGGCGAGGCCGATCCGCGGGTCCCGACCCCGGACGGCGTCCGCGAGCAGGAGAACCGTCGCGTCGAGATCCGGCTCCAGTAACCGGCCGACACTTTCGGTTCAGACGTCTCTACCAGGCGGCGCCCCACGGGGCGCCGCCTTCTTTTTTGCGCGCTCCGGCGCTCGCTTCTTGCGCCCGCCACCGCCCGCCTCTCGGGTTAAGCCATCGCCCCGCCGGCGCTTAACCAACTGCGTTCAGTTGCGATTAACGCTCCCGTCGCATCCTGTCGGTCGACTTTGGGGCGAATTGCGGACGGTGGGCTTACGGTGGACAGGCTGGCGGGTTGGATGCACGCGATGCGCTCGGGCATCGGCGCCGCGTTGCGCGGCCGTGGCCGAACCCTCGGCCGCGACCGGCGCGGGAACACGGCGGTCGTCTTCGCCTCTGCGCTGGTCCCGCTGGTCGGCGTCGCCGGCGTCGCGACGGACGGCCTGCTCGGCTATCTCGTTCGGGACCGGATGCAGACATCGCTCGACTCGGCGGCCCTCGCCGCCGGGCGGGTCATGACGGGCGACAACTGGCAGGCCGACGCGCGCCGCTATTTCGACGCCAACTTTCCGCCCGGCTATCTCGGCACGACGATCACGTCGTTCACGGTCGTCCCGGACGCGAACCTGGAGACGTTGACGGCCCGGGCGTCGGTGTCGCTGCCGACCCGCTTCATGCATCTGTTCGGATACGACACCACCAGCGTCGACGTCGCGACGGTCGTCGCCAGGAGCAACCGCAGCGCTGAACTGGCGCTCGTCCTGGACGTCACCGGCTCGATGCGTTCCGGGGACAAGATCGGGGCGCTGAAGACCGCGGCGCACGACATGCTGGACATTCTCTACGGCGACGCCGAAACGCGCGACGACCTGTACGTCGCCGTCGTGCCCTATGCCGTCACGGTGAACATCGGCAAGGCGAACGACGACTGGCTGTCGATGGCGGACCGGGTGCACACCGACCCCGGTTCGTTCGCGCCGTCGACCTGGAAAGGCTGCGTGATGGCGCGCGGCAGCGGCAACGACAGGACGGATGCGACCCCGGCGGAGGCGCCGTTCACCAGCTTCTATTACGCCGCCGACACCGACAACCGGTGGCGCGACGAGGACGGGAAGCCGATAACGCCGCTGAAGGAAGCCAACGACTTCCAGAACGCCGGCACCGGTCCGAACCTGGGCTGCGGCCCGGCCATCACCTCGCTCGTCCAGTCGAAGGCGACCCTGAGTGCCGCCATCGACGAGCTGTTGCCGTGGCATCGCGGCGGCACCCTGGGCAGCCTGGGGCTCGCCTGGGGCTGGCGTGCGCTGTCGCCGAAGTGGCGCGGCCTGTGGAAAGAGTCCGAGGCGAAGCTGCCGCTCGATTATCACACCGACGGCATGGACAAGATCGTCGTCATGATGACGGACGGCGAGAACCAGCTTCACGACGAGCCGCCGGCCGGCCCCCGCGGCTCCGACTTCGGGGCGTACGGCCGCCTGAACGACTTCGGCTATTCGAGCTGGTCCGCCGGGCGCGACGAAGTCGACCGCCGGATGGCGCAGACCTGCGAGTCGATGAAAGCCGCCGGGATCGAACTCTACACCATCACCTTCGGCCCGGCGCCGGGGGCGGCCGCCCAGGAACTCTACCGCGGCTGCGCATCGAGCGCCGCCCACTACTTCCACTCGCCAACGAACGAATCGCTCATCGCGGCCTTCCGCAAGATCGGCGGCGAACTGAGCCAGCTGAGGATCGTCCGGTGACAGGGATCGCCCATCTCGTCAGGATCGGCGGGCATCTACGCCGTTGCCGCCTCGCGGCGTGCGAGGCCGGAGCGACCATCGTGGAATTCGCGATGATCGTGCCCGTGCTCATCACGCTCATGCTCGGGCTGATCGAGACGGGCCTGCTGCTCACCGCCCAGGGGATCCTGGACGGTGCCGCGACCAGCGCGGCCCGCATCGGGAGCACCGGCTACACGCCGGCCAATACGACGCGGTCGGCCTACATGGCCAACTACATCGCCGCCCAGGCCTATGGGCTGATCGATCCCGCCCGCCTGCAGGTCACCGCCAGATCCTATCCGAACTTCTCGGCGATCGGCGAGGAGGGGGCCGGGACGGTGGGCTACGGCGACGCCAACGACGTCGTCGTCTACAGCCTCACCTATCCCTGGCAGGGCTTCACGCCCTTCCTCGGCGCCGCCTTCGGCGACATCACCCTCAACTCGACCGTCACCGTACGCAACGAACCACCCCCGCCAGGAGCCAATTGAGATGATCGCCTTTCTGCGTGCGCGCCTTCGTCGAGCGTGCCGGGCCTTGCCGCCGAACCTCGGCGAGCGCGGCGTGGCTGCGGTCGAGACGGCCATCGTCATCCCGATCCTGGTGATCCTGCTGATCGGCGTGGCGGAGGTCGGGTCGAAGATCCTCACCGGACACAAGCTGAACACCACCGCCAGCCGCGTCGGCGACCTGGTGACGCAGCAGCAGATGGTCACCCAGGCGGGTCTGGACGACATCTTCGCCGCGGTGGAGCACATCGCCGGCGAGTCGTTCGACGACCACGGGGTGGTCATCATCAGTGCGGTCACCGGCACCGACGGTTCCCCTGTCGTCGCCTGGCAGCGGCGCGGCGCCGGAACGCTGCAGGAGCCGAGCCATGTCGGCGCCGCGGGCGCGGTGGCGCAACTGCCGGGCGACTTTACCGTCGCCGATGGCGAGACCGTCATCGTGGTCGAGGTGATCGTCGCCAACGGCGGTGTCGTGGCCGACCTGATGACGCCGCATTCGGTCATTGCGAAGACGTCGCTGCATCGCGGCCGCATCAACGACCTCGGCAGCATCACGGGCAGCTGACGCGGCCGGGCCGAACGCCGATCAGACGTCGGTGAGCCGCCAGACCCGCGTGTCGCGCACGACGCCGCTCTCGAGCTCGGTCGAGGTCGGGACGGCGTATTCGGCGACGAGTTCAAGGCCGGTTTTGGGGACGTAGGCGCGGCCGGGATCGCCGAGCAGCACCTCGATCCCCGCGGCGCGGCGCTGCCGCAGCCAGCGTACGATCCGCTCGGCCCCCGCCTTCTCGTAGCAGACGTCGCCCGCGACGATCACCTCGATCTCCGGTTCGTCCAAGGCGGCGACATCCCGCTGCGCCGTCCGCACGGTCACACCGTTGAGCCCGGCGTTGAGACCGACGGCGGCACAGGCGAAGGCATCCTCGTCGACCGCGACCACGCTGCGTGCCCCCGCATTGGCGGCGGCGATGCCGACGAGGCCGCTTCCGGCGCCGAGATCCAGTACGCTCCTGCCGCGCACCATCCCCGGATTGTCGAGGAGGTGCCGGGCGACCGCCTGCCCGCCGGGCCAGGCGAACGCCCAGAAGGGCGGCGGCAGATGCGCGTCCTGCATCAGCTTCTCGCTGGCGTGCCAGAGCGGCGTCACTTCGGTCGCGAGATAGAGGCGCATCTCGGGCAGCAGCGAGGGCGCTGCGACCACGGTGTTCCGTTCGATGAAGGCGACGAGTTCGGCCGGCGTCCTGGCGAAGGGTACCGCGACCGGGTCAGCCATGGGCGAGGGTCCCGGCGAAGACGATGCCCGCCAGAACGATCCAGCCGACCCAGCGATTGGCCTTGAATATCGCGAGGCACGCGGCAGGACGCTCGATGTCGACCGCGCGGATCTGCCACCCCATGTGAACCGCCGCCGCGGCGATGCCGATCAGGAAGGGGAGGCCCAGCCCCGCGACGGCTCCCGCCGCGGCGAGCAGAATGGCCGTCAGGCCGTAGAACAGGACGAGCCAGCGCTTCGTCCGCGCGCCGAACAGCAGGGCCGTGGAGCGGACCCCGATCAGCGCGTCGTCCTCCTTGTCCTGGTGGGCGTAGATGGTGTCGTAGCCGAGCGTCCAGGCGATGCCGGCGGCATAGAGCAGCAGGGCCGGCGCATCGAGGCCGCCGGTCACCGCCGCCCAGCCGACCAGCGCGCCCCAGTTGAAGGTGATGCCGAGGAAGGCCTGCGGCCACCACGTCACCCGCTTCATGAAGGGGTAGATCGCGATCAGCGGCAGCGCGCCCAGCCCGACGGCGATCGCCGTCCCGTTCAGCGAGAACAGGACGAGCGCGCCGACGGCGAGCTGGACGGCCAGGAAGATCCAGGCGCCGCGCAGGGTTACGGCGCCGCTCGGCAGCGGGCGCAGGGCGGTCCGGGCTACCTTGGCGTCGAAGTCGCGATCGGCGATGTCATTGAAGGTGCAGCCGGCACCGCGCATCACGACCGAGCCTATGGCGAACAGGAGCGCCAGCCAGAGAACCGGCATGCCGTCGATCCCGGGATCCGCCGCCCAGGCCATGCCGGCGCCCCACCAGCAGGGGAACAGGAGCAGCCACGTCCCGATCGGCCGATCCAGCCGTGCCAGCCGTGCGAACGGCAGCAGCGGGGCCGGCAGCAGCCGGTCGATCGGGCCGCCGACGCCGATGTCGGTCGCAGTCGAGGCGTCCTGCCGAGCCATCGCGTCTCTCTCGTGTCTCGCCGCGCGCCGCCGACGCGGTGGCGCCGGATCCGACGAAGCCGTAGCCTAGATGCAGGCTCGCGAGGGCCGTGGCAATAGGATGGGACGACGTGACGCCGCGCCAGCCGAAAGTGCGCCTGTTCGTAGAGGCCGATCTCGCATCGGGCGTGGCGTCGCCGCTGTCGGCGGACCAGGCGCACTACGTCACGCGCGTCATGCGCCTGACCGACGGCACGCCGCTCGCCGTCTTCAACGGGCGCGACGGCGAGTGGTCGGCGGTGCTGGCGGTTGCGGGGAAGGCGCGGTGTGCGGTCGTGCCGGATGTGCGACTCCGGGCGCAGACGGCGTCGCCGGACGTCCACCTGCTGTGCGCGCCGATCAAGCGCCAAGCGTTCGATCTCGTGGTGCAGAAGGCGACGGAACTGGGCGTGGCGGCGATCCGGCCGGTGCTGACCGAGCGCACGGTGCCGGAGCGCGTCAACCTGGATCGGCTGCGGGCCATCGCCGTCGAGGCGGCCGAGCAGTGCGAGCGGCTCGACCTGCCGGATGTCCGCGAGCCGGCGGCGCTCGGCACGATTCTCTCCGGCTGGGACCCGAACCGGCGCATCCTCGTCTGCGACGAGCGGGGATCGGTGCCGTCGATCGCAGCGGCCTTGGGCGAGGCGGCGCGCGGCTCCTGGGCGATCCTGACGGGTCCGGAGGGCGGCTTCGCGCCGCGTGAGCTTGACGGCCTGCGCGATCTGCCTTTTGTTACCGCGATTGGGCTGGGGCCGCGCATCCTCAGAGCCGAGACTGCGGCGATCGCCGCCCTGTCCGTATGGCAGGCACTCCTCGGCGACTGGGCGAGTGCACCGTCGTCAGACCCTCTCCGATAGGACAGGACCGAGCATGGCTGCACCACCGGCGCCAGGCGGCACGCCGATCACCGACCGGCGTCAGCTCGTCGAATGGTTCGAGCAGGGCAACAAGCCGGCCTCGGCATGGCGAATCGGCACCGAGCACGAGAAGTTCGCCTTCCGGCGCAGCGACCTCCGCCGCCTGCCCTATGAGGGGCCGGACGGTATCGGCGCCGTGCTGAACGGGCTGCTGCGCTTCGGGTGGGAACCGATCAGCGAGGGCGGCAACATCATCGCCCTGGCCAAGGACGGCTGCAGCATCACGCTGGAGCCCGGCGGCCAGTTCGAGCTGTCCGGCGCGCCGCTGGAGACGCTGCACCAGACCTGCGACGAGGTGCATACGCATCTCGCCCAGGTGAAGGCCGTCGGCGATGAACTCGGCATCGGCATGGTCGGCCTCGGCTTCGATCCGAAGTGGCGGCGCGAGGACATCGGCTGGATGCCGAAGGGCCGCTACCGCGTCATGCGCGAATACATGCCGAAGAAGGGCAAGCTCGGCCTCGACATGATGCTGCGCACCTGCACCGTGCAGGTGAACCTCGACTATTCCAGCGAAGCGGACATGGTACGCAAGTTCCAGGTCTCGCTGGCCCTGCAGCCGGTGGCGACGGCGATCTTCGCGAACTCGCCCTTCATCGAGGGCAAGCCGGCGGGAATGCTGAGCGCCCGCAGCCACGTCTGGACCGACACCGATCCCGATCGCTGCGGCATGCTCGACTTCGTCTTCGAGGACGGCTTCGGCTTCGAACGCTACGCCGACTACATCCTCGACGTGCCCATGTACTTCGTCTATCGCGACGGGAAGTATGTCGACGCGAGCGGCCAGTCCTTCCGCGACTTCCTGGAGGGCAGGCTCCCGGCGCTGCCGGGCGAGAAGCCGCTGATCACCGACTGGGCCGACCACATCACCACCGCCTTTCCCGAGGTTCGGCTGAAGCGCTACCTGGAGATGCGCGGTGCCGACGGCGGCCCCTGGCGGCGCATCTGCGCGCTGCCGGCGCTCTGGGTCGGGCTGCTCTACGATCAGGCCTCGCTCGACGCCGCGTGGAACCTGACGAAGGACTGGACGCGGGAGGAGCGCAACGCCCTGCGCGACGAGGCGCCCCGGCTCGGGCTGGCGACGCCGTTCCGCGGCGGCACCCTGCGCGATATCGCGGTCGAGGTCCTGAAGATCGCGCGCGCCGGCCTTCGTGCCCGGGCCCGCCTCGACCGCGCTGGCGAGGACGAGAGCGGCTTCCTGACGAGCATCGAAGAGGTGGTGTCCAGCGGCAAGACACCGGCCGAAGTGCTTCTCGACGCCTACGCGACGCGCTGGAACGGCTCGGTCGATCCGATCTACCACGAACTCGCCTACTGACGGGCGTCCCGACCGCCATGCCGGCGCCCGCCGCCTTCGCGCTCGACGGCCGGGTCGCCCTGGTGACCGGGGCGAGCCGCGGCCTCGGCTTAGAGATGGCGCGGGGGCTGGCGGCCGCCGGTGCGCGGGTTCTGCTGAACGGACGGGATCCGGCGGCGCTCGAGCGCGCCTGCGCCGCGATCGCGGCGGAGGGCGGCGTCGCGGAGCCACTGGCGTTCGACGTGGCTGACAGCGGGGCGGCGGATGCGGCGGTCGCGGACCTGCTGGCGCGCTCCGGCCGGTTCGACATCCTGGTCAATAATGTGGGGCAGCGCGACCGCCGGCCGTTCGACGCCTTCGCCCTGGACGACCTGCGCGCGCTGCTGGAGGTCGACCTGCTCGCGCCTTTCGCCCTGGCGCGGCTGGCGGCGGCGCCGATGCGGCGCGCGGGCCGCGGGCGGATCATCAACGTCACCTCCATCGCAGGACCTCTCGCGCGTGCCGGCGATGCCGCCTACACGACCGCCAAGGGCGGGCTGGCCGCGCTCACCCGGGCGCTCGCCGCCGAACTCGGGCCCGCCGGCATCACGGTCAATGCCATCGCTCCCGGCTTCTTCGCCACCGAAGCCAATGCCGCCATGGTCGCCGACCCGTCGATCGAAAAATGGGTCCACGGCAGAGCGTCGCTGCAGCGCTGGGGACGACCGGGGGAGATCGCGGGTGCGGCGGTCTTCCTCGCGTCGGATGCCGCGTCATACGTCACGGGCCATACTCTGATAGTGGATGGCGGAATCTCCGCACACTTCTGAAGGCTCAACTAAAGATCACGCGCGCGTGATCCGTATCCGTGATTGCCGGCCAGCAAGACAATCCCTGACGAGACGGAATGGCAGGTCATTTTGTCCGCCTGTTTATGCGGATCGTTAGGCAGGTCTTATCGGATTGCGGGGCACTTATCATCAAAGCGTTAGTCCAACGATTTGGTGCCCAATGAAACGCTTCATGCCGAACCTGATCGCCGCGGGCGCGGTCACTGTCTTGCTGGCAGCACCGGCTCTGGCGGAGAAGCCGTCCACCCAACTGATCGACGCTCGGTTTCTCGAAGAAATCCGCTCCTGGGCGGCGGCGCCGACGGTTCATCTGATCCTGCGTGCGCAGAACGAGCGCAACAGGGACATAACCGAAGAGCAGATCCTCGCGCTCGACAAGCAGTGGCGGGACGAGACGAAGGCCGACGCGCAGCCGATCATCGCGCAACTCATCGGCAACCCGCTGTCGCAGTATCTGTTGCAGATCCAGGCGCGGTCGCTCGGTCTCTATCCGGAGATCTTCATCATCGACGCGAAGGGCCTGAACGTCGGGCAGAGCAGCGTCACCACCGACTATTGGCAGGGTGACGAGGCCAAGTGGCAGAAGACCTTCGCGGTCGGCCCCGAGGCCGTCTTCATCGACGAGGTCGAGTTTCACGAGAAGACCCGCACCCACCGCGTGCAGGTCAATATGACGGTGATCGATCCGGTGACCGCCAAACCTTCCGGTGCCATCACCGTCGAGGTGAACCTCGACGAACTGCAGCGGCGCAAGGCCGCTCCCACGACCTGATCGTCCGATCGCCTCGCGTATCTCTGGAGCCGACCCCATGAACGCTCTCGCCAACCTGCGCGTCGCGCACAAGCTGTTGCTCGCCTTCGCGATCCTGCTCGCCGTTATCGCGGCGACGAATGCAACGATCTTCTTTCAGGTCCGGACCATTGAGGAGGTTCGCGATGCCGTGGCCGAGATCGAGGTGATTTCCGACGGGGCTGTCATGCTTCAGGAGGCGGCCGAGGATCAGCTCAACAGCATCCGCGGCCTGCTGATCAGCGGAGATCGCGCGCACGCTGCCGCATTCGAATCGTCGGTGGGCGACTTCGACGCACGACTGGCCCATCTGATGATGCTGCTCGCCGACGAGCCGGTGCTGCGAGCCGACGTCGAGGCGTTGGCCACGACGGTCAGCGCATGGCAGTCGGGGGTCGCGCGGGTGCAGATCGACCGCACCCTCCATCCGATGACGCTGAACGAAGCGCGTGCCATCGAGGCGACGGGCGCGGGCGACGCCTTCCACAGGTCGATGCGCGAAGCGGCGCATCACATCAAGCGCGATCTCGCCGAGCGTGAGGCCGAACTCGACGGTGCGATGCAGGGGGCCGTCGCGACGGCCGTGACCGCCGTGCTCGCCGGCGCCGCCATCTCGATCGTCCTGGCGGTCGGTGCCGTGCTCGTGCTGATCCGCGCCATCGGCGGGCCGATCCGCAGCATCACGTCCACCATGCGTACCCTGGCCGACGGGGACACTGGCGTCGTCGTGCCCTTCGCCGACCGCCGCGACGAGATCGGCGCCATGGCCGCCGCCGTAGAGGTCTTCAAGAACAATGCGGTCGAGCGGACCAAGCTCGAAGCCGAGCAGGCCGTCGAGCGCGAGGTCAAGGAGCGCCGTGCGGCGCAGGTGCAGGCGCTCGCCTCGGCCTTCGGACAGGCGGCCGAAGGCGCGCTGGCAGCGGTCACCGGTGCCGCGACGGAACTCGAGGGAACGGCGCGGAGCATGAGCAGCATCGCCGAGGAGACGACGCGTCAATCCAGTGCCTCGGCCGCGTCGGCGCAGCAGACCTCGGGCAACGTGCAGACGGTGGCCGCGGCGGCGGAGGAGATGGCGTCGTCGCTGGGCGAGATCGCCCGCCAGGTGTCGCGTGCCTCCGAAGTGGTCCAGAATGCGGTTCGCGAGGCGGATCAGACCAACACCCAGGTCGGTGCGCTGGACGACGCCGCGCAGCGGATCAACGAGGTCGTGCGCCTGATCTCCGACATCGCCTCACAGACCAACCTGCTGGCGCTCAACGCGACCATTGAGGCGGCGCGGGCCGGCGAGGCCGGCAAGGGCTTCGCGGTGGTGGCCTCGGAGGTCAAGAGCCTCGCGAACCAGACCAGCAAGGCCACCGACGAGATCGCGGCGCAGATCGCGGCCATGCAGTCGGCCACCGGCAGCGTCGTGAGCGCCATCGGCGGCATCGGCAGGACGATCAGCTCCATCGACGAGATCACGACGACGATCTCGGCGGCGGTCGAGGAGCAGAACGCGGCGACGGGCGAAATCTCGTTCAGCGTGCAGCAGGCGGCGGCCGGCACGATGGAGGTCTCGCGCACGATCGAGGGCGTCCGTGAGGCCGCCGACGAGACCGGCAACGCAGCAAGCCAAGTTCTCGAAGCGGCGGACAGCATGGCCCGCGAGGCCAACACGCTGCGCGGCGAGATCGAGAAGTTCCTGTCGGGGCTGCGCGCGGCATAGGGACCGGCCGGGTCGCGGAGCCGAGGGCGAGAGAGCGCCGAAGGTGGGCCCTCTCGCCCACCGTCTCCGACGGTCGCCCTATCCGCACCCGCGCCTTACCGCGGAGTGTCGCCGCCTGTAATCTTCCCGTGTGGGGTGGGACCGAGTGTCATGCAGACGGAGCAGCCCTGGATATTCGACAACCTGAGCAAGGCCCTGGCGGACCCGGCCGCATGCGTGCCGACGGCCTTCTCTGGTGACGAGATCCGGGGCCGGATCCGGGAGGAGCGGACCCGATCCCTGCTGACCTTCTACGAGTGGCTGCCTGCGGTCGCCGGCCCCCCGCAGCGAAGCCTCGCCGACGCCTTCTCGCTGAAGCCGTGGCTGGGCAGCCTGATGATCCTGGAGCCGCTCGAAGACGGCGCCGACTTTCGCTATCGCCTCTACGGCAGTGCGATCGTCGAGGTGGCCGGCTTCGACATGACGGGCCGGAAGGTGAGCGATTTCGGCAGCCGGACCGGCGCGTTCTTCATGAGCATCTACCGGCGTTCCCTCTCCTCCGACACGGTCTGGCTCACGCACAATCTCGGGGAGCACGCCAGGCGTTTCGTGGTGTGGGAGCGGCTGATCCTGCCTTTTGCGACCAGTGCGGGCGGGCGGCATCTCGTGGTGTCGAACATTCCCATCGCGGTGGCGCTGCCATCGGGCAAAGGCTAGTCCGACCGAACCGCGCGGGTTAGTGTCCCGATCTCCCTTCGCCGCTTCGGGCGCGGAATGACCGCAAAAGCCATCGTTACGGGCTTCGGCGCCGGATGGCGCCGAAGCGGGACCGCCGCATGAGCGCGGTGGTCGAGATCGTCGTCCCCGTCTTCGCCCTCATCCTCTGCGGCTGGGGATTCGCGCGCGGCGGACCGCTTCCGCCGGGCGGTGCCCGCGCGGTCGGCGTCTTCGTCTTCAATCTCGCGATACCGGCGCTGCTGTTCCGGGCGATGGCGCGCGGCCTGCCGCCGTTCGGCGAGGCGGGCGGCCTGCTCGCCGCCTATTACGGCGGCGTGGCGCTGATCTATCTCACGGCCGAGCTGCTCGGCCGGCGCCTTTTCCGGATCGGCGCCGCCGAGCGCGCCGTCATGGGCATGAGCGCCGGCTTCTCGAACGTCGCCGTCATCGGATTACCGCTTGTGGCGCTCGCCTACGGCCATGACGGGCTGATCCCGGCCGTCCTGATCATCGCCTGCCATTCCCCCACCCTCATTACGACGACGACGATCCTGGTCGAAGCGGCCACGGGGCGCGGCGAGGGCGGACTGCGCGTGGCGCTGGCGACATTCGGATCGCTGCTCCGCAATCCCATCGTGGTCGGCGTGCTGGCCGGCATCATCTGGGGCGGCGTCGGCCTCGGCATTCCGGGACCACTGCAGCGTTTCCTCGACCTGCTCGCGGGGGCCGCACCGCCGGCGGCGCTGTTCGCGCTCGGCGCTTCCCTGGTCGAGTTTCGCATCCGCGGCGCACTGCGCGAGAGCCTGCTGGTCGTGGCGCTGAAGCTGGTGGGGCTGCCGCTGCTGGTGTGGATCCTCGCCGCCTTCGTGTTCGACGTGCGGCCGCTCTGGACCGCCGTGGCCGTGCTCTCCGCCGCCCTGCCGACGGGTGCTAACGCCTTCCTGCTCGCGCAGCGCTACGACGTCTATGTCCAGCGCAGCGCCACCATCGTCCTGGTCTCCACGGTCGCGTCGATCGTGACGCTGTCGCTGCTGCTGACCCTGGTGCCGCCGCCGTGACCGTCAGTCGGCGGGGGCGGCGATCGAGGCGCGGCGATGGGCGCGCGGCGGCAGGTGGATGGTGCTGCCGACGGCACGGTTCCAGTTGCTGACGTCCTGGTTGATGAACAGCCCCGGCTCGACGAAATCGTGGCCGACGCGGTCGTCCTCGAAGCGCCAGACGATGTAGCCGGACCGGTTCGTGACGCCCAACTCCGCCCGGCGCTGCGGATGCACGAAGGCGGTGGTCGGCGCCCATACATACGGGATGCCGTCTCGCACGAACCGGTGATAGCAGTGCAGGTGGCCGGACGTCACGAAGCCGGGTCGCCGGTCCCGCAGCAGTTGCAGCACCGGCATCCGCGCCGAATCGAGCACGGATCCGCCATGTTCGCCCTTCGCGTCCGGTGCCGCGAGGAAGAGGGGCTTGTGCAGCATCAGGCCGATCCGTCGGTCTCCGGCCGTGGCGAAGGCGCGTTGGAGAAAGGCCGACTGTTCCGCCTCCGCCGGCAGGCCGCTGCCCATGATCTCGCTGTTCAGCAGGACGAAGCGCCAGCCGGGCATGTCGTGGACATGGCGGTCGGTGCCGAAGACGTCGCGCCAGACGGCCAGGCGGGCCGCCGTCACCGGCTGCTTGAGCCGCGGCCGGTTGCCCGGTTCGCCGACGTCGTGGTTGCCGGGTATCGCCAGCCACGGCACCCGGAGCCGTTCGATCTGCTCGCGCGCGAAGACGATGTCGTCGGGTGCATCGGGTCCGTTGAAGCTGACGTCGCCGCTGTGCAGGACCAGGTCCGGGTTCAGGCGCGCCATCTCCTCAAGGAAGATTTCCCAATTGTCCTGGAAATAGGCGTGGGTGCGGCTGAGATGGGTGTCGCTGACCTGGACGATGGTGAAGGCCGGCATCTGTTGCGTCCGACTCCGGTATTGGCGGTGAGAAATCCTAGCACGGGTGAACGATTTTGCCGTGCGGCTGTTGCCGGAGCATCCGAACAGCGAGGACGGTCATGCTCCAGATGAACGACGACATGCGCCGCTGCGTAGCGATCTGCACCGAGTGCCATCAGACCTGCCTGAGCGAGGCTTCGCGCCATTGCCTGGAGGCCGGCGGCCGGCACGTCGAGCCTGCGCATCTCCGCCTGATGCTCGCTTGCGCCGAGATGTGCCAGACGAGCGCCAGGTTCATGCTTCTGGGCGTCGACCTGCACCGACACACCTGCGGCGTCTGCGCCGACGTCTGCGAGGCCTGTGCCGTGAAGTGCGCCGAGGTGGGCGACATGGACCATTGCGTCGAGGTGTGTCGGCGCTGCGCCGAGCACTGCCGCAGCATGGCTGCCTGAAATCGGTCCACCTCGGGGGAATGGACCGCGCGCCGGCCGCGGGCCGATGGCCAAAAGCGCCGAATCCGGCCGGCCACCCTTGACCATCGCGCCCGCATGCCGGATAGAGTGACGCGCGGGCGACGGCCCGACGACCGAGAGACGCAGAAGGACCACATGGCGACGGACATCAAGGTGCCCGCCCTGGGCGAGTCGGTTACCGAGGCGACTGTCGCCCGTTGGATCAAGCAGGCGGGCGACGCCGTGGCGATCGACGAGCCGCTGGTCGAACTGGAAACGGACAAGGTCACCGTCGAGGTGCCGGCGCCGAGCGCCGGCGTGCTGTCGGAGATCCTCGTGGCCGAGGGCGACAATGTCGAGGTCGGGGCACTGCTCGGCCGGATCGGCGAAGGCGCCGGCAAGGCCGCCGCACCGGCGGCGAAGCCGGCTGCCGCACCGAAGGCCGAGGCGCCGAAGCCGGCGGCCGCACCCGATGCCAAGCCGGCAGCAGCCGCTACCGCAGCACCCATGCCGCCGTCGGTCCGCAAGCTGGTTGCCGAGAACGACGTCGATCCCGCCGCCGTCGCGGCGTCCGGCAAGGACGGCCGTCTGACCAAGGGCGACGTGCTCGCCCATCTGGAGCAGAAGGCGGCCGCGCCCGCCGCGTCCGCCGCACCGGGCTCGAAGCCGGCGCCGGAGCGTGGCGAGGAGCGCGTGCGCATGTCGCGCCTGCGCCAGCGCATCGCCGAGCGCCTGAAGCAGGCGCAGAACACCGCGGCCATGCTGACCACCTTCAACGAGGTGGACATGACCGAGATCATGGCGCTGCGCGCGCGCTACCGCGACAGCTTCGAGAAGCGCCACGGCGTGCGCCTGGGCTTCATGTCCTTCTTCGTGAAGGCGGCGATCCAGGCCCTGAAGGAAATTCCGGCGGTCAATGCCGAGATCCAGGGCAACGAGATCGTCTACAAGAACTATTACGACATCGGCGTCGCCGTCGGGACCGAGAGCGGCCTCGTGGTGCCGGTCGTGCGCGACGCCGACAAGCTCGGCTTCGCCGAGGTCGAGAAGACCATCAACGGCCTCGGGCGCAAGGCGCGCGACGGCAAGCTGACGATGGAGGACCTGACCGGCGGGACGTTCACGATCTCGAACGGCGGCGTTTACGGCTCGCTGCTGTCGACGCCGATCCTGAACCCGCCGCAGTCCGGCATCCTCGGCATGCACAAGATCCAGGAGCGGCCGATGGTGATCGGCGGCAAGATCGAGGTGCGGCCGATGATGTATCTCGCCGTCTCCTACGACCATCGCATCATCGACGGGTCGGAGGCGGTGACCTTCCTGGTCCGCATGAAGGACTGCCTCGAGGATCCGCAGCGCCTGCTGATCGACGTCTGATCCCCGCGGGGGACGGGAGAGAACAATGGCTGACAGCTTCGACGTCGTCGTCATCGGCGGCGGCCCTGGCGGCTACATCGCCGCGATCCGTGCGGCGCAGCTCGGCATGACGGTCGCCTGCGTCGAGAAGGAGAAGACGCTCGGCGGCACCTGCACGAACGTCGGCTGCATCCCGTCCAAGGCGCTGCTGCACGCCTCGCACATGTACGAGGAGGCGCAGACGGGCTTCGCCGGCTTCGGCATCAGCACGGGCAAGGTCTCGATCGACGTCGCCAAGCTGATCGCCGCCAAGGCCGACATCGTGTCCGGCAACGTCAAGGGCATCGACTTCCTGTTCAAGAAGAACAAGATCGAGCGTGTCCTGGGCAAGGGCCGGATCGCGGCGGCGGGCAAGGTGGCGGTCACCGGCGAGGGCGGCGAGCGGATGCTCGACGCGAAGAACATCATCATCGCCACCGGCTCCGAGGTCATGCCGCTGGCCGGCGTCGAGGTGGACGAGAAGCGCATCGTGACGTCCACCGGCGCGCTCGACATGACCAAGGTGCCGAAGCACCTGATCGTTATCGGCGGCGGCTATATCGGCCTGGAGATGGGCATGGTCTGGCGCCGCCTGGGCGCCGAGGTGACCGTGGTCGAGTATCTGGACTCGATCCTGCCGAACATGGACGGCGAGATCGCCAAGACCATGGACCGGCTGCTGCGCAAGAAGGGCTTCAAGATCCGCACCGGCCTGAAGGTGACGGGCGCCAAGACGACCAAGTCGGGTGCGGCCATCACGGTCGAGCCGGCGAAGGGCGGCGACGCCGAGACGATCGAGGGCGACATCGTCCTGCTCTCCATCGGCCGCCGGCCCTACACCGCCGGGCTGGGCCTGGAGGATGTCGGGGTGAAACTCGACGAGCGCGGCCGCATCGACATCGACGACCATTTCCGCACCAGCGTGCCCGGCATCTACGCGGTCGGCGACTGCGTGCGCGGCGCCATGCTGGCGCACAAGGCCGAGGACGAGGGCGGCGTCTGCGCCGAGATCATCGCGGGCCAGGCCGGCCACATCGACTACGACGCCATTCCGGCCGTCGTCTACACTTGGCCGGAAGCCGCCACGGTCGGCAAGACCGAGGAGGAGTTGAAGAAGGCCGGTATCGCCTACAAGGTCGGCAAGTTCCCCTTCTCGGCCAACGGCCGGGCGCGGACGATGCACGAGGGCGACGGCTTTGTGAAGATCCTGGCCGACGCCAAGACCGACCGCGTCCTGGGCTGCCACATCATCGGCCCGGACGCCGGCACGATGATCGCCGAGGTGGCGCTGGGCATGGAGTTCGGCGCGGCGGCCGAGGACATCGCCCGCACCTGCCACGCCCACCCGACGCTGAACGAGGCGGTGCGCGAGGCGGCCCTCGCCGTGGACGGACGCGCGCTGAACATGTGAGGACGGGCCTCGTTTCGTGTGTCATTGCCGGACTTGATCCGGCAATCCATCAACGGCTCAGGCTGAAGGTGGATACCCGGATCAAGTTGGGGATGACACTCGGTTTGAGGATCCTCACCCCACCGTCATCACCGCCTTGCCGAGCACCTTGCGGTCGGCGACCGTCTGCAGCGCTTCGTGGACCTGGTCCAGGGTGAAGCGGTGCGAGATGTGCGGGCGAAGCTTGCCTTCCGCGACCCATCCGAGGAGCGTGCGGCGGCTGTCTTCCAGCAGCGACGGGTCGTGCCGCGTCGCCTCGCCGGCGCGGATGCCGAGGATCGACGCACCTTTGATCAGCACGTGGTTGACCTTCGCCTCGGGTCGGCGGCCGCTGGTGAAGCCGATCACGCAGACCCGCGCGCCCCACCTGAGACAGCGCATCGACTCGTCGAAGACGTCGCCGCCGACGGGGTCGAAGACGACGTCGACGCCCTTGCCGCCGGTCAGGGCCTTCACCGCATCGCGCAGCGGTCCCTTCGTGTAGTTCACGACGTCGTCGGCGCCGAGGCGGGCGACCTCCGCCAGCTTGTCGTCGCTGCCGCCCGTGGCGATGACGCGCGCACCCATCACCTTGCCGATCTGCACGGCGGCGAGGCCCGTGCCGCCCGAGGCGCCATGCACCAGCAGCGTCTCCCCGGCCTGCAGCCGGGCGCGCTGCGCCAGGGCGTGATAGGCGGTGTGGAAGGCCGAGCGGAAGGTCGCCGCCTCGGCGAAGTCGAAGGCCTCCGGCACCGGCCACAGCTTGTCGGCGCCGCACACCGCGTACTCCGCGAAGGCGCCGGGCCGGTGCGCCGAGATCACCCGGTCGCCGACGGCGACGCCGGTGACGCCCGGTCCCAGCTTGCGCACAGTTCCCGCCGCTTCCAGGCCGGGCACGAACGGCAGGTCCGGCTTCAGCTGGTAGCCGCCGGCGCACATCAGCATGTCGACATAGTTGACGCCGACCGCGGCGACGGCGACCTGGACTTCGCCCGGTCCCGGTTCCGGCTCGGGCCAGTCCTCGATCCTCAGCAGGTCGTGCGGACCGAATTCGCGGCAGACGACGGCGCGCATGGTCAGCTCTTCTCCGTTCGATAGGCGGACGTGGTGAGGAACAGCACGGAGACGACGGCCGTGCCGATTCCCAGGATGATGAAGCCGGAGGCGTAGCCGCCGGTGGCCGACACGAGCAGCGTCAGGGCCGGCGGGCCGAGGACGACGCCCGAGAAGGTGACGCTGAGGACGCCGCCGGTCGCCTCGCCGACGCGGCCGGCGGGTGCGGCGCGGGCCGTCTCCGCCAGGAAGACGCCGTTCCAGCCGATCACCGTGGCGCCGATCGCGGCGCAGACCGCGGCGATCACCAGGAAGGGCGTCGCGGCGGTGAAGAGGGTGACCGCCCAGACCGACAGGCTCATGCCGAAGCCGAGCAGGGCCAGCATCACGCGCGGCGAGACGAGCCGGTCGGCGAGCCCGCCCCAGAGGATGCGGCCGACCACGGCGGCGACCTGGGCGCAGGTCAGCGCCATGCCGGCCGCGACGAGGCCGAGACCCACACCCTCGGCGAGATAGGTGACGAGGAAGGCCGTGACGCCGATCTGCATGGCGGCGAACACGAGCGACGCGACGGCGAGCAGCCGCAGCGGCGGGTGGGAGAAGACGAGGCGCAGCGGTCCGGTCACGGCGCTCATCGAGAAGGGCCGGCGGACACCGCGGTCGTCGTCGAAATCCTCGCGCCAGAGCTGCAGGAGCGCCGCCATGGCGACGCACATGGCGGCAGCCGACCAGGCGGCGGTCCGCCAGTCCCAGGTCACTACGATGACGGTCAGCAGCGAGCCGGCGATGGCGTAGCCGATCGGCACGCCGGTCTGCTTGACCGAGAAGATCAGCGACATGAATCGCTGCGGCGTCCGGCGCGCCAGCAGGTGCGAACTGGCCGGCGTCATCGGGCCGTAGCCGAGGCCGACCAGCAGCGCGCTGGGCACCAGCATCCACGCCGCACCGGTCGGCAGCAGCGCCAGTCCCGCAGCCGAGGCGACGAGCGACACCTGGCTGACGCGGATCGGCCCCCAGCGCGAGACGAAGCCGCCGCTTACCAGCGTGGAGACGACCGCGCCGACATACATGATGCCGGAATACATGCCGATCCAACTCGGCGCGATGCCGAAGTCGGGTGCCGCCGCGGGCGCCATCACCGCGAGCGTCAGGTTGGCCATCGAGCCGAGTGCCTGCACGGCGAGCATCGCGGCCACCAGGACCGCGACCATGGCGTTCGACTGTCGTGCGGCCGGCGCGTCCTGCCCGGTCAATCGTGCAGATGCCGGCTGTCGACGTGGCGCTGGCGGACGCCTTCGGCCGCACGCTGGAGAATCCGGTGCACGCGCTCGGGGGCGAAGTTCGTCTGCGTCAGGGCGATGCCGATGTCGAAGACCTCGCCATAGTGGCGGATCAGCGTCCCGGACAGCTCGAACTTGCTCATGCCCTCGAACACGACGCGGCGCCCCTTCGCCTCCGGCAGCTTGGACGTGTAGCTGAAAACCCACCGGGCATAGCCGCGGTCGCCCTCGTGCACGGGGTCGAGCATGTCCCAGCGGAAGTCGTGCGCATCCCGCCAGAAATGTCCTTCGAGCATTCCGGCGATCGCCGTCGGGCCGGTGAAGGCCCCGTAGAACGTGTCGTGATAGACGCCGTCGGGTGAGAACAGGGCGCCGAGCCGCTCGCCGTTTCCGGATTCGACCGCCTTCGTGAAGCTGTCGAGCAGTGACATGAAACTCATCGTTTCCTCCATGGCGCCATTCTCCGGGCTAAGGCCGGAGAGGACAAGGGAGCCCCGCACCACCCGAGTCACCTCGGGGCGGGCCGTTGCCGGGCACGCCGCGGCCCGCTAGCGTCCCGCGATGTCGCCGCGGGGAGAGTGCGGCCGGGCCAGACGATTCGGTCCTCCCGCGGCATGTCCGGAAGGAATGAGCATGCGCTATCGTCTCGTCGGCTCCAACGGGTCGCCCTATTCAGTCAAGTTGCGATCCATCATGCGCTACCGGCGCCTGCCGTTCGACTGGGTCCTGCGGACGCCCGCGGTCCGGGCGGAGATGGCCGGCCTGAAGGTCCAGCTCGTGCCAGCGCTGCGCCTGCCCGAGGACGGGCGCTATCTCCTGGATTCGACGCCGATCGCCTACGAACTGGAGCGGCGCCATCCGGACGGGCGCGGCATCGTTCCGGAGGATCCCGGGCTCGCCTTTCTCAGCCACCTGATCGAGGACATGGCCGACGAGTGGGTGACCAAGGCGATGTTCCTCTATCGCTGGGAGGCGCCCGAGGACCAGGCCTATTGCAGCCGCTGGATCATCGCCGATTCGCGGCCCGACCTGTCGGGGGAGGCGTTCGAGGAGGCGGTCCGGGCGATCCGCGACCGTCAGGTCGGCCGCATGCCACTGGTCGGCTGCACGCCGGAGAACGCGCCCGTCATCAAGGAGAGCCTGCGGCGGGTGCTGGCGATCCTGGAGGCGCATGTGGGGCACGGCCGCTTCCTGTTCGGCAGCCGGCCGGCCCTCGCCGATTTCGGCCTGTTCGGCCAGCTGAAGACGCTCGACACCGATCCGACGCCGGGGCGCCTGATCCAGACGACGGCGCCGATGGTCGAGCACTGGCTGCGCCAGCTCGACGACGCGTCGGGCATGGAGGGCAGCTGGATGGAGCCGGCCGCGCCGTTGCCGGGGGCGGTGACCGACCTCCTGAAGCATGTGGGGGAGGTCTATCTGCCGTTCCTGCTGGCCAATGCGCGGGCGGCGGATGCCGGGCAGGCGCGCTTCAGCCTCGACCTGCCGGGCGGGCGCTACGAGCAGGCGCCCTTCGGCTATCAGGCGAAGTGCCTGCAATGGCTGCGCGACGAGTACGCCGCCCTGGAGGGAGAGCCGGCCCGCCGGGTCCGCGACGTGCTGGGCGCGACGGGCTGCCTCGCCGCCTTCGACTGATCAGGCGGCGGCACCGGCCATCTGGCGCGCGACTAGGTGCGCGTAGAGGCCATTGCAGGCGAGCAGGGCGGCGTGCGTCCCCTGCTCGACCAGCCGGCCGTCGTCCATCACCAGGATCAGGTCGGCATTGCGGACGGTCGACAGGCGGTGCGCGATGACCAGCGTCGTGCGGTCGGCCATCAGCCGGTCGAGCGCCTTGCGGACCTGGATCTCGCTGAGCGCGTCGAGGTGCGAGGTCGCCTCGTCGAGGACCAGGATCGGCGCATCCTTCAGGAAGGCGCGGGCGATGGCGACGCGCTGGCGCTGGCCTCCCGAGAGCTGCGTGCCGCGCTCGCCCACCATGGTGTCGAGGCCGCGCGGCAGTGCCGCGACGAACTCCGACAGGGCGGCATGGTCGATGGCCGCCATCAGTTCGGCCTCGCTGGCGTCGGGCCGGGCGATGGCGATGTTGCCGCGCAGGGTGTCGTTGAAGAGGTAGGTGTCCTGGGCGACCAGGGCGATGCGCCGGCGCAGGGCATCGAGCGTCCAGTCCCTGGCGTCGCGGCCGTTCACGCTGACCGTGCCCGCCTCGGGGTCCCAGAAGCGCAGCAGCAGCTGCGCGATGGTGCTCTTGCCCGCGCCCGAGGGACCGACGATGGCGACCGTGGCGCCGGCCGGGGCCGCGAAGCCGACGTCCTGCAGCGCCGGCCGCGTGCGGCCCGGATAGGTGAAGGTGACGCCGCGCATGGCGACGGCCGGGGCGGCGGAGTCGATCGCGTCCTCGCCGACGCCGGGGCCGTCCTGCACCGGCACGGGCTCGGCGTGGATGCCGTGGACGCGCCGGGTGGCGGCGATGGTGTCGGCGAGGCGCCGGCCGATCTCGGCGATCTCCGCGACCGGCAGGAAGGCGGCCATCGCCAGGATCGCCAGCAGCGGCAGCATCGCCGCCTCCAGGGTCCCGGCGGTGACCAGCATCGCGCCGACGGCCACCACCGCGAGGCCGCCCAGGCCGATCGCCGCGTCGAGCACCGCCTTCTGGACCGCGAGGTCGCGGAAGAAGGGCAGGCGCGCGCGATAATAGGCGTCGCCGAGGCGGTCGAGGGCGTCGCCGCGCGCCGCCTGCTGGCCGTAGGCGACGACCTCGGCCATGCCCTGGATGCCGTCGATCGCGTGGGCGTTGAGGCCGGCGAGGGCGGCGCGGGAGCCCGCACCCGCCCGGTCGAGCCGCCGCCGCGCGAGGAACGGCGTGGCGCCGACGAGGAGCAGGAACGGCAGCAGGACGGCGGCCAGCTGCCAGCCGCTGAGCAGCAGGGTCGCCAGCACGGCGCCCGGGACCAGCACCGCGACGAAGGCCGGTGCGATGGTGTGGGCGAAGAAATACTCGATCAGCTCGACGTCGTGGGTCGCCATGCCGACGAGGTCGCCGGTCCGCCGTCGCACCAGCCAGGCCGGCGCCAGCCGGTCGATCTTGGCGAACAGCGCGATCCGCATTTCCGACAGCAGGCGGAAGGCGACGTCGTGCGACACCCAGGATTCGAGCCAGTGCAGGATCGCCGTCGCCGGCGCCAGCACGAACAGCAGCGCCAGCCAGGGGCCGTAGGGCTCGCCCTGCTTCAGCGCCAGGACCACGAGACCGCCGGCGACGCCGACGCCGATCAGCGTGACGACCCGCAGGATGCCGAGAACCAGCGCCCCGATCAGCTTCCCCTTCCACGGGGCCACGAGGCGCAGCAATTCGCGGAAGACGGCAAGCGTGCCCATGTCGTGCGCCGCGAGGATCGAGTCGGTCTCCGTCTCCTCCGGCTCCTGCCGTGCAGCCGTGGGCAAGTCGGCGAGCGGCGCGCGCACCGAACCGGAGTCGGCGCCGCGCGCCTCGGCGGCCTGCTCCGCCATCAGGGTGGCGTAGACCCCGCCGGCGCGCATCAGGTCGCCGTGCGTGCCGGTCTCGACGATGCGGCCGCGGTCGAGGACCAGGATCCGGTCGGCGCCGATCACGCTCGACAGGCGGTGCGCGAAGATCAGCGTGGTGCGGCCGCGCATCAGGCGGTCGAGCGCCTCCTGGATGATCCACTCGTTCTCCGCGTCGACGGCGGACAGCGCCTCGTCGAGCACCAGGATCGGCGCGTCGCGCAGCAGGGCGCGGGCGATGGCGATTCGCTGCCGCTGGCCGCCCGACAGCCGTACGCCGCGCTCGCCGACCAGCGTCGCATAGCCCTGCGGCAGGTCGGAGACGAAGCCGTGCGCATTGGCGGCGCGGGCGGCGGCCTCGACCTCGGCCCAGCTCGCATCCGGCCGGCCGAGCCGGATGTTCTCCTCCACCGTGCCGTGGAACAGGACCGTGTCCTGGCTGACCACGGCGATGCGGGCGCGGATGTCGGCGAGGGCGAGGGCCCGCAGGTCGACGCCGCCCAGGCGAATGCTGCCGCCCTGCGGATCGTAGAGCCGCAGCAGCAGGCGCAGGATCGACGACTTGCCGGCACCGCTGGCGCCGACGATCGCGACGCGCTCGCCGGCGGCGACCCGGAAGGTGAGGGCGTCGTGCGCCGCCCGGCGGCCCCCCGGATAGGCGAAGGAGACATTCTCGAAGGCGACGGTCGGCTCGAACGGTTCGGCGAGGCGGGCCGGGGCGGGCGGGTCAGCCACCTCCGGCTTCGCGTCCAGCAGCCGGGCGATGCCCTCGGTCGCCGACAGCCCGACCATGCCGTAGTGCAGCAGGTTGCTGAGTTCGCGCAGCGGCCGGAAGGCCTCGGTGCCGAGCATCACGATCACCAGCAGGACGGCGAGGTCCATCTCGCCCGCCGCGACGCGATGCGCCCCAAGGGCGAGTGCGGTCGCCGTGCCGAGCGCGATGCCCGCCACCGTGATGCCGTGCGTCGCGGCGTTGCTGGCGAGCACCCACATCGTCGTGCGGAACACGTCGCGCGCCCGCTCGGCGAGGGCGGCGGCGCGCGGCGCGCTCTGCCCGAAGGCCTTGAGGGTGCCGAGCCCCTGGATCGCGTCCAGGAAGTCCGAGGCGAAGGAGCCGTAGGCCGTGCGGCGGCGCAGCGCGAAGCGCCGGTTCCAGCGGTGGAAGACCGTCGGCGCCAGCAGCGTCGCCAGCGCCGCGATCAGGATCACCGCCGCCACCGGCAGGTCGAGGAAGGCGAGGAAGGCGAACAGCAGCAGCGGCGTCAGCGCGGCGATGGCGAGTTGCGGCAGGTAGCCGCCGAAATAGACCTCCAGCTGCTCGACGCCGTCAACGAGGGAGAGGGCGACGTCGCCGCTGCGCTCCTGCCCCACATAGCCGGGGCCGAGGACGGCGAGGTGGTCGTGCAGGCGCCGCCGCAGCGCGCGCTGCACCAGCGCGGCCGTCGCGTGGGCCGTCGTCTCCTTCAGGTACATCAGCACGCCGCGCGCCGCGATCACGGCGACGATGGCGGCACCGATGCCGGCGAGTTCGCCCGTCGGTGCGCCGGCATAGATGCGGCCGATCAGCCAGCCGAGCAGCGCCAGCCGCGCGATGCCGGTCGCCGCCGCCAGGACGCCGATCAGCACCGTCAGCGCGATCCGCCCTCGCAGACCCGCCGTGAACGCCCATAGGCGCGCATCGAAATACATGCCGAACTCCCCACCGCGAGCGGGAAGTCTAATGTCCCTCCGGCGTCGTTGCCACGCAGTAGGCCGGCACGGGCCCAGTCGCCAGGCCGGTGGTGCCTGCGGTGCAATCGCGCCCTACGGCCTGCGGTCATACCAGACGAGCAGGCGTCCGTTCGCCGAAAGGTGGTGCGACGAGACGATTCGGGCGCGTGCGCCGAGGGCAGCGAGGAAGGCGTCCTCGTTGTAGTCCGGGAAGATGTCCTCCCGCAGGGCGAGGAGGCGCTGCACCATCGGGTCGGTCTTCGGCGGAAACTCGACGACTCCGACGGGGGCCAGATCCATCAACCAGTCGAGCGCCATCGGAAGCGGCACGTTGCGGCCGATGGCGATGTGATGGATGAAGGCGAGGGCGACGAGCGCGTCGGCGGGACCGCGCTGCCGGAGCCCGCGCCGTTCCGCCTGCGCCCATCCCTGCGACGGGCTGGGGTTCGCCGCATCCAGCCAGAGCGGCAGGAACGGCCGCCCCTCTCGGCCGAACCGGTCGAAGGCGCGATCGAGCGCGGCGTGGTCGTAGTCGAACCCGACGACGTAGCCCGCACCGGCATCGAGCGCCGCGGCCGAATAGTCGCCGGAGTTGCAGCCGAGATCGAACAGCATGCCGGGCCGGACCGCCGCCACCATCTCCTGGACGAACCTGCGCTTTTCCGCGGCCTGGGCGTCGCTGTAGCTGTTGGCGCCGGCATAGTCCGACCAGACGGTACGGCCGGACGGCGGTTTCAGGCCGGCGATGTGGTTGCGCAATCCGGACAGCAGACCTTCGAACGCCGCCTTCGGCAGTCGGCCCTGATGCAGCCCGGCCCGGGAAGGCTTCCGGCCGATCGCCCGGCGCTGCAGCGAGGCCTGAGCGACGACATGGCTGAAGACGGTCCAGGACAGCTTTCTGCGCAGCGGCAGCAGCGGCGCGATGTCTTCCGGCGCAATCCCGTCCAGGCTGCCGCGGAACCACGCGTTTGGGGCGCTGCCGAAAGCGCTCCAGAACAGCAGCGGGTTCAGGAACTGCATGCAGAACTGGCGATGGCCGGTCCAGAACTCGCCGTCGCGATAGGGGCGCAGCGAGAGGTGGTCGATGAAGACCGGCTTCGTGCCCTCGAACTGCACATTGTAGGCCGTGGCGTCACTGAGCGTGAAACCGGATTTCAGTGCCGCAAGATGCAGGTCGAGATGCAGCAGAGCCGCCGCGCGGTGGACCGAGAAGCTCCATTCGTACGGATAGGAGACGAAGGGAATGCGCGGATGCTCGAGCGCGTGCACGGCACTGTCCGCATGCGGAGCGAGGTCATCGAGGGCGATCTCGCGCGACGGCAGCAGCAGTCCGTCCGCCGCGAGACGCTCGTACAGGTCGGTGGCGTGCGCCGCCTCGTAGGCGGCCGCGTTGGGGCGCATCACCGCCCGCAGTACGCGCGGACCCTGCAGGAAGACGCGGCCGCCCGGGTCGCGGAACGAGGCGGGATCGGCCTGAAGCACGCTCATTCCGGGGCGCGGCGTCCGAAGGATTTGAGCCAGGCGGCCGACTGCTGAAACCGGTCCCTGATCCGGGCGAGATAGCTGCGCCCGAGCACCAGGCCGCACGCGACAGCCCCCATCACGGCCTGCAGTACGATGCTGCCCGTGCCGGGATCGAGATAGGCATGCGACGGCTGCGTCGATGCCAGCACGATCGCGATCACGAGTGCAGAGTCGTAGACGATCCGCGTCAATGCACAGTCCTCCGTTGCTGGTCTCCGACCTTCGGCGAGGGAGGTGAACGGGTCGTTAAGCCGGCGCAAAAGCGCGCTTTGGTTGCGGAAAGCGGCAACCGGTCGACGTATCGCCGGCCTTTCGGTGCGGTCCTCACACCGGAGGCGATGCGTCCGTTCAACTTTTTTTAGGCATGGGCGCCGACGATGTCCGCCTCGGGAGGCACCCCGCCCCGCCGCGCCGATGACATCTGGAGATACTGCGTGACCGGAGACCCGCCCGGCCGTCCGACGTCGATGCAGGAGACACCACTACGGGTGACCGCAGCGGGGGCGCTCGTCCTCGTGGCATCGTTCGTCAACTATGCGACGCACAACGGCTACCCGCTCCTCACGCCCGAGGTCGGGCTGGTCTCTCTGGGGCTGCTGGCGCTGGTCGCTGCGGCGGGTGCCGCCTATGCGGCGGCTGGTCGCCGGCTGCGCACGGTGCTGATCGTGCTGCTCTGCTTCTCGGCCGTACAGATCAACTTCGACGGCGGGCTGGTTGTCACGGCGCTGACCCTCGCGCTGCTGCTTCTGGGACGGGCAAGAACGCCCCTGCTCGCAGCGGTCGCAGCGACCATGCTCATGGGCGACCTCGTGACCAGCATTCCGACGGGCAACGCGATGCAGCCGGAATCGTCCGTTGCGCCGGGTCGCTCGGCCGACGAACCGGTGCTGCTGCACCTCGTGGTCGACGAGCATGTGGGAATCGAGGGGTTTCCGGTCGGTGATCCCGATCTGGAAGCCGCGCGCGACGCGGTGGTCGGGTTCTACGATGGCCAAGGATTCAGGCTCTTTGCCGGCGCCTACAGCCTCTTCAACAACACGGTGAACGCGCTTCCGACGATCCTGAACTTCGGTGACATCCAGCCGTGGGCCCCGGAACATCTGGACGGCATCGATCTGGACGAGAACGCATACTTCGAGCGACTGGAGGCCCTGGGCTACGATCTCACCGTCTATGAGAGCGACTATATCGGCTATTGCGGACAGACGGCGGTGGACCGGTGCGTCGTCTACGGGATCAACGATCTCTCCGCGGTCGCCGCGAGCGCACTGCCCGTATCGGCGAAGGCATCGGTCGTCGCCTATGGCTTCGCCTCCCTGTCGGGAGTCGCCCTCGCGGTGACCAACGCGTATGACCGACTTGCGCTGTACGCGCGCGACCGCGGCTGGTTCGAGCTTCCCTTCATCGAACTGCAGTTGCGCAGCGTCTTCGGTTCGCTCAGTGCGACCGCCGCATTCGACCGCCTGGTGGACGATCTGCGTGACGCGCGGCCGGGACAGGCCTACTTCGCCCACCTGCTGCTTCCGCACTATCCCTATGTGCTCGCCGCCGACTGCACGCTCAAGCCGATCCGCGAATGGGGGCTGCGTCAGTCCCTGGTGTCGAGCCTGGACGAGAGGCGGCTGGCCTATGCCGAACAGGTGCGCTGCGTGACGACGAAGATCGGCGAGGCCCTCGCCGCGCTGGCGGATTCGCCCGGCGGAAAGCGGACGATCGTGATCGTGCACGGCGACCACGGCTCGCGCCTTACAGAGTACGACCCGACGCTCGAAGCGATCGACCTCTTCACGGACGACGACGTCGTCGCCAGCCACTCGACCCTGTTCGCCGTGCGTGCCGAGGGGATCGACGCCGGCGTCGAGGAGCGGCGGCTGCCGGTCTCGCAGATCCTGAAGACCCTGTCGCAGTCGGCGTTCGGGTCGGCGGCCGTCGACGTTCCGGATGGATTCGTGCCGGAGGTCATGCTGGTGCGCAGGGATGCCGAGCCCGTGCGCGCCTACGCGCTGCCGTCTTCCTGGGTCGCCGACTAGCGCGAAGCGGGAGAGGCTCCGGTGATCGCTTCCTCGACGTCGCGCAGGCGGTCCTTGCCGAACCACATCTCGTCGCCGACGAAAAAGGTGGGGGAGCCGAAGCAGCCGCGCGCCACGGAGGCCTCGGTTTCGGCGATCAGCCGCTGTTTCACGTCGGCGTCCTGGATACGCGCCGCGATCCGGTCGGCGTCGAGACCGGAGGCTTTCAGCGCGGCCAGCATGACCGCGGGATCGTCCATCTTCTTCGGCTCCTCCCACATATGGTGGAAAGCGGCCTCGACATAGGCGTCGAGCGTCCCGTCGATCGCCGCGGCCGCCGCACCGCGCATGAGGGCCAGGGTGTTCACCGGGAAGAACGGGTTGCGCGTGAAGGCGGTGAGCCTGTGCCGGGCGATGAAGCGGTCGGTCTCGCGTCGCTCGTAGTCGAGCTTGTTGCGGATGCCGGCGAAGGCCTCGCCGGGCGAGCGGTTGCCCGTCGCCTTGAACACGCCGCCGAGCAGGACGGGGACATAGCGGAATTGCGTCCCGGTACGCTGCTCGATCCCCGGGATGACGCGGTGCGCCAGATAGGCGTTCGGGCTGCCGAAATCGAAATGGAACTCCGGCGTGACGGGCATCGCGGTCATGCGGCTCACCAGGTCTCGGGTGCGGGGCGGATGTCGAGTTCGTGCGTCCAGGCGTCGGGCGGCTGGCGGTGGATCTGCCAGTAGGTCTCGGCGATCGAGGCCGGATCCACCAGCCGGCCCGGCTCCAGCCGCTCGACCGTGCCGGCCTTCTGGATGCGCTCGCGCACCCATGCGGTGTCGACGCCGGCGTCGATGACGAGGTGCGCGACGTGGATGTTCTGCGGCCCCAACTCGCGCGCCATGCTCTGCGCCACGGCGCGCAGGCCGAATTTGGCGCTCGCGAAGGCCGCGTAGCCCTTGCCGCCGCGCAGGCTCGCGGTGGCGCCGGTCAGCAGGATGGTGCCGCGCCCGTGCGGCAGCATGCGCCGCGCCGCCTCTCGCCCGGTTAGGAAGCCCGCGTAGCAGGCCATTTCCCAGACCTTGCGGAAGACGCGCTCGGTCGTATCGAGCAGGGGGAAGTTCACGTTGCCGCCGATGTTGAACACGGCGACCTCGAGCGGCGCCGCCGCGTCGGCGTCCGCCATGAAGCGCGTGACCTCGTCCTCCTTGCGGGCATCCAGGCTGCGCCCGTGCGCTCGCCCGCCGGACTCTTCGATCTCCGCCACCAGCGGTGCCAGGCGCTCCCCGTTCCGCCGGCCGCAGAAGACGACGTAGCCCTCGCGCGCGAACCTTCGGGCGATGGCGGCGCCGATATAGTCGCCGGCCCCGACCACCGCGACGCTGGCATTCCGTGGCTCCACCATCGGATGTCCACCCTGGGTTTCGTTTTTATACGCACAGTGTGCGTTTGGAAAACGAACCCGTCAAGCTATGCTCCCGGCGCAGGGGTACGGAGGCGGGATGCGCTGGAGCGAGATCGGAAGCGAGGATTGTTCGGTCGCGCGCACCGTTTCGATCGTCGGCGACCGCTGGACGCTGCTGATCCTGCGCGACTGCTTCCTGGGCGTCCGCCGCTTCGAGGCGTTCCAGGAGAAGATCGGCGTGACCCGGCCGATCCTGTCCAACCGCCTGCGCAAGCTGGTCGGTGCGGGGGTGCTGGCGAAGGTGCCCTACCGGGAGCGGCCGCCGCGGCACGACTACCGCCTGACGGAGAAGGGGCTGTCGCTCTATCCGATCATCGTGAGCCTCGCCCACTGGGGCGACACGCATCTGTCGGGCGAAGACGGCCCACCGCTGCTCCGCCGCCACAAGGCCTGCGCGCACCTTTTCGATCCCGTTCTCACATGTTCGGAATGCGGCGAGGCGGTGGGGCCGCGGGACGTATCCGTCGAAGCGCGTAGCGCCCGGGCGGGCGACTGACCGCCCGGATGGTCTAGGACGCGAAAAGCGTGTCGTCGGCGCCGACGCCGCCGGAGCCGTTGGCGGCCTCTTCCAGTCCTTCGATCGTCAGCACTGGGGCGTCCATCGCTGTCTCGTGGCGGAGGGCACAATGCGGACAGGAGACGCGGTCGTCAGAGAGCCGGCCGCCGGCCGTGGGGAAGCCCCGACGGACGCAGGGTCGGCCGGCACGCCTTCAGGGGGGCGCTGCGCAAGGCGGACATTCAGGAAAAGAAGGTGTCGTCTGCGCCGGTGCTACCCGCGCCCACCGCCGCATCGCAAATCGTCTCGCGCGTCAGCTTCGGAGCGCTCCGGCGCTTCCTGCCGCTACCGCGGTCTTCGTCGGCGCTACACGCCGTTTCCCGTCCTTCGAAGCCGCTACGGGCGGAGAATGATCTGCATCACGATCAGTTCATGCGCTTGTCGCGGACAATTGTGCCCGGCGAAGGCTTAACGCCACCATAATAGCCCTGTCGGTGGCGCCTTGAAGCCGCTCTGCGTGCGGCCGGCCGGCCGGACAGCGGCGGCGACGCTCGGGCCGGAGCGATGCCGCGGCAATTCATCTGCCCTTTGACTGGACAAAAGCCGCCGCGCTACCGTCCTCCCAAGAACGACGGAGGAGGATGGCCCGATGAGTCTGGACAGCGTGTCGGAGATCGACACGACGACGCCGCGCACCTTGCGCGACCGCTACGCGATCGTCGGGGTGGGCGAGACGCCCTATGTGCGCGGCGCAGGCCGGACGACGCGGTCGCTGGCGACGCTCGCGATCGGCAATGCGATGCGCGACGCCGGGTTGGAGGCGGGCGACATCGACGGGATGCTCTCCTACTCGATGAACGATTCGACGGCCGCCAACTTCGTCGCCGGCGACCTGGGCATCCGCCTCAACTTCTACATGGACTGCTATGGCGGCGGATCGTCCACCGAGGCGCTGATCGGCATGGCGACCGGCGTGATCGCCGCCGGCATGTGCAAGACGGTCGCCGTGTTCCGGGCGATGAACGGCTTCTCCCAGGTGCGCATCGGCGGGACGGGCGCAAGGTCGGCGATCCCCACCGTCGGCGACGACCTGCACAGCCGCGCCTACGGCTGGCAGAGCGCCGGGCAGATGTTCGCGCCCACCTTCCTGCGCCACATGTACGAGTTCGGCACGACGCCGGAGCAGGTGGCCATGGTCAAGGTCATCCATTCCGAGCATGCGTCGCGCAACCCCAAGGCGCTCTACCCGAAGCCGGTGACGGTGGACGAGGTGCTGAACAGCCGCATGATCTGCAAGCCGCTGCACCTGCTGGACTGCTGCGTCGAGACCGACAACGCCACCTGCGTGATCGTCACCAGCGCAGACCGGGCCAAGGACTGCCGCAACCCGCCGGCCCTGATCCGCTCGGTCGCCGGACGGGTCTGCAAGCCGCGCATCGACATGCACTATCAGCACGGGCCGATCACCACGGTCGCCGGCCATTACGCCAAGGACATCCTGTGGCCGAACGCCGGCGTCGGGCCGGAGGACGTGGACGTCACCGGCTCCTACGACGCCTTCACCTTCACCACGATGCTGCAACTCGAGGATTACGGCTTCTGCAAGAAGGGCGAGGGCGGTCAGTACGTCTCCGACGGCACCATGCGCCTCGGCGGCAGGCGGCCCAACAACACCAGCGGCGGCCATCTGTGCGAGGGCTACACGCACGGCATGAACATGGTGATCGAGAATGTCCGCCAGATCCGTGGCGAGGTGGACGACGACTGCCCGATCGGGCCGGACGGCAAACGGCAGCACACCTACGACCACGGCCACAACGGCCGCTGCCGTCAGGTGAAGGACGTCAACGTGACCGCCAATCTGGGCTGGGCGCATCCGGGGACCGGATCCGCCATGGTCATGGCGCGGGCCTGAGGGAGGACCGAAAGATGCTGCAAGGCGATCATATGGGCATGACGCTCACGGTGCTCGATCTCGACGCCCAGAACCTGGGCTATTTCGGCCATTGCGCCGAGCACGCGTTCCATCTGCAGCAATGCGCGAAGTGCGACCTGCTGCACTATCCGCCGACGACGACCTGTCCCTTCTGCGGCAATCCGGAGCAGACGTGGACGCCGGTCGAGGGGAGGGGCACGGTCTACTCCTATGCCGAGGTGCACCACGCCATCCAGCCGGGGTTCAAGGGGCACACGCCCTACATGGTCCTGCTCGTCGAACTCGACACGCAGAAGGGCAAGCCGACCGAGCACGACGCCCTGCGCGTCGTCGGCAACTTCGTGACGCCGGACGGCGAGATGGCGCCGCCCGAGATGGTCAAGACGATCGGCATCGGCTCGCGCATGCGCATGGTCTTCCGCGACGTGTCCGAAGGCCTGTCGCTGCCGATGTGGACCCTGGACGAGGCGGCGGACCAGCCCGCGACGCCCTGGCGCTACGCGCAGGAGTAGGCTCAGGCGGCGCGGGCGCTCCGCATCGCCAGGGCGAGGTCCGGGCGGTCGGTGGTGAAGACGTCGACGCCGAGGGCGAGGGCGTTGGCGATGGTCGGTTCGTCGCTGCAGGCGTAGCAGCCGGCACCGAGGCCGGCCGCGCGGCAGGCGGCGACCATGTCGGCCGTCACCTGCCGGCCGTGGATCGCGAGCGCCTGGGCGCCGCGGCGGCGGGCGAGGCCGATCAGGTCGTCGATGTCGCCGATGTCCCTCACGACGTGCTGCGCCACCAGCCAGATCAGGTCCCTTGGCGCCGCCTGGCGGGTCACCTCTTCCAGCGTCGCGAGCTGGAACGCGGTGATCACCGTGCGATCGAGCACGTCGTGGTGGCGAAGGGCGTTCAGGATCTCGCCCACATGGCCGGGATAGGGGCGGCCGTCGGCATCGGGCTTGATCTCCAGGCGCAGGGTGAGGCCGGTGGGGCGGAAGATCTCGATCACCTCGTCCAGCAGCGGGATCCGGTCCGCACCGGTGCCCTTGATGCGCAGCTGCGACAGGGCGCTCCAGTCGATGTCGCAGACGCGGCCGGTGCCGTCGGTGGTGCGGTCGACCGTCGCGTCGTGGATCACCACCAGCCGGCCGTCGCGGGTGGGATGCACGTCGAACTCGACCTGCTCGACGCCGAGTTCGACGGTGCCATAGAAGGCCGTCGGGCTGTTCTCCGGCCAGAGCAGGGCTCCGCCGCGGTGCGAGGCGATCTCGGTCATGCGGTCTCCCTCAGCGCAGGGTGGGATCAGCGTAGGGTAGGGTCGAGGCGGTCGCGCAACCAGTCGCCGAGGATGCTGATCGCGAGCGTCGTCAGCACGATGATGACGCTGGGCGCCAGCATGATCCAGGGGGCCGACTGCATGTATTCGCGGCCGTATCCCACCATGTTGCCGAGGCTGGTGAGCGGCGGCTGGACGCCGAGGCCGAGGAAGGAGAGGCCCGATTCCAGCAGGATGATCTCGGGGAAGCTGAGGGTCATGCTGACCAGCAGCGTCCCGGCGATGTTGGGCAGGATGTGCAGCCCGTAGACGCGCCAGGGCGAGCCGCCGAGATGGCGTACGGCGCCGGCATAGCCCTGTTCGCTGGCGGCGATGGCGAGGCCGCGCGCGATGCGGGCGAACCGCTCCCAATTGTTCAGGCCCATCAGCGCGATGAACAGCGGCAGGCTGTTGCCGAAGAAGGCGAGCACCGCCAGCGCGATGATCATGAAGGGCAGCGAGGCCTGCATGTCGGCCAGCGCCATCATCGCCTCCTCGATCCAGCCGCGGAAGTGCGCGGCGAGGAAGCCCACCGAGATGCCGATGAAGGCGGAGAGGAGGGTGCCCAGGAAGGCGACCAGCAGGCTCATGCGGATGGAATGAATCAGCCGGCTGAGCACGTCGCGGCCCAGTTCGTCGGTGCCGAGCAGGTGCGCGGTCGTGCCGCCGAAGCCCCACGGATCGGCCAGCCGCGCCCGCAGGTCCATCTTGGTGAAGCCCTGCGGCGACAGCTGGTCGGCGAAGACCGCGACGAACAGCATCGCGACGATCCAGGCGATCGCCAGGATGACGCCGGGTGGCCACGCGGTGAGGAAGCGGCTGAGGCGGCCGGGCGGGGCGGCGGCCGGTGCCGCAACAACGGCCGGGGGGCGCATGGAAATGGTCATCGGTGCCTCAACCCGCTCCGGCGGCGCGGTGGGTGCGGACGCGGGGGTCGATCCAGCCGTAGGTCAGGTCGACCAGCAGGTTGGCGACGACCATGCAGGAGGCGATCAGCAGCAGGATCGACTGCACCACCGCGAGGTCGCGGTTGGCGACGGCGACGACCAGCAGCCGTCCGACGCCCGGCCAGGAGAAAACGCTCTCGACCACCACGGCGCCGGCGATGAGGCCGCCGATCATGAAGCCGATGACGGTGACGGTGGGGATCGCGGCGTTCGGCAGCGCATGGCCGGTGATCACCCGCCGCCAGGGCAGGCCCTTCGCGGTGGCGGCGCGGATATAGGGCTGTCCCAGCACTTCGATCATCGCCGAGCGGGTGAAGCGCGCCAGCACGGCGGCACCGGCGAGGCTGAGCGTGATCACCGGCAGGATCGCGTGCTCGACGGTGCCGTAACCGCCCGACGGCAGCCAGCCGAGATTGACCGCGAACACCAGCGCCAGGACGAGCCCGAGGACGAAGCTCGGCATGGTGTAGCCGGCGACCGAAAGCGTCATCGTCATCCGGTCGGCGAAGGCGTTGCGGTGGAGCGCGGCGAAGATGCCGGCCGACACGCCGATACCGATCTTCAGGAGGAAGGCGGGCAGGGTGAGGGCGAGCGTCGCCGGCACCCGCTCCCAGACGACGGTGAAGGCGTCCCGGCCGTCGCGCATCGAACGGCCGAGGTCGCCGTGCAGCGCATTGTCGAGGAAGTGCAGGTACTGCACCCACATCGGACGGTCGAGGCCCCAGGACTTGCGGAAGGCCTCGATCGCCTCCGGCGGCGCGTCGACCGACATGATCAGCAGGGCGGGATCGCCGGACAGGTTGAGGATCGCGAAGGCGAACGTGCTGACGGCCAGGATCGTCAGCAAGGCGCGCAGGAGGCGGGTGGCGAGGTAGCGCAGCATGGTGGCTACGCCGCCCGGCGTGCGGCGATGTCGCCGTGCGTCATGTGGCAGGCGACGCGCGTGCCGTCGGCGAGCGGGCGAAGTTCCGGCCGGCGCTCGGCGCACAGTGGCTGCGCCCAGGCGCAGCGCGTGCGGAATGCGCAGCCCGAGGGGACGTCGACGGGGTTGGGCGGGTCTCCCTGCAGGAGGATGCGCTCGCGCGCCTTGGCGCCGCGCGCCGTGGGAATGGCCGAGACGAGCGCGCGGGTATAGGGGTGCTCGGGCTGCGAGAACAGCCGGTCCGGTTCGCCCTGCTCGACGATGCGGCCGAGATACATGACCGCGACCTCGTGGCTGACCTGGCGGACGATGCGCAGGTCGTGGCTGATGAACAGGTAGGCGACGCCGAAGCGCGCCTGGATGTCGCCGAGCAGGTTGACGACCTGGGCCTGGATCGAGACGTCGAGGGCCGAAACCGGCTCGTCGCAGACCAGCAGGCGTGGCTCCAGGATCATCGCGCGCGCCAGGACGATGCGCTGACGCTGGCCACCCGACAGTTCGTGCGGATAGCGGCCGAGATGGCTGGCGCCCAGGCCGACGGCTTCCAGCAGCGCCATTGCCTTGTCGCGCCGGCCGTTCGGCGTGCCGATGCGGTGGATCGCCAGCGGCTCCATGATCTGGCGCCCGACGGGCAGGCGCCGGTCCAGGGCACCGAGCGGATCCTGGTAGACCATCTGCATGTCGCGGCGCTGGCGGCGCCATGCGGCGTCGTGGCGGGCCTGCACCGGCTGGCCGTCGAAACGGACCGTGCCGCCGGTCAGGGGGACCAGCCCGAGCACGAGCTTGGCCGTGGTCGACTTGCCGCAGCCGCTCTCGCCGACGAGGCCGAGCGTGCGGCCGGGCGGCACGGCGAAGGAGACGCCGTCGACGGCGCGCAGGCTGCGGCGCTTGCCGAGCAGGCCGTCGCGGCGCACCTCGTAATGGCGCTCGATCGCGTCGGCGACCAGCAGGGGGGCCGTCACCAGACGAGTTCCCGTGTCGGCGCGGCGACATCGGCGCCGGCGACCCGGATACAGGCGGCGCGGCGCCGGCTGCCGGAGGCCAGGAGCGGCGGGACGCCGGCGGCGCAGGCCGGGACGGCGTCCGGACAGCGCGGCGCGAAGCTGCAGCCGGGCGGCAGGCTCCATGGCTCCGGCACGGTGCCGGGGATCGCGACCAGGGCGCGCCGCGGGCCGTCGAGGTCCGGCAGTGCCGCCATCAGGCCGCGCGTATAGGGATGGCGGGGATCCTCGAAGAGGGCGTCGCTCGGCGCTTCCTCGACGATGCGGCCGGCATACATGACGGCGATGCGGTCGCAATTCTCGGCGACGACGCCGAGGTCGTGCGAGATCAGCACCATGGCCATGCCGCTGTCGCGCCGGATCTCGCGCAGCAGGTCGAGGATCTGTGCCTGGATCGTCGCGTCGAGCGCCGTGGTCGGCTCGTCGGCGATCAGCAGGTCGGGGGCGCCCGCCAGCGCCATCGCGATCATCACGCGCTGGTTCATGCCGCCGGACAGCTGGTGGGGGTATTCGTCGAGCCGCTGCTGGGCATTGGCGATGCGCACCCGGTCGAGCAGGCGGCGCGCCTCGACGCGGGCGGATGCGCCGCTCAGGCCGCGGTGCAGCCGGACCGCCTCGGCAAGCTGGCTGCCGATGCGGTGGACGGGGTTCAGGGCGCTGGTCGCGTCCTGGAAGATCATCGCCATGCGGCGGCCACGCAGCTTCTCGACCGCCGGCTCCGGCATGTCGGGGATCGAGGCGCCGTCCAGCAGGATCTCGCCGCCGATGCGCGCCCGGGGCCCGAGCAGCCGCATGACCGCCATCCAGGTGACGCTCTTGCCGCTGCCGCTCTCGCCGACCAGCCCGAGCGCTTCGCCGCGCCCGAGCTTGAGGTCGACGCCGTGCACCGCCCGGACGATCCGTTTGCCCGTGTCGAAATCGACGGTCAGGCCGGCGATCTCGAGGATGGGCGGCGGTGCGAGGCCGAACATCACGCGATCCTTACGCCTTGATCGCGAAGTTGCCGGCACGGAAGTCCATCGACTGGCGCGGCGACCAGGTCCAGGCGATGTCCTTGCGCTTGCCGTAGAACAGGGCGGTCTGGTGCAGGACGGTATAGCCGGGGTCCTCGCGCTCGGCGATCTCCAGCATGCGGCGGAAGGCGGCGCGGCGCTTCTCGAGGTCGGTGCTGGACTCCAGCACGCCCGACAGCTTGTTGAACTCGGCGTTCGTCCACTCGCCGACCTGCTGTTGCTGGCCGCGCGGGCCGTGCTGGTTGACGAGCGAGCTCACGGGATCGCTGAACGGGGCGGAGTTCGACCAGTCGCGCGCGCCGCGCACCGTGCTCTTGTCGAAGATCTGCTGCCAGTTCTCCTTCATCTCGATCTGGACGTTCAGGCCGACCTCGCGCCACATCTCGATCAGGATCTGCGAGGTCGGGACCTGGTTCGTGTAGTAGTTGTTGAGGACGCGGTAGGGGATGGGATCGCCCTTGTATCCCGCTTCCTTGAGGAGCGACTTCGCCAGGGCCGGGTCGAATGCCGGCACCGTCCAGTCGCGGATCAGCATGTCGCCGTAATAGTCCCACTGCAGGCCCTTCGGCACGGTCGTCCGGCCGAGGAAGAGGCTGTCGACGATCAGCTGCCGGTCGATCGAATGAGTCATGGCGCGGCGGATCCGCGGATCGGCCAGCACCGGATGCTCCTGCGCGAAGCAGAGCAGGCGGTGGTTGAGGATCGGTCCGCCGACGACCTCGTAGCGCGGATCGCGCTCGACCGTGGCGATCTGGTCCGGGGGAACGTCGGTGATGAAGTCGTACTCGCCGGAGAGCAGGCCGTTGATGCGGCTCGCGACTTCCGGGACGACGACGAAGCGGATGCGCGCGATCGGCGGCCGGCCGAGCCAGTGCTCGTCGAAGGCTTCCAGGACGAGCAGATTGTCGGGCTTGAACTCGGCGACGCGGTAAGGACCGGTGCCGACCGGCTTGCGGGCCCAGGACGGCCAGTCGCCGGCCTCAAGGAACGCCCGCTTCGAAACGACCTCCGAGGCGCGGGCGAGACGGCCTTCGAGGGTCACGTCGGGAACCTTGTTGACGAGGCGGACGGTGTACTTGTCGACGATTTCGATCCGGTCGAGGGCCGGCCAGAGGCGCTTGGCGACCGCGGCCACCTCGGGCGGCAGCGAGGGGCCGGTCTGGCCCGTCTGCCGGGTGAAGAGGGTTCCCTGCGTCGCCTCCTGGCCCGTGCCGAACATGCGTTCCGGCCCCCAGGAGAAGGCGACGTCCTCGGCGGTCATCTCGTCGCCGTTGTGGAACTTGACGCCCCGGCGGAGCTTCAACTCCAGCGTCTTCTCGTCGATGCGCTTCCACTCGGTGGCGAGGCCGGGCTTCAGCGACAGGTCGCCCTGCCGGTCCGCGTCGATAAGATGGTCGAAGATCGAGTAGAAGATGCGGGCGCCGACGTTGCTCTGCTCGCGCAGCGGCTCCAGCGCGCCGCTGTTGACCACCTGCTGGACGGCGATGGTGATGGTCGGCCGCTTCAGGCTGTCGGCGAACAGCAGGCGCGGCGTCGCGGCGAGGGCGCCTGCGGCCATGCTCGTTGCGATGAAGCCGCGGCGTGTGATGCGGGGCATGGAACTCTCCGTTCTAAAGTCTAGGCGCGCTGTTCGAGGCCGCGCGGCGTGGCGCGGTAGCCGGTGAGCGTCCGCTCGGCATATTCCAGCCGCCAGGACAGCATCTTCTGGGCATAGTCGCGGACGAGAGCGGCGTAGGCCGGCTCGGCAGCCAGGTTCACGAACTGGTGCGGGTCGTCACGCAGGTCGAAGAAGAGCGGCGGCATGGCCGCGAAGTGCACGTATTTGTACCGCTCGTCCTGCACCACCGCGAGCGCGGCCTGGTCGAGCTTCAGCCCGAGGCCCGTCTGCGGCTGGGAATAGAAGACATCTCGGAAGTCGAACTCGTAATGCACTTCCGTGCGCCAGTCGGCCGGCGGTTCGGCGGCGCAGAAGGGCAGGACGGACCGTCCGACGCACTGGTGCGGCACCGGCATGCCGAGCCAGTCGAGGATGGTCGGCATCGTGTCGATCGTCTCGCTGAAGCGGTCGACGATCGTGCCGCGGCCGGCGTCGGCATGGGCGTCCGGATCGCGCACGATCAGCGGGATGCGGAAGCTCTCGTCGAAATAGCCCACCTTGCCGAGCAGGTGGTGGTCGCCGAGCTGTTCGCCGTGGTCGGAGGTGAAGACGATCAGCGTGTCGTCCCACTGGCCCGTCTCCTTCAGGAAGGCGAAGACGCGGCCGAGTTGGTCGTCGATCTCGGACATCAGGCCGTAATAGGTGGCGCGCATGGTGCGCACCGCGTCCTCGTCCATGTCGCGGGCGAGGCCCTTGCCGCCCTGGAAGAAGCTGCCCTGGCCGATATGCTCGATGTACCAGCGGAGCAGCGGGTGCTGCGCCGCCTCGGCCTCGGCCGTGGCCGCACGCACCGGCGCTGGCATGTCGGCCGGGTCGTACATGTCGTTGTAGGGCGCCGGCGCGATGAAGGGTGGGTGCGGCCGGTAGTAGCCCAGATGCAGGAACCAGGGCCGGTCGCCGCAGCCGCGCAGATAGTTGATGGCGCGCTCGGTGAACCAGGACGTATCGGACAGGGCGGCCGGAATGCGCGACGGGCGCCGGGTCGGTCCGCTCTCGGCGTCCTCGCCTTCGGGCAGCCAGATCGAATCGCGGTTCGCGGGCAGCGCGTAGCCGTGGCTGGCGACCCAGGCGAAATAGGCTTCCTTGTTCGGCTCGAAGGCGCCGACCGGGCGGAAGCCGTCCATCAGGTCGCCCAGGGTGAAGAAGCGCGGATCGTCGGCGGTGGTACCGCGCGGGTCGGGCGTCGTCGTCGTGTAGCCGACCAGGGCCGGGTCGTAGCCGCCCTTGCGCAGCTCCAGCGCCAGGTTGGTGAAGCGCGCGTCGAGCGGGATCGTGTTCTGCACCGCCCGGTGCGTCATCTGGTACTGGCCGGTCAGCAGCGACGCCCGCGCCGGACCGCAGGGTGCGGCCTGGGTGAAGTGGTTGCGGAAGGTCGTCGCTTCGGCGCACAGCGCGTCGATGTTCGGCGTGCGCAGGCCCTTCGTGCCGAGGGCGGGCAGGATGTCGCCGCGCCACTGGTCGACCACGACCAGCAGCACGTTACGCCGGCGCGGCCGGTCTTCGAGGGAGCGTGCGTTCATGGCGGCAGCGTTTAGCAGCGCCGTGTGACCGGCGGTTTTCCGTGCCGCGACGCTTCCGTGACGGTGGTCGCTCCGTCGACAGCGGTCGGCAGCGAGCCTAGAATCCCGGAACAATCGCGCCGGCGAACCGGCGCCGCTTCGGAGGAAGCCCATGGATGCGACGGTGTGCGTCGGCACGGCCGGCATGTCGGTCTGGTTCAGCGACGATCGCGGCGAGACCTGGACCCGGCCCTACAGCGAATCCGGCCTCTACCTGGAATCGCGGGTCTGGTCGCTCGCCGACCATCCCGACCGGCCCGGCGAGGTGCTGGCCGGCACCGACCTCGGCCTCTATCGGGCACGCCTGAAGGACAAGGCTTGGACGCACATTCCGTCGCCGATGGACGACCGGCAAATCTGGTCGCTCGCCATGGCGCCCTGGGATCCGGACCTGATCGTCGCCGGGACGCAGCCGGCCGGCATCTTCCGCTCGACGGACGGCGGCCGGACCTGGGCCGAAGCGAAGGGCGCCTTCGCCGAGGCCTGCATCTTCGTGCACAAGCCGCGGGTGACGCAGATCCTGTTCGACCCGGAGGTGCGCGGGCGGGTGTGGTGCGGCATCGAGATCGACGGCATTCACCGCTCCGACGACGGCGGCGCCAGCTGGACCAAGGTGGCGGGCGAGGGGCTGGTGTCCGAGGACATCCACGGCATCTGCATCACCACCGAAGGTGGCCGGCGCCTGTGGGCGGCGACGAACAAGGGCTTTCACGTCAGCGCGGATGACGGTGCCAGCTTCGCGTTCCGCAAGCTCGACGCGCCGTCGCAATATACCCGCTCGGTCCTTACCGCCGCGGACGGCGAGGGCACGATGTACCTGACCAGCGGCAACGGTCCGCCCGGCGACGACGGCCGCCTGCTGCGCAGCACCGACCATGCCGAGACCTGGGTCGATGTCGGGCTGCCCGGCAAGCTGAACAGTACGCCCTGGTGCGTCGCGACGCACAAGGCCGACCCCAAGCTCCTGTTCTGTGCCAGCAATCTGGGCCAGCTCTTCCGATCCACGGACGGCGGTGCTACCTGGACCAAGCTCGCCCGCGAACTGGGCGAGGTCCGAACCATCCTCTGGGCGCCGCGCTGAACGGGAGCGGCGCTCCATTACCTGCCCCTGGAGCGCCGCTCGTGCCCGAGTCCCGCCGTGGCCGCCCGCTGCCGCCGTCCATCACGAGCCGCCTGCGCCTGCCGGTGATTTCGGCACCCATGCTGCGGGTTTCCGGCCCCGACTTGGTGGCGGCGGCCTGTCGCAGCGGCGTCGTCGGCGCCTTCCCGACCGCGAACGCGCGGACGGTCGAGGAACTCGACGCGTGGCTGACGGATATCGGCGGCCGACTGGCGGAGGCCGAACGGCCGGCCGCGCCCGTCTGTCCCAACCTGATCATCCGCCAGCCGCGGCTGCCCGAGGATCTCGCCTGTCTCGTCCGGCACCGGGTCGAGATGGTCATCACCAGCGTCGGTTCGCCGGCTGCGGTCGTCGGTCCGCTGCACGACATCGGCAGCCTCGTCTTCGCCGACATCGCCTCGCTGCGCCATGCCGAGAAGGCGATCGAAGCCGGCGTCGACGGGCTGATCCTGCTGACGGCGGGGGCGGGCGGGCAGACCGGCTGGGCCAACCCCTTCGCCTTCGTGCGCGCGGTGCGGGCAATCTTCGACGGGCCGATCGTGCTCGCAGGCGGCGTCGGCGACGGCCGCGCGCTGCGTGCGGCCGAGGTTCTCGGCTGCGACCTCGCCTATATGGGCACGCGCTTCATCGCCACGACCGAGAGCATGGCGGTACCGGCCTACAAGGCGATGCTGGTGGCGTCGGGCATGGACGACGTGCTGCTGACCAGGGCCTTCACCGGCCTCGATGCCAGCATGCTGCGGCCGTCGATCGTCGCCGCGGGCCTCGACCCTTCTAAGCTGGACGAGGAGGTCGCCGCCGACCGCGCCAAGGAATTTTACGGCGGCGGTGCGGGCCAGGCCTTCGGCCGGCCGAAGCGCTGGACGGACATCTGGAGCGCCGGCCACTCGGTCTCGGCGGTGGATGAAGTCATGGATACGGCCGACCTGATCGATCGCCTGTGCGTCGAGTACGCGGCCGCCGCCCCGTAACCGGAGAAGCAGATGCGTTCTCTCGTCTTCGCCGCCATTCTCGCGGTCGCCGCTCCGGTATCTGCCGGCGCATCGGCGTGCCGGGATGCCGGGACGCAGGCCGCGATGAACGCTTGCGTGGGCGAGGCATTCGCCGAGGCCGACGCGGCGCTCAACCGCGACTATGGACGGCTTCGCGCGCGACTGAAGGAGGACGCTTCGGCCGAGCGGAAGCTGGTCGCGGCGCAGCGCGCCTGGATCGCGTTCCGCGACGCCGAATGCGCCTTCTCGGCATCGTCTGTCGAAGGCGGGAGCGCCCACGGAATGGTCGTGGCCGAGTGCCGGACGCACCTGACGCGCCAGCGGGTCAAGGAACTGGGCTACTACCTCTCCTGCCGGGAAGGCGACCTCAGCTGCCCGGCGCCGCTGCGTTGACGCGTGCGGTAGCCGGTGCGGTCACGCGGCGCCGCACTTCTCGGGCTTGAGGATCCGCTCGGTCGAGGCGGGATATTTGGCGAGAAGCGCCTCCGGCCGGATGGGACGCGCGACGAGGCCGCCGCCGCAGTTCGGGCAGCGACCGTGGAGGCGTTCGTCGGCACATGTCCGGCAGAAGGTGCATTCGAAGGAACAGATCATCGCATCGGCGGATGCCGGCGGCAGATCGGTGTCGCAGCATTCGCAGTTGGGCCGGATCTGAAGCATCGGTTCGTTCCTCCCTCGATGGATCCCGTTCAGCGCCGCAGCATGCTGCCCAGCATGCCGCGGACGAGGGCGCGGCCGATCGAACTGCCCATCGAGCCGGCGATGCTGCGGCCGACATTCGCGGCGACCTGTCCGGCGATGCGGTTCGCCACGGTGCGGGTGACGTCGCGCGCGACGCGCTGGCCGGCGGTCAGGGGACGGCTGCGGCCGGCGCCGTTGCCGAAGATCGAGCCCAGGAAATCGCCGATCCCGCCGGCTTCGGCCGGCGGTTCCTCGGTCAGGGCCGCGGCGGCGCGCTGCTGCAGCATCTCGAAGGCCGACTCGCGGTCGACCGGCGTGTCGTAGTGGCCGGCGAGTGGACTGTTGTCGATCAGGCCGCGCCGTTCGGACGGTGAGAGCGGGCCGAGGCGCGCGGCGGGCGGCCGGATCAGCGTGCGCTGGACCATCGAGGGGACGCCCTTGCCGTCGAGCGTCGAGACCAGCGCCTCGCCGACCTCCAGGGCGCCGATCACGTCCACCGTCTTGAAGGCGGGGTTCGGCCGGAAGGTTTCCGCCGCGGCACGCACGGCCTTCTGTTCGCGCGGCGTATAGGCGCGCAGGGCGTGCTGTATGCGGTTGCCGAGCTGGGCCGACACGGCGTCGGGAACGTCGAGCGGGTTCTGCGTGACGAAATAGACGCCGACGCCCTTGGAGCGGATCAGCCGGACCACCTGCTCCACCTTGTCGACCAGTGCGTCCGGCGCCTCGTCGAACAGCAGGTGCGCCTCGTCGAAGAAGAAGACCAGCTTCGGCCGCTCCGGGTCGCCGACCTCAGGCAGGGCCTCGAACAGTTCGGACAGCAGCCACAGCAGGAAGGTGGCGTACAGGCGCGGGCTCTGCATCAGCCGATCGGCGGCCAGGAGCGAGACATAGCCGCGTCCGTCGCGGGTCGTGCGCATCAGGTCGCCGATCTCGAAGGCGGGCTCGCCGAAGAACCGGTCGCCGCCCTGCTGCTCCAGCACCAGCAGGCGGCGCTGGATCGCACCGACGGTCGCCTTCGACACATTGCCGTAGCGCGTGGTCAGGACCGACGCGTTCTCCGCGATGTGCGCCAGCATCGCCTGGAGGTCCTTCAGGTCGAGCAGCAGCATCCCCTGTTCGTCGGCGATGCGGAAGGCGATGTTGAGGGCGCCCTCCTGCGCATCCGTCAGGTTCATCAGCCGGGCGAGCAGCAGGGGGCCCATCTCCGAGACCGTCGCGCGGACCGGATGCCCCTGGTCGCCGAACAGGTCGAGCGGCACCGCCGGAAAGCGGTCATGGGCGTAGTGCGCCATGCCGATCGCGGCGGCGCGGGCGGCGAGGAAATCGCGCGGCTCGCCCTGGGTGGCGATGCCGGACAGGTCGCCCTTGATGTCGGTCACGAACACCGGCACGCCGGCGTTGGAGAAACCCTCGGCGAGCACCTGAAGCGTGACTGTCTTGCCGGTGCCGGTGGCGCCGGTGATCAGGCCGTGCCGGTTCGCGCGGCGCAGATCCAGATATTGCGGGAGTTCAGCACCGCCGATGAAGATCCTGCCGTCCTCGTCCACCGTCAGCCCCTCGACCGAACCCACGCGCCACACTTTAGGCGAGGCGCGGGAGCGCGGCCAGCGCGGCCGCCGGAGGAACCGTGCGCGGCGGTTCAGCCGGCGTTGCGATCGACCGCCGTCGACCAGCGCTCGATACCCGGGAAGCGGAGCGTGACCGAGGTTCCGGCATCCGCGGCGCTCTCCAGGACGAGGCTGCCGCCGTGCATCTCCACCAGCCGCTTGGTCAACGGCAGCCCGAGCCCAGTCCCCTCCTTGTCGCGCGCCAGGGCGTGCGGCACCTGGCGGAACGGCTCCATCACGGTCGCCAGATCCTCGGCGGCGATGCCGATGCCGGTGTCGCGCACGGTCAGCAGCAGGTCTCCGTTCTCCCCAATTTCGGCGGCGATGGTGACGCTGCCGCCAGCGGGCGTGAACTTGACCGCGTTGGAGAGGAGGTTCAGCAGGATCTGCTTGAAGCGCTTCGCATCGCCCCGGAGCACATGCACATCCGGCGCGAACGACGCCGTCGTATGCAAGCCCGCCTTCGCCATGCTGGGACGCATCATGCGCAGGCACGTCTCGACCTCGCTGCGCACGTCTAGATCGGCCCACTGCAGGACGAGTTTGCCGGCGTCGATCTTCATGAAGTCGAGGATGTCGTTGATCATGTCGAGCAGATGCTGGCCCGATGTGAGGATGTCGGTGGCATAGGACAGGTAGATTGTGTTGGCCACCGGGCCCATCGTCTCCGTCCGGATCATGTCGGCGAAGCCGATGATCGCATTGAGAGGCGTCCGCAGTTCGTGGCTCATGCCCGCGAGGAAATCGGACTTGGCGCGGTTGGCGCGCTCGGCCTCGGCGGTGGCGGCGCGCAGCTTTTCCTCGGTCTGCTTGCGCATGCTGATATCCCGCAGGACGGCGGTGAATGTGGTGGCCCCGCCCTGGGTGAAGTGGGAGATCGACGCTTCGGCAGGAAAGTGGCTGCCGTCCTTGCGCCGTCCGATAACTTCCGCGCGCTCGCCCATCATGCGGGAAGGCACCGGTGCGAAGGCGAATGCCTGCATCCATCCCGCGTGATCGTGCCGGATCTCCACCGGCAGGAGCATCTCCAGTCCACGGCCCAGCACCTCTTCCGCCGTGAAGCCGAAAATGCGCTCGGCCCCCTTGTTGAACAGCGTGATCCTATGCCGGGAGTCGGCCGAAACGATGGCGTCGTCGGCGATGTCGAGAAGCCGCGCGAGCCGGGCCTCCGACTCCCGCACCTTCCGCTCCGCGGCCCGCCGGATCGTGATGATCCGCAGCGTCAACACCAGGAGCGTCTCGCCGCCGACCACGGCATCGACGGCATTGACCGCAACGGGCACGAGTTGCCCGGAGCCGACGACGATGTCGATATCCGCCGCACGCCGCCGTCGCAGCCAGCGGACGACGGCCGCAGAGACAGGCCGCCGGCGGCGATCGGTCGGCGGAAGCAGAACCTCGATCGGCAGGCCGAGATAGGCGCTCTTTCCAGCGTCGAAGATGGCCTCGGCGGCGGGATTGAGATAGCGGATCGCGCCGCCGCGGGTTACGGCGAGCACGCCTTCCGACACGGCCTCGACCACCGCCCGAAAAAAACAGTCGATGGTGTCGACGCCTGCGTCTGGGTCGTGGTTCGACGAACGACCGCCGGAAGGGAGCGGCCTCTCGGCCCGGTCGGAACTCATCGCTGTCTAGGGACGACCATTATGGACGGCGGGCCATGTCTGCGTGCGGCGGGAGGCCGTGGCCGTTGTTCCGACTGCGGGTGCACTGCGGCCCTCCCCGCGACGCTGTGGCGCGGCCCTCGCCCTGTGCAACGACTGTATCATTTGCCGAAATTACCAGCATTGGCGCGCGCCGCTCAATATTGGCGGGCGCAATGCTTGAGAGATAAATGCGGCAATTAAGTAATCTATGTTACCGGCCGCGGCCGCGGGATCGTCTATGCGTGTGCTCCTGGGGCCCGGCACGGCGCCGTAGCCATGACGCGGGATGATGGACGCCGCCGAGCCTGTTCGCGCGTTTCGCCATGCCCGGCCCGTCTGGGAGGCGTGAAGCGGTGATGCGACCGATGTTCGGGTGTGGCGAATGTCCGGTGCGGGACATCGCCTTCTACGGGTGTACGCTCGACCTGGAGCGGCAGCGCGGCGTTGTCCGGCGCCTGCCCGCGCGGTCGACGATCACGACGGCGGGCACCGATGGATCGTCGATCTACACCGTCCGGTCCGGGTGGGCCATCGCCTACCGGCAGGCACCGGGGGGCCGCCGGCAGATCCTCGACTTCGTCCTGCCGGGCGACATCGTGAACCTCGAACTCCTGGTGGGGCGGGAGACCACCTGCTCGGTGCGGAGCATTACGCCAGTCGTGCTGTGCGGCTATTCCGCCGCCACGATCCAGGAGATTCTATCGCGGCACCCGGCGGCTCAGGCGCGGTTGGTCAGGTCGCTGCTGCAGACGCTGCGCGATGCGGGAAACCGGATCGTCGACCTCGGCGCGCGGTCGGCCGCGCAGGCCATCGCGGCCATGGTGCTGGATGTCCGCCGCCGGCTGAGCGAGCGTGGGATGGTCCGGGGCAACCGCTTCGACTGGCCGGTGACGCAGGAGATCGTGGCCGACCTTCTGGGGATTTCTCGCGTCCACGTCACGCGCATGTTCGCGCAGTTGCGGAACGAAGGTCTCATGGAGGTTCAGTCGGGAGAGATGGTCATCCCGGACCACGAGCGGCTCAGGGCCTTCGCGGAGGGCATGTGACGCACGCTGGCGTCCTTCACCGGAACATCAGGACGGGGATTCGGCACGAGCGCACCATCTCGGTCGTGGTGCTGCCGATGATCAGGTGGCGGATGCGCGAATGGCCGTAGGCGCCCATGACCAGCAGGTCGGCACCGCCATCGTCGACGCGCGCCGCGATCACCTCCTCGGGATAGCCGGGCTCCACCGCCGCGACCACGTCGAAGCCTGCCCCGCGTAGCCGGGCGGCGGCGGCGTCCAGTTGCCGCCGCGCCTCGCTCTCGGTGGACCCGGCGAGCAGGATCGTACAGCGCAGGCCGCGCAGGAGCGGCCCGGCGGCGATGTACTCGACCGCCTTGATCGCACTCGGCCCGCCGTCGAAGGCGATCAGGAACCGGCGGATCGGGTGGAAGGCGCGCGACGCCACCAGGATCGGCCGTCGGCTCGCACGGGCAATCCGCTCCAGGTTGGAGCCGAGATGCAGCTTGGCGAAGTCGGCCGCCTCGCCCCGCTTGCCGATCACGAGCAGGCTGGCCTGCTCCTCGATCTCCGCCAGGGTCTCGACGATGTCGCCGCTGCGCAGCGCCGTCGTCACCGACGGCCGATCGAACCCTGCCTCCGGCTGGGCCTGTGCCGCGATGCGCGCCTTGGCCTCGTCCAGGATCAGGCCGGCGCGGGCATGGGCGAGCTTCGCCTTCTGCTCGTCGAGGGCGGCGAGCTCCGTCAGCAGCATCTCCTGGGCACCCGCGCCCAGGCTGCCGCTGAAGTCCGTGGGCAGCGTCGAGATCTCGCGCCGCCCCAGCACATGGACCAGCTGCAGCGGTGCCCCGGACCTGGCGGCCGCCCAAGCGGCGTGGTCGCAGACGCTGTGCGAGTAGGCGGATCCGTCGATGCAGGCGACCACCTTGTCCATCTGCCGCTCCCGCTGTGCGCCCGGCGCGCGTGTCCCGCTTCAGGATCATACGCCAAAGGCGGCCGATCAATGGCCGGTCGACTGCGCCCCTCTGCCTGCGATCGTCGCGATTGCGAGTTGTTCGCACATCCTCTAGGTTCCGGCCGCGCGTTGCGATTGAGATCGCATCGCAACAACCTTTCGAGCACGGTCGGGGGCGGATCGGAAAATGTCGAGTGGCCATACGGGGCGAACAGAAGGACGGCGGGGCGGCTCGGCTCGGCTGTGGACGACGGCCGCTGCCGGCGCGGTGATCGCGACGCTGGCCGGGGCGGTGCCGGCCAACGCGCAGACGGGGGGTGTCCCGACAGCCGGCGATGATCGACCCGCGGATCCCGCGACGGCCGTTCTCGCCCCGATTTCGGTCGAAGCCGTTGCCGGACCGCCGCCGACGGCGTCGATCGGAACGACGCCACCGGCCTATGCCGGCGGGCAGGTGTCCCGCGGCGGACGCCTCGGCGCGCTCGGCAATCGCGACATGATGGACGTGCCGTTCCAGGTCACCGGCTATACTGAGGAACTGATCCGCAACCAGCAGGCCGAGACGATCGCCGACGTCCTGGCGAACGATCCGACGGTGCGGACGACCAATACCTTTGGCAATTTCGGCGAGCAGTTCGTCATCCGCGGCTTCCCGGTGACGGGCGAGGACATCGCGATCAACGGCCTGTACGGCATCGCGCCGCGCCAGATCATCGCGACCGAGTTCTACGAGCGCGTCGAACTGCTGCGCGGCGCCAACGCGTTCCTGAACGGCATCGCCCCGTCGGGCGGCGGCATCGGCGGCAGCATCAATCTTGTCCCGAAACGGGCCGGCGACGCGCCGCTGACCCGCTTCACCGGCAGCTGGGCGCAGGATTCGCGCTTTGGTGCGGCCGCGGACATCAGCCGCCGCTTCGGCGCCGACAAGCAGTTCGGCGCGCGGGTGAACGCTGCCTATCGCGACGGCGAGACCGCCATCGAGGACGAGACCCGGGCGCTGACCCTCCTCGGTCTCGGCCTCGACTGGCGCGGCGAGGACGCCCGGGTGACGCTCGACGTGGGATATCAGCGCCAGCGCGTCGATAATGGCCGCCCCGTCGTGAACCTCTCGGGCCCCGGCGTGCCCGACGTTCCGGACGCGGACGAGGGCTACGCGCAGGACTGGTCCTTCTCCAAGATGCGCGACACCTTCGCACAACTCTCGGGCGAGTACGACTTCGCGCCGAACGTCACCGGACACGCCACCTTCGGCATCCGCGACATGCGCGAGGACGGCGACTATGCCAATCCGACGGTGGATCGGAACGGCGACGGCACCGTCGGGCGGCTGACGGTGCCGCGCGAGGATCTGGCGCTCAGCGGTCAGGCGGGGGTGCGCGGCGAGGGCGTGACAGGACCGGTGATCCACCGCTTCGATGCCGGCGTCTCGGTGCTGCGGACGACCAATCGCAACGCCTTCTCCTTCGGCTCGGGTCAGGCCTTCGACCTCGACGACCCGGAGAAGCTTCCGCGCCCCGGCACGACGTTCAGCGGCGGCGATTTCCACGACCTGCCCAAGGTCAGCCGCGTCGATCTGCACAGCGTCTACGTGTCCGACACGCTCGGTTTCCTCGACGACCGGGTGATGCTGACCCTCGGCGTGAGGCAGCAGTGGCTCGAGGCGCGCAACTACGACCGGAATACGCGGAGCAAGACCGAGACGTTCGACCAGCAGGCGATCTCCCCGGTCGTCGGCATCGTCGTAAAGCCGACCGAGGATATCTCGCTCTATGCGAACCGAATCGAGGGGCTGACCCAGGGGCCCACAGCCCCACTGACCGCGATCAATGCGGGTGAAATGTTCGACCCCTACAAGTCGGTCCAATACGAAGTCGGCGGCAAGTGGGACCTCGGCCGCTTCGCACTGTCGGTCGCATTGTTCCAGACCAAGCAGCCGGTGGGCTTCACCGATCCCACCACGCTCGAATACGACGTCGACGGCGAACAACGGCATCGGGGCCTGGAATTCACGATGTTCGGCGAGCCGATCGACGGGCTCCGCCTGCTCGGCGGCGCGGTGCTGACCGATGCCGTGCTGAAGAAGACGGCGGGCGGGACGAACGACGGCAATGACGGCGTCGGCGTGCCGGAATACCAGCTGAACGTCGGCGCCGACTGGGATCTGCCGTTCCTGCGCGATGTCGCCGTCTCCGCGCGGGTGCTGCATACGGGCAGCCAGTATGCGAACGCGGCCAACACGCAGAAGATCGACGGCTGGACCCGGCTCGACATCGGCGCGCGCTACACGCTCCAGGTCGACGAGCACCCGGTCGTCATCCGCGCCAACGTCCTCAACGTCACCAACGAAGCCTACTGGGCATCGGCGTTCAACGGCTACCTGACGCAGGGGGCGCCGCTTACGGCGAAGCTCTCCGTCGGCGTCGACTTCTAGGTTCCGAGGCACCGGCGCCGCCCCTTTCCGGTGTGGCGCGGCACCCGCCGTCTCCGCAGGGCTCGCGACATGACCAACCGCGCGATCAAGGCTTGGTACCTCGTCCACAAGTGGACGAGCCTCGTCTGCACCGTGTTCCTGCTGATGCTGTGCCTGACCGGACTGCCGCTGATCTTCCACGACGAGATCGACGCGCTGCTCGACGAGCAGCCGCCGCTTGCCGACCTGCCGGCGGAGACGCCGCTGCTGTCGCTCGACGACATGGTCGCCGCCGCGGTCGTCGCCTATCCCGGTGAGCGGCCGCTCTACATGAGCTTCGATATTGACCGCCCCGTGGTCAACGTCACCACGGGGCCGACGGCGGCGGCCACGGTCGACCAGATGCACATCACGCCGATCGACCGTCGGACGGCCGAGATCGTCGGCAACATCGTGGAGGAAGGGATCATGCACGTGATCTTGCGTCTCCACGTCGACATGTTCATGGGCCTGCCGGGCGAGCTGTTCCTCGGCTTCATGGGCTTTATGTTCTTCGTCGCGATTGTGTCGGGCGTCGTCGTCTACGCGCCGTTCATGCGCAAGATTGCCTTCGGCACGGTGCGCACCTCGCGCAGCCGCCGGCTGAAATGGCTCGACCTGCACAACGTGCTGGGCATCGTCACGCTGATGTGGGCGAGCGTCGTCGGCCTGACCGGCGTCGTGAATACCCTGTCGACGCCGTTGGTCGACGTCTGGCGGCGCGATCAGCTGGCGGCGCTGGTGGCGCCCTATGCCGGGCAGCCGCCGTCGGAGCGGTTCGACGCCGTCGATGCCGCGGTGCGGACGGCAATGGCCGCCGCCCCCGGCACGCGGCCACAGTTCGCGGCCTTTCCCGGCGTGCGCTTCAGCAGCAACCACCACTATGCCGTCTGGCTGCGCGGCGCCACGCCCGCTACCCAGCAGCTGCTGACGCCGGCGCTGATCGATTCGCAGACGGGCGAGCTGACGGCGATGGCCTCGATGCCGTGGTACATGCTCGTCCTGCGCCTCTCGCAGCCACTGCATTTCGGCGACTATGGCGGCATGCCGATGAAGATCCTCTGGGCGGTGCTCGACCTCGTCACGATCGTCATCCTGGGGAGCGGCCTCTATCTCTGGCTCGGCCGGCGGCGGACGTCGATCGATGCGCGCCTCAGGGAACTGGACAGCGGCGGCCGCGCCGGCAGCGCCGGCAACGTGGCGGAACCGGCGGAATGAACGCGTCGGCGCGCCGGGCGCGGAATTCCCTGGCGGCGATCTTCGCTGCCCCGACCGCGATCGCCCTGGTCAGCATCGTCGGCCTCGTCGCGGGCCTGCTCGGGGATGGGTGGCACGACCTGCTCTCCTGGGTCGGCCTCGGCGTCCCGGCCACCGTCATCCTTTGGTCGCTGGCGCTCCGGAGGCGATAGGCCGCCTGTTTCCCGCCTCAATACGGCATTGTACGTTCGCGCCGTACCCGCCGCCCTACACCGGCATGACGAATCGCGGGACTGGAGACGCGCATGAACGAGATGGCGCCCCTCGGGGCCGACGTCCTGCCGGCAGGCGTACGCGGCCGGTTCGTCGACGGGATCAACGGCCTGCGGGTGCACGTGCTGGAGGCGGGGTGGGAGACGCCGGGCCGTCCCTGCGTCCTGTTGCTGCACGGCTTCCCGGAGATCGCCTACAGCTGGCGCAAGGTCATGCCGGCGCTGGCGGCGGCCGGCTACCACGTGCTGGCACCCGACCAGCGCGGCTACGGCCGGACGACCGGCTGGGACGCGGACTATGACGGCGATCTCGGCTCGTTCCGGCTGCTGAACCTGGCGCGGGACGCGCTCGGCGTGCTGTCGGCCTTCGGCCATCGTTCGGCCGCGGCCGTCGTGGGACACGATTTCGGCGCGTCCGTCGCCGCCTGGTGCGCACTGGTGCGGCCCGACGTGTTCCGCGCGATGGTGCTGATGAGCGCACCGTTCGCGGGGCCGCCGGCCGTGCCGTTCGGGACCGCCGACAGCCCGGCGCCCGGCCCGGCCGGACCCTCGATCCACGACGATCTCGCCGCCCTCGACCGGCCGCGCAAACACTATCAGTGGTATTATTCGACCCGCGACGCGAATGCCGACATGTGGCGGGCGCCGCAGGGCGTGCACGATTTCCTGCGCGCCTATTTCCACCAGAAGAGCGCCGACTGGACGGACAACAAGCCGTTCCCGCTGAAGGCGTGGACGGCCAGCGAACTGGCGCAGCTGCCGACCTACTACGTCATGGACCGCGACCGGACGATGGCGGAGACGGTGGCGCCGGAGATGCCGTCGCCGGAGCACGTCGCGGCCTGCGGCTGGCTGACGGAGACGGAACTGGCGGTCTACAGCGGCGAATATGGCCGCGTCGGCTTCCAGGGCGGCCTGCAATGGTATCGCTGCCGCACGTCCGGCCGCTTCAACGGCGAACTGGAGCTGTTCGCCGGCCGCACCATCGATGTGCCGTCGCGCTTCATCGCCGGCGCCAGCGACTGGGGTATCCACCAGACGCCCGGCGCGCTGGAGAAGATGCGCACCCAGGCCTGCACCCGGATGGACGGCGTCCACCTGATCGACAGCGCCGGCCACTGGGTCCAGCAGGAGCAGCCGGACGCGGTGAACGGGCTGCTCCTGGACTTTCTCGCGACACAGCGGTGAGGCCGGGCGCGGCCGGGCTGCTGCTTCTGGCGCTCGGCGGCTGCACGGCGGTCATCGTCCCGCCGCCGGCACCCGAGCGGCCGCTCCGTGCGGCGATCCTCGATCACGGCCGCCATTCCAGCCTGATGCTGGAACTGCCGGCGGGAGAGGGGCTCGTCCGCTACAGCTATGGCGACTGGGACTGGTATGCCCTCGGCCGGACCGGCGTCGGACAAGGCAGTGCCGCCCTGCTCTGGCCGACCCAGGCCGCGCTCGGCCGGCGCCGCTACGCTGCTCCGGCCGTGGCTCCCGCGGAGATGCCCGCCGCGGCCGTGGCGCCGCTGCGCGTCCCCGTCGAGGAAGCGCTCTGGTTCGCAGCTGACGAGGACCGGGTGCGCGCACTGGTCGCGCAGCTCGACGCGGTCTTCGCTGCGAACATAGGGACCAGGGTCTACAATCCGGCGTTCGACCTGGAATTCGTGCACTATCCCGCCAGCTACACGTTGACCGACAATTCCAACGCCAAGGTGGCCGAATGGGCGACGGCGCTCGGGGCCGACGTCCAGGGGTCGGTCCTGCTGTCGGCCCGGGCGTTGAGGGAGCGGCAATGACGGGCGACCTGCGAGCCGACGGAGCGTAGGCGTGAGGTATCTTCGGCTGCTGCTGGTTCTTTGCGCCGTCGCTGCCGCTGCCGCCGGCGCATACTGGTGGTGGTTCGGCCGTCCTGTGCCCGTCGCGACCGTACAGCCGACGCGCGGCGACGCGGCCGAACTCGTCTATGCGAACGGCGTGGTCGAGCCGCGCTACTGGGCCAAGGTGACGCCGCTCGTCCGCGAGCGGATCGTCGAGCGATGCGACTGCGAGGGGGCGGAGGTGACGCGCGGCGCCGTGCTCGGGCGCCTCGATACGCGCGAGGCCGAGGCGACGCTCGCCGAACTGGAGGCGCGGCGGCGCCTGGCGCTGGCGGAGCGCGATCGCGTCGCCGCACTGGTCGGGCGAAACATCGCGGCGGCCAAGGACCTCGACCGAACGCGCAGCGACCTCGCCCAGATCGAGGCGTTGATCGTCGGCCAGAAGGCGCGGCTGGAGAACTATGTCCTGCGCGCGCCGATGGACGGGACCGTCCTGCGCGAGGATGGCGAGGTCGGCGAGATCGCCGAGCCGGGTGAGGCGCTGTTCTGGGTCGGCCGGCCAATCCCGCGCGTGGTCATCGCGGACGTGAACGAGGAGGACATTCCGCGCGTCGCCGTGGGCCAGCGCGCGTTGCTGCGGTCGGATGCTTTCGTCGACCGCAGCCTGGAGTCCGTCGTCGACAACATCACGCCCAAGGGCGATCCGGTGGCGAAGACATACCGCGTGCGACTGATGCTGCCGGACGATACGCCGCTGATGATCGGCATGTCCGTCGACGTGAACATCGTGGTGCGCGTATCGGCGGATGCGCTGCTGGTGCCGTCCGTGGCGCTCGACGGCGACAGGCTCTTCGTGGTCGAGGGCGGGGTGGCGGAGCGTCGTGCCGTGAGGCCCGGGATCCGTGGCACCGAGGCGACCGAGATCCTGTCGGGGCTCGATCCCGGCGCCCGCGTGATCTCGCCCTATCCGGAGACCCTCGCCGACGGTGCGCGCGTCGAGACGACCGCCGCTGCAGCGGGCAGGGCTGAGTAGCGCGGATGCGCCTCGTCCTGGATATCGCCTTCACCCACATCGCCGGCCGCGGCCGGCAGACGCTGGTGGCGGTGGTCGGCGTCGCCGTGGGAGTCGGCTTCTCGATCGCGATGGCCGCACTGATGCAGGGCAGCCAGGACGATTTCGTCGAGCAGCTGATCAACGCGATGCCGCACGTCCAGATCACCGACGACCGACGCACGCCGCCGCGCCAGCCCGCGGAGGACGTCTTCGCCGCCACCGCCATCGCCGGACTGCGCCCGCGCGAGGATCGCCGCGGCATCATCAATCCGACGGCCGCACAGGCCTGGCTGGACGGCTGGATCGGTGCCGGCGAGGGACGGCTGCACGGGCGGCTCGCGCCGAGCCTCCGCACCCAGGGGGTGGTGCGCTATGCCGGGCGCGACGTGGGGGCCGCCATCATCGGCATCGAGCCGGATGCCGAGCGCGGTGTCTCGCCGATCATCGAGGATTTCGTCGCCGGCAGCTTCGCGGCGCTGGCGGCGGGCGGCAACAATGTCGTCGTCGGCGACCGGATGGCCGAGCGGCTGGGGGCGACGTTCGGCGACACCGTCACCCTCGTGTCCTCCACCGGCCTGACGCGCGGCTTCAAGATCGTCGGTCTCTTCCACACCGGCACGACCGCCCGCGACGAAGGCGAGGCCTATGTGCTGCTCAAGAACGCCCAGATCGTCAGCGAGCGCCCGAACGCGATCAACGAGTTCCGCATCAAGCTCGGCGACCCCAACGCGGCGCCCGCCGTCGCACGGCGCGCCGAGGCGCAGCTCGGCTACAAGGCGGTGGCGTGGCAGGAGGCGAACGAGTCGCTGCTGGAGGCGCTCGTCGTGCGCAACGTCATCATGTACACCGTCGTCGCCGCCATCATGCTCGTCGCCGGCTTCGGCATCTTCAACATCGTCTCGACGATCACCCACGAGAAGGCGCGCGACATCGCCATCATGAAGTCGCTCGGCTTCAGCCGGGGCGACATGCAGAGCCTCTTCGTCGTCGAGGGCATCGTCATCGGCGCCGCGGGCTCGGTTGCCGGCTGGCTCCTAGGGTTCTCGCTGGTCTATGCGCTCTCCCAGGTCCGTTTTGAGCTGGCGGCGACGGGTCGCGAGATGACGCACCTGCCGGTCGCCTGGAGCCTTCTGCACTATCTGCTCGCCGCGGCCTTCGCACTGGCGTCGGCGGCGGTGGCCGGCTATCTGCCGGCGCGGCGTGCGGCGCGCCTGAACCCGGTCGAGATCATCCGGGGCGCGTCGTGAGCGACGGCACGGCACCGCTGATTGAGGCCGAGCACCTGACGCGCGTGCTGCCGGCGACGGTGCCGGTGACCCTGGTACAGGACGTGTCGCTGTCGATCGGGGCGCGCGAACTCGTCGCTGTCACGGGGCCCTCGGGGTCCGGCAAGTCGTCGCTGCTCTACCTGCTGGGCCTTCTGGACCGGCCGACCGGGGGCGTGCTGCGCATCGCCGGCCGGGATGCGGGGCCGATGAGCGAACGCGAGCGGGCGGAGACGCGGCTCGCGCTGCTCGGCTTCGTCTTCCAGTTCCACTTCCTGCTGCCCGAGTTCACGGTGCGCGAGAATGTCGAACTGCCGATGCGCAAGCGCGCCCGGCTGACCCGAGGGCAGATGCGCGAGCGCGCTGCGGGGCTGCTCGGCTCGCTGGGGCTCGGCGATCATCTCGACAAGCGGCCGGATCAGCTCTCCGGTGGCCAGCGCCAGCGGGTGGCCGTCGCGCGGGCGCTGGCCAACGATCCGCCGGTGGTGTTCGCCGACGAGCCGACTGGCAGCCTGGACACGAAGAGTTCGGCGCAGGTCTTCGCGATCCTCGAGGATCTGGTGCGGACGGGCGGCAAGACCGTCGTCGCGGTCACGCACGACCTAGACATGGCATCGCGCATGGACCGGCGCATCCACCTGGTGGACGGTAGACTCGAGAGCGACGAGCGCAACGGCCGAGGCGCCTGAACCCCTTAGAGTGCCTTGCGGAAGGTCAGGTTGATGCGCGCCCGGCCGAGCAGCGGGTGCGTGCCGTCCTTCAGCGGCGCAACGCCGTGGAAGGCGAGGCGGGCCGGGCCGCCCCAGACGACCACGTCGCCATGCGCCAGGGGCACCCGGCGGGCCTTGTCTGTCCGTTCGGAGCCGCCGAACAGGAAGGTCGCCGGCAGGCCGAGCGAGACCGACACGATGGGCGCGGCATAGTCCCGCTCGTTGCGGTCCTGGTGGAGCGTCAGCCGCGCACCGGGCTCATACCGGTTGATCAGGCAGGCGTCGGGGGCGAAGCTGGGAAAGCCTCCGGCCGTGGCGGCCCGGGTCGCGAGCGCACCGAAAGCCGGCGGCATCGCGGGCCAGTCGTTCCCCGTCTCCGGATCCGCCGCATCGTAACGGTAGCCGCGCCGGTCGGTGATCCAGCCGGCATTGCCGCAGTTGGTCATGGCGACCGACATGCGGAACCCGCCGGGTGTCGTCATGTGGCGGAAGGGTGCCGCGGCGGTCACGGCGGCCACGCCAGCCAGGATCTCTTCCTCGAACGGCAGCGCGAATCCCGGCAGCAGCACCGCACCGTCGGCCAATGGGACCGCCGATCGTTCGCTCTCGAACAGGTCGCGGGTCATGGGCGTCACGTCGCGTCGTGGAAGATGATGCCGAGGGTGTGGCGCCGGCCGCTGCGCACGGTACCGACGCCGTGTCGCATCTGCACGCGATAGTCGCCGCGTGTTCCTGCCACGGGCCGGTGGCGTACGGCGAACACCACCGCGTCGCCCTGCCGCAGCGGCACGACCTCGGCCCGCGATTGCATGCGCGGGCGCTGCTCGGTCAGCACGAACGCGCCACCCTCGAAGTCTCGCTCCGGCTCGGAGAGCAGGATCGCCATCTGCAGCGGGAAGACGTGCTCGCCGTAGAGATCCTGGTGCAGGCAATTGTAGTCGCCCGGGCCGTAGCGCAGCAGCAGCGGCGTCGGCCGGGTCTGGCCGGCGGCGTGGCAGCGCTCGAGGAATGCGGCGTGCGCCCCCGGGAACCGGGGCGCCAGGCCCATGCGCTCGTGCCAGCGGTTCGCCACTGCCGCCAGATGCGGGTAGGCGGCCGTGCGGAGGGCGCCCACGAGATCCGGCAGCGGGTAGGCGAAGTATCTGTATTCGCCGCGGCCATAACCGTGCCGGGCCATCACCACGCGGCTGCGGAAGCGCGATTCGTCGCCGTCGTAGAGGGCGGCCACCGCATCGCATGTTTCGGGTGTCAGCAATCCGCGGATCGCGGCGCTGCCGGCTGCATCCAGGTCGCCCGCGATGCGTGGCCAGTCGAGGGCATCGATGCGGGCGCTGATCGTCTCGGACATGGCTTCTTCCCGAACGGTGCGTCGTGACGGGGAGGTAGGCGCCGCCGGATCGGCGCGCATTCCGATTCTTGCGGCGGCCGTCACGGTCTTCACGCGTGAAGGGCGATGCGCTGACGTTCGACGAGGTCTATAATAAATAAACAGGTCGCGGATGCTCGTGGCCGTCGACCGGCCAGAGAGCCTGATGGTTCGGCCGCGGCCTCCCAAGCCTTGTAGCGGGAGGAACGCAGATGACGATCCGAAACCCCGTCGAATGGGTCGCCGACCAGTTCGGCAATACGGTGCATGGGCTGGATGCCGCCGGCCGTTCCCTCAGCGTGACCGAAGAGGATCGCGACCTGGCACCGCCAGCCGTGCGCCGGATCACGGTCGCCGATGTCCGGGAGGCGCTTCGGGCGGGCATCCGGGACTTTGCGGCCTATCGGACCGACGTCCTGTTCATCGGCGTCGTCTACCCGATCGCAGGCCTCATCCTGGCGCGGCTGATGGCCGGCTACGACATGCTGCCGCTGGTTTTTCCGCTCGTTTCGGGCTTCGCCTTGCTCGGACCGGCCGCGGCGGCCGGCCTCTACGAGATGAGCCGACGGCGCGAACGGGGGGAGGATGCCGGCTGGACCGATGCTTTTCGCGTCTTCAGTTCCCCGTCTATCGCCGGGATCGCGATCCTGGGCTTCGTGCTGGCCGCGATCTTCGGCCTGTGGCTCGTCGCCGCGATGGCGATCTATGGAGCGACGCTCGGACCCGCGATGCCGCAATCGTTCGGCGCCTTCGTGACCGAGGTGTTCACGACGCCGGCCGGGTGGGCGCTGATCGTCTTCGGTGTCGGCGTCGGCTTCCTGTTCGCCGTGCTGACCCTGACGATCAGCGTCGTCTCGTTCCCGCTTCTGCTCGACCGGCGGGTGCGGGTGACGACGGCTGTCCTGACCTCGATGCGCGTCGTCACGGAGAATCCCGTGCCGATGATGGTCTGGGGCCTGATCGTCGCGACCGGACTTGCGCTGGGTGCCCTGCCGCTGCTGCTCGGCCTGATCGTGGTGGTCCCCGTGCTGGGCCACGCCACCTGGCACCTCTACCGGAAGACCGTGGGCTGACGGGTCGGCGGCACCCGCCGCACCGTGGCGGCGGGTGCGGCGCCCTCAAACGGCGACGTAGCCGCCGTCGACATTGTAGTTGGCGCCGTTGACGTAACTGGCGCGGTCGGAGCAGAGCCAGCAGACCATTTCGGCGATCTCCTGCGCCGTCCCCATGCGGCGCATCGGCGTCATGCCCAGGATGTGCTCGCCGCGCCGGGCCATCGTGTCGCGCGTCATGTCGGTCTCGATATAGCCGGGGCAGACGGAATTGGTCCGGATCCCGGCCTCGGCATATTCGATCGCGGCGGTCTTGGTCAGGCCGACCACGCCGTGCTTGGCAGCGACGTAGGCGGACGAGGTGGGAAGCCCGATCAGCCCGGCGATGGAGGCGGTGTTGACGATCGCCCCGCCGCCACCCTGTGCCGTCATCTGCTTCAGCTCGCTCCGCATGCTGAGCCAGACGCCCTTCAGGTTGACCGCGACCATGCGATCGAACGCTTCCTCCGACCAGTCGGCGGTCTTCTGACCGGCCGCGTCCACCTGATACCCGGCGATGCCCGCATTGTTGAACGCACAGTCGAGCCGGCCGAAGGCCGCGACGGCGGCCGCCACCATCTTCTCGACCTGGTCCCGGCTACTGACGTCGCAGGTGACGGAGATCGCCTGGCCGCCGGCATCATTGATCATGGAAACCGTCTCCGCGGCGCCGTCGGCGCTCATGTCCGCGACGGCGACCCGTGCACCCTCGCGCGCGAACAGCAGGGCCGCCGCCCGGCCGATCCCGCGGGCGCCGCCGGTGATCAGGGCCGCCTTGCCTTCGAGCATGCGCGCGGGCGGCTTCTGCGGAGCTTCGACCATTGTTCCCTCCAACCCTCGTTATTGTTCCGCCAGTCTAAGCGGCATCGTCCCTGGCGAGATAGAGGAGCCCGGCGGCGCGGAGGGGGGCGGAGCGGACAGCAGAACGCCCGGACCGATCTCTCGGCCCGGGCGCGTTCGCCGTGTACCCGGCGGTGATTCAGCGGCGGAGCATCAGTGACGGCTCTCCCAGTTCTGAAGTTGACGTTCCGCCTCGTCCTTCTCGACGCCGTAGCGCTCCTGCACACGCCCGACGAGCTTGTCCCGGCTTCCTTCCACGAAGGTGAGATCGTCGTCGGTGAGTTTGCCCCACTGCTGCTTCACCTCGCCCTTCATCTGGTTCCAGTTGCCGCGAACCTGTTCCCAATTCATGGCCGGCTCCGTTGCTGTTTCCGTTGTCTGAGAAACAGGGCGACGGCAGGGCGGTTCCCTGGCCGCGCGGCGCTACGACTCGAAGGTCGTCTCCGAATGGTCGGCGACGTCGAGGCGAGCAATTGCAGCTGGATCAAGGGTGATCAGGCGGCCGCTCGGTGGTGTTCGACGCGCTCGGCTGTTCTAGACGGCCGCGAGTGGGCGGTGGGGTTCGGGCGGCAGCGTCACCCGGATCGCATCGCCCGCGCGCACGTCGCCCTCTCGCCTGACGATCGACATGACCCCGGCCTTACGGATCAGGCCGCCATCGGCGTCGCGGCCCAGACATGCGGCCATGAGACCCTTTTGAAACCGGTCGAGCTGAACGCAGGGATTGCGCAGACCGGTAACCTCGACCACCGCCGTCTCGCCGATGGCGAGCAGGGTGCCCGTGGGCAGGCCCAGGAGGTCGAGGTCGCGCGTCAGGATGTTCTCGCCGATCTCGCCGGGACCGACGTCGAAGCCCTTGGCCTTCAGTTCCTCCAGCAGTTCGATATGGATCAGGTGCACCTGACGCAGGTTCGGCTGCGTCGGGTCGCGTGCGACGCGGGAGCGATGCTTCACCGTCTCGCCCTGATGGGCATCGCCGGCGACGCCGAGGCCGGCGAGTAGCCGTATCTCGAGCTGGTTCGGCTTGCCGAAACTGTGCGTGGCGCTCCGGCTCACCGCGACGACGCTCCCCGTGCCGGGGCGTTCCTGCGGTGCCATCAGCGCTTGCTGCCGTAGAGGGCGTCCGGGTCGACCAGCACGGGCGCGTTCTCGACCATCCCGTCCGGCGTGACGGCATTGAAGAAGCAGTTCCTGCGCCCGGTGTGGCACGCCACACCGTCCTGATGGACACGCAGCAGCAGGGTGTCGCCGTCGCAGTCGACAAGCATCTGCTTCAGCACCTGCATCTGCCCCGACGTCTCGCCCTTGCGCCAGAGCGCCTTGCGCGAGCGCGACCAGTAGCAGACGCGGCCGGTGCGCAGCGTCTCCGCGACGGACTCGGCGTTCATCCAGGCCATCATCAGGACCTCCCCGCTATCGTGCTGCTGCGCGATGGCGGCGACGAGGCCGTCCGTATTGAAGCTGATCGTGCCGAGCGCCGCCGCGACGGCGGGCTCGGGCAGGGGGTATTGCTGTTCGTTCACTGCACGCTCGCTCCCGGCTGCGCCCAGGCGTCCAGCATCGCCTTCAGGGCATCGGCGCCGACGTTGCGGGTGATGAAGATGATGCGCGACCGGCGGTCGTCGCTCGGCCAGCCATCGAGGATGACGGGCGGGTGGAAGAGGTGCTGCACCCCGTGCACGGCGACCGGACGGTCCAGGCCGTCGACGTTCAGGATGCCCTTCATCCGCAGCAGGTCGCCGCCGCGGCTCGCCACCAGCGCCTCCAGCCAGCCGACCCAGACGTTCCATGCCAAGGGCTGGTCGCAGGTCAGCACGAAGGATTTGAAGGCGTCGTCGTGCTTGTGATGATGGTGGTGGTGATCGTGGTCGCCATGGTGGTGACCGTGGTGGTCATGGTCGTGCTGGGCCGCGTGGTAGGCCTCCTCGCGCAGCCAGCGGGCGACGTCGGGGCTCTTGGTCTCCGGATTGTAGAGTCCCGCCTCGAAGAGCGTCTTCGGGTCCGCCTCGCCGTCATGCACCTCCTGGATCGGCGCCCCGGGATTAAGCGCCTTCAGCCGCTCGCGGAGCTTTTCCAGGTCGCGCCGCGACACCGGGTCCCGGACGAGGTCGGTCTTGGTCAGCAGCAGCCGGTCGGCCATCGCCACCTGGCGCACGGATTCTTCCTGGCTGTCGAGCGTGCTGTCGCCGTTGATCGCGTCGACCGTGGTCACGACCCCGTCGAGCCGGTAGTGGCTGCCGACCACGGGATCGCCCATCAGCGTGTGCAGGATCGGGACGGGATCCGCGAGGCCGGTCGTCTCGATCAGCAGCCGCTCGAACGGCGGCAGGTCGCCCTTGGCGCGGCGCGCCAGCAGGTCGCGCATGGTGTCGACCAGATCGCCCTTGATGGTGCAGCAGATGCAGCCGCTCTCCATCAGGATCGTGTCGTCGGTCGCCGACGAGACCAGGTCGTGGTCGAGCCCGACCTCGCCGAACTCGTTGATGATCACCGCGGTCCGGCCCATGTCCGGCCGCTTTAGCAGATGCGACAGCAGCGTGGTCTTGCCGCTTCCGAGGAAGCCGGTGATCACGGAAACGGGGACGGGTTCGGTCCTGGCCATCGCCGACGCTCCTCGCCGGGCGGAAGTCCCGGCGCACGCCGCTCATTTAGTGCGTGGGGAGGGGAAACGTCCAGTTCGCTGCGCGGCGCAGCGGCCTCATCGGGCCGCCGTCACCACGATCTCGACGAGGTCGCCGGGGGCGAGTTGGACGCCGATGCAGGCGCGTTGGGGCCAGTGGCCGGGATCGTCGCCGATCCATTCGCACCATGCCCGGTCCATCTCGCCCTTCGCGGCGATATCTGTGACGTAGACCGTCGCGGACACGAGCCGGGACTTGTCCGTGCCGGACTTGGAAAGGCATTCGTCGATGACGCCGAGGGCGCCCCGGGTCTGGTCGTAGACGGAGCCGGACTTGTCCGGCCCCGTCGCGACCGCCCACACGAGGTCGCCCCAGGCGCTGGCCTGGCTGCGGCCCCGTGCGGAACCGGGCACCCGCTCGATGGCGGGCATACGACTATTCCGCGGCGCGAGCGGCGCGGGGCGGCCAGTCGACCTGACGGCGCAGTTCCAGCTTGGCGATCTGCTGGCGGTGCACCTCGTCCGGACCGTCGGCGAAGCGCAGTGCCCGCATGCGCGACCACATGTAGCTGAGCTTGAAGGCCTGGCTCATGGCGCCGCCGCCGTGCGCCTGCATCGCGTCGTCGATGACCTTGAGGGCCATGTTCGGCGCCGCGACCTTGATCATCGCGATTTCCTGCCGGGCAGTCTTGTTGCCGGCGGTGTCCATCATCCAGGCGGCCTTCAGCGTCAGCAGGCGGCACATCTCGATGTTGATGCGGGCGTTGGCGACGCGCTCCATGAAGTTGTCGCGCTCGGCCAGGGTCTTGCCCCAGGTCACGCGCTCCGTGCCGCGCTTGCACATCATCTCCAGCGCCCGCTCGGCGACGCCGATGATCCGCATGCAGTGGTGGATGCGTCCCGGCCCGAGGCGGCCCTGGGCGATCTCGAAGCCGCGGCCCTCACCGAGGAGCAGGTTCTCCTTGGGCACGCGGACGTTCTTGAACTCGACCTCGCCGTGGCCGTGCGGGGCGTCGTCGAAGCCCATCACGTTCAGCATGCGCAGGTTCGTGATGCCTGGGGTGTCGACGGGGACGACGATCATCGACTGCTGGCGGTAGGTCGGCGCCGACGGGTCGGTCTTGCCCATCAGGATCAGCACCTTGCAGCGCGGGTCGCCGATGCCGCTGGTCCACCACTTCAGGCCGTTGATGACGTAGTGGTCGCCGTCGCGCTCGATGCGGGTCTCGATGTTCGTCGCGTCGGACGAGGCGACGCGCGGCTCGGTCATCGCGAAGGCCGAACGGATCTCGCCGTTCAGCAGCGGCTCCAGCCACTTCTTCTTCAGCTCCGGGCTGGCGTAGCGCTCGAACACCTCCATGTTGCCGGTGTCCGGCGCCGAGCAGTTGAACGCCTCGGACGCCCAGTGGACGCGGCCCATGATCTCGCAGAGGGGCGCGTACTCCATGTTGGTCAGGCCGGCGCCGCTGGCGCTCTCCGGCAGGAAGAAGTTCCAGAGGCCCTCGGCCTTGGCCTTCTGCTTCACCTCTTCCAGGATCGGCACGACCTTCCAGCGGTTTCCACCCTCGTCGAGCTGCTGATAGTAGAGCTCTTCGTTGGGGTAGACGTACCGGTTCATGAAGTCTTCGACGCGGGCCTTCAACTCCTTGGTCCGCTCCGAGTACTCGAATTCCATGGTCTCGCTCCCTCCATCCGTCAGGGAATGGTTCTGTCATCCATTGGTACGGACAGCCTAGCGGTTTCGGGCGGCTTTGTCGCCTCCCCGCCGAAGGTCACCGCGGCGCGGCTCCCCGGATCAGCGGCGCGAACTCGTCGACCACCTCCAGATAGACATCGCGCTTGAACGGCACGATCAGGTCGACGAGCCGGTCGAGAGCCACCCACTGCCAGGCGTCGAACTCCACATGGGGCGTCGCGGTCAGGTCGATGTCCGCATCCTGGCCGGTGAAGCGCAGCGCGAACCATTTCTGCGCCTGGCCGCGATAGCGGCCGCCCCATACGCGGCGCGCGAGCGAGGCCGGCAGTTCGTAATGCCGCCATAGGTCGCTCTCCGCGATGATCTCCGCCTTCCCCGTACCGATCTCCTCCTGCATTTCGCGGAGGACCGCGGTTCGCGGTTCCTCGCCGGGATCGATGCCGCCCTGCGGCATCTGCCATGCGTCCTGCGTGTCCAGGCGCCGCCCGACGAAAACCTCGCCGTTCGCATTGAGCAGCAGCAGCCCGACGCAGGGACGATAGCCGGGCAGGATGTGCGGGTGTCCGACGGTCATGGCCGTGCCTTCCGGGCAGAGGCCGGAGCGGGGGCGGCGTTGGGGGCCGGCTGGCTCGGCTTGTCCCCGCCGACCATGGCAGACAGCGGTGCGAGTTCGAAGCCGCGGTCGGCGAGCGTGGCCGCCCAGGCGGCGATCGCATCGATCGTGACCGGATAGGGGCGCCCAAGGGCGATGGCGCTGCCGCGACGGCGCGCGATCTCCTCCACCTCGGCCAGCCGCCGGTCGACGGCCGCGCGTGACGGTACAGGGTCGATGATCCGGTCGACTGCCGCGAACGGCACGCCGAGTTCGGCCGTGACGCGCGCCGCGATGGCGGGATTGGTCGCGGAAGCGTCGAACAGAAGCAGGCCGCGGTCGCGCAGCGGGGCGACGATCGTGCGCACGGCGCTCTCCGTCGACAGGAACGCGCCGCCCATATAGGTCGCGATCCCGACATAAGCGGAGCCCCGCGACAGATGCCATTCCAGCGCGTCGATCATGGCGTCCGGGGCGGCCGCCGTGGTGAGCGCGCGCGGGCCGGGATCGTCGGTCTTCGCGGCGGGTTCCATGGGGACGGCGATCAGGACCTCATGGCCATCGGCCCTGGCGCGCTGCAGCCAAACGGCAGCGGCGTCGGCGTAGGACAGGAACGCCAGCGACACTTCCGGCGGCAGCGAATTCACCGCCTTGCCCGTCGCCGCGGTGCTGAGGCCAAGGTCGCTGAGGACTACGGCGATCCGTGCCTTCTCTGCGTTGGGTGCGAAGGGGCGGGCATAGACCTGCCAAGGCTTCCGGCCGAGCGGCCCGATCACGGGGAGCGGACCGCTCGGACCGTCCTCCACGAGCCTCGGATCGACGCCCTGGAAGCCGGTCGTCGCCGCTGTGGCGGCGTCCGGGGACACCGGCTCAGCCGGAGGCTCCTGCCTGGGCTCCTTTTGGGGTGGCGGTTCCGCGGGCACCGGCGGAGCCGCGGCCTCCGCGGGGGTGGTGCCGGGGGGCTCGGCGGGCGGTTCGGGCACCGCAACAGGTTCGGGCGCGGGGGCGGGCTCTGGTGCGGGCGCCGGTTCGGGGGGCGTCGGCGGCGCCTGTGCCGCCGGAGGCTCCACGGGTGCCACGACCGGCTTTTCTCCGGCAGGCGCCGGCTCGGCCGGTGCCGCTGCGGCCGGGGGCGCTGCCGGTGCTGTCGCTTCTGCCGGTACTGGCGGTGCCTCCGCCGGCGGTGCCTCCGCGGGTACTGGCGCAGGGGCAGCCGGGCGGTCCGGAATGATCAGCGTCAGCGTCGGAGCGTCGGTTCGATCGGGCTCTTCCCCCAACTCCACCCACGCCACGACACCGGCCAGGACGGCGAGGGTCGCGGCCCACGCGGCGAAGAGTGGCGCGCGCCTCATCGCTTCGGCCGGGCGGGGCGACGGCGGGACTGCCCGCGATATGCCGGCTCCGAACGGCCGCTGGGCACCATCCGCTCCCTACTTCGTGATCCGCTTCTGGTACAGCGAGATGCCGCGCAACAGGTCGAAGGCGCGCGCCAGCTGATAGTCCTGCGGTCCGCCCTGAAGGACCGGCGGGATCGCCTCGACCTCTTCGTCTTCCTTCTCGGAGCCCGGCTGGCCTCCCGGCTGGGACTGAGGCTGGGGCTGGGGCGTGACGGCCGGTGCGGCGGGTGCCTGCGGCGCCGGGCCGGACGTCGGCTCGGCACGTTCGGCGTCGTTGCGCAGGGCACCCCGCAGGTCGGCCTCGCGCCGGCGACCCTCGACGGTCAACGGCTCGATGCGCGCCTGCTCGATGATGATGTCCGGCTCGATGCCCTTCGCCTGGATCGAGCGTCCCGACGGGGTGTAGTAGCGCGCCGTCGTCAAGCGGATCGCACCGTGCCCCGGGATGGGAACGATGGTCTGCACCGAGCCTTTGCCGAACGACTGGGTGCCGACGACCAGCGCGCGCTGATGATCCTGCAGGGCGCCTGCGACGATTTCGGATGCCGACGCCGAGCCGCCGTTGATCAGCACGACGATCGGCAGATCTGCGGCGATGTCTCCGGAATTCGCGTTGTAGCGCTGCACGTCCTCTTTCCGCCGGCCGCGCGTTGAGACGATCTCGCCCTTGTCCAGGAAGTCGTCGGAGACGGCGACCGCCTGGTCCAGGAGGCCGCCCGGGTTGTTGCGCAGATCGAGCAGCACGCCGTGCAGCTTGTCGCCCATCTCCTCCTTCAGCCGCTTCATGGCGTTGCGCAGGCCTTCGTCGGTCTGCTCGCTGAACGAGGTGATGCGGATGTAGCCGATATCCTTTTCAACGCGCGAGCGCACCGACTGGATGCGGATGACGTCGCGGGTGAGGGTCACGTCGAAGGGTGCCTCCTCGCCGCGCCGGATCGTGACCTTCAGCGTGGTCTTCGGCGCGCCGCGCATCTTTTCGACGGCATCGGCGAGGGTCATGCCCTGGACGGACTCGCCGTCGAGGTGCGTGATCAGGTCGCCGGGCTGCAGGCCAGCGCGGAAGGCGGGCGTATCGTCGATGGGGGAGACGACCTTGACGTAGCCGTTCTCCATCGTGACCTCGATGCCGAGGCCGCCGAACTCGCCTTTCGTCTGCACCTGCATGTCGCGAAAATTCTTCGCGTTCAGGTAGCTGGAATGCGGGTCGAGCGCCGTCAGCATGCCGTTGATCGCGGATTCGACGAGTTGTTCGTCGGTCACCGGCTCGACATAGTCGGAGCGCACCCGCTCGAACACGTCGCCGAACAGGTTGAGCTGGCGGTAGGTCTCCGAGCCCTTGTTCTGGGCGCTCACGTCGACCGCGGTTGCGCAACCGACCGTGACGGCCACCGTGGCCGCCAGCATCATTCGTCCGATCATGCCCTGCTATTCCCTCTGCGCCGCCAGCATGGGCAGCGGATTGGTAGGCTGCCCGTTGCGGCGCAGCTCGACATAGAGGTGGGGGTTCCCTCTTTCGGATGCACCCATGACACCGACGGGCTCCCCGGCGATCACCCGCTGGCCCGGGCGCGCATCGATTCGCGCGAAGCCCATCAGCACCGAATGATACCCGTCGCCATGGTCGATGATCAAGAGTCGGCCATAGCCGCGGAAATCTCCCGCATAGGCTACGGTGCCCTCGCGTGGCGCCACCACCTGCGCATCGCCGCGTGTCTCCAGTACGACACCGCGATCCCGCGGCGGCGGTGCATCGCCGTAGCCCATGACGATCCTGCCGCGGGCCGGGGGGGCCGTCCGCGACGAGCCGCGCGGTACCACCGGTGGTGGGGACGGTGGCTCGCGCAACTCGGCGGGGCGCGGTGGCGGCGTCATCGCGACCGGCGGCGGCGCGTTCCGCCGGCGCGCCTCTTCCTCCGCGCGCCGCTGTTCTTCGGCGAGCCGGCGCTGTTCCGCGGCCCGCCGTCGTGCCGCCTCGGCACGCTGGCGCTCGGCTTCGATCCGGCGGCGCTCCTCCTCCGCGCGTCGTTCCGCTTCCAGCCGCTTGATCAGGTCGCGCAGGTCGTCGGCTTCCTTGCCCATGCTGTCGAGCCGGGCGACGACATCCTGGCGCTCGGCCGCCGCGCGATCGCGGAGGACGGCGGTTCGTTCCGCCAGTCGGGCCAGTTCGGCGCGTTCGCTTCGCAGCGCTGCCAGCTGGTTGGCCAGCGCCGTGCGCTCGCGCCTGCCCTCTTCGCGGAGGGCGGCGAGCGTCGCAAGCCGGTCGCGCAGCTCGACGGCCTGCCGCTCCAGGGGCGGGACCACCGCGCCGAGCAGCATCGCCGTCCGCACGGTATCGACCGGGCTGGTCGGCATGGCGATCATCGCCTCGGGCGGCCGGCGCGCGAGGCGTTGCAGCGCGGCCAAGGTCACCGCCATGCGGTCGCGTCCGTCATTCAGGCTCTGTTCCGCCGCTGCGGTCTCGCGCCGGAGATCGCGCAGGCGAAGCTCCGTCGCGGAGGCTGCCGCTTCCTGATCCTGCACGCGCCGGGCGACTTCGACCGACTGCGCGCGCAGCGCCTCCACCTCCTGAGCGTGTCTGGCCGCTTCTGCGTCCAGGCGTTCCCTGCGTTCCCGCGCGAGGTCGATGGCGCGGTCGATCGACCGTATCTCGCTCTTCGCCCGATCCTCGTCGCGGACCTGCGCGTCCGCGTCGGCGAGCGGCAAGGCAACCGTAGCCGCGACCACGGCCACCATCGCCCCGCACAGTCGGGCGGAGCGGGCGCTGCTGTAGCGGTGGGCGACCGGAACGGTTGGCAACATGCGCGTGGCGGGCTTTCGGGCCGCGGGACCGGCCTTCAACCTATCATGCGATCGCTTGCCCGCAGCAACTTTGCGGCCCTGCGATCATGTAGAATCGGCAATGTGGGGCGGCCTTCCGGCGCCCGCGTTAGGCGCGATGATAGGGATGGCCGGCCAGGATCGTCGTCGCCCGATAGAGCTGCTCCGCCAGCATGGCGCGAGCCAGCAGATGGGGCCAGGTCATTGCGCCGAACGAGAGGGTCAGGTCCGCCGCCGCACGCACCGGCGCGTCATGGCCGTCGGCGCCGCCGATCAGGAACGCCGCCTGCGGGACCCCCTCGTCGCGCCAGCCGCCGAGGAGGGCGGCGAAGGTCGCGCTGTCGAGGCTGCGGCCCGTTTCGTCGAGCGCCACCACCCGCGATCCCTTGGGCACCGCCGCCAGGAGCAGTTCACCCTCGCGCGCCTTCAGCCGGGGCGGCGGCAGGGCCTGTCTCACCTCGACCTCGCGCAGGTCGAGGGGCCACGTCATCCGGCGGGCGTACTCGTCGTAAAGAGCTCCTGCAGCGCTGCCGCGGGCGCGGCCGACGGCGGCAACCAACAGGCGCAACGGCGGTTCAGCTCGCGTTCGAGCGGCTCGGCGCCGCTTCCGCCAGCTCGACGCCCCACATCTTCTCCAGGTTGTAGAAGGCGCGGACCTCGGGGCGGAACAGGTGGACGATCACGTCGCCTGCGTCGATCAGCACCCAGTCGCCGGCCGGCAGCCCCTCGATCGCCGGCGCACGGCCGATCAGCGGCTTCAGGTCCTCGGCCAGATGCTCGGCCATCGCGGCGACGTGGCGCTGCGCCCGACCGGACGCGACCACCATCTGATCGCAGATCGACGATTTGCCGCGGAGATCGATCACCACGACATCCTGCGCTTGGTCGTCGTCCAGGCGCTGCAGCGTGAGATCCAGGATGCTGCCCTTTTCGGCGCCGTAGTCCTTCGCCTCGGGGCGGTCCTGGGCATCGGGGTGGGCGGCGTGGAGCCGTCCGGCGGTCGCGTCGGAGCCGATTATGACCGTGATCCTCCTGCAGTGGCGGGCGGCCAGCACGAAAGCCGCGCGCGTATGTCCGTCGCCGATGTGTTGTCGTGGGGTATGGGAATGAACGTCCAAGCCGGCGGAACGCGCCCGGCCAGATCGCCGGCACCTGAAAGCGGGACCCGGTCCTGCCGGAACCTGTGCGCCACCTTGCCTGCCATTGCCCTGGAGAAGTAGGTAGGCCGGGCGAAGACCGCAACGGGGACCATCCGGAAGAGTTGCGGCCAGCGGCTCCAGCGCGGCATCTGGATCATGATGTCGGCGCCCATCAGCCAGACGAAGCTGAGGCCCGGGAAGCGCCGCCGCAGTGCCAGGACGGTATCGACCGTATAGCGGGTGCCGAAGTGGCGCTCCAGATCGGTCACCCGGATGCGCGGATGCGCCGCCACCCGCTCGGCGCGCTCCATGCGCGCGGGCAGCGAGGCCATGCCATCCGCGGCCTTCAGCGGATTCTGCGGCGACACGAGCCACCAGACCTCGTCCAGGCGAAGCCGCCGCAGGGCCTCGAGACTGACGTGGCGATGACCGCGGTGTGCGGGGTTGAACGAGCCGCCGAGCAGGCCGATCCGGCCCGTCGCGCGATGGCCGACCACGCCGGAGAGGCGCGCCGGCCGCTGCATCGAGGTGGCTATGGCCGGACCTGCCCGTCGCCGCGGACGACGTATTTATAGCTGGTCAGCTGCTCGGCACCGACCGGACCGCGGGCGTGGAAGCGGTCGGTAGAGATGCCGATCTCGGCACCCATGCCGAACTCGCCGCCGTCGGCGAACTGGGTCGAGGCATTGTGCAGCACGATGGCGCTGTCCACCCGATCGAGGAACCGCCGGGCGGCGTCCGCATCCTCGCTCAGGATCGCATCGGTATGGTGCGACCCGTAGCGGTTGATGTGGTCGATCGCGGCGTCGAGACCGTCCACCACGCGTGCCGACACGATCGCGTCGAGATACTCTGTCGACCAGTCGCTGTCCGCGGCGGGCAGGACGCGCGGATCCACGTCGCGCACCGCCGCGTCGCCGCGCACCTCGCAGCCCGCATCGAGCAGGTCGCGGATCACGGGAGGCATGTGGCTCGATGCCGCCGCCCGGTCGAAGAGCAGCGTCTCGACCGCGCCGCAGACGCCGGTGCGCCGCAGCTTCGCGTTCAGCACGATGCGGCGCACCTCCTCCAGGTCGGCGGTGGCGTCGACATAGATGTGCACCAGGCCTTCGAGATGGCCGATGACCGGCACCTTCGCCTCGTTCATCACGCGTTCGATCAGCGAGCGGCCGCCGCGCGGCACGATCACGTCGACGAGGCCGCGCAGTCCGAGGAGCGCGCCGACGGCCGCCCGGTCGCGGGTCGGCACCAGTTGGATGCAGTCCTCCGGCAGGCCGGCGGCGCGCAGTCCCTCGTGCAGGCAGTCTGCGATGGCGCGCGAACTGTGGAAGCTCTCGGATCCGCCGCGCAGGATGGCGGCGTTGCCGGACTTCAGGCAGAGCCCGCCGGCGTCGGCCGTTACGTTCGGGCGGGATTCGTAGATGATGCCGATCACGCCGAGCGGCACGCGCACGCGCGCGATCCGCAGCCCGTTCGGGCGGGTCCATTCCGCCATCGTCTGGCCGATCGGGTCGGGCAGGGCGGCGACCTCCTCCAGGCCGCGCGCGATGCCCTCGATGCGGCCTTCGTCCAGCCGGAGCCGGTCGGACATCGATGCCGACAGGTCGCGCGCCTCGGCGAGGTCGCGGGCGTTGGCGGCGAGAATCTCCGGCGCGCGTGCGCGAATGGCGGCGGCGGCGGCATGCAGTGCCGAATCCTTCGCCGCGGACGGCGCCAGTGCCAGGACCGACGCGGCGGCGCGGGCGCGCTCGCCGATGCGGCGCATCATCGTGCCGACGTCGTCGGTCTCAGCGAGCGGCATCGCCAGGGTCATGACAGCACCAGGTCGTCTCGATGGATCATCTCGTCGCGGCCACGGTAGCCGAGCCGGTCGGCGATTTCATGGCTTTTGTGCCCGGCGATCAGGCGCGCATCGTCCGACGAATAGGCACAGAGACCGCGTGCCAGTTCCCGGCCCGCCGCATCCTTCACCAGCACCGCGTCGCCGCGCTGGAATACGCCGTCGACGGTCACCACGCCGGCGGGAAGCAGGCTGCGCCCGTCGCGCAGGGCGCGGGCCGCGCCCTCGTCGATGGTCAGCACGCCCCGCGGGCGCAGGCTGCCGGCGATCCACTCCTTGCGGGCGGTGCGCGGCGTCGCGGACGGCAGGAACCAGGTGCACCGTTCGCCGGCCTCGATGGCGGCCAGCGGCGCCTCGCGTCGGCCGTTGGCGATGACCATGCGGCAGCCGGCACCCATGCTGATACGCGCCGCGGCGAGCTTGGTCACCATGCCGCCGCTGCCGAAACCGGACCCGGGTGCGCCGGCCATCGCCTCGATCTCGGGCGTGAGCGCATGGATCTCCGGCAGGAACCGCGCCTGCGGGTCGTGGCGCGGGTCGGCGGTGTAGAGCCCGTCGATGTCGGAGAGCAGGACGAGGGCCTCGGCGCTCACCATCGCCGCGACGCGCGCGGCGAGGCGATCGTTGTCGCCGAACCGGATCTCCTCGGTCGCGACCGTGTCGTTCTCGTTGATCACCGGCACGGCGTGCAGGCGGACCAGGGTGTTGAGCGTGTTGCGGGCGTTCAGATACCGCCGGCGCTGCTCGGTATCGCCGAGCGTGACCAGCACCTGGGCCACGGTGATGCCGTGTCGCGCCAGCGTCTCCTGCCAGGCATGGGCGAGGCGGATCTGCCCGGTCGCGGCGGCCGCCTGGGATTCCTCCAGCCGCAGCGGTCCGTCGGGCAGGCGGAGCTGCCTGCGCCCGAGGGCGATCGCGCCGGACGATACCAGGATGACCTCCTGCCCGCGGGCGGCACAGCGCGCCACGTCGTCGCCGACGGCGTCGAGCCAGCTGCGCCGGAGCTGCCCGCTCGCCTCGTCGACGAGCAGTGAGGAGCCGATCTTCACCACCAGCCGGCGCGCCGCGGCGAGCGGACTGTCGGCGAGGGCCGCGGCACTCATGGCTGGTAGGGCGCGGCGGGCGCGTCTGCGCCGTCCTCGGCGCGTGAACCCTGAATGGCGGCGTACAGCGCCGAGAGCAGGTCGCGGACGTTCTGCCCGGAGGCGCCGGAGATCGTCCAGACGGCACCCGGTGCGATCCCCGCCGCCTCGGCGAGTGCCGCGCGCCGCTCCTCGATGTCGTCCGGCGTTAGCGCGTCGCACTTGTTCAGGGCGACGATCTCGGGCTTTTCGGCCAGCGTCTCGCCATAGGCCTCGATCTCGCCGCGCACGATGCGGTAGCTCTCGGCCGGATCCTCGGATGTCCCGTCGATCAGGTGCAGGAGCACTCGGCAGCGTTCCACATGGCCGAGGAAGCGATCGCCGAGGCCGGCACCTTCATGCGCGCCTTCGATCAGCCCCGGTATGTCGGCGAGCACGAATTCGGCGTCGTGCACGTTGACCACGCCCAGGCCGGGCGTCAGGGTCGTGAAGGGGTAGTCGGCGATCTTAGGCTTCGCCCGGCTGACGGCGGCGAGGAAGGTCGACTTGCCGGCGTTCGGCAGGCCGACGAGACCGGCGTCGGCGACGAGCTTCAGGCGCAGCCAGAGCCAGCGCTCCTCGCCGGGCCAGCCCGGCCCGGCACGCCGTGGCGCCTGGTTCGTCGACGACTTGAAGTGGACGTTGCCGAAGCCGCCGTCGCCGCCCTTCGCCAGCATGATCCGCTGGCCGGGCTCGGTCATGTCGGCGAGCACCGTCTCACGGTCCTCGTCCAGGATCTCGGTGCCAGGCGGAACACGCAGCACGACATCGCTGCCGGCCGCGCCGCTCTTCTGGCGGCCGGCGCCGCCATGGCCGCGCCCCGCACGGAAATGCTGCTGGTAGCGGTAGTCGATCAGGGTGTTCAGGTTCGGCACGCACTCGACATAGACGCTGCCGCCGCGGCCGCCGTCGCCGCCGTCCGGCCCACCGAACTCGATGAACTTCTCGCGCCGGAAGCTAACGGAACCGCCGCCGCCGTCGCCGCTGCGGATCCAGATCTTGGCTTCGTCGAGGAAGCGCATGTCAGTCTCGGATCCTGGTTCGAAGGGCCGCTGGCGAAATGCGGAACGGTGAACCGTTCCTGCCCCAGAACGACGAAGGGGGAATGGCGAGCCATTCCCCCGGGTCGCACCGTCCTGGGGGCGGAGCGTTATTCGGCCGGCGGCACCGCGGTTTCGGTGGGCACCACGGAGACGTAGGTGCGGTTCTTCAGCCCGCCGCCGAACTCCACGCGGCCCTCGACCAGGGCGAAGATCGTGTGATCCTTGCCGAGGCCGACATTGCGGCCGGGGTGATACTTCGTGCCGCGCTGGCGAATGATGATGTTGCCCGGAATGACGGCCTGTCCGCCGAACTTCTTCACGCCCAGACGGCGACCGGCGGAATCGCGACCGTTACGCGAACTGCCGCCTGCTTTCTTATGAGCCATACGATCTGCTCCCCGACCCGATCAGGCCGTGATGTCGGTGATGCGCAGGACCGTCACGTTCTGACGGTGACCGCGCTTGCGCCGATAGTTCTGGCGGCGCTTCTTCTTGAAGATGATGACCTTGTCGTTGCGATCCTGCGCGACGACCGTCGCGGCTACGGACGCACCGTCGATCATCGGCGAGCCGACCTTCGGCTCGTCGCCGCCGAGCATCAGCACTTCGCCGAGCGTGATCGTGTCGCCCGCTTCGCCGGGCAGCCGCTCCACGCGGATGACGTCGTCCTTGGCGACCCTGTATTGCTTGCCGCCGGTCTTAACGATTGCGTACATGGCTTCCCGACTTCCGCACGACGTGAGCGCACCGATATGGTGGGCACTCCCGGATCGCACAATAACAGACCGCGCCTGCGGAACCCGCGGCGCGAGAGGCCGGGAATATACGCAGCCCATTCGTAGAGTCAACAGGATGTGCCGCTTCGCAATGCGCGTCGCGCCGCGGCATGAACCTCGCCAATCGCATCCCGGCTGCGCGAGAATATCTCCGAATCCAGCGAGGAGCCGCACACGATGCCCGACGCGAATCACTCGATCGCCAACAACGAAGACCTGCCCACCAGCGAGACGATCCGTCTTCTGCACGGCCGCGTCAGCGTGCGCCGCTACACCGACCGCCCCGTCGACGACGCGCATGTCGAGGCGGTGCTGCGGGCTGCGTTCCGTGCGCCGACCTCGTCGAACATCCAGTCCTACAGCGTCGTCGTGGTGCGCGACCCGGAGACGCTGAAGCAGCTCTCCGTGGTCACATCGAACCAGCGCCACGTCGCGGAGGCGCCGGTGTTCCTCGCCTTCTGTGCCGACATGGCGCGGATCGAGACGGCGATGACCGGCTATGGGCACGACATCGACGGCAACAACCTCGAGATGGGCCTGGTGTGCAGCATCGACGCGGCGCTGGTCGGCATGTCGGCATCGCTCGCGGCCGAATCGCTCGGACTGCAGGGCGTGATGATCGGGGCGATCCGCAACGACGCGACCGAGGCGGCGCGCATCCTGGGGCTGCCGCACCGCGTCTACTGCGTCTACGGCATGGTGCTCGGCTGGCCCGCCGAGGCGCCGCCGCCGAAGCCGCGCATGCCCTATGATGCGGTCGTGCATTACGAGCGCTACGGCGAGCGCCGCAGCGCGCGCAGCATGGAGGAGGCGGTCGCCGCCTACGACGCCGAACTGGCGGCGCACTATCGCGGCCAGGGACGCACCACCAACGACGATTCCTGGACCGCCGACGTCGCGAAGAAGTTCTCGGTGCGGCCGCGCCAGAAGCTGCGCGGTGACCTCGCCGGCCAGGGTTTCGACTTCGGCTGAACCGTCCCGCGGCGCGGGGCGTTGGCAAATCCGCTGTCCGGACATACCGTCGCGCCCCTGAAACGGAGCGCGGAGACGGGACAGCGATGAGTGCGGGCGAGCGACTGCCGGGTACGCCGGTGCCGATGCATGTGTGGGACGGCGCCGGCGGCGTGCCGATCGCGGGCGACAGTTGGGGCGATCCGGCGGGGCGGCTGGTGGTCCTGCTGCACGGCGGCGGCCAGACCCGCCATGCGTGGAAGGGCGCCGGCCAGACGCTGGGCGAGGCCGGCTACCACGCCGTCGCCTTCGACGCCCGCGGGCACGGCGATTCCGGCTGGGCCGGCGAGGGCAACTACGGCGCCGACCAGATGGTGGAGGATCTCCGCCGGGTCGTCGCCACGGTCGGCGACGGCCGGCCGTCGATCCTCGTCGGTGCGTCGATGGGCGGCGGTACCAGCCTCGTCGCGGTCGGTGAGGGCAGGGTGGAAGCCGCCGCCCTGGTGCTGGTCGACATGGCGCCGAAGATCGACCCGGACGGGGTGCAGCGCATCCAGGAGTTCATGAATCAGAAGCCGGACGGCTTCGACACGCTTGAGGAGGTGGCGGAGGCGATCGCCAGCTACCAGCCGCACCGGCCGCGGCCGCGCAGGCTGGACGGCCTCGCCAAGAACGTCCGCCTCGGCACCGACGGGAAGTATCGCTGGCACTGGGATCCCGCGCGCCGGCAGGGCGGCAATGCCGGGCAGGCACCGTACCGCCAGCGCCTGTCCGACTGCGCCGACCGGCTGACCCTGCCGACCCTCCTGGTGCGCGGCGGCCTGTCGGACGTGCTCAGCGAGGAGGGCGCGCAGAGCTTCCTCGCCCAGTGCCCGCACGCCGAATATGTCAGCGTGAAGGACGCCGCCCACATGGTGGCCGGCGACCGCAACGACATCTTCGCCGACGCGGTCATCGACTTCCTGCGGCGGGTCGTGCCGGCATAGGGCTGTGCATTCACCGTTCGGCTATGCCGAACTTGCCGGTTTCTCGCCGGAACAGGTAAGCTGGGTAAGCTGGTTTGGGAGAGACGGATGCGTGAGGTCGGGGCCTTCGAGGCCAAGAACACTCTGGGCGCGCTGCTCGACCTCGTTCAGCAGGGCGAAGAGGTCGTCATTACGCGGCATGGGAAACCGGTCGCGCGCATGGTCAGGGAAGGCGGCGCGAAGGACCGTACTGCGGCGCGCGCGGCCGCCGAACGCATCCGCGCCCGTGCGGCGGGACTTCCGCGGATCAGCCCCGAGGAGTGGCGGCAACTGCGCGATGAGGGGCGTCGATGACGCTCGTCCTCGATAGCTCGGCGACTCTAGCCTGGCTGCATAATGACGAGCGGTCGCCTGCGATCGAGATGTTGTTCGACCGGATCGTTGACGAAGGGGTGGTCGTACCGAGCCTATGGCACCTCGAAGTTTCGAGTGCGCTGACGAATGCGGTTCGGCGGCAACGGGTCACGAAGGAGTTTCGTGATGAGGCGCTCGCGGATCTGGCTCACCTCGACATCACCATCGACCCGGAGACCGACCGCCATGCGTGGACGGCCAGCCTCCGCCTCGCCGATCTGCACGGCCTGACGGTTTATGATGCCGCATATCTGGAACTCGCTCAGCGGCGGAGGCTTCCGCTCGCCACGCTCGACGCCGCGCTGATTCGCGCTGCCTCCTCCTCTGGGGTGGAGACGCTGCCTTGACGGACGACGAGGCTGCTCTGCCGCTTCTCCGCATCGCCGCCTTCGCTCCCGCCGACGAGCCCGCTCTGCACGCCCTCCGCCTCGAAGCGCTCGCGGCGCATCCCGAGGCGTTCGGGGCTTCGCTGGCGGAGGAGAGCCGAGGGGTGCCCGACTGGCTCGCCGCACACCTCGCCGCAGGGCGGATCTACGGGGCCTGGGACGGCGACGACCTCGCCGGCATGGCCGGGCTGTGGCTGGAGGCGGCGGAGAAGAAGCGCCACCGCGGTGGGCTGTGGGGCATGTATGTGCGGCCCGCTTCGCGTGGGCGCGGCGTCGGCGGTGCACTGGTGCGGCACGTTCTCGACCGTGCGGCGGCGGCGGGGCTGGAGCAGGTCCATCTTGGCGTGGGTGCCGGCAATTCGGCGGCACGGGCGCTCTACGAGGCCTGCGGTTTCGTCGCCTACGGCACCGAGCCCCGGGCGCTGAAGATCGGTGCCGCCTATGTCGACGAAATCCTGATGGTCCGCCGCCTGGAGCGGTGAAGGCAATTTTCACCACGCGGCACATGACACCGGCAGCGGACCCTGCGTAATCTGCGGCAAAACGCCTGATGCGAGGGAGCCGTAGATCATGGCCGAGGGCCGCAACTATTCCACGCTCGACCAGGAGTCGCTGCGCATGCACGCAGCCGGCCGGCCGGGCAAGATCGAGGTCGTCCCGACCAAGCCGCTGACGACCCAGTACCACCTGTCCCTGGCCTATTCGCCGGGCGTGGCGGCGCCCTGCCTCGAGATCTTCGACGATCCCTCGAAGGCGTACGACTATACGGCGAAGGGCAACCTCGTCGCGGTCATCTCCAACGGCACGGCGGTGCTCGGCCTGGGCGACCTCGGCGCCCTCGGCTCCAAGCCGGTGATGGAGGGCAAGGCCGTCCTCTTCAAGCGGTTCGCCGACGTCGACTCGATCGACCTGGAAGTCGATACCCGCGACGTCGACGAGTTCGTCAACTGCGTGCGCTTCCTGGGCCCGACCTTCGGCGGCATCAACCTGGAAGACATCAAGGCGCCCGAGTGCTTCATCATCGAGGAGCGCCTGCGCGAACTGATGGACATCCCGGTCTTCCACGACGACCAGCACGGCACCGCGATCATCGCCGGCGCCGGGCTCGTCAACGCGCTGCACCTGACCGGCCGCGACTGGACGAACACGCGGGTCGTGATCAACGGCGCCGGGGCGTCCGCCATCGCTTGCATCGACCTGTTCAAGGGGCTCGGCCTGCCGTCGCGCAACGTGATCCTCTGCGACAGCAAGGGCGTCATCTACGAGGGCCGCACCGAGGGCATGAACCAGTGGAAGTCGGCCCATGCGGTCGACACGCCCTTCCGCACCCTCGCCGAGGCGATGAAGGGCGCCGACGTCTTCGTCGGCCTTTCCGTGAAGGGGGCCGTGACGCAGGAGATGGTGCGCTCGATGGCGGCAAAGCCGATCATCTTCGCCCTCGCCAACCCGGATCCCGAGATCACGCCCGAAGACGTCCAGGCGGTGCGCGACGACGCGATCATGGCGACCGGCCGGTCGGACTATCCGAACCAGGTCAACAACGTGCTGGGCTTTCCCTTCATCTTCCGCGGCGCGCTCGACGTGCGCGCCTCGAAGATAAACGACGCGATGAAGGTCGCCGCAGCCGAAGCGCTGGCGAAGCTCGCCCGATCCGAGGTGCCCGACGAGGTCGCCGCCTCCTATTCCGGCCGGCACCTGCAGTTCGGCCCGGACTATGTGATTCCCGTGCCGTTCGATCCGCGCCTGATCGTCGAGATTCCGACGGCGGTGGCGAAAGCGGCGATGGAGTCCGGGGTCGCCAGCAAGCCGATCGAGGACTTCGCCGCCTACCGCGCGCAGCTCGCGCAGCGGCTCGACCCGACGGCGGGCGCGCTGCAGCGGATCTACGACGAGGTGAAGGCCAAGCCGAAGCGCGTCGTCTTCGCCGAGGGCGAGGAGGAGCGGGCGATCCGGGCCGCGGTGAACTTCCGCAACGCCGGCCTCGGGACCCCCGTCCTGATCGGCCGCGAGGACACGGTGAAGGCGGCGATGGCGCGCATGGGCCTCGGCGACGAAGCCGGCGAGGGCAGCGGCCTGGAGATTCACAACGCCCGGCTCAGCCAGGACAACCGCCGCTACGTCGATCTGCTCTACAGCCGCCTGCAGCGCCGCGGCTCGCTCCAGCGCGACTGTCAGCGGATGGTCAACCAGGACCGCAACGTCTTCGCCGCCTGCATGGTGGCGGCCGGCGACGCCGACGCGATGGTCACTGGCCTGACGCGCAGCTTCGCCGTCTCGTACCGCGACGTGACCCAGGTGATCGAGCCGGACCCCGATTCGATCGTCTTCGGGCTGACCACCATCGTCAGCCGCGGCCAGACCGTCCTGATCGCCGACACCACCGTGCACGAGCAGCCCTCGCCCGAGGAACTGGCCGAGATCGCGGTCGCCGCGGCGGCGCAGGCATGGCGCATGGGTCACGAGCCGCGCCTGGCCTTCCTGTCCTACTCGAACTTCGGCAACCCAGACCGGCCCTCGGCCCGGCGGGTCCGCGACGCGGTCGCGGTCCTCGACCAGCGGCCGGTAGACTTCGAGTATGACGGCGACCTTTCCGCCGACGTCGCCCTCGACCCGGAGCTGATGAAGCGGCTCTATCCGTTCTGCCGCCTGTCCGGGCCGGCCAACGTGCTGATCATGCCGGCGCTGCATTCGGCCAACATCGCGGCCAAGCTGCTGCAGAAGCTGGGCGGCGGCACGGTGATCGGTCCGATGCTGATCGGCCTGCCGAAGTCGGTGCAGATCGTCCAGATGGGGACGACGGTCTCCGAACTGGTCAACATGGCGGCCGTGGCGGCGCACGACGCGATGCGCTGACCGGCGGCCGGCGGGACTGCACCGATGCAGCCCTTGCCCGGCCGGTTCTGGCTGGTCGCGGCGGCCGTCGCCGCGCCCGGCCTGGCGGTTCTGACGATCGGCGCAGCGGCCGGCTGGGCGCCGATCGTCGCGGCCGCCGTGGGTGCCGTTCTCGTCGCGGTCGCAGCTTGCGTCATCGCCTGGGCGGCGGTGCGCGACATGGCTGCCCTCGCCGACCGTGTCGAACTGATCGGCGCCGAGGATGGCGTGGCGCCGGCGCAGAGCCTGCTCACGCCGCTGGCCTCGGACCTGGCGCTCGGCATCGCCAGGGCGCGCCGGCGCACCTCCTCGATCCAGCGCGCCCAGGAGGCTCGTGCCGCCGCGTCCGAAGCGGTGATCGACAGCGTTCCCGAGCCGCTGATGGTGCTCGATCCGTCTAGGGTGATCACGCACGCCAACAATGCGGCGGAGACGCTGCTGGGCGGGCGTCTGGCGGGGCGCCCGCTGGCGGAGGTGATCCGCCACCCTGCCGTCCTCGACAGCGTCGCCGAGACGTTCCGCGACGGGAACAACCGCTCCGTCGAGTTCGAACTCACGGCCCCGGTCCGCCGCTACATGCGGGCGCGAGTCGCCAATCTGGCGTCGACGCTGGCGACGGGAGAGGCGCTGGTCCTCACGCTGGAGGACGAGACGGCGATGCGCCGGGCGCAGCAGATGCGCGTCGATTTCGTCGCCAACGTCAGCCACGAACTGAAGACGCCGCTCGCCACGCTGCTCGGCTTCATCGAGACCCTGCAGGGGCCGGCACGGGACGACGCCGAGGCGCGGGACCGCTTCCTCTCGATCATGCAGACCGAGTCGGCGCGTATGCGGCGGATCGTCGACGACCTGCTCTCGCTCTCGCGCATCGAGGCCGAGGAGCACAATGCGCCGACGGAAGCCGTCGATCTTCGGGACGTGCTGGAGATGACCTGTGACGTGCTCCATTTCGTCGCAGCCGAGCGCGGTTCGACCATCGACCTGCGGCTCCCTCGCGATCTTCCAGCCGTCGTCGGCGACGAGGATCAGCTCGCGCAGGTGTTCCGCAACCTCATCGAGAACGCCGTGAAGTACGGCCGTGCCGGCACGGCGGTCGAGGTCGACGTTCGGGTGGACGTCGTCGGCGGGCAGAAGCAGGTCGCGGTCGGCGTGCGCGACCATGGCGAAGGCATTCCGCGCAATCACCTGCAGCGACTGACGGAACGGTTCTACCGCGTCGACGCGGCGCGCTCGCGTGAGATCGGCGGAACCGGGCTCGGCCTGGCGATCGTGAAGCACATCGTCAACCGGCACCGCGGGCGGCTGACCATCGAGAGCGATCCCGGAAAGGGAAGCGTCTTCACGGTGCATCTTCCGGTCGCCGGGAATGGCGCCGTCATCAAACCGTAACCAAACGGTCACGCTTCTGTCGGGAGACGCGGCCTACCAAGCGCCTCGGTCACACCCGCTGAACGGAGGTACTTCCGTGTTCAAGAAAACGCTCGCCACCGGCGCATTCGCGCTTCTCGCCTGCACCGCTCTCGCCGGCCAGGCATCCGCTCGCGACCAGATCCGCATCGTCGGTTCCTCGACCGTGTTCCCCTTCTCGACGGCGGTCGCCGAGCAGTTCGCCAAGACCACCAACTTCAAGGCCCCCGTGGTCGAGAGCACCGGCACCGGCGGCGGCATGAAGCTGTTCTGCGCGGGTGTCGGCACCGGCCATCCGGACATGACGAACGCGTCGCGCCGGATGAAGTCGTCCGAGTTCGAGCAGTGCCAGAAGAACGGCGTCGAAAAGATCACCGAGGTGAAGATCGGCTTCGACGGCATCGTCTTCGCGAACGACAAGAGCGGCCCCAAGGTCGACCTGACGAAGCGCGACATCTGGCTCGCACTGGCCAAGGAGATCCCGATCGACGGCAAGCTCCAGGCGAACCCCTACACCATGTGGAACCAGATTCGCTCGGATCTGCCCGCCAACAAGATCGAGGTGCTCGGCCCGCCGCCGACCTCCGGCACGCGCGACGCCTTCGTCGAAATCGTCATGGAAGAAGGCTGTGAGGAGGTCGCGGGCACCAAGGAACTCGGCCTCAAGGGCAAGAAGTGCCACATCATCCGCGAGGATGGCGTCTTCGTCGAAGCCGGTGAGAACGACAACCTGATCGTCCAGAAGCTGGCCGCGAACCCGAACGCGTTCGGCATCTTCGGCTTCAGCTTCCTCGACCAGAACGCCGACAAGGTCAAGGGCGCCACGATCGGCGGCGTCGAACCGACCTTCGAGAACATCGCCGACGGCAAGTACGGCGTGTCCCGCTCGCTCTTCTTCTATGTCAAGAACGCCCACACCGGCGTCATCCCGGGCATGAAGGAGTTCGTGGCGGAATTCACCAGCCCGGCCGCATGGGGTCCGAACGGCTACCTGTCGGACAAGGGTCTGATCCCGCTGCCGGACGCGGAGCGGAAGAAGGTCGGCGACGCAGCCAATTCGATGACGCCGCTGACCATGTAACCTGCTGACGGTGCGCGTCCGGCGGCGAGATTCCGCCGCCGGACGTCGCCGTCACCGCAAACCTGCGGGCGCTTCATGCAAGCCATTGTCTTTCTCGCCGGACTGCTCGCCCTCGCCGCCTACGGCTACTATGCCGGGCGGGGCAGGGCGATGTCGGTCGCCGGTCCGCGCCGGAGCGGCACTTCTCTCCACTCCCTGCCGTCATACTACGGCGCCTATGTCGTTTTGTGGTGCGGGCTGCCGATCTTGATCATCGGCTTCGTCTGGCTGGTCGCCGGCGGGTGGATCGCCGAACAGGCCGCCATGGCGAGCCTCCCCGGAAGCCTGACCGACGTCGATCCGGGGCGCCTGCAACTCACACTGAACGAAATTCGCAACATCGCGGCAGGCTCGCTGTTCGGCGAGCCCAGCCCAGAGGTCCGAACCGCCGCCGAAACCTATGCGACGGTGAAAGGGTTCGGCGGCTGGATCGTGGTGGCCGGCGCCCTCGTGATCGGCGCAGCCTGCGCCGCGCTGGCGCAGCGGCGCATCCGGCCTGGCCTCCGGGCGCGCAATGCCGTCGAACGAGCTGTCATGATCGCCATGATGGTCTCGTCCGGCATCGCCATCCTGACGACCGTCGGCATCGTTCTGTCGCTGCTCTTCGAGAGCATGCGCTTCTTCGCGCAGGTGCCGGTCACTGAGTTTCTCTTCGGCTTGCACTGGAGCCCGCAGACCGCCCTCCGTGCCGACCAGGCCGGGTCGTCCGGCTCCTTCGGCGCCGTGCCGATCTTCGTGGGCACCCTGCTGATCACCTTCATCGCCATGCTCGTCGCGGTGCCGATCGGCCTGCTGGCGGCGGTGTACATGTCGGAATACGCCACCCCGCGCATTCGGTCGGTGGCCAAGCCGGTTCTCGAGATCCTCGCCGGCATCCCGACCGTGGTCTACGGCTTCTTCGCCGCCCTGACGGTGGCACCCTTCTTCCGCAATGCCGGCGAAGGGATCGGGCTCAGCGTCAGCTCAGAGTCCGCGCTCGCGGCAGGGGTGGTCATGGGCATCATGATCATTCCCTTCGTCTCGTCACTGTCCGACGACGTGATGAACGCCGTGCCGCAATCGCTGCGCGACGGCTCCTATGCCCTCGGCGCGACCAAGTCGGAAACGATCAAGCAGGTCATCTTCCCCGCGGCGCTGCCCGGCATCGTGGGTGCGATCCTGCTGGCGATCAGCCGCGCGATCGGCGAGACGATGATCGTCGTCATGGCTGCTGGCCTCGCCGCCAATCTCACGGCCAACCCGTTCGAAGCGGTGACCACGGTTACCGTGCAGATCGTCACGCTGCTGGTGGGTGACCAGGAATTCGACAGTGCCAAAACCCTGGCGGCCTTCGCCCTCGGTCTGGTTCTCTTCCTCGTCACCCTGACACTCAACGTCATCGCCCTGCGGGTGGTGCGGGCATATCGAGAAAAGTATGACTGACGCGATCGTCTCGTCGGCGGGCCCCGTGGCGGGCAAGGCCGACACGGAGCGGCGCCTGCGCCGCCGTTACGCCGCGGAGCGCCGCTTCCGCATGTATGGTGCCGGCGCGATCATCGCAGCTGTGCTGGTGCTGGTGACGCTGCTCGGTTCGATCATCAGCCAGGGCTATACTGCCTTCTGGAACCACGAGATCGCCCTCAACGTCACGTTCGATCCGCAGGTGATCGATCCGCAGGGAACGCGCGATCCCGCGACGCTGTCGCGTGCGAACTACGGCCTGCTCGTCCGTGATGCGCTCCAGCGGCAGTTTCCGCAGGTCACTGGCCGCAGCGACGTGCGGCGGTTGAGCGGCATCGTCAGCAGCGGTGCCGACGGGAAGCTCCGGCGCATGGTCATGGACGACCCCTCGCTGATCGGGCGAACCGAAAGGGTCTGGGTGCTCGCGTCCGACGACATAGACACCCTGCTGAAGGGCCAGATCGACCGCGAACTGCCCGAAGGCAGCCGGCGCGTCAGCGACCAGGAGATCGCCTGGGCCGACGCTCTGGGCGAGCAGGGCGCTGTTCGCTCCTCGTTCAACACGACGCTGTTCACCGCGGCCGACAGCCGCGAGCCGGAACTGGCGGGCATCTGGGGCGCTGCGGTCGGATCCTTCTGGCTGCTGCTGACGACCCTGGTGCTCAGCTTCCCGCTCGGGGTCATGACGGCCACCTACCTCGAGGAGTTCGCGCCCAAGAACCGCTGGACCGACCTCATCGAGGTGAACATCAACAATCTGGCGGCCGTCCCGTCGATCGTGTTCGGCCTGCTCGGCTTGGCAGTCTTCCTCGGCTTCTTCGGCATGTCGCGCTCGGCACCGTTCGTCGGCGGACTAGTGCTGACGCTGATGACGCTGCCGACGATCATCATCACGACGCGCGCGGCCTTGAAATCGGTGCCGCCCTCCATCCGCGAGGCGGCACTGGGTGTCGGCGCGTCGCGCCTTCAGGTGGTGACGCATCACGTGGTTCCGCTTGCGATGCCGGGCATCCTGACCGGAACGATCATCGGGATGGCGCAGGCCCTGGGCGAAACCGCGCCGTTGCTGATGATCGGCATGGTGGCCTTCATCATCGACGTGCCGGGCGGTCCGTTCGATCCGGCGACCGCCTTGCCCGTCCAGATCTTCCTCTGGGCCGACAGTCCCGAACGTGCCTTCGTTGCGCGCACCAGCGCCGCAATCATGGTGCTCCTCGCCTTCCTCGTCCTGATGAACGCGCTTGCGGTGGTTCTGCGCAGGCGGTTCGAGCGCCGGTGGTAGAAAGATGCTGATGAATCCGAAGGACAGTACGGTGTCCACCGCCCACCCGACCAAGGTCGTCGCACGCGGCGTGAAGGTCTTCTACGGCGCGGCCGAGGCCCTGCACGGCGTCGACCTCGACGTGAAGGCGAACGAGGTGACCTCGCTGATCGGCCCCTCCGGCTGCGGCAAGTCGACGTTCCTGCGTTGCCTCAATCGGATGAACGACGTCATCGACGGCTGCCGGGTGGAGGGCAGCATCCTGCTCGATGGCGACGACATCTACTCGTCGGCGGTCGACCCGGTTCTGCTGCGCCAGCGCGTCGGCATGGTCTTCCAGAAGCCGAACCCGTTTCCGAAGTCGATCTACGACAACATCGCCTACGGGCCGCGCATCCACGGACTTGTGTCCGACCGGAACGAGCTGGACGAGGTGGTCGAGCGCAGCCTGACCAAGGCGGGCCTCTGGAACGAGGTGAAGGACCGCCTGCAGCAGCCGGGAACCGGCCTCTCCGGGGGCCAGCAGCAGCGGCTCTGCATCGCCCGCGCCATCGCTGTCAGTCCGGAACTGATCCTGATGGACGAGCCGTGCTCCGCGCTCGATCCCATCGCCACGGCGAAGGTCGAGGAACTGATGGACGAACTGCGCGCGAACTACACGATCGTCATCGTGACGCATTCGATGCAGCAGGCCGCGCGCGTGTCCCAGCGCACCGCCTTCTTCCACCTCGGCCATCTGGTCGAGGTCGGTGAGACCGAGCAAATGTTCACCAATCCGCAGGACGAGCGGACCCAGGGATACATCACCGGGCGCTTCGGCTGACCGCGCCGCCTCGGCCGAAGACAGGAGAAGGGTGCATGTCGCAACAGCACATCGTCGCGTCCTACGACGCGGAACTCAGCCGCCTGAACCAGCTCATCGCGGAGATGGGCGGCCTCGCGGAATCGCAGTTGGCGACCGCCGTCGACGCGCTGTCGCGGCGGGACAGCAAGCTCGCCGCCAACGTGGTCGCCCAGGATTCGCGGGTCGACGCGCTGGAGAACGAGGTCGACAATTTCGCCGTCCGCCTTCTGGCCCTGCGCCAGCCGATGGCGAGCGACCTGCGCAACATCGTCGGCTCCATCCGGATCGCCGCCGACCTTGAGCGCATCGCCGACTATGCGGCGAACGTCGCGAAGCGGACCATCGCGCTCAACCAGAACGCCCCCGTCGAGCCGGCGCGTGCCATCCCGCGCATGAGCCGCCTGGTCGCGGCGATGATCAAGGATGTGCTCGACGCCTATGTCGACCGCGACGTCGCCAAGGCGATCGACGTCTGGGGCCGCGACATCGAGGTCGACGACGCCTATTCCAGCCTCTTCCGCGAACTCCTCACCTACATGATGGAAGATCCGCGGAACATCACGGTGTGCACGCACCTGCTGTTCATCGCGAAGAACATCGAACGCATCGGCGACCACATCACCAACATCGCCGAGACGATCCATTTCGCCGTCTCCGGGCAGCGCCTCGTGCAGGCGCGGCCGAAGACGGACGAGACGCCGTTCGCGGCGCATCCTGGCGACGCCCCCGCCGGCGCGGCCGAGTCGAAGGACGACTGACGATGCAGCCTCTGGTCCTGATCGTCGAGGACGATCCCGGCCTCGTCGAACTCCTCAAGTACAATCTGGAGAAGGCGGGATTCGGCACCGCCATCGCCCGCGACGGCGAGGAGGCGATGGTCGTTCTCGCCGAGCGTACGCCGGATCTCGTGCTGCTCGACTGGATGCTTCCGATCACATCGGGCATCGAGGTCTGCCGGCGCATCCGGCGCCAGCCGGGCACCCGCGACCTGCCGATCATCATGCTCACGGCGCGGGGCGAAGAGGGCGACCGGGTGCGCGGGCTGGAGAGCGGCGCGGACGATTATGTGACGAAGCCGTTCAGCCCGAGCGAACTGGTGGCGCGCGTGCGCGCCGTCATCCGCCGCGCCCGCCCTGGCGTCGACGCGGAGCGGCTGGAGTTCGCCGACCTCGCCATGGACCTGGTCGCGCATCGGGTCACGCGCGGCCAGCGCCGGGTGCATCTGGGGCCGACCGAATTCCGCCTGATGCGCTACTTCCTGGAGCATCCCGGCCGGGTCTTCTCGCGCGAGCAGCTGCTGAACGCCGTCTGGGGGCACGACGTCTATGTCGAGCCGCGCACGGTCGACGTGCACATCCGCCGCCTGCGCAAGGCTATCAACGAGGCGGGCGAGCCCGACATCATCCGCACCGTGCGCGCCGCCGGCTATGCCCTCGACCAGCCGGAAGAGACGGCTGACGCCTGACCGCCGGCTTCGGGCCGCCGATCAGACGCGCGTCAGGATCACTGCGGCGGTCACCGTCAGCGGGCAGAGAATGGTACTGCCGACGACGATCGCCGAGGCGAGATCGGGGTCGCAGTCATACTCGCGGCACAGCATGGCCAGGAGAATCGCGGCCGGGATCGACGATCCGACCAGCAGGAGGTCGGCCAGCGGACCGCCGGTTCCCAGGAAGAACAGTGCGATTCCCGTCGCGACCGGTGCGGCCAGGAGGCGCAACGCGATTCCGGCACCCAGCAGACCGCGGGCGGTGAACGCGGCGCCGGCCGCGAGTTGCGCGCCGATCGCCGTCAGCGACAGCGGCGTGGCGGTCGCGCCCATCAGTTCGACCGGATAGCCGATGACCGTCGGCAGTCGCCAGTCGAGCGCGTTCAGCGCGAGGCCGAGGGCGACCGCGGGGATGAGCGGCGTACGGAAGGCGTTCAGCACGAGGCCGATGCCGCGCGCGCGACCGGCGGTCAGCAGCGGCGGTGCCACGGCGAGCACCAGCATGACGTGCAGGCTGGTCATGACGGCCTGGTGCATCACCATGTCGGCGCCGAAGGCGAGTTGCGCCAGCGGGATGCCGAAGTTGCCCGAGTTGGGGAAGGCGGCGGCCAGCGCCAGGATGCCTCGCGCGAAGGGCGGGGCGCCCATGGCACGGCCGACCAGCCAGCCGAGCGTCAGCAGGCCGAAGAACTGCACGACGGTGAAGGCAACCGTGAACTGCACCTCGCCGACCGGCAGGTCGGCTTTCGAGAGGCTGTCGACGAAGAGTGCGGGCAGCGCGCCGTAGATCACCACACGGTTCAGCGTCGTGACGTCGAAGCCGAGGCGTCGCTGGCCGAACCAGCCGAACACCATCAGGAGGATGATCGGCAGGGTGACCTCGGTGACGACCTCGAAGAGCAGCGCCATCGGTCGTTCCCGATCCGCCCCGACCCTGTCGGTGCCGCGTCGGCTCAGTCGGCGTCGGCGGCCGTGCGGTTCTCGATTTGGGCGGCGCGGCGCTGGCCGTAGACGGAACGGACGGCGGCGTAAAAGTCCAGGCTCCGTCGTCGCACGGCGTCGAGTTGGCCGAGGCTGCGGTAGCGCGAGTCGACGGCGTTGAGGCCCGCAGCCACGTAGCTCGCCGTTTCGAGGTCGGCCTCCTCTGCGGCGATTCCGACCGGGTCGATATACCAGTCGATGCCGCGGCCCGCGGCGTCGCGCAGGTTGGACGGGCCGAAGATCGGCAGCACCAGATAGGGGCCGTCGCCGAGACCCCATACCGCCAGCGTCTGGCCGGCGTCCTCCTCGTGATACGGCAGGCCGTAATGGTCGCCCGCGAGGTCGAACAGGCCGCCGACACCCAGGGTCGTGTTCATCAGGAAGCGGCCGTACGTGATCTGGGCGCGGTCCCACTCGCCCTGGGCGATGTCGTGGATGAGCGTGATCGGGCTCTTCAGGTTGTTCACGAAGTTGCGCACCGCCGTCTTGCCGACGTCCGGAACGATCTCCCGATAGCCGACCGCGGCCGGCCGCAGGATGAACGTGTCCAGCGTCAGGTTCATCGCGAAGATGTGCCGGTTCAGCGGCTCCAGCGGGTCGCTGATCTCCCCGGCGGACTCGAAGCTGGGTTGCGTCGAGGTCGCGCAGGCCGCCGATGTCAGCGTCAGCGCGAGCGCCAGGAAGAGCCGCGCACCGGGCGCGCGGAGGAGCGAACGAAGGGGACTCATGCTGGCCTCCTGCCGGCCTCGGTGCGCCACCATGGGGCGCCGGACGGGATTGGATGTCTCGAAGAACGGGCGCGCGGCGGCGTCACTTCAGCGGCGACACGGCGGTCGGGAGCATGATCACCGACTGCATCTCCGCCAGCATCGCGGTGCCCTTGCCGAGAAACGCCTGCCAGTCCGGGTCGCGCAGGGCGGCGTCCCGGGCATCGCGACGCTCCAGAAGGTCCCGATAGGCCCACAAATGCGCCACGGAGTTGGGGTCCGGGGACTCCACGGTCCAGGCGCAGACGTTGGCCGAATATTTCTCGCGGACCGGCATGATCGCCTTGAACAGCTCGGACCACGGCTTCACCGCTCCGGCATTGGCGCGATAGATCCGCAACTCGTAGACGTTGCCCGCCTTGGCGGGCGCCTTGAACGGCAGGAAGGCGTTCATGAACCGGATCTCCTGGCGCGCCAGCAGCGGCCGGATCTTCGACGTGAAGCCATCGGTCCAGTCCCGGTTCTGCGACAGTTCGGCCCGCAGCCGGGTGCGCTCCTCGTAGCTCTCATATTCCCAGAGATGCCAGACTTGGTTGAGTACGCCGATCTCGGCGGTCCAGGAGCCGAGCCGCTTGCCGTAGCGGTCGCCGCGCACCTTCGAGCCGACTTCCTCCGAAAGCTTGAGATATTCGGGCATCTTGCCCGGCACGAAGGTGTAGGTGCGCAGTTCGTAGAGCATGCGTCTTCCTCGCGGGGTCGCAACGACGGCGCAGCATACACGCCTCCTGCCCGCGGGGGCAGGGGACTCGCGTGCGGATCGCGTAGGTATACCGCTCTTGCATCCGCGTGCGGACCGCGGCCTATTAGGTCGCCTCCGCAAGGGTGATCGCATCATGCCCGCTACCACACCCGCCGGCGCGCTCGCCGGCATCCGTGTCGTCGACCTGACCCGCGTGCTCGGCGGGCCGTACTGCACGCAGATCCTCGCCGATCACGGCGCCGAGGTGATCAAGGTCGAGCCGCCCCAGGGCGACGAGACCCGCGACTGGGGTCCCCCGTTCAACGAGGGCCGCGCCGCCTATTTCGAGGGCGTCAACCGCAACAAGCGCTCGCTCGGCCTCGACGTGTCCAAGCCCGAGGGCAAGGCCGTGCTGCTGCGCCTGCTCGAGACGGCCGATGTGCTGATCGAGAACTTCAAGCCGGGCAGTCTGGAGAAATGGGGCCTCGGCTACGAGGAAGTGCTCTCGAAGCGCTTCCCCGGCCTCGTCCACTGCAGCGTGACGGGCTTCGGGCCCGACGGCCCGCTCGGCGGCTTCCCGGGCTACGACGCCGTCATCCAGGCGATGTCAGGCATGCTCAGCGTCAACGGCTCGCCGGAGAGCGGTCCGGTGCGGGTCGGCACGCCGATGGTCGACATGGGCACCGGCCTGAACGCCGTGATCGGCATCCTGATGGCGATCATCGAGCGCGGCCGTTCGGGGAGGGGCCAGCATCTCGACGTGACCCTCTACGACTGCGCCGTGTCGCTGCTGCATCCCCAGGGCGCGAACTATCTGATGTCCGGCAAGGCGCCGGTCATCACCGGCAACGCGCATCCGAACATCTATCCCTACGACGTGTTCCAGTCGGGAACGAAGCCGGTGTTTCTCGCCATCGGGAACAACGGGCAGTTCCGCCGCCTGTGCGCGGCGATCGGGGCGCCGGAGCTGTCGGACGATCCGCGCTATGCGGACAATGCGCTGCGTTCGGAGAACCGCGCGACGCTGAAGCCCGCGATCGAGGCGAAGCTGTCCGCTCTCGACGGCGACGAGCTGTGCGATCGGCTGCTCCGCGAGATGGTGCCGGCCGGCCCGGTCAATGCGATCCCCGAGGTGATGACGGCGCCGCACACGGTCTATCGCAAGATGCGGGTCGAACTCGACGGGTATCAGGCCACCGGCATTCCGGTGAAGATGAGCCGCACGCCGGGCTCGGTCCGCGCCAAGCCGCCGGAGTATGGTGCGGACGGCCGCGACGTGCTGCATCACGCCGGCTACACCGACGCCGAGATTGCCAAGCTGATCGACGGCGGCGTGGTCCTGGAGCGGCGCAGGACCTCCTGACGCACCGGCATCCGCGCGGCATGGGCAGCCGCGGACCGGCTGCGGGCGCGGGCGGCCTATTCGGCCGCCTGCCGTTCCGGCTGCGTCTCGCGGGCGGCGTCCTGGGCGAACAGTTCTTCCAGCTCCTCGGCCGCCTGTTTCGCCAGATAGATCAGGCGCTGCTCGTCGGTGTGGTGCTTCTGCGACCGGCGCAGATGCTCGATGTCGTGCTGGCGGAACGTCTCCACCGCCCGGACCGCCTCGCCGTCGGTCAGGCCGACGCATTCCAGTACCTGGCGCGCCATGACCAGGCTGGAATGGAACGTCTCGCGCTCGATCAGTTCGATGCCGAGATCCATCAGCCGGTAGGCGTGGCGGCGGTCACGGGCGCGCGCGTAGATCGGCAGGTCCGGAAAGTGTTCGCGGACCACCCGCGCCGTCGCGAGTGAGCGCTCCACGTCGTCGACGGTCAGGACGAAGGCGCTCGCCTTGTCGATGCCCATCGCGCGGAGGATGTCGAGGCGAGAGGAGTCGCCGTAATAGACCTTGGCGCCGAACCGTCGCATGAAGTCGATCTGCTGCGGGTTCGACTCCAACGCGGCGAACGGGATCTTCTTCGCCACCAGGATGCGCCCGATCATCTGCCCGACGCGGCCGAACCCGGCGATGATCACCAGCGGCTCCTCGCGCGGCGGCGTGTCGTATTCGGGGCGGTCGCGCGCGGTGCGGCGGGCATCGAGGGCCTCCACCGCGATGTACAGCAGCGGCGTGGTCAGCATCGAGACCGAGACGACCAGGATGACGATGTCCGCCGTGCGCTGGTCGAGGATGTAGGCGCCGACCGCCGCCGACAGCAGCACGAAGGCGAACTCGCCACCCTGGGAGATGACGGTCGCCAAGCGCAGCGCGGCCATCGGCGCCATCTTCGTCCGCCGGGCGAGACCATAGATCGCCGCGGCCTTGATGGTCACCAGCCCTGTGACCAAACCCAGGATCGCCAGCGGCATCTCGGCGAGGAGGCCGAGATTGACCGCCATGCCAACGGCGATGAAGAATAGGCCGAGCAGCAGGCCCTCGAACGGCTCGATATGCACCTGCAGGGCGTGCCGGTACTCGGAGTCTGCCAGCAGCACGCCCGCGATGAAGGCGCCCAGCCCCATGGAGAGGCCGGCCCATTCCATCAGCATCGCAGCACCGACCACCGTCAGCAGCGAGAGCGCGATGAAAACTTCGTTGGTGTCGGCGCGCGCCACGACGCGCAGGGCGTATCGCAGGCCGTAGCGCCCGAGAACCACCAGTGCGGCGATCGCCACGAGCGCCTTGGCGACGTCGCCCCATTCCGGCGCCGCCTCGCCCACCGCCAGCAGCGGCAGCAACGCCAGCATCGGTATGACAGCGATGTCCTGCAACAGGAGGATCGAGAAGGCGCCGCGGCCATGCCGTGTCGCCAACTGGTTCTTCTCCGCCAGGATTTGCAGGGCGAAGGCGGTGGATGACAGCGACAGGGCGAACCCGAGCACCAGCGACTCGGCGATCCCGAGGCCGAGAACCAGACAGGCCCCTACCAGCGGTACCGTCGTGACGAGCAACTGCCCGACGCCGAGTCCCAGGATCTGCCGCCGCATGATCAGCAGGCGCCGCGGCTGGAGTTCCAGGCCGATCAGGAACAGCAGCATAACGACGCCGAACTCGGCGAAGTGCAGGATCGAATCGACATCGTAGACGAGGCCGAAGCCGAAGGGGCCGATCGCGACCCCGGCGACGAGGTAGCCGATCACCGCGCCCAGCCCGAGCCAGCGGGTGATCGGCACGGCCACCACGGCCGCCGCGAGGAAGATCGCCAGTTCGACGAAGGTAAGGCTCACGACATGCTTCTTTCCGGATCCGAGCGCCTTCTCGGCCGGAAGCAGCATAGCATGCCCTATCGGACCGCCTCACGGTCTCCCGTCAGGCGGGCCGCTGCTCCTCCGCGGGTGCGGCGAGTGTCCGGGCCACGAGACCGGTGTCGTAGTACTCGGTGAAACGCACGATCTTTCCGTCGCGTACCCGGAGGATGTCGGCCTTCTCGGCAGCCAGCGGGAGGCCGTTCGTCCGCAGCCGGGCCGTGATCCGGGCGACGACCGCGGCGCGGTCGCCTTGGACGATGATGTCGAGGACTTCGAACGTCTCGACGGCGACCGTCTCGGCCACCCGTGCAAAGAACTGCCCGACCTGATCATGCCCGGAGAACCGGCCAGCCCAGGGGAGCGCATCGTCGGCGCCCTGTGATGTCCATTCGATATCGTCCGCCAGTCCGGCGAAGACCGTCTGCAGGTCGCCACGGCCGTAGGCCTCATAGGTACGCCGGATAAGGCGAGCGGTTTCCTCGGTGCTCATGACGGGGACTCCCGGTTGCAGCGCAGGGCGATCATCGCACGTAAAGCGTCCGGCGGCACGTCGCGTCGTGCGCTCGGATACGACGGCCGGCGGACCGCAGGCATCGAAGCGGCACGGTCGCTGGCACCCTCCGCCTCACGGCGATATGCTTGCCGTCGCCTTCCGCGACCGGGTTCCGCCATGTCCGACAGTTCCGATACCGTCACCGCCGCGCTCTGCATCATCGGCAACGAGATCCTCTCCGGCCGGGTGCAGGACGCGAACCTCGCCTTCCTCGGGCAGGGCCTGAATGAGGTCGGCGTGCAGTTGCGCGAGGTGCGCGTCGTCCCGGACATCGAGGACGAGATCGTGGCGGCGGTGAATGCGCTTCGGGCGCGCTACACCTACGTCTTCACGACCGGCGGCATCGGCCCGACGCACGACGACATCACGCCGGAATCGGTCGCCAAGGCGTTCGGACGGCGGGCGGTTCATCATCCGGTCGCCTATGCGCGGCTCGAGGAATGGTACCGCAACAACGACCGCGAGTTCACCGAGGCGCGTAAGCGCATGACGCTGATGCCCGAAGGGGCGGAACTGGTGGACAACGCCGTATCCATCGCGCCCGGCTTCCGGGTGGAGAACGTCTTCGTCATGGCCGGCGTGCCGCAGATCATGCGGGCCATGTTCGAGGCGGCGAAGCCGTTGCTGCGCGGCGGTAAGACGGTGCGCTCGCGGACCATCGGCACTCGCGTGGTGGAAGGCGTGCTGGCCGGCCCGCTCGGCGAGATCCAGAAGCGCTTCCCGCACTCTGACATCGGATCCTATCCCTACTACGGCGCACCTGGCGGCAACGGGGTCAACCTCGTCGTCCGCAGCACGGATCCGGCCGACCTCGACGCCGCCGGCGACGCCATCGTGGCGATGATCCGCGACCTCGGCGGCGACGTTCTGGACGACGTGCGCGGCTGAGGGAGGGCCGTCCTGGCCCGGGTGCTCATCCCTCGCTCTTCCCGGTGCGGCCCGCGTCTCTCCGAGGCGCGGCAGCGCCGCGTCGCCGCACATCCTGCTCCCCGTCTTTCTGCTTCCCGTCTTTTTTTCGGCGCATTCCTCGGCTTTGTCCGTCTCGGCGTCGCGCGTCCGATGCGGAGAGGGCACCGGGGCATCGGTGGTTCGTGTAAAATTTTATTCAATATACAATAAAACGAGCTGAATTGACAATCTATCCTAGCGGACATTCAGTAACGACTTCTTATCTTTTTCCGATGGACCATGTATTTAATGTCCGTATCTTTTGAGGCGAAGCGGTAGCCCCATGGCGCAGTTGCCCGAGCCTGGTTTGGCGAAGAGAAATCCCGCCACGGGTGATCAATCCGCCGCCGTCCTCGAATGGCTCGGTGCGGCCGTTCCCGGCTTCACGCTGTTCCGCGCCCGTGCGGACGGAACGCTCGCGTCGGTGTCCGATACGTGGCAGGCCGTGACGGGGCTGGAGCCGGAGACCTGCATCGGGCGGCTGCTCGCCGATCTCGTCGATCCCCGTGATCGCGTGCGGGTCGAGCGGCTGCTGGAGCGGGGCCCGGGCGCCTCGTCCGGAGAAGCGCGCTTCAGCATACCCGCTCCAGACGGCGAGGGCCGGCTCGTGATGGCGATGCGCGGCCCGGATCTGTCCGGCGACCATGGGCGGGACGTCGTCGGAATCATGCGCGACGTGACGGCCGAACGCGCCATCGAGCGCCAACTCGCGGCCGCCTACTCGTACGACATGCTCACCTCCATTCCGAACCGGACGCTGTTCATGGACCGGCTCGGCGAGGCGGTGCGGGCGGCGCGCGCATCGGGTGAAGGGCTCGCGCTGCTGGTGTGCGACATCGATCGCTTCCGCGCTGTCAACGAGACCGCCGGGCACCGCACGGCCGACGAACTGCTCCGCATCGTCGCGCGACGGCTGGAACGGCAGATTCGCGGCGGCGACATGATCGGGCGCATCGGCGCCGACGAGTTCGGCATCATCCAGTCCGGCGTGCGCAGTCAGGCGGACACGGAGAGCCTGGCGGAGCGTCTGACGTTCGTCCTCGCCAAGCCGTACCGGGCGGAGGGCATCCGCATGCGGGCCTCCTGCTCGATCGGCATCTCGATGCTCGCCGCCGAGGCCAGCGCCGAGAGCATGCTGACCGAGGCGATGAGTGCGCTGACCCAGGCGAAGCGCGTCGGCCGGGGACAGGTTCGCTTCGCCGATCCGGAGGCGGAGAGCGAGGTCAGGGAGACGCATTCGCTCGAGGACGATCTGCTCCAGGCGATCGACGAAGCGGGCCTGACACTGCACTTCCAGCCCGTGGTCGATCTCGCGACCGGGCGCATCTCGGGCGCCGAGGCCCTGCTGCGCTGGCCACATCCGGAGCGGGGTTTCGTCGAGCCTTCGCGTTTCGTGCCGCTCGCCGAAGCGACGGGCGCCATCCGCCCGCTCGGCGCGTGGGTGCTCGATGCCGCCTGTGCCACGCTGCGCCGCTGGGACGCCGCCGGGCTCGACAACCTGACCGTCGCGGTCAACGTCTCCGCCGCGCAGTTCCGGGATGCCGGCGTCTACGAGGCCGTGACCGCCGCACTGGACAGGAACCGTGTCGATCCGCGGCGCCTGGAGATCGAAATCACCGAGACGGCGATGCTCGAGGACCGTGCCGGTGATGCACTGCCGCAGCTCGCCGCTCTGGCGCGACGCGGCGTCCAGATCGTCATCGACGACTTCGGCATGGGCTACGGCACGCTGACCTATCTTCGTGCCTTTCCCGTGTCGAAGATCAAGATCGACCGGGCGTTCATCGGTGCGGTCATGGACGACCCGCGCGACGCGGCGATCGTCCGCGGCGTCGCCGCGCTCGGCTCCAGCCTGGGACTGCGTGTCCAGCCGGAAGGTGTCGAAACGGCCGAGCAGCTTCGCTTCGTCCAGGAACTCGGCTGTACGGAAGCGCAGGGCTATCTGTTCAGCCGCGCGCTGCCGGAAGAGGATTTCGTTCGCTTCGTCAGCGACTGGGAGCAGCGCCGCGCGTCGGTTCCCGCGTCGGTCGGCGACGTGCCGGCACTCGTCCGCCGTCTTGCGGCGGGATCGCCGGTCGCCGACGCGCCGGGTGATCCCGGAAGTGTGGCGCCGGACATCCACGATGTGCCGCACGTGGCGCGGGCGCCGGGTTGGGAGCGCGCATTCGTGCTGGCCGCCTCCCTGGTGAGCCTGTGGACGGCCGCCGGTGCCATGCTCTGGCTGATCGTGTGAGCAGCCCCGCAAGCCGATCCGCTCCGGGGCGTCGCCCGGCGCGGACGGCAGAGCAGGCGTCTGGCTGCGGAAAGAGGGCGGCGCCGATGCGCCGCCGCCCTCTCGATCGTCCGGGTCGGGACCGGAGCGTGGGCTATTTGTCCAATGTCTTGTCCCAATAGGCGTCGGTATCGGCCGCTTCGCTCGACATCGTGCCGTCGTAGGTCGGCGCCTGTTCCATCGCCTGCTCGCTGACCGGCAGCACCAGGGTGTTCATGCCCGGTGTCGCGCGAAGCTTGTTCCATGGGACCGCGACGCGGTCTTCGCCCATGCCGAGAAAGCCGCCGCGCGAGACGATCACGCGCTTAACGTCGCCGGTCGCCGGATCGAGGACAACATCTTCGACTTCGCCGAGGTCCTCGTCCTGCGCATTGCGCAGGTCGGAGCCGATGATGTCTTCGATCCGTACCGCGGACGCCATTTCGGAAACCGGCTTGGCGTTGACGATCTCGGCCTGGCGCCAGTCGCTGATCTGCTGCGGCTGGACGCCCATCCCCTCGAGTTGTTGGGCATACTCCCGATACGTGGTGCGCGTGGCGTCGAGCACTTCGCGGCAGGCCTCTTCGTTGCCCCGCTGCGCGAGGATGTCGGCCGCCCGGTAGAGCGTGCGCATCTCGACGTGCGGGCGGGTCTCCCATCCGACGTCACCCCAGGGGCCCATCGTGCGACCTGCGGCGGAAGGGGTGGCCGTGGCACCCGGCGCGGCGACGGTGGTGCCGTAGCTGCGGTAGCCGGACAGCCAGTATCCATCCTCCTGCATCGTCTGCCCCAGCGCGGTCAGATCCTGGCGGCATTGACTCGATGCACCCGCGGTGGCCTGACCGCCGGCGCTCCGCCCGTGGATCGTGCCGCCGGGCTGACTGGCTTGGCTTGCCGAGCCGGCCTGAGTGGCCTGAGAAGATGCGGCTTTATCCGCTGCGGTATTCGCCGCGTGTCCGGTCTGTGCGAATAGAAGAACTGAAGCGATTGCGCTGCTGACAGTGATGGTGCGTGCAGTCATTACGGCACCTCCATGCTTCCGGGCAATTGATCTCCCGCGCCGGCTCATTGGCCGTAGCGATGCCCTGCGTAACCAGCGAAGACCGGACCTGTTCCAAAAAACCGCAGTTCGGCTGCAGTCCGATATCGGCTGGCCCGGGTTGCGGTTTGCGGCGACGGGAATGTGCGACGTCCCTCGTGTGTTCTCGACTACAGGAGCTGGCGGATCGCCTCGAGCTGGTGGGGGTCGTCAGCAGGCGCGATCAGCAGGACATCGTCGAAGCCCAGATCCGCGAGGCGCATCAGGCGCTCGCGGGCTTCGGCCGGCGTGCATATCAGCGAGATTTTCGAATGGGCGCCGAGCGGGGTGACCTTCGGTTCGTCGCGGATGTCGATCGAGACGTTGGCGACCGCGGCCCGCTTGCCGCCGGCCGCCCGGTAGAGTGCGATGCCGCGCTCCAGATCCTCCCATGAGCTGTGGATGCCCGAGGCGAGCCAGCCCTCGCATTCCTGTGCGGCACGTTCGATCCAGCGCTGGCTGCGCCATGCGCCGAGCAGGATCGGCGGCGCAGCGGGCATGCCCGCCCACGGCGCCAGGGTGACGCCCGCGACCGGCTCGCCGCGCCACACGGCGCGCATCGTGTCGAGTGCCTCCGGAAGAGCACGAAAGCGGCTCTCATAGTCCGCGCCGAACAGGCTGAAGTCCGCCTGCGTCGAGCCGGTCCCGACACCGAGGCGCAGCCGCCCGCCCGCCAGCGCGTCGAGCGAGCGGATGCGGTGGGCCGCATCGACCGGCGGCCGGATCGGCACCTGCAGCACGCATGTGCCCAGTTCGATGCTCTCGGTCACCGCTGCCGCCGCGGACAGGGCGATCAGGGGATCGAGCGAGGCTGGTCCGCGGCCGACGGAATCGGTCATCCAGAGGCCGGCGAAGCCCAGCGCCTCGACCCGCCGGGCGGTATCGACGATGCGACGCACGGGCGTTCCCGCGGCGGTGTTCTGAACCGGCAGGAATACGATGCCCAGTCTCATGATGGCTCTCCCGATGCGGCCGGACGGGCTGCGGCCACATGCTGACCGACATCGGCCGATTGCGAAAGCACCCGGCGCACCGGACGTCGCTCTCTCGTCGTGTTTATCGCGCCGTTCGGTCGTGATCGAGCCGCGCGGCGCCGCCGTGACCGCAGGCCCTCACGGGGTCAGTTCGAACAGCGCCTTGCCGCTCTCCATGTCGAAGGGGGCGGAGAAGTGCTCGTGCGCGATCTTCCACTGGCCGGCCAGCCTGCGGTATCCCGCGCTCATCCGCATCCAACTCGCCTGCTCCTTTCCGTCGGGGCCGACGCCGCCGCAGCGGATCAGGCAATGGGCGAAGCCCACGTCGCCGTCCGCCGACGCCGTGATGTCGCCGGGGTCGAAGATCATGCCGCCGCACATGCTCATGCAGAACGCCCAGTGATCGCGATAGGCCGGCTTGCCGACGAACTGCAGTTGCGCGATGGCGTCATAGGCGATTACGTCGTCGGCGTAGAAGGCCATGATCCGATCGACGTCGGCCGAACGGACCGCGGCCGCCCAGTGCTCTATCAGCGCGCGGATGCCGCTTTCGGCAGACTCCGGCGCTTCCTTCGTGGCGAGCGTCGCCGTCATCGTGCTTCTCCTCGTCCTGTTCCGGAGGGGCGAGACGCCGGTCTCCGGTCGATTGGCGTTGACATAAACGTTGATATCAACATTACTGGGCGCCGTCAAAGCCGCTGCGCGGAGTGGGTGAAGCAACGCGACGCCGGCGGCGCGAAGGTCGGCCGACGTGGCACGGCCGTATCCGAAGGAGACTTGCCGTGACCGTCCAGCCCTACCTGTTCTTCAACGGCCGCTGCGAAGAGGCGATCGCCTTCTACCGCACGGCGCTCGACGCCGAGGTCCAGGAGCTGATGCGCTTCAAGGACGCGCCGCCCGATTCCACTGGCAAGCCGGTGGAAGGCTGTGCGCCGCCGCCCGGGTCGGAGGACAAGATCATGCATTGCGGCCTGCTCATCGGTGGCGCCCTGGTGATGGCGTCGGACGGGATGAGCCAGGGGGACGCAACGTTCCAGGGCTTCTCGCTCGCCGTGTCCGTCGCCGACGAGGCGACCGCCCGCAGATACTTCCACGCCCTCGCCGAGGGCGGGCAGGTGCAGATGCCCCTGGGTCCGACCTTCTTCGCCAAGATTTTCGGCGTGGTCGCCGACAGGTTCGGCGTGTCCTGGATGATCCTCGTCCCGACGGCGTAGCGTGCGGGCGGCGAGCCGCTTCGTTGACCGGCGAGCCGCTCCGGCCTAGAAACGGATCGTGTCCGCCACCGCGATCATCGACGCGCTCCGCACGAGGCTGTGGCTCGCCTGCATGCTGCTGGCGGTGCTGACGGTCTCGTCCCTATCCGTGTCCGTTGCCCGGATGCCGCCCGCTTCCGAGATGCTGCCGTGCCACGCCGCCAGCGGAGCCGGCGGCCTGCACCATGGGCTCGATGCGGCGCATGACGGGGCGGGCCACGCCTCGCCACAACCTTCGGGCGACGCCGGGCACCAGACGCCGGCAGCGCCCGATCACGCCATGATGGCCTGCTGCACGCTGGCCTGCGGCCACGCGGCGATAGAGGCCTGTCCCACACAGATCGCCCGCCGCGCAACGATCGTGGCGTCGGCGCCGGGCCGCCTCGCATGGACATGGCAGCACGCCCATTCCCGTCTCGACAGGCCACCGCGCGGCGCCGCCTGACCGCCGCCGTCGCGGCGACGTCTGGGCGGGCCCGAGCGCGTGCGTGCCACGCCACCGCGGACCCGTCCTCTTCCATCGAGACACATACGGGAAGAGGCGTATCATGCCTTCCAACGACATCGCTGCGCGTCTGTCGCGGCGCGACCTGCTGACCCGTGCGGCCGCCCTGGGCGGCGCCGCGTCCATCACACCGCTCCTGCCCGCCTGGGCCCGGAGCGGCACGCCCGGCCTGCCGCCGGTCGCGCCTACCTTGTCCGGCGACCACATCGCGCTGACCGTCGCGGAGACGCCGTTCTCCGTGGGCGGCCGCACCGGACACGCCGTCACCGTCAACGGCACCCTGCCGGCGCCGCTCCTGCGCCTGCGCGAGGGCCGCAGCGTCCGGCTCTCCGTCACGAACCGGCTGGAGGCGGACACGTCGATCCACTGGCACGGTCTTCTCCTGCCGTTCCAGATGGATGGGGTTCCCGGCATCAGTTTCCCGGGCATCCGTCCGGGCGAGACATTCCACTACGAATTTCCGGTGCGGCAGGCCGGCACCTACTGGTACCACAGCCATTCCGACCTGCAGGAGGCGCGCGGCCACTACGGCCCGATCATCATCGACCCCGCCGATGCCGACCCGGTCGCCTACGACCGCGAACATGTGCTCGTGCTGTCGGACTGGAGCTTTCTGCATCCGCACACGATCATGCGGCTGCTGAAACAGGAAGGCGGCTACTTCAACCGCCGGCACCTGACCCTGGCCGGTCTCGCCGATCACGGCGACCCCGAGCAGCGCATCCCGCTGCGCGACCGGGCGATGTGGGCCGGCATGCGCATGGACCCCACGGACATCGCCGACGTCACCGGGGCCGCCTACACCTACCTCGTCAACGGTCACGGACCGGAGGAGAACTGGACGGGCCTGTTCCGTCCGGGCGAGCGGGTGCGCCTGCGGGTGATCAACGCTTCGGCCATGTCGGTCTTCCAGGTCCGCATTCCCGGCCTGCGCATGACGGTGGTCAACGCCGACGGCGAGAACGTCCGGCCGGTGACCGTGGAGGAGTTCCAGATTTCCGTCGCGGAAACCTACGACGTGATCGTCGAACCCAACGAGGATAGCGCCTACACCATCGTCGCCGAATCGGCCGATCGCTCCGGCATGGCCCGCGGCACGCTGGCGCCGCGCATGGGCATGTCGGCCGAGGTGCCGCCCCTGCGCCCGCGCCCGCTGCTCGGCATGGCGGACATGGGGATGGCAGGTATGGGGACGGGAGGCATGGACCATGCCGGGATGGACCACGGCACCATGGATCATGGTTCCATGAGCATGCGCGACCCCGCCAATGCGCCGCCCGATGTCCATGTCGGGGTCGGCGTCGACATGATCGCGCCGATGCCGCAGGACCGGACGGGGCACCCTGGCCTGGGGCTGGAAGATGTGGGGCACCGGGTGCTCACCTACCGCGACCTGGTCGCGCTGGAGTCCAATCCGGATCCGCGGCCGCCGTCGCGCACCATGCAGATCCACCTGACCGGCAACATGGAGCGCTTCATGTGGTCCTTCGACGGCAGGCGCTTCAGCGAGGTCGTCGAGCCCTTCCGCTTCGCTCGGAACGAGCGGGTCCGCGTCACCCTCGTCAACGACACGATGATGCAGCACCCGATCCACCTGCACGGCCACTTCTTCGAGGTGGTCAACGGCCATCCCGGCCGGCATCCGCGCAAGCACACGGTCAACGTCCTGCCGGGCAGTACCGTGACCTTCGACTTCACGGCCGACGCGCCCGGCGACTGGGCGTTCCACTGCCACCTGCTGTTCCACATGCATGCGGGCATGTTCAACGTCGTCAGCGTGCGGCCGCTGGATGGAGGCCCCGCATGAGGACGCTGCCGATCCTATTCGCCGTCGTCGCTACCGGCTGGGCCGTTCCCGCCGTGTCGCAGCATGCGCACCACGCCGATCCGGCACCGGCGCAACCGCACGCCGATCATGTTCCGGCAGCCGCCGATCCGCATGCCGGTCATGTGATGCCGTCTCCGGCGCCGGCCGCCGATCCACACGCTGGCCACGTGATGCCGTCTCCGGCACCGGCCGCCGATCCGCATGCGGGCCACGTCATGCCGGCACCGGCTCCCGCCATGCCGGCCGACCCGCATGCCGGCCATGCGATGGAAGCGGCGCCCGCGCCGGCGCCGGTCGCCGATCCCCCGCCGCCGGCCGCGGCGTTCGATGGTCCGGTGCATGCGGCCGACACGCTCTTCGATCCCGCTGCGATGTCCGCTGCGCGTGAACAGCTGCGTGCGAACCAGGGCGGGATGCGCACCTGGAAGGTGATGGCCGACCGGCTGGAAACTCAGTTCAGGGACGGAAGCGACGGCTATGTCTGGGACGTCCAGGCCTGGTACGGCGGCGACATCGACAAGCTCTGGCTCAAGAGCGAGGGGGAGGGGGCCTGGGGCGGCAGGACGGAGGAGGCCGAGCTTCAGGCCCTGTGGAGCCGGGCGGTGACGCCATGGTTCGATGCCCAGGCCGGCCTGCGCTACGATTTCGAGCCGGACGCGGGCCTGGCGCACCTCGTCCTCGGGCTCGAAGGCCTCGCCGCCTACTATGTGGAGGTCGACGCTTCGGCCTTCCTGTCCGAGCGGGGCGACCTCACGGCCCGGGTCGAGGTCGAGTACGACCAGCACATCACCCAAAAGCTGGTCCTGCAGCCGCGAGTCGAGGTGGAATTCGCGGCGCAGGACGTGCCGCGCACCGGCACCGGTTCAGGCCTCTCCTCGTTCGAAGCCGGCCTGCGGCTGCGCTACGAGTTCGTGCCAAACTTCGCGCCGTATGTCGGTGTCGGCTACGCGCGCAAGGTCGGCGAGACCGGCCGCATGGCGCGCGAGGAGGGGGAGGATTCGGACAGCACGTCCCTGCTTCTGGGCGTGAGCTTCTGGTTCTGAGCGGCGAAGCGCAGCCCTCGCATCGGGAGGAGCGACCCTTCCCGATGCCGGGCTCGGACGACGTCGATGACGAACGCGGAACTTCGCGCGGTGGATTCGGTTGCATCGGCACCCCAACCGGGAGGCAGCCGATGCAACTCCGCCCCGCCGTCGCCGCAGCCGCATGTGCGCTCGCCGCCGCTTCGCCTGCTCTGGCGCAGAAGACCGACGTCCAGATCACGGGACATGTCTACAAGCCGACGCCGAAGAAGCCGACCAAGGAAGATGTCCGTGCCCTGACGCTGCCGGACGGCTTCCAGATCGCGCCCTTCGCGGAGGATCTGGAGAACCCGCGGATCATCGCCGTCGCCGACGACGGCACCGTCTATGTCTCGCAGCGTCGTCCGGGCTCGCTGGTGATGCTGCGCGACACCGACGGCGACGGAAAGGCGGACACGCGCAAGACTGTCGCTGAAAAGAAGGACCTGCACGGCGTCGCAGTGCGCGGCGACGAGGTCTGGTTCACGACGGTCAAGGAGGTCTATGTCGCCGACCGCAAGGAGGATGGCACCCTCGGCGAGCCGCGGCTGATCGTCGACGACCTTCCCGACGGCGGGCAGCATCCGAACCGCACGCTGGCGTTCGGTCCCGACGGCAAGCTCTACATAACCGTCGGCAGCACGTGCAACGCCTGCGCCGAAACCAGCGACGAGAGCGCTACGGTCCTGCGCGCCGAGCCCGACGGCAGCGGCCGCACGATCTTCGCCTCCGGGCTGCGCAACACCATCGGCATCGACTGGCACCCCAAGACGGGGGCGCTCTACGGGCTCGACCACGGCATCGACTGGCTCGGCGATGACGAACAGCCGGAGGAGTTCAACCGGCTGGAGCAGGGCAAGAAGTACGGCTGGCCCTACGTCTGGGGCAGGGGCGGCATCAATCCGCAGGACGAGCCGCCCGGCACCACGAACGAGGCGTGGGCGAAGGAGAGCGAGGAGCCGGTGCTGCTCTACACGGCCCATGCGGCGCCGATGCAGCTGCTGTTCTATGACGGCGGCCAGTTCCCCGACGCCTATGACGGCGACGCCTTCGCTACCATGCGGGGGTCGTGGAACCGCAAGCCGCCGGCTGGCTACGAGGTCGTGCGTATCCGGTTCGAGAACGGCGAGCCGAAGGCGATCGAGCCGTTCCTCGCCGGCTTCGTGCGCGACGCCAAGGACGGCGGCCATGTCCAGCTGGGCCGCCTGACCGGCCTCGCCGCATTGCCCGACGGAAGCCTGCTCGTCGGCGACGACGAGAACGGCGTCATCTACCGGGTCGCGGCCGGAAAATAGGTCCGGCTGCTACGAGCGGCGTCCGTCGGGGTCCTCTCCGTCTCTTAAACGAATGCTTGGAACCGCCCGCCGAGGCAACTGCGGGTTTATTGTCAAATCCAAGCCGATGCCTCTTTTGGTCTACGCCGATGGGACTCGTCGGATCATGGTAATGCGTGTAGCATAAGCCGTCCTCAGGAAGAGGCCGAAGGCATTCGGTCGCGGGAGGGTGATCTGCCACGCGAGCCTCACGGGCTGGCCCAACGGAGTGGATGCGATCATGGCCGAGACGGCGAAAGACAAGTCAGGTACGACGACTCCCGAGAATGAAGCCGCGACCGAGACGCCTCCGGTTGCAGCGCTGAAGGCGCGGGTTTCCCAGGCGGAAATCGACGAGATCATCCGCAAGCACGTCTACGGCGCGATGGCCCTCGGTCTCGCCCCTGTGCCGTTGATCGACGTGTTGGGGCTCATTGCGATCCAGATGAATCTCGTACGCTCGCTCGCGCAGAAGCACGAGGTCAGCTTCCAGAGCCATCTCGCCAAGCCGGTGATCGCGTCGCTCGTCGGCGGTGTCGTGCCGGTGGCCATCACGCCGATGATCGCCAGCTTCGTGAAGGTGATCCCCGTGATCGGCTACACCACGGGTGCCGCCTCGCTCAGCCTGCTCGGCGCGGGCGCCACCTATGCGGTCGGCCGGGTCTTCGCCGACCATTTCGCGGCCGGCGGCAGCATGAACGATTTCGACGTGAACAGCAGCCAGGCGACCTTCAAGAAGGAATTCGAGAAGGGCAAGGCCATGGCGGGCAGTTCCGGCAGCACCGGCGCCGCCGCGGCCTGACCGACGCGGATTGGGCGTACGCGGTCGCCCATTTTCCCGAAACGGCGCCGGGGCCCCTGTCCTCGGCGCAATCCTTGCGGTTCCCGCTTCCGTCCGGCTTCGCGGGGATGGCCGGCTCGGGAGGCTTGACGAGGCCCGATGCTGATCGACGGGAGCGGCCTGTTTGCGTGACAAGCTCTTACTCAGTCTTCTGAGGGAGCGTTCGGGGGGCCGTGCCAAGAAGATCCTGGCGGCGGCGATCGCCGCCGGGGCTCTCGAAGGAGCGACCATCGTCTGCGTCGCACTGGCGCTGGACGATCTCCGGACGGGATCGATTTCGCTCCGTATCCTGGTGCTCTTCCTGCTGGCGCTCGGCGGCTACTATGTCTGCTACAAATATGCGATCGGCAATTTCACCTCGATCGCCCTGGGCATCGTCCACGACCTGCAGACGCGGATCACCGACGCCTTCCGGCGCCTGAACCTGCGGCAGTTCGAGCAGTTCGACGAAGGGCAGGTCTACCAGGAGATCATCGGCAACAAGGACGTCATCGTCGAATCGACGCGCTATCTCGTGGTGGCGCTGTCGGGCCTGACCTTGATGCTCGTGGCCTTCGTCTTCGCCCTGGTTCTGTCGCCCATCGGCTTTCTGGTCATCGTCCTGTCGCTGACCTTCAGCGGCATGGTGCTCGCCGCGATGCACAAGGAGGTGACGGTCCTGCAGCGCCGGGTCCAGGCGGTCGACGCGCGGCTGACGCTCAGCCTGAAGGACCTGCTGTACGGGTTCATCGAGCTGAAGATGAACCGTGCCAAGCGCGACGAACTCTTCGCCGAGGCGATCCACGCCCGGGCCGCCGAGAGCCACGCCCTCAAGCAGCAGTCCGAGCAGCTCTACGTTCGCGGCCTCGCCTTCTTCAACTCCTTCATCTTCTTCCCGGTCGCGGCGATCATCTTCATCCTGCCGATCTTCGTGGAGATCCAGCTCGATGTCCTGATCAAGCTGATCGGCATCACGCTCTTCTCGCTCGGACCGCTCACCAGCGTGATTACGGCGCTGCCGGCGCTGTCGAAGGCCGAGATGCTGATACGCAACATTCTTGCCTTCGAAGAGCGGCTGCAGACCCTGCGGGAGCCCGAGACGACGCAGCCGGCGGAGCCGCTGCCGTTCGAGCGGATCGCCCTGCAGGACCTGCGCTTCGCCTATCCGGCGCCTGACGGCACCACGCAGTTCTCGGTCGAGGTCGACGCCTTCGAACTGCAGCGCAACGAGATGGTCTTCGTGACCGGCGGCAACGGCAGTGGCAAGACCTCCTTCATGAAGCTGTTCGCCGGGCTCTATACGCCGGATACCGGGTCGATCAGGCTCGACGGCGTCGCCGTCCCGGAGATCGGGATCGACGCCTATCGCGGCCTCTTCTCCATCGTCCTCATGAACTTTCACCTGTTCGAGCGTCTCTACGGCGTCGGCCAGCGCGACGACGCCTACGCCAATCGGCTGCTGACGGAACTGCAGCTCGGCGGCCGGACCAGCCTCGCGGAGGACGGAAGTTTCGTGACCACCGATCTTTCGAGCGGCCAGCGGCGGCGCCTGGCGGTGATCGCGGCCTTGCTGGAGAAGCGTCCGGTCCTGCTCTTCGACGAGGTGGCGGCGGACTTCGATCCCCAGTTCCGCCGCTTCTTCTACGAGACCTTTCTGCCGCGCCTGAAAGAGGAAGGACGCACGATCCTCGCCATCTCCCATGACGACCGTTACTTCCACGTCGCCGACCGCGTCGTGACGATGCGCGACGGCCGGATCGTGTCGGTCGACGGCGGCGAGGCGCGGGACCGATGACCGCTCGTGCACCCGACGGCGAGGGCGGCGCACCGGCGCCGGATCCGGGGCTGCCGGCCGGGAGCCGCGCGATGCTCGCGGCGATCTTTGCGGCTTCGGCCGTCGTCGCCGTCCTGTTGCTGCTGGTGTTCGTTCCGTGGAACGTCTCGCCCGTCCGCACCGAGAGCGATGCCGAATTCCTGGTCCGGCTCTCCCGCGAGGTGCCGCATCTCCCAGTGCCGCTGCGCGAGGCGGAGGCGTTCGGCGCCATCGTCGACGCTCGCCTTCGCTGCTATCGCGACAGTGCCAGCCTGGGCGATCGCATAAGGGGCTGCGCCAGGCGCTATACGCGCGACGTCCTGGTGTTTGCGCATCAGTCGGCGCGCACGAACGCCGGTCTCAGCGAGTTCGTCGGGCGCGTATCGGCCTGCCCGGCGCTCTTCAACATCTGCCGGGGCGAGGGAGGCGGTGCACCCGACGTCTGCGTCACGCGCGAGTTGGAGTGCCTGAACTTCGCGCTCGACGGCTACCGGTATGGCAGCCGCACCGCGCGGTCTTTCCAATGACACGCGATACCATTCCGGGGAGAGGGCGGGGGGACCCGGCATGAACCAGACCAGAAGACGGCGCAGACCGAATCTCGAGGCGGTCATCGCGATCATCGTCGGCCTCTTCGTGCTCGTCGCGCTCTGGCCATACGTCACGGTCAGCATCAAACCGGGCGAGGTGGGCGTTCTCTACTCGCGGCTGTTCGGCGGCACGGTGCGCGACCGGACCTACGACGAGGGCATCCACTTCATCCTGCCTTGGGACATCATGTACGTGTACGATGCCCGCGTGCGGGAGGAAGGCACGGAGATACAGATCCTCAGCCGCGAGGGGCTCGCGATCGAGGTCTCGGCCTCCATCCGCTACCGGATCGTCCGCAGCCAGGTCACCGAACTTCACGTGAACTACGGGCCCGCCTACGAGCGGGTCCTGATCCGGCCGGTGTTCCTGTCCTCGATCCGCGAAGCGATCGGCCAGTACCGTCCGGAGGAACTCTACAGCACGGCCCCGGAAGAGATTCAGGAGAAGGCCACGATCGAGGCCGTGCACGAACTCAACCGGCTGCCCGTCGAGGTGGATGCGATCATCTTCAAGTGGGTGCGCCTGCCCGCCGGGCTGAGCACGACGATCGAGGAGAAGCTCCGCGAGGAGCAGCAGGTCCTGAAATACCAGTTCATCCTGGAGCGTACCTACAAGGAGGCGATCCGGCGCGTGGTCGAGGGCGAAGGCATCCGGCTCTACCAGCAGGCCATCAACGAGGGCCTGTCCGAAAACTTCCTGCGCTTCAAGGGCATCGAGGCGACCCAAGCCCTCGCCGCGTCCGACAATGCCAAGATCGTCGTCGTCGGCGGCAAGGACGGTCTGCCGCTCATTCTCAACCCGGACGGCGGCGGCGCCGGCCTATCGAAGAGCGCCTCGGCCGAACAGGCGGGGCCGCCGGCCGCGCCGGACGACGGTCTGCCACGCTCACGGCCGCATAGCCTGCCTGCCGGACATGCGGAATCGGCGGTCGAGACTCTCGACGAGCGGATCGCACGCTTTTCCGACAGGCTGCACGGCTTGTGGGACAGCGTCGTGTCCGCCAGGATTCCCGCCAAGGTGATTGTCTCTCCCACCGAAGAGGGTAGGCCGTGATCAAGCTCGGCATCCTGTACTTCGTTCTCGCGCTGCTGATCGCCTGGCTCGGCAGGAACCGAAAGCTGGGCTTCTGGGGGTACTTCTTCGCCTCCCTGCTTCTGTCGCCGCCGATCGGCGCGCTTCTGGTCCTGGTCAGCGGTCCGCTGAACCCGCCGGCTGCGGCGGGCCGGGATGCCCGATATCGCGATTCCGCCCAGCGCGAGCCTTCGCGATGACGCGCCTGTACGTGCTGCCGCACGCAGGCGGTGCAGCGCACGGATATGCGCCGCTGAAGCGGGCGCTGGAGCCGCAATTCGACGTGGTCTGCTACGATCTGCCCGGCCACGGCAAGCGCGCGCGCGAGGCGCCTCCGGCGACGGCGGAGGCGGCGATCCGCGACATCGCCGCGACGCTGGCGCCGCCCGACGACCGGCCATGGGCGATCTTCGGGCACAGCATGGGCGCGCTTCTCGCGCACGGGCTGGTGCATGCGCTGCACCAGGGCGGCCGGCGCATGCCGGAGGCGCTGTTCGTCTCGGGCACGGTGGCGCCGCCGGCCCGGAAGGCGAAGGCGATCTCCCACCTGCCGAAGGAGGCGTTCTGGTCCGAGGTGCGCAATTATGGCGGCGTCCCCGACGAGATCATGCAGGTCGAGGAGTATCGGGACTTCTTCGAAACGATCCTGCGCCGCGACTTCGCCCTGCTGGAAGGCTATCGGACGCCGGCGCCGCGGCCGGTCCCCGTGCCGATCGTCGCCTTCTTCGGCATGGACGACATGAACGAGGCGCAGGCGGTGTCGTGGGAATGGGAGACGAGCCGGTCCTTGGAGACGCACGCGTTCCCCGGCGGCCACTTCTTCCTGTTCGACCATATCGATGCGATCGCCCCGATCATCGTCGAGACGCTCGCCCGCGCTCCTGCGGCGGCCGGCCGCCGCTATGCCTGACATTGAGGGGGCGGGCGGTGCGCCGGTTCTGGTGATCCTTTGCCGGGTCGCCGGCAGCGATCTCGAGCACGCCCTCATGCGCGGCCTCCCGCACCTCACGCCGCGCATGCAGGGCGAGATCCTTCGCTACCGGCGCGCCGAAGACCGGCTGGCGCGCCTCGTTGTCCGCCTCGCCCTGCGGCATGCACTCCTCCGTCTCGGCTTCGCCGCCGAGAGCGACCTGAACGCCTGGACGCGAACGCCGACCGGGCGGCCGCACCTCGCCGGCTCCGCCGCCGACTTCTCGTTGAGCCATGCCGGCGATCTCGTCGCGGTGGCCGTCGGCACCGGCTATCGGCTCGGGGTGGACGTCGAGTGGTTCAGGCCGGTGGAGCGCGAGGCGTTCCGCCGATTTCTCCTGCCTCGCGAGGTGGATGGCGACGATCCCGACTGCCGTCGCCTCCTGCGGGCATGGTCGCTGCGCGAGGCGGTCCTGAAGGCGGACGGTACTGGCCTGCTGGCCTCCGAAGCCGATGTGAGAAGGGTGGGCGAGGGATGTGGACCGGGCGGCCGGCGCTGGTGGACCGACACCCTCGATGTCGAGGGGGGGTGCCTGACACTGGCGGCGGATCGTCGCCCCGATCGGGTCGTGCGAGAAGATGTCGGGCTGTCCGATCTGATGGGAACCGCACCGATCGGGGGATGGTCGGGTCCTGCTTCCGCACCGGAACGGGAATGGACGGTATGAGGCGCCTTCTCGCCGCGGCGCTGTTCGTTCTGACGCTCGTGCCTCCGGCAGCCGGCGCTCAGGTCGACCCGCCGCCCGTTAGGATCGGCATTCTCCAGGCGAGCGACGCCTGGAGCCACCGGCTGGCGGTCGACGGCTTTCTGCACGGAATGGCGGAGAGTGGCTGGCGGGATCGTATCGTCGTCCCGGACGGTGCGCGGATCACCCTCGATGCGCCGCTCACGCCGGACACCATGCAGGCTGCCGCCCGGCGACTGACGTCGCGCGTCGACCTGGATCTGATCCTCTCGCTCGGCACGGCCGCGTCGCGGGCGCTTCTCGCGGAGGATGGCGGTGCTCCGGTCCTCGCGCTCGATGTCGTCAATCCCGGCCAGGCGGGACTCGTCGGCGGCGAGCGCCATCCGAACCGCGCGAACTTCGCCGTGCTGCAACTGACCCGGCAGTGGAACGACATGTTCCACCTCTTTCACGAGGTGGTGAACATCCGGCGGCTCGGCGCGATGGTCGCCGAACACGAGAATGGACCGATCGTTACGAAACTGCGCGAGGTGGCACGGGACGGCGGATTCCAGCTGGAGCTCTATCGTGGCATGGACGGCGCGCCGGATGCCTGCGAAACCGCCCTGCGATCCCTGCTCGCGACGCATATCGATGCCTTCGTCATTCCGTCCCTGGGCTGCTTCGACCCCGATACGCCCGGCAGCGCCGCGCTTCTCGAAGCGCTGGCCGACCGGCGCGTCGCGACGCTCGCGTTCGAAGGCACGCCGCTGGTGCGGCACGGCGCCCTGCTCGGTCCCTCCGCTACGGCCGCGGAGCGCGCCGGCGCTAAGGCGGCGCAGATGGCCATCAGCATTCTCGGGGGTGCACCGCCGGGATCGCTCGAAACGGAGATGACGTTCGCGCCGTCGGTCGCGGTGAATCTCGCGACTGCCGCTCGTCTGGGGATCGACGTTCCGATGGACCTTCTACTGGCTGTCGACCAGGTGTTCCTGTCGCGTGGAATGCAGCCGAAGACCGATGACCGTGGTGCGGCGGCGCCATCGCATCCCCGGGCGTTGGCGACAGCCACCGCGCATTCCGGCTTGTAGGGCCTTTCTCCTGCCGAAGAGCGTGCCATTCGCAGCTTGCACAATTCCGCGTCTATTGCTGATCGGAACGTCAATATTATCGCGAATTAAAGAAAATATCCGACGGAATTTACTTTTGAGAAACGCGCTGGTGATCTTCGCGGATCTCGGGTCTGCTGCGCGTGGGGGCGTTGTGCCTCGCCCGGTCTGTGTCACGACTGTGGAACATGTGAAGTACCAGAATTGGGGGGGTGACTTGCCGTTGCGGCAGGTACGGCACCCTAGTACACTTCATGAACGATTGCGGGGCCCTGCGCACGCAGGACGGCGCAGAGCGAACACGGAGAAGTGCGTTCGGGGTGCGCCATCGGTTCGGCGTCGGCAATGTCGTTGTTCTTCGTCGCGCTGGTGGCGGCGACGGCCCCCGGTATCCAAGAAAGAGCGAAGTCGGTTCGCATGCCGGAGCGTCGCGCAAAGCGATCGTCCGGTCCGTCGCGTCGGGGAGGGTGAGGATGAGCGGCCGCGGGGATGACGGCGAACGTCCGGCATGGTCGGCTGGCGGTGCGCTTCGCCTTCCGGCCAATGCGCCGCCCACCATGGGCGAGGCGCTGCTGCGCGCTGGAGCCGACGCCGCGCGCGGCGTCGTCTATGCGGACGGCGTCGATGCGGGGAGTTTTCAGTCCTATACGGCGCTCGCCGAGGATGCCCGCCGCATTATCGGCGGCCTGCGCGAACGTGGTGTGCGACAGGGCGATCCTGTCGTCTTCCAGGTGGATCGCGGCGACGACTTCATACCGCTGCTCTGGGCCTGCTTCCTCGGGGGCCATGTCGCCGTTCCGGTGACGGTGACGTCAGTCTTCTCGCCGGACAATGCGAACTTCCTGAAGCTGCGCAACGTCTGGACCATGCTGGGCGAGCCGCTGCTGGTCGCTGACAGCGCGGCGCTCGATGCGCTCGGTCGGGCGCTGGGAGGTGAGCCGGCGGCCTGCAACCTCGCCTCGCCCGAAGATCTCCGCCGCGGCGATCCGACAGTCGATCTGCCCGACGTCGACCCCGAAGACGTCGCCCTGCTGCTGTTCACGTCGGGAAGCACGGGGTTGCCGAAGGGCGTCGTCCAGCGCCACGCGAACCTGCGCGCCATGGCCGCGGGCACGGCACAGATGAACGGCTTCCACGCCGGCGACGTCACGCTGAACTGGATGCCGCTCGATCATGTCGGCGCCATCGTCTTCATGAGCGTCCTGCCCGTCTGGCTGGGTGCGTCTCAGGTGCACGTGCCGACGCGGCTGGTCGTCGAGCAGCCGCTGGCTTGGCTGGCCCTGATCGACCGGTATCGGGGCTCGATTTCCTGGGCGCCCAACTTCGCCTTCGACCTCGTCAACAAGTGCGAGGCGGAACTGGCGGAGCCGCGGTTCGACCTCTCGTCGATGCGCTTTCTGGTGAATGCCGGGGAACAGGTCGCGGCGCAGACGGGTCGTCGCTTCCTGGAGATCCTGGAGCGCCAGCGCCTGCCGGCCGATGCACTACGCCCCGCCTTCGGCATGTCGGAGACATGTTCAGGCGTCACCTGGTCCTCCGGCCTGACCCGCGAGCGGCTCACCGACGACCTGATCTACGTGCCGCTCGGCCGGCCGATTCCGGGTGCCGAAATCCGCATCGTCGACGAGCGCGGCGATCTGATGCGCGAAGGCGAAATCGGCCGGTTCGAACTGCGCGGACCGTCGGTAACCTCCGGCTATCACCAAAATCCCGATAAGAACGCGGAAGCCTTCTCGACGGACGGCTGGTTCCGCACCGGCGACCTCGGCTTCGTGCGCGACGGCGAACTGCACGTCACCGGCCGCGACAAGGACGAGCTGGTCGTCAACGGCCGCAACATCCCGGTCCACGAGATCGAGGCTGCGGTCGAGGCGGTCGACGGGGTGGCCGTCTCCTATTCCTGCGTGTTTCCCGTCCGTGCACCGGGGCAGCCGACCGAGGCTATGGCCGTCGCCTTCAGCCCCGAGAGCGACGATACGGCCGCCTGGGGGGAGGTGGCGGTTCGGGTCAGGCGCCACCTCGTGCGCAACGTCGGACTGTCGCCCGCCTTCGTCATTCCGCTGGCGTGCGCGGCGATGCCGCGTACCAGCATCGGCAAGATCCAGCGCAGCAGCCTGCGGCAGGCGTTCGAGGCGGGTGAGTTCGCCGGCGCGATCGCTATCTATGACGCGACCCCCGGCACTGCCGGTAACGCCGCGGATCTGCCGGCCTCCGAGATCGAGCACCGGATCGCCGAGATCTGGCGCACCGTCCTCGGCGTGCCGGCCGTCGGGCGCAACGACAATTTCTTCGATCTCGGCGGCCATTCGCTGCTGCTGATCAAGGTCCATGCGCGGCTGGAGGGGCTGTTCGGCGACGTGCCGCTCTCGGAACTCTTCCTCCACCCGTCCGTCGCGGCACAGGCGGCCTATTTCGGCGGCCGGGCCGCGGGCGGCGAGGCGCGGGCGCCCGAGGATCCGGTGCGCCGGTCGCGGATCGCGCGCCGGCGGGGCGGGGCGCGCGAGACCGACATCGCGGTGATCGGCATGGCCTGCCGCGTCCCCGGTGCCGACGATCCGGACCAGTTCTGGCGCAACCTCTGCGAGGGCGTCGAATCGATCCGCTTCTTCGATCGCGCCGAATTGACCGGTGCGGTCGATCCACGCAGCCTCGGCGATCCCGCCTATGTGCCAGCCAGCCCGGTGCTGAACGACGCAGCGGGCTTCGATGCGGCCTTCTTCGGCTTCTCCGAGAAGGAGGCCGAGACCATGGACCCGCAGCACCGGCTGTTCCTCGAATGCTGCTGGGAGGCGATGGAGGCCGGCGGTTACGATCCGCTGACCTGGCCGGGCGCGATCGGCCTCTATGCCGGCGCCAGCATGAACACCTATCTCGTCAACAACGTGCTGCCGAACCGCGGCCGGTTCGATCCGCAGGACGATCTGCGGACGATGACGCTGGATTCCATGGGCGGCTTCCAGCTCATGGTTGCCAACGACAAGGATTATCTGAACACCCGCGTCTCCTACAAACTCAACCTCCGCGGGCCCAGCCTCAATATCCAGACCGCCTGCTCGACCGGGCTCGTGGTGATCCACCAAGCGGTGCAGAGCCTGATCGCCGGCGAATGCGACATGGCGCTCGCCGGCACGTCCTCGGTCCAGAGCCCCCAGGCGATCGGCCATCTCTACCAGGAGGGCATGATCGTTTCGCCCGACGGTCACTGCCGGGCCTTCGATGCGGCCGCGCGCGGCACGATCTTCGGCAGCGGCGTCGGTGCCGTGCTGCTGAAGCGGCTGAGCGATGCGCAGCGCGACGGCGACCGGATCCTCGCGGTGGTGAAGGGCTCGGCGATCAACAATGACGGCCTGCGCAAGGTCGGCTACATGGCCCCCAGCGAGGCCGGCGAGAGCGACGTTGTCCGCGAGGCGCTGGACGTCGCGGGCGTCGATGCCGCCAGCATCGGCTTCGTCGAGGCACACGGCACCGGCACGGCGATCGGCGATCCCATCGAGGTGGCCAGCCTGACGCGCGCCTTCCGCGCCGACACCGATGCCACGGGTTTCTGTGCGCTGGGCTCGGTGAAGACCAATGTCGGTCACCTGCAGATTTCGTCGGGGATCGCCGGCTTCATGAAGGCGGTGCTGGCGGTCCGGCACGGCCGGATCCCCGCCACGCTGCATTTCGAGCGCCCGAACCCGGCGATCGACTTCGCACGAACGCCGTTCCGCGTGAACACCGAGGCGACGGCTTGGCCGGCCGGCGCCTCGCCGCGGCGCGCCGGCGTCAATTCGCTCGGGATCGGCGGCACCAACGCGCACGTCATCCTGGAAGAGGCGCCGGCGGTCGAACGGGCGGTGCCGGCGGTGGAGCGGCCCTGCCACGTGCTCGGCCTCTCCGCCCGGACGCCATCGGCGCTCGGCTTGCTGATCGAGCGCTATCGCGCGCGCGTCGCCGCCGACCCGTCGCTGCCCCTGGAAGACCTCTGCTACACGGCTAACACCGGCCGGCACGCTTTCCCGCACCGTTTCGCGGCCGTGTTCGCGACGCGGGCGGAACTCGTCGCCCAGCTCTCGCTGCCGCCCGAGGGCGGCGCTGCAGGCAGCGATGCCGGGGGGGTCGCCTTCCTGTTCACCGGCCAGGGCGCCCAGTATGCCGGCATGGCGCGCGAGCTCTACCGCATCGAGCCGGTCTTCCGGTCGACGCTCGACCTCTGCGCCGAGATCCTCGCCGAGGACCTGGATCGCCCGCTCCTGGACGTGATCCATCCCGCCGAGGGCGCGGCGACGCCGCTCGACGACACCGCCTATACGCAGCCGGCGCTGTTCACCGTCGAATATGCGCTGGCGAAACTGTGGCAGTCGTTCGGCATCGCGCCGGCCGTGCTGATCGGCCACAGCGTCGGCGAATACGCCGCGGCCTGCGTCGCCGGCGTCTTCACCCTGGAGGAGGGGCTGCGGCTGATCGCAGCGCGCGGACGCCTGATGCAGGCTCTGCCGCGCGACGGATCGATGACGGCGGTGATGGCCGATGAGGCCACGGTGTCCGCCGCCCTCGCGCCCTTTGCGGATCGCGTGGCCGTCGCCGCGGTGAACGGCCCGCACAGCACCGTCATCTCGGGCGATGCCGGTACGGTGGCCGCACTGGCAGCGACGTTCCAGACCCAGGGCGTGCAGACCGTGCCGCTCAAGACCTCGCATGCGTTCCATTCGCCGCTGATGCGGCCGATCCTCGACGCCTTCCGCGCCGAGGCCGAGACGGTGCAGTTCCGCTTGCCCCGCATCCCGGTGGTCTCGAACGTCACGGGCCGCATCGAGACGGACCTGCTGGCGGATCCCGACTATTGGGTGCGGCACATCGTCGAGCCCGTCCGCTTCATGGCGGGCGTGCAGGCGGCCCAGGCTGTCGGCTGCGCGACCTTCGTCGAAGTGGGGCCGAAGCCCGTGCTCCTCGGCCTGATTCGCGGCGCGCGCGACGGTGCGGTGGACGGCCCGATCCTGCTGCCGTCGCTGCGCAGCGGCGTCGGCGAGAGCCGCCAGATGCTGGAGAGCGTCGCGAGCCTGTTCCGCGCCGGACACCCGGTTGCGTGGACGGCGCTGTACGACCCGGCGGCGCGCCGCCGGATCGACCTGCCGACCTATCCGTTCGAGCACAGGCGTTTCTGGCTGGAGCCGCCGCGCATGTCCGGCGCCGTCGCGGCGGAAGGGCCGATCCTGCACCCGCTCGTCCACCGCCGCATCCGCACGCCGGGCCTGCCGCAGATCGTTTTCGAAGCCGATCTCGACCCCGCGCGCCTGCCGCTGCTGGGCGAGCATCGGGTGTTCGGGCGGATCGTCGTCGCCGGCGCGGGCCATCTGTCGATGCTCCTCGCGGCGAGCGAACTGGCGTTCGGCGCGGGGCAATGCGTCCTGGCGGACATCACCTTCGCCGAGGCGCTCGTCCTGCCCGACGACGGGGGCCGCCGGGTCCAGGTGCAGTTCCTCCCGGCACCGGCGGGACAGGAGGTGCGTCTCGTCAGCTTCCCCGTCGAGGAGGAGACGGACGAGGACGGCGGCGGACACAAGCTGCACGTCACCGGTTTGCTGCGTGTCCTCGGTGAAGAGGAGCCTGTGCCGACGCGCGATGCCGATGCGGTGCGGCCCCGCTGCGGCGAGCGGATCGAGGGTGCCGCCGTCTATCGTCGGCTCGCCGACCGTCGCATCGACCTTGGCGCCGCCTTCTCGTGGCTCCGGACCGTGTGGACGGGCGACGGCGAAGCCCTGTTCGAGATCGAGCCGCCGATTGGCGTGGCGGTCGATCCCGCCTTCCAGCTCCACCCCGGCCTGATCGACTCGCTGCTCCAGCCGGCCCTCGCCGTGCTGGCGATGGGCGAGGGCGACGAGACCTATGTGCCGTTCGCGATGGAGGCGTTCCGTTTCCACCGCAGGGTAACGGACTTTCCGCTGCAGGGGCATGCGCGTCGGCGGCTGGCCGACGGCGGCCGGGAGGTCGCGGACATCGCCGTCTACGATGCGGACGGTGCCTGCGTCGCCGAGGTGCGCGGCTTCGAGTTCCGGCGGGCCGATCCCGCCCTGCTGCTGAAGAGCGGCGGCCTCCGTGACGCCCTCTACGAGATCGTCTGGCGCGAGATCGAACTTGGCGCCGCAGCCACTCCCGCCTCCGAGGCGATCCCGTTGGGGGCGTTCATGGCGGACCGGGCGCGGCTGGCGGCCGGCATGGCGACGCTGCTGGAAGAGGTCAACGGCCCGCACTATCGCGAGCAGGCGGATGACCTGGAGACCCTCGGCCTCGGCTATATCGTGGCACTCCTGCGCGACGCCGATGCGTTGCCCGCTCCGGGTACGACACTGTCGACGGCGGAGATCTGCGACCGACTGGGAGCCGCGCGCCACTTCCGGCCGTTCGTCGGCCGGATCCTGCAGGTGCTGGAACAGCACGGCCGCGTCTTCGCCACCGGCGACCGCTGGGAAGGGTGGGCCTGCCCCGAGCTGCCCGACGTCGCGGCGCAGACCGCGCGGATCCGCCGACGCCACGGCGAACGGGCGGCGGCGGAACTTGCGCTGCTGCAGCGCTGCGGCGACGCGCTGCCGGCGATCGTCCGCGGCGCCTCCGATCCGCTCGAAGCGCTCTTTCCCGGCGGCGATCTCGGTCCGGCGACCCGCCTCTACCGCGATTCCGCCGGCTTCCGCGCGCTCAACCTGCTGGTTGCGAACGCGGTCGCCGCGCTGGTCGCGACCATCCCGGCGCCCGCCAAGGTGCGGATCCTCGAAATCGGTGCGGGAACAGGCGCCACCAGCCACCACGTCCTGCCGCGCCTCGACCCGGCGCGCAGCGACTATTGCTTCACCGACGTCTCCAACCTGTTCCTCGCCCGGGCCCGCCAGTCGTTCCCCGACTATCCCTTCGTCGACTATCGCCTGCTCGACATCGAGCGCGATCCCGCCGCGCAGGGGATCGAGGGCGGCTATGACATCGTCATCGCGGCCAACGTGCTGCACGCCACGCGCGACATCGGCGAGACGCTCGCCAACGTCCGCAGGCTGCTCCGGCCGGGCGGACACCTGGTACTCCTGGAGGTCAATGTCCCGACGGTGCCGGTCGACCTGACGTTCGGCCTGCTGGAGGGGTGGTGGCGGTTCGCCGATCACGGCCTCCGGCCTGACTACCCGCTGCTGTCGCGGCGGCAATGGCTGCAGCAATTGGCCGCGAGCGGCTTCGGCGAGGCGGCGGCCGCGGACGTGGAGGTGCCGACCCCCGGCGGGCTGCAGAGCGTCGTCGTCGCGCGCGCCGGGCAGGCCGTGGCGCCGTCCTCCGGCGCCTGGGCGATCCTCGCCGACCGCGGCGGCATGGGGGTCGCCCTTGCCGCAGCGCTCGAAGAGGCGGGCCAACCCTGCCGCCTGTTCAGCGCCACCGATCCCGGTACAGGGGCGGCGCGCGGCCCCTGGCGCGGCATCGTCCATCTCGCTGGGCTCGACGGTGCCGCCGACCCGGACCGGCCGCTCCAGGTGGGGTGCGGCCGCCTCGTGGCGACCGTTCAGGCGCTTCTGCGCGGCACGGCCTGTCCGATCCATATCGTCACCCGCGGCGCGCAGCAGGCGGGCGCGGAGCCGGTCGATCCGGTGCAGGCGGCGCTCTGGGGGCTCGGCCGGGTGCTGTTTCGCGAGCATCCCGAACTGGCCGGGGCGCTGGTCGACCTGGATCCGGCCGAAGCGCCGGAGCTGTCGGCCCGCCGGCTCGCGGATCGACTGCAGCGCGATACGGCCGAGCGGGAGGTTGCGCTGCGGTCCGAGGGAACCTGGGTGCCACGGCTGACCCCCGCCGCGCCGACCGTCCCGGCCGGCGCTGCCCCGATCCAATCCGACGGCACCTACCTGATCACCGGCGGACTGGGAGGACTCGGCCTGCGGCTGGCGCGGGCGCTGCTGGAGCGCGGTGCGCGGCATCTGGTGCTGGTCGGCCGCTCGGCGCCGGACGCGGCGGCGCGGGACGCCATCGCCGCCATGGCCGGCGCGCACGTCGACCTGCGGATCGAACAGGCCGACGTGACCGACGAGGCGGCCCTGCAGGGCCTGCTCGAACGGATCGCTGCACGCGCGCCGCTGCGCGGCGTCTTCCACCTCGCCGGGACCCTGCAGGAGACGGCGCTGCACCGCCTCACGGAGGAGGATCTCGACGAGGCCACGGCGGCAAAGGTCCTCGGCGCGCGGCATCTCGATCGCCTGACGCGCGGCCTGCCGCTCGACATGTTCGTGCTGTTCGCCTCGGCGGCAGGCCTCCTCGGCCTGCCGGGACAGGGCGCCTATGCGGCGTCGAACGCGTTTCTCGATGCGCTGGCTCGTTTGCGCCGCGCCGACGGCGAGCCCGCGCTGGCCATCGACTGGGGACGCTGGTCGGAGATCGGCATGGTGGCGGGGGATGCCGAGCGCCTGTCGCGCGAAGGCTTCGACCCGATCACGCCGGACGACGGGATGGCGATCCTCTTCGACCTGATCGCGACGGACCGCAGCCAGATCGCGGTACTGCCCGTCCGCTGGGAGCGCGTCCTGGCCGACGTGCAGCCGGTGCCGAGCCTGCTCGCCGACCTGCGCCGAGGTGCGGCACGGACCGCGGCCGCGGCACCGGTGGCGGAAGCCCGCCGCAACGTGGCGGCGGTCCTGCCGGCTGTGCCGACGGTCGCCGATATCCGCACCTATCTCGCGGTTCAGGTGCGCGAGCTTCTGGGTACGCCGGCCGATCCGGAGCCGGCGGCGCTGCTGACCGAACTGGGGCTGGATTCGATGATGAACATCGACCTGCGCAACCGGATCGCGCGCGACGTCGGCATCAACCTGCCGCTTGGCGCGCTCCTCGAAGCCAGTATCGAGCGGTTGGCCGTCGACCTGCAGGCGCGCCGAGGTGTCGCCGGCGCGGATGACACCGCGACGGACGGCGAGCTGGAAGAGGAAATCCTGCTGTGAGCGGGATGCGCGAGCTCATCCAGGAACTCGCCGGGCGCGGCGTGCGCCTCGGCGTCGAGCAGGGGCAGCTGCGCGTGCGGGCGCCGAAGGGCGTCGTCGACGATGCGCTGCGCACGCGTCTCGCGTCGCACAAGGCGGAGCTGATCGCGTGGCTCGAACGGGACGCCGCCGGCGAGGACCGGCTGCCCACGGTCGTGCCGGACCCAGCCCGCCGGCACGAGCCGTTCCCGCTGACAGACATCCAGCAGGCCTACTGGGTCGGCAGCAGCGGCGGCCTCGAGGACGGCGGCGGCTACCACTACTACCTGGAGTTCGACTGCGCCGACCTCGATCTCGTGCGCCTGAACGCCGCCTGGCAGGCGCTGATCGACCGGCACGAGATGCTCCGCGCCGTCGTCCTACCGGACGGGCGGCAGCAGATCCTAGCCGAAACGCCTCCCTACCGCTTCGCGGTCCACGAATTGGAAGGCCATGCCGATCCCGAGACGGCGGTGGCGGCGATCCGTGCGCGGCTCTCGCATATGGAGCGGCCGCTCGACCGCTGGCCGCTCTTCCAGATCGAGGTGAGCCGGCTCGCCGGGGGCCGCCAGCGCCTGCATGTCAGCCTCGGCCTGATCGTGCTCGATAGCGGCAGCATGATGATCCTGTTCGACGAATGGCAGCGTCTCTACCGAACACCCGATCTCCGCCTGCCGCCGTTGCCGACCTCGTTCCGCGACTATGTGACCGCCGAGGCCAGACTCGCGGACACGCCGCTCTACCGCCGCGCCGAGGGCTATTGGCGGCAACGCCTCGACGGGCTTCCGCCGGCGCCGGACCTGCCGACGGCGCGGGGCACGGGCAGCGGTCGTTTCGTTCGCCTCACCGGCGGCCTCGATGCGCCGGCCTGGGCTGCGTTGAAGCAGCGGGCCGGTCGATTCGGCGTCACGCCGTCCGCCGTGCTGCTGACGGCCTTCTCCGAGGTCGTCGCGACCTGGAGCGCCGACCCGCGCTTCACGCTCAACCTGACGCTGTTCAACCGCCTGCCGATGGGCGAGGGGATATCCGGCGTCGTCGGGGACTTCACCTCGGTGACGCTGCTGGCGGTCGACTTCGGCGCGCGGCGGGCCTTTGCCGAACACGCGGCGGCCGTAAACCGCCAGCTGCGCGACGACCTCGATCACCGTGCCTATTCGGGCGTCAGGGTCCTGCGCGAATGGGCGGGGCGGCTCGGCAGTACGGGCAGGCCGCTGGCGCCCGTCGTCTTCAGCAGCACCCTGGTGCTCGATACCAATCCCGATTTCAGCCTGCACCGGCTGTTCGGTGGGTCGCTCTGCCACGCCATCAGCCAGACGCCGCAATGCCACCTCGACCATCAGCTCATGGAGGACGAGGGGCAGCTGGTCTTCCACTGGGACGTGCTCGACGGCTTCTATCCCGACGGCATGGTCGATGCCATGTTCGCCGCCTACGGTGCACTGCTCGCCCGCCTCGCGGTGGACGAGACGGCCTTCACCGAGGTGCGCACCCTGGCTCTGCCCGCCGAGCAGGCGGCCCGCCGCGAAGCGGCGAACACGACCGCCGCCGCCGTTCCCGAGGGCACGCTGGTCGACCTTTTCACCGCACAGACGCGCCGGCGGCCGGATGCACCCGCGGTCGTGGCGGGCGACGTCCGTCTCTCCTATGGCGAACTGGACCGCCGCGCCCGGCAGGTCGCGTCGCTGTTGCGCCGGCAAGGGGTCGCACGCGAGGAATGCGTCGCCGTGGTCATGGACAAGGGATGGGAGCAGGTCGTCGGCGTACTCGGCATCCTGATGGCCGGTGCCGCCTATCTTCCCGTCGACATCGCACAGCCCACGGCGCGTCGGGCGCATCTCCTGCAGGAGGGCGAAGTTCGCGTCGCGCTGACGCAGCCCGGCCACCGCGCGGCGCTGGAGGCCGATCATCCCGCCGTTCGCTGGATCGCGATCGAGCCACGCTCGGACGCCGTCGACCCGCCGCCTCCATCGCCGTCGTCGCCCGGCGACCTCGCCTACGTCCTCTACACATCGGGTTCGACCGGGCGACCCAAGGGCGTGATGGTCGAGCAGCGCAGCGTGGTGAACCGGATGACCGACGTCGTCCGGCGTTTCGGTCTCGGCCCCGGCGACAGGGCGATCGCCCTCACGGCGCTGCATCACGACCTGTCCGTGTTCGACATCTTCGGCATGCTCTGCTGTGCCGGGGGCACGCTGGTCTTCCCCGACGCGGCCGGACTTCGCGAGCCGGCGCACTGGCAGTCGCTGATGGCCCGCGAGGGCGTGACGGTCTGGAACACGGTGCCGGCCTTCATGGGCATGCTGGTCGACCATCTGGAGGCAAATCCCGGCGCGCGGCTGCCGCTGCGCTGGTGCATCCTCTCCGGCGATTTCATCCCCGTGCCGCTGCCCGACCGGATGCGTGCCGTGATGCCCGGACTGGAGGTGGTCGCGGCGGGCGGCCCGACCGAGACGACGGTCTGGGACATCTGCCATCCCGTCGGCAGCGTCGACACGTCCCGGCCCAGCATCCCCTATGGCCGCCCGATGACGAACGCGCGCTACCACATCCTGAAGGACAATCTCGACGCCTGCCCCGACTGGACGCCGGGCGAACTCTTCATCGGCGGCGTCGGGCTGGCGCGCGGCTACTGGCGCGACCCGGAGACAACGGCGGCGAAGTTCATCGAGCACCCGGTGACGGGCGAGCGTCTCTACCGCTCCGGCGACATGGGTCGGTGGCTGCCCGACGGCACCATCGAGATCCTGGCGCGACGCGACTTCCAGGTGAAGATCCAGGGCCAGCGGATCGAACTCGGCGAGATCGAAGCGGCGCTCGAAGGTCTGCCGCAGGTCGAACGCGCGGTGGTCACCCTCGGCGGCGAGGACGGCCGGCGCACCCTCGTGGCGCATGTCGTGCCGAGCGGCGGCGGCATCCCTGCGTCGCAGCCGGCCGCTGCCCCCGACGCGATGGAGTTCAAGCTGCGCCAGCCGGGCGTGCGCCGCCCCGCGCCCGGCGATCGGCTCCTGCCGCTCCCGCCCGCCGAGACGGATGCCGCAGGGATCATGGCGCGGCAGAGTCACCGGCGTTTCACCGGCGAGGCCGTGCCGGCGGAAGCGCTGTCCGTGCTGCTGGCAGGCCTTCGCCAGAACAGTGTCGACGGCGCGGCCCTGCCGAAATATGCCTATCCCTCGCCGGGCAGCCTCTATCCGGTGCAGGCCTACCTTCACGTCCGACCGGGCGGCGTGGCCGGGGTCGATGCCGGTTTCCACTATTATCACCCGCAGCAGCATGCGCTGGTCCGGGTCGGCGACGATGTGGGGGACCTCTATTCCGGGCCGAACGCCCCGCTGTTCGCGGCCTGTGCCTTCACCATCATGCTGGTCGGCAACCTGGATGCGGTCGAGCCGCTCTATCCCGGCGCGGGCCGCGACTTCTGCCTGATCGAGGCGGGGCATATCGGACAGCTGCTGATGCAGCGGGCGGCCGACGGCACCATCGGCCTCTGCGGCGTGGGCATGGGCGTCGACGAAGCACGCCTGCGTGCCGCCTGCGGCCTCGGCGACAGGCATCTGCTCGCCTACGCCATGGTCGGCGGCGGGATCGAGGCGGCCTGGAAGACGCGCTGGATGAGCCATGCGGCGCCTGCGGCCGCGGTGGCGTGGCACGAGCCGCTCCGCCGGGCGCTGGCCGACGTGCTTCCTGCCCACATGGTGCCGTCAGTCTATGTCCGCCGGACCGAACTGCCGCTGACGGCGAACGGCAAGGTCGACCGCCGCCGGCTGGCCGAACTACCCATGCAGGCGCCGGAAGCCAACGCGCCGCCGGCGACCGAGGCCGAGGCGATGCTGGCCGCGCTGCTGGCCGAGATCCTGGGTGCCGGCCCGCTCGACGTGCAGACGCAGTTCTTCGAACTCGGCGCGAATTCGCTGACGCTCGTGCAGTTCCGCAACCGTATCCGGCAGGAATGGGGACGGACGGTGCCGATGGCCGACCTGTTCGCCCAGGGCACGATCCGTCGCTTGGCACACCTGATCGACGGCGGGCCGGATGCGGCAGTGACGAGCCTGCGCGAAGCGACGGCGGGCGCACGACGGCGGATCCTGGAGGCGGCGGGTACCGGATGATCAAGGCTGGCGCAGGACGCGCGATGCAACCGACCGCAGGCGACACGCGCAACTGGATTGCCGTCGTCGGCATGAGCGGGCGCTTTCCGGGCGCGCGCGACATCGACCAGTTCTGGGACAATCTGGTCCAGGGACGGGACTCCATATCGCGCCTGGAGCGGGCCGACCTCGTCCGTGCCGGGGTCGACCCCGGCCTGATCGACAGGCCGGATTACGTCCCCGCGTCGCCGGTGCTCGACGACATCGACCAGTTCGACGCGGCCTTTTTCGGCATCAGTCCCCGCGAGGCGAAGGAGCTGACGCCGGCGATGCGGCTCTTCCTGGAATGCTGCTGGGAGGCGTTCGAGGATGCCGGTCATGTGCCGGGAACGGCAGCCGGACCTGTCGGCGTCTTCGCCGGTGCCAACATGAGCAACTACTGGCGCCTGAAGGCCGGCACGCTGGAGCCGACGCTCGAGGAGATCCTCGGCAACGACAAGGACTATCTGGCGACCCACGTCGCCTACAAGCTCGACCTCAGGGGGCCTGCCGTCGGCGTGCAGACGGCCTGCTCCACCTCGCTCGTCGCCATCCATCTGGCGGCGCAGGCGCTGATCGGGAACCAGTGCGACATGGCGCTCGCCGGCGGCGCCGCGGTCCGCATTCCGCACGAGAGCGGATATCTGCGCGAAGAGGGTAGCATCCTGTCGCCCGACGGCCGGTGCCGGCCATTCGACGCCGCCGAGAGCGGTCCCGTCTTCGGCAGCGGCGTCGGCGTCGTCCTGCTGAAGCGGTTCGACCGGGCACTCGCCGACGGAGATCGCATCCGCGCCGTGATCCGCGGCTCGGCGGTCAACAATGACGGTGCCGGCAAAGTCGGCTTCGCCGCCCCCAGCGTCGATGGTCAGGCCGCCGTGGTCGCATTGGCGCAGGCGCTGGCCGACACGCCGGCGCGGACGATCTCCTATGTCGAGGCGCACGGCACCGGTACCCGTCTGGGCGACCCGATCGAGATCGCCGCACTCGACCGCGCCTTCGGACTGGATACGCAGGACCGCGGCTTCTGCGCGATCGGCTCCGCCAAGGGCAATGTCGGGCATTTGGAGACGGCGGCCGGCGTCGCCGGGTTCATCAAGACGGTGCTCGCCCTGGCGCATCGCGAGATACCGCCGAGCCTCCACTTCGAGCGCCCCAACTCCGAAATCGATTTCACGCGGACGCCGTTCTTCGTCAATACCGCCCGCCGGGCCTGGGCCGGCGATGCGCCGCGGCGCGCGGGCGTCAGTTCGTTCGGCATGGGCGGCACCAACGCGCATCTGGTGCTCGAGGAGGCACCGCCGCAGCCGCGCGCCGATGTCGAGGAACGCGCGCAGCTCATTGTCCTGTCGGCCCGGACGACCTCGGCGCTGGCGCGCGCCGGCCGCAACCTTGCGGCGCATCTGCGCACGCACCCCGAGGAGCGACTCGCCGACATCGCCTTCACGCTGGGCGCCGGCCGGGCGCGGTTCCGCTTCCGCCGCGCGCTGGTCGTCGGCTCGGTCCGCGAACTGGCCGAACGGCTGGCGCTGCCGATTTCTGCTGACGGTGCGGCCCGCGACCGGGGGCAGCCGGCGGACGCGACCCGAGCGGCCGCCGACCTGACGGTCGATCTGGCGAACGCTGCGGGGGGTGCGGATGCCGCTTCCGCCCGGCACGCCCTCCTCGAACGGCTCGCCGATCTCTGGCGCGCCGGTGCGGACATCGACTGGAAGACGGTCGTCGCGGACCCCGACGTCCGCCGGACACGCCTGCCGACCTATCCGTTCGAGCGCCAGCGCTTCTGGGTGGAGGAGGGGACGCGGGCCGTCCGGTCCCAGGCGGCGCCCGCGGAACAGGAGGCCCCGAAGCCTGCACGGGCCCCGGCACCGGCGGTCGTCGATGCCGCAGGCATCCGGGACAGCCTGTGCGCGATCGTCGGCAAGGCGCTCCACCTGCCGCCGGCGCAGATCGACCCGCAACTGCCGTTCATGGAGCTCGGTGCCGATTCGCTGGTCCTCATCGAATCGGTCCAGGCGATCCAGAGGGCCTATGGCGTCCAACTGGCGGTGCGCCACGTCTTCGAGACGCTGACCACCGTCGCGGCGTTGGCCGCGCACATCGAGGGCGAACTGCGCGCCGGCCGCGCGGCCGCGCCGCAGGCCGAAGCAGCGCCCATACGTGCGCCCGCCCTCGTCCCCCCGCCGGCGGCACCCGCCGCCCCCGCGCTGCCGGGCCGGATCGCGGCACCACGCTGGGGGATCGCCGACACGAAGGGCGAGACGCTCGATCCGCGCCAGCAGGGCCATCTCGACGCATTGATAGCGCGATACACGGCAAAGACCGCGGGATCCAAGCGGATCGCCGCGGAGAACCGCGTGACGCTCGCCGACGTGCGCGCGACGGCCGGCTTCAAGCTGTTCATCAAGGAAATGCTCTACCCGATCGTCGTCGAGCGTAGCCGCGACGGCCATGTCGTCGACGTGGACGGCAACGACTATGTCGACGTGACGATGGGCTTCGGCGTGCATCTGTTCGGGCACAAGCCGGCCTTCCTGACGGCGGCCCTCGCCGACCAGTTGGAGCGCGACGTGCCGCTGGGCCCGGAGAACCGCGACAGCGGCGGCGTCGCGCGCCTGATGACCGAGATGGCCGGGGTCGAACGCGTCGCCTTCTTCAACACCGGCACCGAGGCGGTGATGACCGCGCTGCGCCTGGTGCGCGCCAGGTCGAAGCGCGACAGGATCGTGCTCTTCAAAGGCTCCTATCACGGCCATGCCGACCTGACCCTGGCGATTGGCCTGGGCAACGGGCAGGTGGCGCCGCTGTCGGGGGGCGTTCCGGCCCACACGCTGCGCCATCTCGTCATCCTCGACTATGGCGACCCGGAGGCGCTGCGGACGATCGAGGCCTTGGCGGACGACCTCGCCGCCGTGGTCGTCGAGCCGGTGCAGAGCCGCTATCCGGACCGCCAGCCGGCCGATTTCCTGCGCGAACTGCGGCGTATCACCGAACAGCGCGGCGTCGCGCTGATGTTCGACGAGATGATCACCGGGTTCCGCATCGGCTCGGGCGGCGCCCAGGCTTGGTTCGGCGTGCAGGCCGACATCGTCACCTACGGCAAGATCGTCGGCGGCGGCATGCCGGTGGGCGTGATCGGCGGCAAGGCCGCCTGGCTCGACTGTCTCGACGGCGGCCAGTGGCGCTACGGCGACGCCTCGTTCCCGGCCAGCGAGACGATCTTCTATGCCGGCACTTTCAACAAGAACCCGTGGACCATGGCGGCCGCGCGCGCGACCCTGGAGGAGATCCGGCGTCTCGGTCCCGCGCTCTACACCCGGCTGAACCGTGGCACGGCCTATCTCGCCACCACGCTCAACGCCTTCTTCGCGGCCGAAGGCATCCCGATGGAGGTGGTGCACTTCGCCTCGCTGTTCCGCTTCGTGGCGCGCGGACGCGTCGACCTGTTCTTCTTCCACATGATCGAGCGCGGCATCTATGTCTGGGAGGGCCGCAACTGCTTCCTGTCGCAGGCGCACAGCGACGCCGACATCGAGGCGATCATCGAGGCGGCCAAGGCGAGCGTCATCGCCATGCGCGACGCCGGCCTCCTGGACGCGGTCGCGGTGCCGCGGCTGCGTCACCCGCTGACCGAGGCGCAGCGCCAGCTCCTGCTCCTCGGCGAGGTCGCCGAGGACGGGCTGCTCGCCTACAACATCCACCTGACGACGGCGGTATCCGGCGAGGTGGATGCGGATGCGCTCGAACTCGCGCTGAACGGCCTCGTCCGACGCCACGAGGCGCTGCGCACGATATTTCCGTCCGGCGCCGACCATCAGGAAGTGCTCCCCGCCCTCTGGCTGGCGCTGCACCGCCGCGATCTCGCCGGCGAACCCGATCCCGCGGTCGCCTTCGCCGCCTGGTTCGAGGCCGAGAACCACCACCGGTTCGATCTCGCGGAGGGGCCGCCCCTGCGCGCCCATCTCCTGCGCCTCGGCGCCGGAGACTTCCGGATCGTCCTGACCATCGCGCACATCGTCGGCGACGGCATCACGCTGAACATCCTGCTCGAGGAGCTGACCGCCCTTTACGACCAGGAGCGGACCGGGCGGCTGGCCGCGCTGCCGCCGCCCGTGCCGTTCGGCGCGTACGCGGCCTGGCAGTCGGCGCAGATGGCAAGCGCCGCGTTCCGGTCGCACGAGCGCTACTGGCTCGAACGGCTCGTCGCGCCGCTGCCGCAACTGGATCTGCCGCTCGACCATCCCCGTCCCGCGGCCAAGCGCCACGCGGCTGCGGTGGCCGAGATCCGTCTGGACGCCGACGTCGGAACGCGGTTGCGGCGCTATGCGCGCGAGCGTCAGGCGACCGTCTTCGCCACCTGTCTCGCCGCCTTTCTCCTGCTGCTGCACCGGATCGGCGGCGACGAGGAGCTGCTCGTCGGCGTCCCCACGGGTGGCAGGGGCATGGAGGGCGGCGACCGCGTGGTCGGCTACTGCACGCATTTGCTGCCGATCCGCAGCCGCCTCGCCGGCGAGCCGAGCTTCCGGGCGCATCTCGACAGGGTGAAGTCGACGCTGCTCGATGCGTTCGAGCATCAGGACTACCCGTTCGCGGCGCTGCTGACGAAGCTCGACCTGCCGCGCGACCCCAGCCGCCCGCCGCTCCTGTCGGCGACCTTCAACATGGACCGGCCGCCCCCGGTGCCGAGCCTCGACGGCGCAGCGATGACGATGCTGCCGCCGCCCGTCCGCTTCGCCAGCTACGAACTCGCCTTCAACGTCACCGACCTCGGCGGCGAGCTCGTGCTGGAGTGCCGCTACCACACGTCGCTCTTCGCGCCGGAGCGGATGGACCTCATGCTGCGCCAGTACGAGGCGCTGCTCCGGCAGGTCGCCGACGGCGGCGACCCGTGTGTCTTCGACTTCGACCTCGGCGATGTACCGGGTGGGCCGGCACTGCCCGACTCGTCGCTCGCCTTGCCGCAGCCCGCCTACGCGCTGCCCGTCGACCTGATGTTGCGCCATGCCGAAGCCGCGCCCGAGCGGCCGGCGATCGTGGACGGCGCCGGCACCCTGTCGTACGGCGATCTCGCCCGGCAGTCGCAGGCGTTCGCCCGCCTGCTGGTCGCGCGCGGCGCTGCACCCGGCGACCGCGTGGCGGTGGCGGGACCGCGCGATGCGCGCCTGGTGGCGGCGTTCTGCGGCATCTGGCGTGCCGGTGCAGCCTTCGTCGCGCTCGACCCGAACCTTCCCGCGGCGCGGCGCAGCGCCATCGTCGCGCTCAGCGGTGCGCGTTTCCTGCTGGACCTGGGTGAGGCGCCGGCAGAGCCGGTCGCGGACGGGGTGACCGTCCTGCGCGTCGGCCGGCTCGGCGACCTCCCGGCGGGCGACGAAACCGTGCCGCTGCCCGCCGTCTCGCCCGAGGATGCGGCCTGCGTGTTCTTCACCTCCGGCACGACCGGCGTGCCGAAGGGCATCGTGACCCTGCACAAGGGCATCGCGCATTTCGTCGCCTGGCAGCGCGACCGGTTCGGCATCGGCGCCGACGACGGGGTGGCGCAACTGACGGGCGTCGCGTTCGACGCCGTGCTGCGCGACATCTTCCTGCCGCTGTCGGCCGGCGGGACGCTGCACATCCCGACGGCGGAGGTCATCGACGAGGCCGAGCGGCTGGTCGACTGGATCTGCCGCGAACGCGTCACCGTCCTGCACACCGTGCCGTCCCGAGCCGCGAGCTGGCTGGCGGCGGCGACCCGCCGGAGCGACTGTTCCCTGCGCCACGTCTTCTTCTCGGGCGAGCCGCTCACCCGCGGTCTCGTCGATCGCTGGCGCGCGGTGTTTGGCGAGGGGGCGCTGCTCGTGAACCTTTACGGCAGCACCGAGACGACGATGACGAAGTGCTATCGCGTGGTGGCGCCGGACGACGTGGCGGAGCAGCCACTGGGCGCCGTGCTGCCGATGAGCGACACCCAGGCCCTGGTCATGCGCGGCGACCGGCGCTGCGGCGTCGGCGAGCCCGGCGAGATCGTCATCCGCACGCCGTTTCGGACCGCCGGCTACGTCGACGGTGGCACATCGGCGGCCTTCGCCGCGAACCCCCATCTGCCCGGCGACCTGCTCTATCGCAGCGGCGACCGTGGCCGCTATCGCCCCGACGGGTCGGTCGAGGTGGAAGGCCGCCTCGACGATCAGGTGAAAATCCGCGGCGTCCGCGTCCAGCCGGCCGAGGTGAAGGCGGTCATCGATGCCCACCCGGCGGTCGCCAGCAGCGCGGTCGTCGCCCGCACCGTGAGCGGGGATCAGGAACTGATCGCCTATGTCGTCGCCGCGGGACACGCGATGCCCGACGCGAGCGACCTGCCCGAACGGCTCCGGCAGCATCTCGTGGAAAACCTGCCGCTCGGCTTGGTGCCGCGCGCGATCGTCGTGCTCCCCCGTCTGCCGCTGCTGCCGACGGGCAAGGTCGACAGGGCCGCACTTCCCGAACCCGAGGCGGCAGCGGCCTGCGCGCCGGTGCCGCCGCGCGACGGCACGGATGCCCTGCTGCTCGCGGCCTGGGCGGACGTGCTGCCGGTGGCGCCGCGGGGCGTGCGCGACAATTTCTTCGAACTGGGCGGCAACTCGCTCAGTGCGACGCGCATCGTCTCGCGCGTCCGAAGCGAGACCGGGGTGGAACTGCCGCTCAAGGCCCTGTTCGAGTGCCCGACCGTCGAGACTCTCGCCGACCGTGTCGCCCTGCTGCGCATGGCTGCGGCGATGCTGGAGCCGGCCCCTGCCGACGAACGGGCGAATGCCGACGACTGGGCGATGGCGGAAACCCTATGAGGACGATCGACCAGCTCGTCGCGGCCCTGAACGGCGCCGGCGTGCGCTTCCGCCTGGAGGACGGCACGCTGCGCTATCTCGGCCCGCCGGACCTTCCGGCGGCGTTGCGCGCCGAGATGGTGGCGCGCAAGGACGAGATCCGCGCGCTGCTCGCGGGCGTCCCGGCCGAGGCCGAACCCGCCATTCGGCCCGTCCCGCGGACGGGCCCGCTGCCGCTCTCCTTCGCACAGCAGCGGCTCTGGTTTCTCGACCAGTGGCAGCCGGGCAATCCGATCTACAACGAGCCCGCCGCCGTCCGGATCGAGGGTGCACTCGACGAAGCGGCCCTGTTCCGCGCGCTGCGCGAGATCGTCCGCCGCCATGAGATCTTCCGTACCGTCTACGAGGCCGTCGACGGCGCGCCGCGGCAGGTGGTCCGGGACGACCGGCGCCTCGAACTCCCGGTCGTCGATCTTCGCGGCCAGGGCGAGGAAGCGCTGGACACCGCCCTCGTCGCGGAAGCGCGCCGCCCGTTCGATCTGAGCCGCGACATCATGCTGCGTGCCGTCCTGTTCCGGACGGGCGACGACGAGCATCTGCTCTCGCTGGTGATGCACCACATCGCCTGCGACGGCTGGTCGGCCGGCGTACTCGTGCGCGAGCTGGTGGCGCTCTACACGGCCTTCCGCGAGAAGCGTTCGTCGCCGCTGCCGCCGCTGCCGATCCAGTATGCCGACTTCGCCTCCTGGCAGCGTGCGCCGGAGCAGGCGTCGAGACTGGCGCGGGACCTCGATTTCTGGCGCGATCACCTTTCCGGGGCGCCGACGCGCACGGACCTGCCGACCGACTTTCCGCGTCCGGCCCACGAAACCTTCAACGGCGCCCGCCACGACTTTCGGATCGACCCCGAGACGACCGCGCAGGCGGGCGCGCTCGCACGCCGGCACGGCGCATCGCTGTTCATGGTGCTGCGCGCCGCGTTCGACGTCCTGATGTACCGCTACAGCGGACAGTCCGACATCGTCGTCGGCACCGCCATCGCCAATCGGGACCGCGCCGAACTGGAGCCGCTGGCCGGCTTTTTCGTGAACACGCTGGCGCTGCGGAGCGACCTGTCGGGGGAGCCATCCTTCGCGGTGCTCGTCGAGCGCGTCAAGGCCGCGGCCCAGGCGGCCTATGCGCACCAGTCCCTGCCGTTCGAGCGGCTGGTGGAGGTGCTGTCGCCGCAGCGCGATTTGAGCCACGCGCCGCTCTTCCAGGTGATGTTCACGCTCCAGAACGCGCCGGAGACGGTGCTGGAACTGCCGGGGCTGCGCATCGCCGCGGTGGATGTCCCGCGCGACACCGCGAAATTCGATCTCATCCTGTTCATGCGCGAGCGCGACGGCGGGCTGGCCGGAACGTGGGAGTACAACACCGACCTCTTCCTGCCGGCGACCATCGCCCGCATGGCGCGGCACTTCGCGAACCTGCTGAAGGCCGCGCTCGCGTCTCCCGATACAGCAATCGGCCGTCTCGCCATGCTCGATGACGCCGAGCGCCGGCATCTCGTCGAGGGGTGGAACGGTACGGCGATGAACTATCCGCGCGACGCCTCCATTCCCGCACTGTTCGCGCGCCGCGCCGCGGCGACGCCGGATGCGCCGGCGGTCGATGGTCCGGACGGCCGCCTCGACTATCGCGACCTCGACCGGGCGTCGAATCGTCTGGCTCATCGGCTGCTCGCGGCCGGCGTCTCCGTGGGCGATCCGGTGGGGCTGGCGCTCGACCGGTCCGCGGCGTTCGTCGCAGGCGCGCTCGGCATCCTCAAGGCCGGGGCGGCCTATCTGCCGCTCGATCCAACCTATCCGCGCGAGCGGCGCGACTTCATGGTGGCCGACGCGGGCTTGCGACTGCTGGTCACCGATGCCGCCGGGGCGACGGCCTTCGCCTCTTTCGCCGGCACCGTCGTGCGGCTCGACGATCCGGACGGGTCGCTCGCGGCGCAGCCCGCGCACGATCCTGGTCTCGCCGTCGATGCGATGTCGCCCGCCTATGTCATGTACACCTCGGGGTCGACCGGCCGGCCCAAGGGGGTCGTAGTACCGCACCGGGCGGTGGTTCGTCTCGTCTCCGACACCGACTATGTCGACTTTCCGGCGATGCGCAGGATCGCCCACGCATCCAACGTCGCCTTCGACGCGGCGACCTTCGAGATCTGGGGCGCGCTGCTCCATGGCGCCGAGATCGTCGTGATCGCCAAGGACACGCTGCTCTCGCCGGCAGCGCTCGCGCGCGACCTGCGCGAGAAGCGGGTCGACGCGATGTTCCTGACGCCTGCGGTCTTCCGGCAGGTTGCCGCCGCACGTCCGGACGCCTTCGCCGGATTGAGCCATCTGCTCGTCGGTGGCGATGCCATGCCGGTCGACGCGGCACGCCGGGTTCTGCTGTCCGGCGCAGCGCCGCGTGCGCTGGCCAATGTCTACGGCCCGACCGAAACCGTGACCTTCGCCTGCTGGCATCCGGTGGCGTCTGTGCCGCAGGGGGCCGTGGCTGTGCCGATCGGCCGGCCGATCGCCAACACGACCCTGCATGTCCTCGACGCCGCGATGCAGCCGGTGCCGGTCGGCGTCTACGGCGAACTCCATATCGGCGGCGACGCCGTCGCGCTGCGCTACCTCAACCGTCCGGAACTGACGGCCGAGCGTTTCGTCGGCAATCCGTTCGGCGAAGGCCGCCTCTACCGCACCGGCGACCGCGTACGGCGCCTGCCCGACGGCAACATCGTCTTCGGCGGCCGGTACGATCAGCAGATCAAGCTCCGCGGCTACCGTGTGGAACCGGGCGAGATCGAGACGGTCCTGCGCAGCCATCCGCGTGTCCGGGACGCGATCGTCCTGCCGCGCGACGCGGCCGCTGGCGATCCGCGCCTCGTCGCCTACGTCGTCGCGGCGGAAGCCGACGCCGCCGCGCGCGCCGATCAGGTCGCGCAGTGGCAAGCGCTGTTCGACACGACCTATCGCGGCGAGGTCGCGACCCGCACCGCGGCCCCGGTGGAACAGGGCGATCCGGCGCGGAACTTCACCGGCTGGGAGAGCAGCTACACCGGCGAACCCATCCCGCTGACCGAGATGGAGGAGTGGCTTGAGCGCACGCTCGACGAGATCGAGGCCCTGCGGCCGCGCCGGATCCTGGAGATCGGTTGCGGCACGGGGCTGCTGCTGGCGCGGCTGGCGCCGGGGCGGGACACGTACCACGCAACCGATTTCTCCCAGGGCGCGCTCGACGGTATCGAGGCGCTGCGACGGCTCAGGCCCGACCTCGACCATGTCGTCCTCGCCCGCGCGTCGGCCGACGAGGCGCCACCGGCCGTTGCCGGCGGCTACGACCTGATCGTCCTCAATTCCGTCGTGCAGTATTTCCCGAGCATCGCCTATCTCGGCCGTGTGCTCGCCCTGGCCGCTGAACGGCTGGTACCGGGCGGCCGGATCTATGTGGGCGACGTCCGGAATCTCGATCTGCAGGAGGCGTTTCACGCATCGGTCGAAGGACGCCGTGCGGCAGGCCGCGGCACCATCGGCGAACTGCGCCGTCGGATCCGCGAGGCGGTGACGGACGAGGAGGAACTGCTCGTCGCACCGGACTTCTTCCGGGACATCGCGCGTTTCGTGCCCGGTCTCTCCTGCGAAAGGGTCTCTCTGAAGCGCGGCATCCATCGCAACGAACTGACGCGGTTCCGCTATCAAGCGGTGCTGCGCCGAGCCGATGCGTCGCGCTCGGCCGACGAGGTGCTGCCGGAGTGGCTCTCATGGCGGGATATCCCGGAGGGTCTTCACGGTGTGGCGCGCCTGCTGGACCATGCCCGGCCTGCGGTTCTGGCGATCGCGGCCATCCCGAACGCGCGCCTCGGATACGAGAACGCCCTGCTGGCGGCGCTCGGTGCCGCCTCGGATCCGGACGCGATCGTCGCACTCGACGAGGGCGACGACACAGGCGCTGATCCCGAGGCGCTGCATGGGCTCGCCCACCGCTTCGGCTATGGCGTTGCCGTCACCTTCTCCGATATCGCCGAAGCCGGGGCCTTCGACGCGGTGTTCCAGCGGGAGACACCCGCGGCCGTGGCCTGGAGCGGCAGGCCGCGCGGGCGCGCGGGCACGCTGCCCGACATCGACACCTACGCGAACGACCCGCTCCTCGGCAGGCAGAGCCGCCAACTCACGCCGGAGCTCCGCGCCTTCATGCAGGAGCGCCTTCCGGACTACATGCTGCCGGCGGCCTATGTCTTCCTCGCCCGTTGGCCGATCAGCCCGAACGGCAAGGTCGACCGCAAGGCGCTCCCGGATCCCAATTGGCAGCGATCGGCCGCCAGTCGCTTCGTGGCGCCAGCGCCCGGGATCGAGCGCCGCATCGCTGAGATCTGGCAGGCCGTTCTCGGGCTCGACCGTATCGGTGCCACGGAGAATTTCTTCGAGATCGGCGGACACTCGCTGCTCGCGACGCAGATCGTCTCCCGCCTGCGTGCGGCGTTCGGCCTAGAGGTCGGGCTGCGGGCCTTCTTCGAGAACCCGACCATTGCCGAACAGTCCCGGTATCTCGATCGGGCCGGTGTCGGCGCTGCGTCGGCCCCGCAGGACCCTGTCCGGGACACGATGCAGGAGGAATTCGTGATCTGACGGTCGCCGTCCACCCGCCACCGCCTAGTCCATCCCGCCGGGACGCGTTGCAGCAATGAACCATCAGGACACCAAGGCCTTCGTCGAGACCCTGCGCAATGCGGGCGTCACGCTGGCGGCGGACGGCGAGCGGCTGCGGCTGCGGGCGGACCCGGGCGTCCTGACGCCATCGCTCCGCGAACACCTGGCGGCGCGCAAGGCGGAAATCCTGGCGCACCTGCTCGAGGAGGCGTCTGAAGACGGTGCGCTGCGGCCTACGCCGCGTCCCGAGCGGATCCCGCTGTCCTTCGCGCAGCAGCGGCTCTGGTTCCTGGACCAGCTCGTCGGGCCGGGTCCGACGTACAACATCTCCAGTGCGCTGCGTCTCGACGGCCCGCTCGACCGCACCGCGCTGCAGGCGGCGTTGGACGGCATCCTCGCCCGTCACGAGGTGCTGCGCACCACCTTCGACACCCGGGACGGCGAGGCGTTCCAGCGCATCGCGCCGCCGGCCCGCATCGACATTGCGGAAAGCGACCTGTCGGCGCTGCCGGAAGCGGAGAAGGCGGCGGCGTGCGGGCGGACTATCGCCGCCGCCGTGTCGGCGACCTTCGACCTGCGCCGCGATCTCATGCTGCGTGCCACGCTGATCCGGTTGGCGCCCGAGCGTGTCGTGCTGGTGCTGCTTGTCCACCACATCGCCGCGGACGGATGGTCGATCGGCGTTCTGATCGACGAACTGACGGCGGGCTATGCGGCGCATCTGGAAGGCCGTGCCCCGCGGCTGGCGCCGTTGCCTATCCAGTATGCCGACTTCGCGATCTGGCAGCGTGCCCATGCCGACGGCCCCGTTCTCGCGGCGCAGCTCGACTTCTGGCGCCGGACGCTGGCCGGAGCCCCGCCGCTGCTCGACCTGCCGGCGGATCGCCCGCGTCCCCCCGTCGAGAGCTTCCGCGGCGCCCATGCACGCTACCGGCTCTCCGCCGCGCTGACCGCGGATCTGAAGGCGCTCGCCCTGCGCCTGGGTACGACGCTGTACGCAGTCCTGCTCGGCGGCTTCTACGCGATGCTGTACCGCTACACGGGCCAGGAGGACCTAGTCGTCGGTACGCCCATCGCCAACCGGAATCGCCGCGAACTGGAGCCGTTGGTCGGCTTCTTCGTCAACACGCTCGCCTTGCGCGCCACGGTCGCCGCCGACCTCCCGTTCGCGAGCCTGGTCCGGCAGGTCGCACTGACGACGCGCGAGGCCTTCGACCACCAGGACCTGCCGTTCGAACGACTGGTGGAGGAACTGGCGCCGGAACGGGACATGAGCCACGCCCCGCTGTTCCAGACGGCCTTCGCCCTGCAGAACGCGCCTCGGCCGCCGCTGCGACTCGCCGGGCTGGCGATCGAGCCGATCGATCTCGACAACAAGACGTCCAAGTTCGACATCTTCCTCTCGATGCACGAGGAGGCGGGCGAACTGGCGGCGGTGTGGGAATACGCCACCGACCTGTTCGACGCGGCCACCATCGAACGCTTCGCCGTCCATCTGCGCACCCTGCTGGAGGGGGCCTGCGCCGATCCCGAGCTGCCGATCGGCCGTTTGCCGATGCTGAGCGCCGCCGAGCGCCGACGGCAGCTGGAGGAGTGGAACCGCCCGGTCGCACCGGCCGCCGCCATCGAGGTGTTCCCGCAGCGGTTCCTGCGCCTTGCCGCCGCCAACCCCGACCGGCCCGCCCTCCGGCTGTCCGGGGTGGAGATGAGCTATGGCGACCTCGCCGTGCGGTCGGGCCGGCTGGCCGCGCGGCTGGCGGCGATGGGCGTCGAGCCCGGCGCACTGGTCGGCGTCTGTCTGGATCGCGGGTTCGACTGCTGGATCGCGATCCTCGCCGTTCTGCGCGCGGGCGCTGCCTACGCGCCCCTCGACCCCGCCTATCCCGCCGACCGCCTGGCGCACATCGTGGCGGATTCCGGCATGGCTCTTGTCCTGACGCGGACGGCGCTGCGCGAGCGGCTGCCGGAAGGCGCCTGCCCGACCCTCTGCCTCGACCTTCCGGACGCGGTGGCATATCCGGCATCGGCGCCACAGGTCGCGCTGTCGCCCGGCAGCGCAGCCTATGTCATCTACACGTCGGGCTCGACCGGCCGTCCGAAGGGCACGATCCTGACCCATGCCGGCCTCGGCAACCTGGCTGCCGCGGTCGCCGCGCGCTTCTCGCCGGGTGAGGGCGACCGCATCCTGCAGTTCTCGTCGCTCAGCTTCGACGCGTCGACCTGGGAGATGGTGATGGCGCTCGGCTCGGGCGCCTGCCTCGTGCTCGCCGAACAGGAGCGACTGCTTCCCGACGACGCGTTCGCGGGGTTCCTGCGGCGCGAACGTGTGACGCATGCGACGCTGCCCCCGTCCTTCCTCGCGGCCCTGCCCGAAGCCGCACTGCCCGACCTGCGCGAACTGATCGTCGCCGGCGAGGCGGTGCCGCTGCCGCTGGTCCGCCGCTGGGCGCCCGGCCGTCGCTTCACCAATGCCTACGGCCCGACGGAGAATACCGTCTGCGCCACCGCCGGGCTCTGCACGCCGGAGGAGGACATCGTCACGGTCGGCACCCCGATCGACAACGTCACCGCCTATATCCTGCGCGACGGCGACCTGCTGCCGGCCGGTGCGCCGGGTGAGCTGGCCCTGGGCGGTCTGGGTGTGGCGGCCGGCTATCTCGGACGCCCCGATCTGACCGAGCGGCACTTCGTCCCCAATCCCTTCGGCCCGGGCCGCCTCTACCGCACGGGCGACCTCGTCCGCTATCGTCCGGACGGCCGCATCGCGTTTCTCGGCCGCATCGACCACCAGACCAAGCTGCGCGGCTTCCGTATCGAGCCGGGCGAGATCGAGGCGACGCTGCGCGGCGATGCGCGGGTCCAGGACGCCTTGGTGATGGTGCGCGAGGACGTCCCCGGCGAGCGGCGCCTCGTCGCCTATGTGCAGCCGCGGCCGGCCGAGGAAGACGGCGAGGCGGAGCGCTGCGGCGAATGGCGGTCGCTGTTCGGCACCGTTTACGGCGCGCCGGCCGGCGAGGATGCCGCCTTCAACATCGCCGGCTGGAACAGCGCCTATGACGGCCGGCCGCTGCCGGCGGAGAAGATGCGTGTCTGGCTCGACCATACGGTGGACGAGATCCTGGCCCTGGCACCGCGGCGGGTGCTCGAGATCGGCAGCGGCAGCGGCCTGATCCTGGCGCGGGTGGCGCCGCACTGCGCCGCCTATCACGGCACCGACATCGCCGACGGCGCCCTGCAGCACATCGAGGCGCTGAAGCGCGATCTGCCGGGCCTCGCCCACGTGACGACCAGCCGCCAAGCTGCCGACGACTTCTCGGGCCTGCAGCCGGGCGCCTTTGACCTCGTCATCCTGAACTCGGTGGTTCAGTACTTCCCGGGCGTCGCCTACCTGCGCCGCGTTGTGGACGGTGCGGCGGCGCTGCTGGCGCCGGGCGGTGCCGTGTTCGTCGGCGACGTGCGCAGCCACGCGCTGATGGAGGCGATGCACGCATCCGTCGCGTTCCACCGTGCCGCGGACGAGACGGCGCGGCCGGCTCTGCGCGAGCGGATCCGCCGCCAGATCGCGGACGAGGAGGAACTGCACGTCGATCCCGCCTTCTTCCACAGGATTTGCTCAGAGCATGCCGCCCTGGATCATGCCGAGATCCGCCTGAAGCGCGGCACGTTGCGCGACGAACTCAACGCCTTCCGCTATCAGGCGGTGCTGCGCAGCACGCCGCCCGGCCCGCCGCCGGGGCGGAGCCTCGACTGGCACCGTGACGGCGTGACCATCCCCTCGCTGCTGCGCCTGCTCGCCGACGACGCCGATCTCGCCGTCACCCGCATCCCGAACGCTCGGCTCGCGGCCGAGGCCGACATGCTCGCCTGGCTGCGCGAAGCCGGTGAGGACACCGTATCCGCTTGGCGACGGCGACCGCGCAGCGATGCCGGCGTCCAGCCTGAGGCGCTGCACCGGCTCGCCGCAGCGGCGGGGCGGTACCTCGCGCTCACATGGTCGACGGACGGCGGTCCGCTCACCATGGACGCCGTCTTCCATCGCGATGCCGCGGCACCGTCGCTTCCGGCGCCGACGCGGCGCGGGCCGCTGGCCAACGATCCCCTGTTCGGCAGGTCGACCCGTAGCCTCGTCGGCGATCTGCGCGCCACGCTTCGCGCCGCGCTGCCGGAATTCATGATGCCGGGGGCGTTCGTCGTGCTGCCGGCGTTCCCGGTCACGCCGAACGGCAAGATCGACCGGACGGCACTGCCGCCACCGGATGGCAACGCCGCGTCCGACACGGCCTTCGTGCCGCCGAGCGGCCGGGCGGAGGAGATCCTGGCCGGCATCTGGCGCGACCTGCTGCGCCTCGACCGTGTCGGCGCGGACGACAATTTCTTCGCGATCGGCGGCGATTCCATCGTCTCGATTCAGGTCGTCGCGCGGGCGCGGCAGGCGGGGCTGCATCTCGACGCCCGCGACCTGTTTCAGCACCAGACCATCGCCGAACTGGCGCGAGCGGCGCGCACCGAAGGCGCCGCCGCCGCCGAGCAGGGGCCAGTGGTCGGCCCCGCGCCGCTGACCCCGATCCAAGCATGGTTCTTCGCGACCGTCGCCCCCGACCGCCATCACTTCAACCAGTCGCTGCTGGTCGCATTGCGCCCGGATGTCGAGCGCGGCCATTGCCTGGGCGCGCTGGCTGCGCTGATCGACCATCACGATGCGCTGCGATCACGGTTCGTGCATGACGCCGCCGGCTGGCGGCAGGCGTTCCTGCAGCCGGCCGGGACCGACACGGCCGCCGCGGCCCTGTCCTGGATCGTCCTCGACCCCACGGAGGCGCCAGATCGCATCGAGGCGGAATGCGCGCGGCTGCAGGCCGACCTGGATCCGGTCGCGGGGCGGCTCATGCGGGTGGCCGTGTTCGACCGGGGCCCCGACCATCCGAAGCTGCTGTTCTGGACGATCCATCATCTGGCCGTCGACGCGGTCTCGTGGCGGATCCTGCGCGAGGACTTCACCGCCGCCTACGCCGCGCTGGCCGCAGGAGGGGCACCGTCGCTGCCGCCGAAGACCACCTCGTTCAAGGCGTGGGCGGAAGCGCTGCCCGGCCTGGCCGTCGCGGCGGAAACCGAGGCGGCGCATTGGCGGCACGTCCTGGCCGGACCCGCTTCGCTGCCGCGCGACCGCGACGCCGGTGCGGACACGAACACCGTCGCGTCCGCGGCGGTGGTGGAATGCCGCCTGCCGCCGGCGGCGAGCCGCGCCTTCGCCGGCCGCGCCCAGGGCGCCTACCGGACCCAGGCCAACGACCTCCTGCTGGCGACACTGATCGAGACGCTGGCGGCCTGGACGGGCGGCACCGAACTTCGGCTCGACATGGAAGGTCACGGGCGCGATGCGGCGGGTGAGGACGTCGATCTCTCGCGGACCGTCGGCTGGTTCACGACCCTCTTCCCTATTCGCCTGTCGGTCGATGCGGCCGAGCCGGGCGCGCTGATCCGGTCGGTAAAGGAGCAGTTGCGGAGCATACCAGGGCAGGGGGCCGGCTACGGTCTGCTGCGCTGGCTGAAGCAGGTGCCGGACCTCGCCGCGGCGCCGCCGGCCGAACTCTGCTTCAACTATCTCGGCCGCTTCGACAGCGGCGGCGGCGGCGACGCGCTGGTCGTCGGCCTGCCGGACATGGCGACCGGCCCGATCCATGCGCCGACGCAGCGCCGTCCCTACGTCCTTCAGGTCAACGCCTCTCTCGTGGACGGGGTGCTGCGCTTTCGCTGGCACTACAGCCGCAGCCTGCACGAGGAGGCGACGATCCGCCGGCTGGCGGACGATTTCGTGCGGCGCCTGCGGGCCCTGATCGATCACTGCCTCACGGTCGAGACGCCGGTGTCGACGCCGAGCGATTTTCCCGCGGCGACGCTGACCATGGCCGAACTCGACCGTCTCGACCTGGGGCCGGATGTGGTCGACGTCTACGATGCGGCACCGCTCCAGGAAGGCATGCTGTTCGAGAGCCTCGCGGCACCGACGTCCGGCGCGTACATGGAGCAGATCGGGCTCGACCTGACCGGTTCACTCGACCCGCAGGCCCTGCGCACCGCGTGGCGCCAGATCGTGGCGCGCCACGCGATCCTGCGCACCGGCTTCCGCTGGGAGGGCCAGAGCCGTTGCCGCCAGGTCGTCCACCGGGTCGCCGAACCGCCGTTTGAGGAGGTCGACTGGCGCGACGCTGTGCCTGCCGTCCAGGATGGCCGTTGGGCGGCCCTGCGCGAGGCCGACCGGCGCGCGGGTTTCGACCTCGACCGCCCGCCGCTCATCCGCTTCACCCTCGCGAGGCTCGGCGAGGATCGCTGGCGGCTGCTGTGGTCCAGCCATCACATCCTGATGGACGGCTGGTCCCTTCCGATCCTGTTCGGTGAGTTGCGAACCGCCTATGCGGCCGCTGTCGCCGGCAGCCCCCCGGCGCTGCTGCCGCCGCCTCCCTATCGCGACTTCATCCTCTGGCGTCTCCGTCGCGACGAAGCGGCCGCCGAACGCTATTGGCGCACCGCGCTGGAGGGTTTCGACAATCCCACACTGCTGGCGCGCGCCGAGAGCCTCGGACCGGAGGCACGCACCTGTGCGACGCATCGCTTCCGCCTCGACGCCACGGCGAGCGACGCCCTGGACGGTGCCGCGCGCGCACACCGACTGACCCTCGGTGTCCTGTTGCAGGGCGCATGGGCGCTGCTGCTCGCGCACGAGACCGGTACCGCCGACGTGGTGCATGGAACGACCGTCTCCGGCCGTCCGCCCGAGGTGTCCGGCGTCGAACGAATGGTCGGCCTATTCATCAACACCCTGCCGGTCCGCACGCGCGTCGCCTGGGACCGACCGCTGCGTGCCTGGCTGGCGGACCTGCATCGCGAGGCCGCGGAGCGCGACGACCAGGGCTTCGTGTCGCTGCGCGACATCCAGTCCTGGAGCGATGTTCCGCGCGGCACGCCGCTCTTCGACACGCTGCTGGTCTTCGAGAATTTCCCGTTCGACCCGGCTCTCCAGCGCGCCGCCCTGCATGACGAGGTCGCGATCGCCGGCTTCCAGGCCTCCGGCGAGACGAGCCTGCCGCTGGCGGTCGTCGCGAGCCTGTCCGACGGCTGTCTGTCGGTGCGCCTCACCTACGATACCGCCCGCTTCGACGCGGCCTGCATCACGGTCCTCGCACGACGGTTCGAAACGCTGCTGCGCGGGTTGGCCGACGATCTGGAGCGACCAGTGACGGCGGTCGCGCCCTTCGATGCGGACGAGCGTAGCCGTCTCCTGGCGGCGGCGGCCGGTCCGCACCGCCTTTGGGATGGCCCGGCGACGGTGCAGGCGCTGTTCGACGCCCATGCCGAACGCGATCCGCACGCGGTCGCCGCGTCTGGGGCCGGCCCCGACGTCACCTATGGCGCGCTGGGGGGGATGGCGGCGGGCCTCGCGTCCGCCCTCGCCCAGGCGGGGCACCGGCCCGGCCGGCCGGTCGGTCTGCTGCTCGACCGCAGTGCCGCCTTCGTCGCCGGTGTGCTCGGCGCGTGGGGCGCCGGGTCGCCCTTCGTGCCGCTCGATCCGCGCTGGCCCCCGGCACGCCTCGCCGAGGTGATCGCCGAGGCGGGCATCACGCACGTCGCCGTGGACGACGCTTCGCCACCCTCGCCGCGCGGGATCGCGCGTGTGCCCGTGGGCTCCCCGGACCAGGAGCGGGGCCGCGAGGCAACGGTACGGCTGCGCCGCGCCGCGCCCGACGACCTCGCCTACGTGATCTACACCTCCGGTTCGACCGGTCGGCCGAAGGGCGTGTGCGTCGAGCATCGCAGCCTGCACAATTATGTGCGCGCCATCGCCGAGCGGCTCGACCTTCCCGGCGCCGGCGAGTCGACACGCTACGCCACGACCTCCGGCTTCGCTGCCGACCTCGGCTACACCATGCTGTTCGCGGCGCTCGCGACCGGCGGGCGCCTGGTGCTCGTTCCGGACGGCCTTGCCGGCGATCCCGACGGCCTCGCCGCCCATCTGCGCAGCCAGGGGGTCGAGTACCTCAAGACGGTGCCGTCACATTTCGAGGCGCTCCTGACGGCTGCCGACCCGGCGGGCCTCGTGCCCTACCGCGCGCTCGTCTTCGGCGGCGAAGCCTTGCCCTGGACCCTGGTCGACCGGGTCGGCGCCGTCGCACCGGATGTGGCCATCTTCAATCACTACGGACCGACCGAGACGACCATCGGCGTGCTCTGCGGTCGCGTCGATACGGTTTCGCCAGCCGCACGAACGGGCGACACGGCGCCTCTCGGCGCACCGCTCGCCAACTGCGCCGTCCATCTGCTGAACGCCGCCATGCAGCCGGTGCCGTTCGGCGCCGCGGGCGATCTTCATGTCGGTGGCGCACAGGTCGCGCGCGGCTATCTCGACCAGCCACGCCTCACGGCGGAGGCGTTCGTGGCCACACCGCTCGGCCCCGACCGTCTCTACCGCACGGGCGACCGTGCCGTCCGCATGCCGGACGGCAGCCTTCTGTTTCGCGGCCGCGCGGACCGCCAGCTGAAGATCCGCGGCTACCGCGTCGATCCGGAGGAGGTCGCCGCCGTCCTGCGCCGCCGTCCGGAGGTGCGCGACAGCGTCGTCGTCGGGGCAGCGAGTCCCACCGGCGGCCAGCGGCTCGTCGCCTATGTCGTCGTCGGTGATGCGTCCGTACTGGCCGAACTGCGCGTCCATCTCGAGGAGCGGCTGCCGGATCACATGGTGCCGGCGGCGCTCGTGGCAGTGCCGACGATCCCGCGCCTCGCCAACGGCAAGGTCGACCATGCGGCGCTGCCTGCACCCGACGCAGCGGAGCCGTCGTCCTCCGGCCCGGCAGTGCCGAGCACCGACATCGAGCGGCGCCTCTGCGCCGTCTTCGCCGAGGTGATGCGCCGGCCCGCTGTCGGCATCCACGACAATTTCTTCGACCTCGGCGGCGATTCGATCGTCTCGATCCAGATCGTCGCGCGTGCGGCGCGTGCGGGACTTCGGGTCACGACGCGGCAGATCTTCAATCATCAGACGATCGCGGAACTCGCCTTCGTCGCCGAAAGCATGGCGGACGATGGCGCCGAACAGGGCGAGGTGACGGGGCCGGCACCGCTGACGCCGATCCAGGCACGGTTCTCCGCTGCCGCACCGCCGGATCCGTCGCACTACAACCAGGCGATGATGTTCGAGACCGCCGCCGATCTTGGTCTGGAGATCCTGGAACCGGTCCTCGGGGCGCTGCTCGCCCACCACGACGCGCTGCGCCTGCGCTTCGACGGGACGGGGACGACCCCGCTGCAGCGCGTCGCCTCCGTGGCCGAGGCGGGCAGCGCCGCCGGCCTGGTGGCTGTCGTCGACGTTGCGGCGATAGCCGGGCCGGAGCAGCGCGTTGCGATCGAGGCGCACGTCGCGCGCGCCCAGTCCACCCTCGACCTCGTTCGCGGTCCGCTCACAAGACTGACCCTGTTCCGCCGTGGTGCGGCGCGGCCGCCGCTGCTGCACTGGGTCGTGCATCACATGGCGGTCGACGGCGTCTCGTGGCGCATCCTGCTGGAGGATCTCGACACGGCCTGCCGCAGCCTGCGCACGGGAACCCCGATCGTCCTGCCGCCGAAGACGCTGTCGTTCCGGCGCTGGGCCGAGGTCCTGGCGGCGCGCGCAGTCGCACCGGAGACGATGGCTGAACTGCCCTGGTGGGTGGAGGCGGGCGACGGCAGCGGCACCATGCGTCTGCCGTCCGAAGGTGACGCCATGTCCGCTCCCGACGACGTCGCGTCGGCGGACCGCGTGTCGGCGGTGCTGCCGGCCGTCGACACGCGCGCGCTGATCGAGACGGCGCACGCCGCCTACAACACCCGCATCGACGATCTGCTGCTGACGGCGCTGGCCAGGGTGCTGCACGCCTGGGCTGGACCCGGCGACCTGCGCGTCGACCTGGAGAGTCATGGGCGCGAGGCGATGGGGGAGGCGGTCGACGTCTCCCGGACGGTCGGCTGGTTCACGTCGATCTATCCGGTGCGCCTAGCGCTGCGGGGGACGGGGATCGGCGACGACATCAAGGCGGTCAAGGAGCGGCTGCGGCAGGTCCCCGGCCATGGCGCCGGCTACGGGCTGCTCCGCCATCTGGCCAACGCCGCCCCGCTGCGCGACCAGCCGACGCCGGAGATCGTCTTCAACTATCTGGGCCAGTTCGACGGCCTCGCCTCGGGCACCGCGGCCGATGGCGTCGTCGCGGGCGAGGCCGACGTCGGCGCTGGGCCGATGCGCAGCCCACGCCAGGTCCGCAGTCACGCGTTGCAGGTGAACGCACTCGTCCTGAAGGGCGAGCTTCGCCTCTCGATCGACTTCGGCCGCCATCGCTTCCACAGGGAGACGATGCAGCGCGTCGCCGACGGCGTCGTCGCGGAACTGCAGGCCATCCTCGCCCACTGCCTGTCTCCCGACGCCGGCGGCCACACGCCGAGCGACTTCGGCATGGCCGGCCTGGACGACGCGGAACTCAGCCGTCTCGCCGGTTTGCTCGACGGGGTGGAGTGACGACGATGAAGATGCAGAACGTCGCCGACATCTACCCGCTGTCGCCGCTCCAGGGCGGGATTCTCTTCGAGTCCCTGTACGCCGATGCGGGCTCCGGCCTCTATGTCGAGCAGTTCAGCTACCGGCTCACGGGGCCGCTCGACGCCGCCGCCTTCCGCCGCGCTTGGCAGACCCTGGTCGACCGGCACGCCGTCCTGCGGACCGCCTTCTTCTGGGACGGGCTGAAGAATCCATTGCAGGTGGTGCACAAGCGGGTCGCGGTGACGCTCGCCGAACAGGATTGGCGCGACCGTGCGCCGTCGGCGCAGGACGAGGCGTTCCATGCGCTCCGCGGTGCCGACCGCCAGGAGGGCTTCCGCCCGGACCAGGTGCCGCTCATGCGTCTCACCCTGATCCGGCTGGCGGACGACGCCCACTATTTCCTGTGGTCGCACCACCATCTCCTGCTCGACGGCTGGTGCATTCCGACCCTCGTCGGCGAACTGGTCGAGGCCTACAACGCCGAGGTGGCCGGGCGGGCGCCAGTCCTGCCGCCAGTCCGCCCCTATCGCGACTATATCCAATGGGTGGAAAAGCAGGACCGCGCGGCCGCCGACGCCTATTGGCGCGACCTGCTCGCCGGCGTCGAGGCGCCGACACCCCTGTTGGCGAACCTGCCGCCGAGCGCCACCCCCGATGCGGGCTACGGCTACGAGGAACTGACGCTTACGGCGGACCTGTCGGCGTCGCTGGCCGACCTGGCGCAGCGCGGCCGCATCACGCTCAACACCGTCTTCCAGGGCGCGTGGGCCCTGCTGCTCGCCCGCTACTGCAACCTGGACGAGGTCGTCTTCGGCGCCACGGTCTCCGGCCGTCCGCCCGAACTGCGCGGCGTCGAAGGTATGGTCGGCCTCTTCATCAACACGCTGCCAGTGCGCATCGACATCCCCGAGGGAGAGATGCTGCTGCCGTGGCTCGGCCGGCTGATGGCGCAGCAGCGCGAGCAGGACGCCTACGCCTACAGTTCGCTCGCGGACGTGCAGCGCGTGGCGGACCTGCCGGGCGGCACCGCCCTGTTCGAAACCCTGTTCGTCTTCGAGAACTTCCCGGTTTCCAACGCCGAGGCCTCCGCGGGCCTGGCGGGCGGTCTCCGGGTCGAGACCCTGGCCGTGGCCGAGCGCACGAACTACCCACTGACCGTCGCCGTCCTGCCGGGCCGGGAAATCGGTCTCCGCCTCTATCACGACCGCGGCCAGATCGATGCCGCCACGGTGCGCCGCCTCGCCGGCCACTTCGCGACGCTGCTGACCGAGGTGGCGCGGGATCCCGACCGCGAGCCGCTCCGCATTCCGCTGCTGCCCCCTGCCGAACGGCAGGCGCTGCGCACCCCGGTCGATGCCGGCAGCGTTCCCGCCCGCCTGCATCCACCGCCTGTTCGAGGCGCAGGCCGCGCGGCGGCCGGACGCCTCGGCGCTTGTCTGCGTCGACGGCTTCGGCATGCGCCGTGCCGTCGATGGCGAGCTCACCTACGGCGTCCTCAACGCACGCGCCAACCGGCTGGCGCATCACCTGTCCGCCCGCGGGGTCGGCCCCGACGTCCGCGTCGGTCTGTGCCTCGACCCGTCGGCCGATCTGATCGTCGCGATCCTGGCGATCCTGAAGGCGGGCGGCTGCTATGTCCCCGTCGACCCGGAACACCCGGCCGACCGCCAAGCCTTCGTGCTTTCCGATTGCGACGCCGACCTCCTCGTCACCGACGCGGCGCTGGCCGCGCGGCTGCCCGCCACCGATGCGGTGGTCATCCGGCTCGACGCGGATCGCGGCCTGTTCGAGCACCTGCCGGAGACCAACCTCGGGACGCCGGTCGAGCCGCATCATCTCGCCTACGTCATCTACACGTCCGGGTCGACCGGCCGGCCCAAGGGGGTTCTGGTCGAGCACCGCAACGTGTCCCGTCTCTTCGCCGCCACCGACCACTGGTTCGGATTCGGCGACCGGGACGTCTGGACGCTGTTTCACTCCTTCGCTTTCGACTTCTCGGTCTGGGAGATCTGGGGCGCCCTGCTGCATGGCGGACGGCTCGTCGTCCTCCCCTACCTGCTGTCGCGCGCGCCGCTGGATTTCCACCGGATGCTGCGTCGGGAAGGCGTCACCGTCCTCAACCAGACGCCCTCGGCGTTCGGTCAGCTGATCCAGGCGGACGCTGAACTGGCGGCGGAGGCGTCCGGCCTGTCGCTCCGAACGGTGATCTTCGGCGGCGAGGCGCTGGACCATGCGGCGCTGGCGCCATGGTTCGCGCGCCACCCGGAAGACGCGCCGCGTCTCGTCAACATGTACGGCATAACCGAAACCACCGTGCATGTGACCTATCGGCCCGTGCGTGCGGCCGATACGGTCGAGCGGCGGAGCCTGATCGGCGAGCCGATCCCGGATCTCCGCCTGCATGTGCTCGACCGCTATGGCGAGCCGGTGCCGCCCGGCCTGCCCGGGGAGCTGCACGTGGGCGGCGCCGGCGTCGCGCGCGGCTACCTGAACCGGCCCGAACTGACCGCAGAGCGGTTTCCGGCCGATCCGTTCGCCTCGGCCGCCGCGGCCGGATCCCTCTACCGCACGGGCGACCTCGTCCGGGCCGTCCTGGGCGCCGACGGAGCCGTGGTCGACATGGCCTATCTCGGCCGTGCCGACGACCAGGTGAAAGTGCGCGGCTTCCGCATCGAGACGGGCGAGGTGCGCGCCGCCATTCTGGGCCACCCGGGGGTCGCCGACTGCGTCGTTCTCGCCGAGGCTGAGGCGGAGACGGGCGGCAGCCGCCTCGTCGCCTATCTCGTCCCCGAGGCGACTCAGGCCGCGCCGGTGTTGCGCCGGCTCGCGGCGGGATCGGACGCGACCGCCACCGGCGCCGATACGACCCTGCCCAACGGCCTGCCGGTCGCGCATCTCAACCGCAGCGAGACCACCTTCCTCTACCGCGAGATCTTCGAGGACCGCGTCTATCTCCGGCACGGCATCGCACTGGCATCGGGCGACATCGTCTTCGACGTCGGTGCCAACATCGGCCTTTTCGCGCTGTTCGCCGCGGAGGCCTGCGGGCACGACGTCACCGTCTACGCCTTCGAGCCTGCAGCGCCGGCATACGAGGTCCTGCGCCGGAACTTCGACCTGCACGGCATTCCCGGCGAACCCGTGCCGCTCGGCATCTCCGACCGCAACGGGGAGGGCGCGCTTACCTTCTTCCCTCGCATGTCGATCATGTCGGGCTGCGGCGTCCGGCTGGCGGACGCGCAGGCGGCGGTCCTCGCCTACGAGGCGCAGCGCGACGGCGGCAGCATCCCGCGCGAGGTGCTGGACTACAGCCTCGAGCACCGCGAACTCCCGGCGCACTTCATCACCCTGTCCGACGCGGTTCGCCGCTTCGGGGTCGACCGCATCGACCTGCTGAAGATCGACGTGGAGAACGCCGAACAGCAGGTGCTCGCCGGTCTCGATCCGGCCGACTGGATGCGGGTGCGCCAGATCGTGATTGAGGTGCACGATACGGACGGCCGGGCCTCGGCGATCGAGACATTGTTGCGGAGCCGGGGCTTCGAGGTCGCCGCGGAGCGCGACCGCACCCTGGGCGACGGCTCGCCGCTGGTGAACCTCTATGCCCGCCGGCCGGGCGCGTCCCGCGCACGTCCGGCCGCCGCGCAGACATGGCGGACCGTGGCCGGGCTCGTTTCGGACGTCCGCGAGAGCCTGAAGTCGACGCTGCCCGCCTACATGATCCCGGCCGAATTCGTCCCCGTCGCGGCCATCCCGCTGACCCGCAACGGCAAGACCGACCGTCGCGCCCTGGAGCGCCTGTCGCAGCGACGCCCGGCCGAGGCCGTCGTCTGCACGCCGCCCGCCGACGAGACGGAACAGCTGCTCGCCGGCATCTGGCGTGCCGTGCTCGCCGTCGATCCCGCGCAGCCCATCGGCCGCGACGACGGTTTCTTCGAACTCGGCGGCCACTCGCTGCTCGCCACGCGCGTGATGTCGCGCATTCGCGAGACGTTCGCCCTCGACCTGCCGATCCGCGAGCTGTTCGAACATCCGACGGTGGCGCGGTTGGCCGAGCGCATCGCGCTGTTCCGCCGCGAGACGGCCACCGGCGGGGCGCGTGCGGTGACGATGCCGGCCGTGGTCGCCGATCCGGACGGCCGCCACGAACCGTTCCCGCTGACCGAGATCCAGCAGGCCTACTGGCTTGGCCGGAATGCGGGCTTCGAACTGGGCAACGTCTCGACCCACGGCTACATGGAGGCAGACTGTCCCGACCTCGATCTCGGCCGGTTCGAGCGCGCCTGGCAGGCGCTGGTCGCGCGTCACGACATGCTGCGGATGGTCATCCTGCCGGACGGACGCCAGCAGGTGCGCGCTGACGTGCCGCCCTACCGGATCGCGGTCGAGGATCTGCGCGGGAGCGACGCCGCCGCGCGCGTGACGGCCCTGGCCTCGACCCGGGCAGCCATGTCGCACCAGATCCTGCCGGCCGAGACGGGGCCGCTCTTCGACATCCGCGCCAGCCTCCTGGAGGGCGGCGTCACGCGCCTCCACATCGGCATCGACGCGCTGTGGGGCGATGCGCACAGCCTGCGGGTGCTGGTGGCCGAGCTGTTCCAGCTGTACCGCGATCCGGACGCCGTGCTGCCGGCGCTCGGGATCGGCTTCCGCGACTATGTCCTCGCCGAGGAGCAGTGGCGGCGCACGGAATGGTATGCCGATTCCCTGCGCTACTGGCGCGAGCGCCTGCCCGACTTCCCGCCGGCGCCGGACCTGCCTCTGGCGACCAGCCCGGCGAGCCTGACGACCCCGCGCTTCCGGCGCCACGCCGGCACGCTCAACGCCGAGGCCTGGAGCGCGCTCAAGCGGCGGGCGGGGCAGGCGGGCCTGACCCCGTCCGGGATGCTGCTGGCCGCCTTCGCCGACATCCTGGCGTTCTGGAGCAAGAGCCCGCGCTTCACGATCAACCTGACCCTGTTCAACCGCCACCCCGTCCATCCGGACGTGAACCGCGTCGTCGGCGACTTCACCTCGCTCATCCTGCTCGCCGTCGACAACACGCCCACCGACACGTTCGAGGCGCGCGCCAAGCGTCTGCAGCGGCAGCTCTGGCGGGATCTGGATCACCGCTACGTCAACGGCGTCACCGTGCTGCGCGAGCTGGCGCGGCTGCGCGGCGGGGGCGGATCCGCTCAGATGCCGGTGGTGTTCACCAGCACCCTCGGCCTCGACGCCGGTGCCGGCGGGGCGGCACCCATCGGCGATGTCGTCTACAGCATCACCCAGACCTCGCAGGTGTGGCTCGACCACAAGGTCTCCGAGCGGGGCGGCGTCCTGCATTTCGAGTGGGACGCGATCGAGGAACTGTTCCCCGCGGGGATGCTCGACGACATGTTCGATGCCTACCACGACCTGTTGGTGCGCCTCGCCGCCGAGGATGCGGCATGGCGCGAGAGCAATGCCGCACGCCTGCCGCCCGCCGGCCAGCTCGCGCTGCGGGCGGCGGTGAACGCCACGGCGGCACCCGTGCCGGAGGGGCTGCTGCACACGCTCTGGCTCGACCGGTGGCAGGATTTCGGCGAGCGTCCGGCGGTCGTCGCAGCCGACCGCACGCTCAGCCACGCCGCGCTCGCCGGCCTCGTCTACCGGACCGGACGGCTGCTGCGCCGCGAGGGGGCGGCGCGCGACCGACTCGTCGCGATCGTCATGGAGAAGGGGTGGCAGCAGCCGGTGGCCGCCCTCGGGATCCTCGTCTCCGGCGCCGCCTACGTCCCCATCGATCCGGAGCTGCCGCACGAGCGCCTGCACCATCTCCTGGAGCAGAGCGGTGCCGCCATCGTCCTGACGCAGCGGCGGTTCGCCGACACGCTCGACTGGCCGGACGGCCTGCGGATCGTCGCGGTCGACGGCGGCGATCTCGACGGCATCGACGATGCCCTCCTGCCGAGCGTGCAGGCGGCGGACGATCTCGCCTACGTCATCTTCACCTCCGGCTCGACCGGATCGCCCAAGGGCGTCGCCATCGACCATCGCGGCGCGCTCAACACCGTCGCCGACATCAACCGGCGGTTCGACATTGGCCCCGACGACCGCGTGCTGTCGCTGTCGGCGCTCACCTTCGACCTCTCCGTCTGGGACATCTTCGGCGTGCTGGCCGCCGGCGGTGCCGTGGTCATGCCGGACCCCGCCCGCCGCCGCGAGCCCGGGCACTGGATCGAGGCGATGGAGGCGCACGGCGTCACCGTCTGGAACACGGTTCCGGCGCTGATGCAGATGCTGGTCGACCATGTCGAGGAGCGCGGCATCCGGCCGCCGCCCGGCCTGCGCGTGTCGATGATGAGCGGCGACTGGATTCCGCTGCCGCTGCCCGACCGCATCGCTTCGCTCTGGCCGGACTGCCGCCGGATCAGCCTCGGCGGTGCCACCGAAGCCTCGATCTGGTCGATCTGGCACCCGATCGAGACCGTCGACCCGGCCTGGACCAGCATTCCCTACGGCCGGCCGCTCGCCAACCAGACCTTCCACGTCCTCGACGCTCACCTGTCGCCGCGGCCGGCATGGGTGCCGGGCGAGCTGTTCATCGGCGGCATCGGACTCGCCCGCGAATACTGGCGCGACCCCGCCAAGACGGCGGCCGCCTTCGTCAGCCATCCCGCGACCGGCGAGCGGCTCTACCGCACCGGCGATCTCGGCCGCTGGCGCCCCGACGGCAGCATCGAGTTCCTCGGGCGCGAGGACCAGCAGATCAAGCTCCGCGGCTACCGGATCGAGCTTGGCGAGATCGAGGCGGCGCTGCTGCAGCATCCGCGCATCCGCGAGGCCGTGGTCGGGGTCTATGGCGAGCGCCATGCCGGGCAGCGGCTGATCGCCCATGTCGTCCTCGAAGCCGAGCGGGATGCGTCTCCCGACGTGTCACCCGAGCAGGCCGGCGACGCTCTGCTCGACCCCGTCGAGCGCCTCCAGTTCAAGCTCGGCGCCCCCGGCCTGCGCCCGGACGCCGCCGGCCTCGCCGGCCCCGTCCTGGCGTCTCCGCCGCGGGACGAGGCGCTGACGGCGCTGTGGCAGTCGCGCCGGAGCCAGCGCTCCTTCGCCCCGGATCCCGTTCCGGGCGAGGGGTTCGGCCGCTTCCTGTCCTGCCTGATGGCGGTCGACCTGGGCGGCGCCTTCCCGAAATACCGCTACGCTTCGGCCGGCAATCTCTATCCGGTCCAGACCTACGTCGCGGTGAAGGCGGGGCGCGTCGAGGGCTTGGCGGGGGGCGTCTACTACCATCACCCGGTGCGGCACCAGCTTCTGCTCGTCTCCGACCGGGAGATCGGCGCCGAGGCCTTCGGCCCACCCGGGGGCTTCAACCGGACGATCTTTGAGGGCGCGGCGTTCGTGCTCTGCCTCGTCGCCCGGCCGGCGGCGATGCGTCCGCTCTACGGCGACCTCACCCGGGACTTCTGCCTGCTGGAAGCCGGCTATATGAGCCAGCTCCTGATGCAGGAGGCGGACGCCCACGGCCTCGGCCTGTGCCCGATAGGCGCGATGAACTTCGACGCGTTCAGCGGCCACCTCCGCCTCGACGCCGACCAGATCCTGCTGCACGCCCTTGTCGGCGGCTGCGCGGCGCCGGAGACCGCCGGCACCGAGGATGATCTGGCGGCCTTCCTCGGCCGCAAGCTGCCCGCCTACATGGTCCCGTCGGCCTTCGTCGTCCTGGATGCCCTGCCGCTGACGGCAAACGGCAAGGTCGATCGCGCGGCGCTGGCCGCGCCGGACGCGGCGGCGCCGGGTGGCGGCTTCACCGCCCCGCGCGACTGGCTCGAGCACGAACTGATGCGCCTCTGGCAGGGCCTGCTGGAGCGCGGCGAGCCGATCGGCGTCGAGGACAACTTCTTCGACCTCGGCGGCAATTCGCTGCTCGCCGCGCGGCTGGCAACGCAACTCCTGAAGCGCTTCCAGTGCCAGCTGCTGCTGACCGACTTGTTCCGCAGCCCGACGCTCGCCGAGCAGGCCGACCTGCTGCGCGGACGGGTGGCGCCGCGCCGGGCCTCGTCCCTGGTGCCGATGCGCACCGACGGCGACCGCGCGCCCTTCTTCTGCTTCCCCGGCTCGGGCGGTCACGCGCTCTATCTCTACCACCTCGCGCGGCACATGCCCGCCGACCGCCCGTTCTACGCCCTGCAGCCGATGGCGGTGGACGGCGAGAGCGCGCCCCTGACCAGCGTCGAGGCCATGGCCGAGCACTATCTCGGCCTCATCCGGGAGGTTCAGCCGCACGGTCCCTACCTGCTCGGCGGCCACTCCCTGGGCGCCAAGGTGGCACTCGAGGCGGCACAGCAGCTGCTGCGCGACGGGGAGGCGGTGGCATCGCTCGCGGTGTTCGACAGCGTGCCCTTCTTCACCGGTGAGATCGAAGGCGAGGGGTGGGACGACCTGCGCTGGCTCGCCGCTCTGGTTCGTGCCGCTGCCGCGTTCGGCGGCCTGCCCGTGCCCGATGCCGAGGCCGAACTGGCGCCCCTATCCGACACGGCGCGGGTGGGGCGCGTCAAGACGCACCTGGAGCGCAGCGGCTTCCTGCCGGCCGGCTCCAGCCCGCGTCAGGTCCGGGCGATGGTCGACGTGTTCCGGGCCAACACGCAGGCGAACTGCGCCTATCTGCCGCGCGCGACCCGACCGGTGCCGGTGATGCTTTTCTCGCCGGCCGCGCAGCCGGCGGTGGAGCGCGAGGCGATGGCCGCCGCTTGGCGCGCGGTCGGCCCGGTGGATCTCCAGGCCACCCCGGGCACGCACCTGACCATGATGGCGGAACCGCACGTCCGCGACCTGGCAGCCCTGCTGGCGCTCCGCCTGCGCGAGGGGCGCTGACGGACTGCCTGCGTCTCATTCCTCGCGACGGCCGGCGACCGCCGCGGCGCGCTTCCGGCCGTCACCGTCGGCGACGAGGAAGAAGCCGAGATGCGTCGTGCCGGGGGCCAGCAGCCGCTGGCGATAGCCCGAATCGTTCAGCCACTGCTCGGCGAAGCCGGTCACGTCGGCCTTCGTGCGCCGGGTCCCGCACCCGCCGCAGGCCGCCGCGAGCACGTCGAGGCGCCGCCACTGCTGCCTCTCCCCGGCGGGGAGCAGGTCGAGCAGGTTGGCCGGCTGGCGGATGATGCCGTGCTTCGTATCGCCCTCGAGCAGGCGCTGCGCCACCGTGTCGAGCGCGTCGCTCGCCTCCAGCGGCGGCGCGCCCGCCTCACGCCGCGCTTGGTTGATCGCCGCCAGGGCCGCCGCGGCGGCGGCTTCGGCGGAGATCGCGGGCGCGGAGGCCTCGCGCGACGTCCCGCGCGGCTCGCCGGGGCCGGCGAACGTCTGGACGGCGAGGATTTTGCCGTCGCGCCCGGCGATCCCGAAGCCGAACTCCGTCAGTCCGGCGCGCAGGATGTTGGCCCGATGGTCCGGGCTGTTCATCCAGCCCTGCTGGAACTGCCGGACCCGCTCCCGGGAGAGATCCCGGCAGCCCTCGCACTGGGCGATATTCTCCGCCGTCAGCTTCCACTGGCTGCCGCCCTCGGCCTGGAAGCGATCGGCGACGTTCCGCCCATCCGGCGATTCGTGGCTGTAATAGCCGCGCTTCAGCATGTCGTCCGCGTGGGCCTGCGCCGCCCGGCTCAGCGGCCCGGTGGTGGTGAGGGGGCCGAGCCCATTGTCGCGCCGCGCCTCGTTCACGAGGCTGAGGGCCTCCTGGCGCAGGCTGGCCAGGTCCGGCGCGGCGTCCTGCGCCTGGGCCGGACGGGTGGTCGCCGCGGGCAGCGCCGCCCCGGCGAGGCAGGCCGCAGAGAGCGCCGCCATGACCGTCCGTCGCATCGTTCGTTTCGTCGCATGTTGCTGGTTCATGCACCGACAACGCAGGCCACGCCCGGGCGATCCCTTGCCGCTCAGAAAGGGTTCAGGTCTGCGGCAGGAAGATCCCGTTACGCTCCGGTACACGCAGGCCGCCGGGTGCCACGGCGAACAGCAGCTGGCCGAGTTCGTCGCCGCGCAGCCCCGGTAGCCGATCCACCGCCGCCAGGAACCGCTCCTGCTCCGCGGGTGCCACCACCCCCTCCGCCAGCATCCGGAACTTCGCGACATAGTCCGGCCGCCTCCACGGCCGCGCGCCCAGCGGGTGCGCGTCGGCCACGGCGATCTCATCCTCGATCAGCGTGCCGTCGTCGAGCGTCACCGTCACCCGGCCGCCGAACGCCTTCACCGCCGGATCCGCTGAATGATAGCGCCGCGTCCATTCGGCATCCTCGACCGTGCGGACCTTGCGCCACAGCGCGACGGTGTCGGGCCGCTGCGCCCGCTCCGGCGCGTAGGATCGCTCGTGGTGCCAGCCGCCGTCCTGCAGGGCGACCGCGAAGATGTACATGATCGAGTGGTCGAGCGTTTCGCGGCTGGCCTTCGGGTCCATCTTCTGCGGATCGTTGGCGCCCGTCCCGATCACACAATGCGTGTGATGGCTGGTCCGGATCAGCACGTCGCGTACGCGGGAGAGGTCGCCGATGCGCGGCCCCATGCGGCGCGCCAGGTCGATCAGGGCCTGGCTCTGATATTCGGCTGAATGCTCTTTCGTGTAGCTATCCAGGATCGCGCGCTTCGGCTCGTCCGGCTCCGGCAGCGGGACCCGGTATTCCGCGTCTGGTCCGCCGAGCAGCCAGGCGACGACGCCGTCCTCGCCCTCCCAGATCGGTGCCGGCGAACCCTCGCCGCGCATCGCGCGGTCGACGGCTTCGACGGCCATCTTGCCGGCGAAGGCCGGGGCATAGGCTTTCCAACTCGAGATTTCGCCCTTGCGCGACTGGCGCGTCGTGGTGGTGACGTGCAGCGCCTGGCCGATCGCCTGGTGGATCGTCTCGACCGGCAGGTCGAGCGCCGCGCCGATCCCCGCCGCGGCGGAGGGCCCCAGGTGCGCGATGTGGTCGATCTTGTGTTCGTGCAGGCAGATGCCCTTCACGAGGTCGATCTGTATCTCGTAGCCGGCGGCGATCCCGCGGATCAGCGCCGCGCCGTCGAGGCCGCAGTGCTGCGCGACCGCGAGGACGGGCGGAATGTTATCGCCGGGATGGGAGTAGTCGGCGGCGAGGAACGTGTCGTGATAGTCGAGTTCGCGCACCGCCACGCCGTTCGCCCAGGCGGCCCATTCGGGCGAAACGCTTCCGCCGCCGCCGAACAGGCCGGCCCCCGGCCGGTACGGATGGGCCGCCGCCTGGGCGCGGGCGTTGGCCACGGCGCGGCGGTTCAGCGATGCGGCCGCTACCGCCGCATTGTCGATGATCCGGTTCCCGATCATCTCGACCACCTCCGCCGCGACGGGCACGGGGTCGGCCGCGACGGTGGCGATCTTCCAGGCGAGCTGTTCCTCCCGCGGAAACGTCTCGGCGGACTTGCGGGTGCGCAGGGTGTGCAGCTTCACGGGCATATGCTCCTTCTTGGGCCGTCGCGACCGGCACCGACGATACCCCACTCGCTGGGGCCGTCGATGCCGGCCCGACGCGGCATCGCCGGCCCGGCCGGTTGACTTCCCCCGCTGCGCCGTCGCGAATGCAGCGATGAGCATCAATTTCGAAGAACTCGACTATCGTCCCACAGATATTGGCGCGCTCAGCCTGCGGCGACGCCGGGACCCTGCCCTCGGCATCGACGTGTTCGAGATCAAGCTCGGCGAAGAATATCTGATGTCGAGCCTGTTCACGGCATCCGAGATCGCCCTGGCGAAGCTCGGGCTGGCCCGGCTGTCACCGGCGGCCTCCGAGGGCACCCTGGATGTCGTGGTGGGTGGGCTCGGCCTCGGCTATACCGCGCGAGCGGTCCTTGACGACCCGGCCGTCGGCACGCTGCTCGTGGTGGAAACGCTGGATGCGGTGATCAACTGGCACTGTTCCGGCCTTCTGCCGCTCGGTGCCGGACTGACCGCCGACCCGCGCTGCCGCTTCGTCCTCGGCGATTTCTTCGCGCTGGCAGGCTCGCCGGAGGGCTTCGACGCCGGGATGCCCGGCCGCCGCTACCATGCCATCCTGGTCGACATCGACCATTCGCCGGACTTCTTTCTCGACCCGCACAACGCGGATTTCTATCGGGCTGAGGGTCTCGAACGGGTGATGGCGCACCTGCATCCGGGCGGCGTGTTCGGGCTCTGGTCCAACGAAGCGCCCGATGCGGCGTTCACGGCACGTCTCGCCGACGTATTCGCCGTGGCATCCAGCGAGGCGGTGACCTTCCGCCATCCCGTCCACGACACGGTCTTCACCCAGACGGTCTATCTGGGGCAGGCCCCGTCCGCCACGGGGTGAGGCCTCGTCCCTACGGCCTCTCTCACCCCCGGCTGCGCCAATTCCTCCAGCTTCGGCGCGCACACTGCCGCGTCGTCCCCAAAACCGATTTGCCTGTAGAGCAGCATGGCGTGATCGATTGCGTTGCGTGCGGCGTCGACGTTTGGAGTAACGTCCTACATGATGTGCCTTCGCCCCTCTGCCCGCTGTTGGATATGCAAAGAACCTGCTCGGCGCCTCTACCGCATCGCGAGCCGCGCCGTAAGCCCTGCCCATGAAGGGGAAATGGAACCCCATCGGCACCTCGTGCAACACGTCCCGCAGCATGTTTTACGATATTGCACAGGGACTGCCGAAGCGCGGATCTGTACGGCGTTCCGACGCCACCCACGAAAAGGAAGGAAAGGTAACGAAAGGGAAGCGTCCGCACGCGGCGCTTCGCCGCCGTCCACCTCTCCGCCGCGTTCCGCTATGATCCGGGGATGATCGCCAAACCTTCCAGGCCGCCGGGCGGCGGCATGAGCGTGACCGACGCGCTGAAGCGCGGGATCGCGATGCAGTCCGCGGGCGACGCCGCCGGGGCGGAGCGGGTGTACCGGGCGGTGCTGCAGCTCGATGCAAACAACCCGGACGCGCTGAACCTGCTCGGCACGCTGCGGCTCGGCGCCAGGCGGGCGGCGGAGGCGGCGGAACTGGCCGGGCGGGCGGTGGCGGCGCGGCCGGCGGCCGTGTCCTACCGGCACAATCTGGCGCGGGCGCTGCAGGCGGACGGGCGGCTCGACGCGGCGGTCGAGCAGTACGCCGAGGCAGCCCGGCTGGCGCCGCACGATGCCGGCCGGCAGGAGAATCTCGCCGCTGCGCTGCGGGCCGCCAAGCGGATGGACGAGGCGGTCGCCGCCTTCCGCCGGGCGCTGGCGCTGGAGCCGAAGCGGGCCTCGGCGCTGGTGGCGCTGGGCGACACGCTGCAGGAGATGGACGACCTCGACGGCGCCGTGGCGCAGTACCGCGCCGCCATCGCCGTCGATGCGGGCTTCGCCGCCGGGCACAACAATCTCGGCAGCGCCCTGCACAAGCAGGGCCGGGGCGAGGCGGCCCTCGCCGCATACGCCGCCGCGGTGAAGCTGGAGCCGCGCAACGCGCGCTACCGCATCAACCTGGGCGTGGCGCAGTTCGCGGCCGGCGACTTCGCGGCGGCGCTCGCCGCATTCGAGGCCTGCCTGTCGGTCGATCCGTTCGACCGGCGCGGCGTCGCCTATCGCGAGATCGCCCTGGCGGCGCTGGGGCGGCTGGACCGGGCGGCGGCGACCGCGGCGCTGCGGGCGAGCCTCCACCCGGTGCGGCTCGGCGTGCCGGAGGGCTGGCCCGACATGGCCGCCTTCAATGCCGAACTGGCGCGCGACCTCATGAACCACCGGTCGCTGCGCTGGGACGCACCGGGCACGGCGACCACCGGCGGCGGCGACGTGCTGCTGCTGCTGCAGCATCCGACGCCGGCGATCACGGCGTTTGAGCGCACGCTGCGCCGGGCGATCGATGCCTGCTTCGACGGGCTGGAGCGCGTGCCCGGCCACCCGTTCCTCGACCGCATCCCGCGCGACTGGGGCCTCGACATCTGGGGCACCGTGTTGAAGGCGCAGGGCCATCAGGCAGCCCACATCCACCCGACCGGCTGGATGAGCGGCGTCTACTATGTGCAGCTGCCCGAGGGGCTGGGCTCGGGCGAGGATGGCGACCTCGCCGGCTGGATCGAGTTCGGCCGCCCCGCCGACAGTTTCCGGGTCGCCTACGAGCCGGTCGTCGAGACGGCGCGGCCGGAGGAGGGACTGGCGATCTTCTTCCCGTCCTACGTCTATCACCGGACGGTGCCGTTCGACGGGCCGCGGGCGCGGATCTCGATCGCCTTCGACGTGCGCCCGCGCAGCTTCCGCTGAGCGATCTAGCACTATTTTGGCAGATTGTTGCTGTAGGGATTCCCTTGCGCGGATTTCGATGATTCATAGGGGGCTGGCTTCGGAGGAGTACCCGCCTTGGATGCGGACTGGAGGCAGGATCTCGATCGCTGGTTAGCGCCGTTCATGGAAGCGCTCGGGCAT